>JAABUP010001673.1_pt1 | contig 46029 bp, 51 predicted proteins | sample 5559201 | NCBI WGS metagenome assembly JAABUP01 (sample SAMN10711887, study PRJNA513373) | rock metagenome | isolation source: Antarctica rocks | place: Antarctica
GAACCCTGCTACCGGGGGGCTGACGGGGGGGGGAGGCCCGGGGGGGGACGCGAGCAAACGGACGCTTGCAACCTTGCGCAGTGCCATCCTGGTCTAGTATAGCCTCTTCTCGGTAACCCCTTCCTGCGTTACATGAAAGCCCGCTGATGAATTGAACGCACTGAAAAATTGGGGCTCGTAAGTGCAACAGAGGCTTCAACTTGCAATTTGCAAAGTTAAATGCTGGGGACAATTGTAGCATTGGTTTGTGTCTTGCTGGGCTTCTGCGTCGGACGCGGGAGTCGTGGGTAAGCCTACAGAGTTTGCAGCAAGCAGGCGTAGGCTTTTAGCCACTGTTGTCAGCGGTCAGTTGTGTAAAGCTGCGGTTACCCTTCTGCAGGAGCCGGAGTGCCAGCGGTTTACCATCTTCACCTCGTGAAGATGTCATCCACGCTTTATGCAGTGTTGTGCGGGCAAGTTGTTAAATTCGTTTGCAAAGCAAAGAAAGCAGCTCAACCCTTGTGCAGACAACTGCTTGCTGCAGACATCATACACGGCGTGCAAGCTTTGACCATGCATAATGGGCCTCCTTGCCTAACATTGGGTGTTTTGCAATGGTGCAGGGACTTGGAAAATACCTGACGCCTGAAACCTATCAAGAAGCGCCAACAAATCACTGGCCTGCAGCTCCCCTTCCACCTGCTGAAACAAGGTACCACATATTTGCAAGCGTCAGAGATGAGCTTTCCTGCATTGCTGTCACAATCATCATTGGTGCTATCTTGGGGTTATAACCCTTTGACTGCAGGCCTTCTTGTCCAAACCCAGCTGACACAGTACAGGATGCAAGCCCGCTAAACCAATGCTCACAGGCACAGGAAGTTTGCCAGCAAGACCAAAATAAGGTCAGTTGCAAAGCTTGGAGTCTGCACTACCTTCTAAGGTTTGCTACTGATTGATGGCATGGCATGCATCCATTATGGCTGCAGTCACACCGTGCAGGCCTTACTGTCGGTAAGTTACTGAGATGGCATGTGCAAGTGTGACTACATCACATACATCATGCTTCCATTGGCAACAGCTGCTAATGCAACACTGTTTGTCGCCAGGGAGGCAGGAGGGAGTACAGTCCGTTGCAGGGCATCAGTTCTGGGCTGCGTGAGCTCCAACTAAAGGAAGATGAAGAGATAGTATCAAAGCTGCGGGTATATACAGATGTTGTCGTAACTTGTGTACTGCATTTGGTTTTAGAGCCTGATGAAGCCATGACTGGTATTGTCATGTTCCTTTCATTCAAGGCGTAGTAGGAGGATAGTGTTACGTGCTTGTGCAGGATGACTTGTCACGATTACGAGAGATTTGTGAGAATCAGCGCCGCAAGATCAACGAAATCAACAATCAACTCAAAGCTGAGCAAGCTGAGTTGAGAAAGGCCCACTTGGATCTTGAAAAGGCCTGCTCAGGTTTTGCAGAGATCCGCTTAGATCTTGCAGCACAGGCAGAAGCAGATGCAGAAGCTATGCAAAACGCTGCTGATTTGGCACTTCGAGGCCAGAGAGCTGCTGAGGAGGCAGCAAAAGAAGCTGTTTGGGCAAAGGAAAAGGCACAAGCCCAAATGCAGCAGCAACAGCATCAGGCAGCAAATCCTGACTTGTTGCAAATTGCAAAGTTAGCCTCAGACCATTGTGCACGTGGCACACGCTTCAACATAAGCAGCAGCCTTGGTGAGCAGTTCACCCAATCTATCTTTCAGACAGCTGCACCTTCTGCTCTGCACCTTGCATGATGCAAACGCCAGCTGCTGCTTTGTACACAGGAGCTTGAAATTAATGTTATGACTACCAGGTTGACGTCATTGCATGTATGAGTACTGACAAAGTGCTGACATTGAGCTTTTCTTTGTGCAGGATGCACATATGGACATGCTGACTGCTACCAGCGGGTCCTTAATGCCTTTTGGCAGGCTCATGCTGAGGCAAATATTCTGCAAGATGTTGGCCATTACCTTTTGGAGGCAGCCAAATCCACACGGGAGAGCTCCCATGAGGGCCTTCTGCAGACCCTTGAGCAGGCAGTGCAACAGTTCTTTGAGGCCTCAGGAGCCCTGCAGGTGGCAGCTGCTGTTTGTTACCGTTGCTTGACAGCTGACTATAAGAAAGCAGCAGCAATCATAGCAGACTTCTATTTGTCACGTGTTCAGCAGTCTGCGCCAGCTACTGCTGTTTGCTCCTGTGGAGCTAATGATGGCTATCTCCTTCTTGCTTTCAAGCAATGGATCAGCGATGTCACCAAGCTCAGCCCTGGTGAAGTCAGCGCCATTGTGCGGTGTCCGTACTTTTCACTACCTGAGCTGCTGCAGCGTGTCAGACAGCAACAGCAAGATACTGCAGGCAGGATGCTGTCGTCCCCCCCACTTGCTCCTCAGCCTCTCCCATTGTCTCCTCAAGCAGAGGCACCCACTACTATCAGGCGCGCCCATGCTAACTTTTCACAAAACTCTGTCTGCTCAAGATTTTCGGCAGACTTTGCTCCCAGCACCCCAGCTCAAACACAGGAAGATACTTCAGCCCATGAGTTTGACAGGGGCATAGAGGATGCACTGATATTTAAAAACAGCAAGGGCATCTGGAGATATGTTAGTTCACAGCGCGCACCACGTCAGATCAAGCTTCGAGCTGAGGCAGCAAGACAAGGAATTTGACTCAACTTCAGCATTCATCCCAGGTCAAGAACTTAGGTAACTTGCCTTTGGGATCTGTATTTTGATGTGTACAGCATGCTGCGCAGCAGAATTCGACTGTGTCTTACAGCGCTTAGCCATCAAAGTCGCTGAATCTGCGTTGTCAGGCGTTGCAACGACGCAGTTCATGTCTGCTCGCTTTGTCAATCTGTGCTTGTGTACCTTTTTTGCCCTGCGGCCATATAGCATATAGCTCACTTCCTGACATCGGATTTTGAAATACAACGCACCTTGGTCCCATAATACATTAGCACTTTAGACTTCAATAATTGCACCGTATCATGCATTCTACTGTGGCTTCACTCGGCTGCTGTGTCCTTGTTTGCCAAGGACGCAATTGGCAGTCCAAAGCAACAGTGCACTTCGGTTGCATACAGAAAGACACTAGAGAGAAGTGTACGTGAAAAAAGCAACAGTGCACACGAGAAATACTGATAATCATTATAATATATTATTATATATTAGGGATGACTTTGGATCTGCGACACACTTTGCATTGCGTTTCTGGGCACGTTGAATAGTGTAGTGAAACTACACAGCTCTCGGCCTCTTGCAGAGCGTGGTCACCAGTGGTCCACGAAAGACCGTGTACAGTCACAGTCGCACTGCTCTGCTTCTGAAAACGGCTTCAAGCCGTGTCTGTAAATACTGGAGGGGACAGTGCTCCGCCGCCAAGTTCATGGTGTTGACGATCAAGTTGGCATTCTTGTCGAAGCTGCGGCAGGCGTCACCTTGCGTGCGCACAGGTCACTTGACCGTCTGATCCACTCACACTAGTTGGGGTTGGCACAGTCATGAAAGGTACGCTGGGTCCGCTTTTAATTAGCAGAACACCTTGCTTGCACCTGGCCAGTCTAGCGAAGATGGAGCCTGCAGAAGCCTTCAGCTGAAAGTAAAGCAGTAAGTCTGTAGACATATGTAGTCAGTGCAGGCGGGGGGTTTGTCAGGTTTGGACAGGATACACGGAATACAGACAGTGGAAGCTATGGCCAGGCTTACCCTCTGTTTGCTGACAGAGCTGAACGCAGCACACAAGCATCGTCTGCTTGTGCACCAGCTCAGGTATACACACTTATTGCCTGTGGACCTGAAGGTGTGCTGCTGTACTTCATTCTCATCTGTAGTGGCCAGAAGCGGTCAAGCTTTTCTGTGCTAGATGAGCCATGGTTCATCTTGTCTGAGCAGCTGCTGCCTTGTGCTGCAGCAAGCTTTAGACATACCATGGGCGCCAGGAACGCAGCCCCCTGCTTCCTGTAGCATGTTCTGTGGTGTGCCCTTCCAACCCTCAAGCAAATCCAACTTAGGCCATGAAGGACACTTTCACACGGGCCACAGAGTCTCTACTTATGGTAATCAAATGCAACAGTTCTCAGGTCACGCTCACACTTTGCTGCAGCCGCCACCTCAAATTGCTGGTTTATCACTATGGTGTGAGTTGACTGGGAGTGTTCTATAACCATAGGAATTGTGCTGCAAGGACTTGCTTGCATGTGCCTACTGATCAATGTATCGGCCTCCAGTCAGTGTCTTGTTTCAGCTCCAGGGTTCCCCAGACCCGCCATTCAACGTCCTGACATGCCATCACCACGGCCACCCCCTTTCCCACCTCCAGCACTCTCTGCTGCAGCAAATGCTGATTCCACACCAACTCAACTTTCTGCCATGGCAATGCCATGGCCACCCCGTTTCCTGCCTCCAGCACCGTCTGCTGCAGCAAGTGCCAAGTCAATGCCAACCCAACTTTCTGCCATGCCAATGCCATGGCCACCCCGTTTCCCCTCTCCAACACCGTCTGCTGCATCCCCCACGTCCACACCAATTCAACCACCACAAGCAAACACCACATTGTCGACAAGGCCTTCACACCCACCACCTCAGCATCAATCACATGCACCGAAGTTCCATCATACATCATCCCCTGCTGTCTACCTACCGTCAAACAAGGCTGTGGCACCCCAAAGCATGTCTATCAAGGCAAAGCCGCTGCGTCTTGAGAAGCCTCAAGCAGCTATGACAACCACACCTGCACCAGTAGCACAGGCTGCACCTGACTCACAACTATTGAATAGGCACCCCCACCCCTATTCACCTCTTCAGTCTACAGACAGCTGCATTCCAGACCTTGGGGATGACTAAGTGGCATGCCTTGATCAAAACTCTGTCAAAAGGCTTGGCTCAGCTTCACGTTCTGGCCCAACACTACTACCTGCCATTCAGCAGCCAATCCCGCAAGAGCCAGCAGTGGTGCGCACATCCACCACGCCTGGCATGTTGGCAGCAATCAGCCCCAGCGTTCAGCCTCATCAGCTTCCCCAGACACAGCTTGCTCAGCCTCCAGCACTCAATGACAACTTGTCATCAAGGCGCTCAGGAATGCAACGTCAAGCTGCTGAGCTTGACCAACTGCCAAATGCCTTGCCCCATCCAGTGCCTCAGAAGCCGCTGAAGGTACACTTGGTGTCATTTGCTGGTGATGCTCAAGCACAGGCCCTTGAGCACCGTGAGACTCAGACACAGGCTGAAGAGCAGCATGAGAAACAGATACAGGCCCAAGAGCAGCATGAGCAACAGGTACAGGACAAACAGGCATCTCAGAAGCAGACACCTGTTGCTGAGCTGCCGCTGCTGCTTGAACAAGTGTTGCCAAGACCACCCGAGGCCAAGCCCAAGCAACCAGCACCTGCTACAATGCGGCCTGCATGCCCGCCTACAAAGCAACTAGCACTTCCTCAGCAGCTGCCTCAGAAGATGCAAGCTCCTCAGATCAACAAGCCAGCCCTGCCTGTGCAAGTACAGCCCAACCTCAAGCAGGTGTCACAGGTGCCGCCATTGGCTCTTGAAGGCCAACAGCTGCAAGTGCCACCCAATGACAAGGGTGCTAAGCAAGTGACAGAGCTGCAGCAGCTGTCTCAGCACGACCTCAGCAGTTCTCATAAAAATGCACAGACACGCCTTGCTGCATCTGCCATGCCCAAACCTGCACACGAGACCGCTTCTGGGATTGTGACTGGAGCTCTGCCTCGCCAGCAAAGCCAGGAGAGCCTTGCTCCTTCTGCAGCTGCTTTTGAGATGCCATCGATTGCTCAGGGCTCTGGTCTTGCCTCAAGCAAGAAACACACGCTTGAGTGCACCAGCGACACAGGTGCTGGATCTCAGTCCCCACCAAACAAGAAGAGGTGTATGAAAAGTGATGAAGCAGAGCTTACTTCACAGAGTGACAAAGCAGCAAACAGAGCTGCTGCAAAACATACCGTGAAAGTCCCTGCAGACCAGTCCCCCCAGAGCCATGAGACAAGTGATGAAGTATCGCATCTACCTTCTTCATCTAGGCCAGAATCAGTGTCGACTCCGTCTGTCACTGACACTAGTCACAGCAGCACATGCGTCAGTGACTGTAGCATCAGCTGTGACAACACCAGTGGTAGCATGCTGACAACAAGCAACAGCAGCTCAGATAGCCTCAGTAGTGGAGGATATGGTGGACTCAGCTGGCAAGTCAACAAGAGCCTTACCAGTGAGGATATGTTATCACTCAAGAGCAAAGACATCACTGTGACATACACCTGGGATCCAAGCAGCGCTGTGATGGGGGAGGTTGCTGTGACGGCATGGGTGTGCTCAACCAATGTCATGGGATGGCGATGGTCTGACTCAGGTAAAAACCACGTTGACACGGATGTGCTGAGAATGCCTGTGCCATGTCACCAAAGCTGAGCAGTATTCCTACGCGCTGGCATTGTGTCACCTTCAGTTTGAGCCCTAATGTACAGAATACAATTGACTATTGGCTGTAGCAACATGCAGGTGCAACTCTTTGCCCCTTGGTCAGTCAGAGCTGCTCACTGCTGCCTTGTATGTGTACATTTAGCCTCCAAGTCTGGCAGCTCCAAGTCGTGTGCTATTGAAATGTTCAGGTGCCATTGCACATTCTGCTTTCTGCTTGCCGCAAACACTGGCCCTGAGCAAGCTGGAGGCAGTTGACAGCATGAGCTCTGCAGCATGGCAGATGGATGTAAAGAAGAGGTGGAATGGAGATGTGCTGATACTTACCTCGGCTCAGTCCAAGGGTGATGGACCAAAGCCTGCTGAGCTGCAACAGCTGGACTTTGCGCGTCTTGCTGGCCTGTTGAGGTATGTACAACAACGCAGGCAGAGCAATGCAATACTTGATTGTAGCATTTGCATTCTGCTATGGATGGCTTCTTTGACTGTTGTTTGAGGTGCGACTCAAGCAGTCCTGTGCTGTCATGTAGCAAAATCAGTTTCACCCACTGCAATGTTAAGCAGTGTGCATACCCGTGTGTGAGGACAAGACAGACTGCCTTGGAAAGACAAGACTTGTCCTGCACGAACCTAGCTCATCATGAGCTGGAAAGCATTATTATTATTATTACTATTATTATTATTACTATTACTATTGTCATTATTGTTATCGTTATCATTATCATCATTATCATTATCATTATCATTATCACGACAAGACATGTCCTGCACGTACCTAGCTCATCATGAGCTGGAAAGCATTATTATGATTATTATTATTATTATTATTACTGTTACTATAACTATTGTCATTATTGTTATCGTTATCGTTATCATCATCATCATCATCATCATCATTATCATTATCATTATCATTATCATTATCATTATCATTATCATTATCATTATCATTATCATTATCATTATCATTATCATTATCATTATCATTATCATTATCATTATCATTATCATTATCATGCACAGCCATGCGTCATGCTCTGTTGTGCAAAACCCCTGTCTTTCATCTGGCTCGATCAACATGCAACAGTCCATACACTGTTCTGCATGCAGGAGGTCTGGGCGACCTTTGACAGCTAGTGTGCAACTGCTGAGGGAGGACCATTCCGGTCATGTTGATGGATGTGTGTGGCTTACAACACCCAGAGGAAGCATAGACAGCGCCTTCAACATGCTTCCTCAGGTGACTGTTGCTCATGTCAAGCTGGCATCCTTACTAAGCTTGCATTCATTCTCTGGAGGCGCTTAATCCATGCATGCACATCTGTTAAACACTTTGATCATCAAGGCATGCACACGTATGCTGCAAGTGTTCTGTCAAACAGAAGTTGAGCATTTTGGTCCTGTCCAAGGCATGTGCTGACACTGTGAGCATGGGACTAGAACACTTAAGTGACTGATGCATCAGGAGCTGCAAGCGAAGCTGGCCATGACGCTCCCAGCAGTATTTCAACATGGTGATGCAGCCAAACTGAGCTTCATTGTTGGGGTGATCACGCTGGACAGATCTGAAGGTGAGCTGCTGCTTGTCATGGTGATGAGCATACCTGTCCATGGGTGCCTAAGCCATACACACGTACAGATGCCATGCATATTGACTGCCTTGTTGCTGCACTCTGCTTGCGTGGTCCGGCACTGCTCTCACAACAGTGACATAAGGCACTGAAGAAGTTTGCATTGGCCCCTTTTTATCACTGCTGTTGCATATATTGGCAAGGTACAATGTGTTGCACACACACTTCACAGACAAATTGGTGTTCTTGCAGCAACGGATGAAGCAACCCAACAGAGTGTAGATGAAGCAAGCTCACAGAGTGTGGATGGAGCAAGCCCACAGAGTGTGAAAGCAAGACGGGTCAACAAGAAAGGACACAGGTATGATTAATTTGCGGCATGCAAGTAAGCTCTCATTATGCCTGCATTGGCTCCGGGCTGCCGCCTTGGGAGGCTCCCGTTACGATCGCTGAAAAGCGCGTAACTTTTCTTTCTTTCTTTCTTTCTTCTTCTATGCCTGCATTGTACCAGATTTCATCGAGTTGCCCAGCCACAGCTGCATCAGTCTGCTAGTCATGCATCATGCCATGGAGGTGTACAAAGCGCAGCTCAAGCTGATTTCACACTATCAGATAGAATGTTTGATTGCAGTGGAAGAGTACTGGCAAATGCATGTCAGCATTGCTCAGCAGTCCTGAGTGTTAATCAAGCCAGATTGAGCTGTTTTTGTGTGCAAATTCCACTCATGATTTGCATCCTCATGTCATGGAGGTAGGAGTTGCCCTGCACCAAATGCCCATCACAATTGTCATAACTGCGCTTGCTGCTGGTCAACAATTGCTGCAATGCAAACAAAATGTGACTAGCCAGATGCGTACCCTTGCAGAAAACCAGTCAGCCAGGCTGGCCGCCCCACATGTGCATACGAGACTCAGATGTGCGAGCAATGGGAGAAGGGTCGGACATGCTGCTATGGTCCACGCTGCCACTTTGCTCATGGTTCACAGGAACTAAAGAGTGGCATTGCAGCTGATCACTTGTCACAGAAGCTCCGCTCATAGCGTCGTTCGCAACTTGCATCCTGAGTGCTGAAGCTTCGTTTCATCCTTTGGCTTGTGAGCAGCAGTGTACACCAAGTTTCATCACCCTACAGTCGTGCTGGAACCTGCATTCACAATGATTGCAGTTTGAGACGGGGATTTTGACATAAGGCTATCCTTGGCCCTATCACATTCACCATCCAACAGGCTGAACCCATGACATTGCTTTTTTGCAAGTACCATGCTAGACGGACCATAAAAAGTGAAGCAGTCAGAGCTGGTTCAAGCTTAGTGGACATCACGTGTTTCCCTGGTCCTGTTAGTAAACATGACTCAACAGCAATAGGCCTGGGCGGGTGCAGACAAGCAGCGTCGTGATCATGGTCTGCTCAGTGAACCTTCGCACCTTGAATGCATCAAAGTCACGCTATTGTTGAAACATCATGCTGCTGTCACCCACGGTGGGCAAAGCTGCCTTGATCTGTTGACTGTGGATTACATACGGTAGTGCAGCTACCGGGAAAAACCGGACGTACAGCGGACCGAGTCCACTTCACAGGGGCACCCAAAGAATCAGGCTGTGTTGCAAGACGCGTCTGCATGGGACATCCGTGGCAGCTTCCTTGGCAACAGTAGGTTTGATCGCGATCCGGTACAGAAGACCCATCAGCACTACAGCCGAACTGCTTGTCCATGTCAGGTTAAAATTATTCGGGTCTCATCGTGTACACCGTGTTGTATTGTCCAGCTGGCTCAGTCAAATATATCACATTCAGGATAAGAGTTCTACAAGAGTGTGAAGTTCCCGTTTTGTCTGCAGGGCCTGAGGCAACACAACATGCATGGGCTCAGCATAGTGGACATGCTGGCTATGCGCCAATTTTGACACAATACCCATCATTTGCATTACCTCAGGTGTGCACAACAGGCGTATATGTATTCCATATATTCTGGTTGGTACTTGCTGTCAAAAGCGCAAATTGCTCCTGGCTCATGCATTTCAACCCATGACAGTTGTGCAAGTTGTGAACGTGGGCCTGATGAATTTGTTGTCCTGTTATAAAGTCCAACACTGCTAGCGCTGAGCATGAGCTTTCAAGCAATTGTCATATGCCTAAAGTGTAGACCTATGCCTTACATGTGTGAACAGCAAGGATTGGGTTGAAACACTTCTACAGGAAGTCGTTGTTTTGCAGTGGTGTGCCTTACTATGCAGCTGTTCCGGTGTTTGCATCTAGTGTGCCTTACTCTGCACTTCTTCTGACCCTTGCAAAATTGTGCTTTACTATGCATTTCTTTGAAGGCTCCCATGCAGACGCCCTGGGGCAGTTGCCTGCTGCACAGGTCTCATTGTCAACCTGGTCAACGGGTGGTGCAGCTACGTTCTCTCAGCCTCCAGGACTCAGCTACCCAAACCAGTCTCATCCGTCACAGCACTACGCCTCAATGCCAAGCCCAGCGTTTCTGCAGCATGGCCCTACTCAAGCCTACCACCGCGCTCTTATAGCAGCCAGTCAGCCACACCCATCATCATCATGGCACTCCTCGCCATCCACTATTTGGCACACTCATGCTGCAGCTTCTGGGTCTCTCACAGCAACTTACCCCACGCAAACCCCTGCATCTGCTCAGGGCTGCCCCCTGGCAGCAGCCCTGGGGCAGTTGCTTGCCATAGTGCCAGTGCAGGTCTCTGCAACAGGCCCACTGCAGTCCAGTGGAGCAGCGTCTCAGCAGCCCCATGTCTCAGCCTCAGAGCTGCCTCATGTCTCAGCCTCTGAGCTGCCCCATGTCTCAGCTTCACAAGCGTTGCCTGCTCAGAGTCACCTTCTACAGAAGAGTGCTTCTGCAGCAAGGCCACACCTGCCCCCTGCATCAGGCACAATGGATCTGGGTGAGCATGCACAAACCCACATGCAAGCCAAGCTTGCGCAACAGCAGGCTGTACAGGCCAGTACCCAGATGCCAATAGATCTGGGTCAGCATGCACAAACCCACATGCAAGCTAAGTTTGCGCAAAAGCAGGCTGTGCAGGCCAGTACCCAGATGCCAATAGATCTGGGTCAGCATGCACGAACCCATATGCAAGCCCAGCTTGCGCAACAGCAGGCCAGTGCCCAGATGCCAGAAGCAGCAGCAGCAGTCTCACAAGCTGTTGAGGTCTCAGAAGCTGCTTCAGCAGCTGCCAAGAAAGCAGACCGAGATGCTGGTCAGCCTCAGTTGCTAGCACAGCTACCGGATTCTGTACCCTTCCAAACATTCTCAATAGCCAAGCCAGTATCTTCTGCAGCTGCCACCAGGGAAGCCATCAGGGCATTTCAGCCTCCGTTGCCTTTGAGCCTCCCTGCTGCCCTTCCATCTGTCCCTGAAGAGGGTACTGCAATGACAGGGGCTACTGCATTGGTTCAGCCTCAGGCTGGACAGCAACTTCAGCAGTTGCATGACAGGCCCATGGTGCCCAAGCTGCAACCCAGAGCTGTAACGCTGGCGAGGCAAACCTCCCTTGCTGGACCAGCAGAGCCCTCATTGCAAACCCCAGCACCGGTCAGCAACCAGCTCGATGCACAGCGTGACATACTCAGCATACTGTTTCCAACACTCACCTCTGCTGGGGAAGCTCCTGAGCAGCTGTCCCAGCCCGCCATGTCGGCCAGCGTCCAGCAGTATAATGACAAGCCATCTTCACAGCAATTTGCTGCAGAGGAACCAGCTGATGTACCCATGCAAGAGCTTGCACAGCTGCTGCTCCTGAAGCGCAGAGAGTTGTCTCAAAAGCCCCTGCAGAAGCTGCCGCAGGCCGATCAGCAGCTTCAAGGGCGTTGCCAGGAGCAGCCCCAAGATCTTCTCCCAACACAGCCACATGGTCAGCTGCACCTCTCATCACAGGCACCATGCAAGGTAGCTGGAAAGCAGACAGCAGCAGATGTTGTTGGTTGGTCAGCCCCTGTGACGCCTGCCTTTGCAGTGGCAGGCGGGCAAGACTCAGTCAAGGCTGAAGCAGACACTGAGCTCCTGCACAGCAACAGCAGCCAATCTGCTGTCCAGCTGTCACCTTTGAATATGGGCACTTCTCCCAGTGATCAAAACATCACTCAAGTTCCTGATCGCAAAGGTCAGGTGGCAACTGTCTCAGTCTTTTGCACATCATGCACAGTTGCTTGTCGACTACAGTGAAGGACACAGGGTCTGACTTCCTGCTACATTCTGGCTGCGATGTCATTCACAGTTTGTAAAGATTTGCATGGTGGCTATGTCTTGCACACCAAGTGAAGATGCTCAAGTTGACTTTTTTGTCAGCAGGTCATAAGAGTGCTGTTTTTGCCGGCAGCAGAGGTATAGGCCGCAGCTCCAGAAGCTACAAAACCAGCAACAGCAGCATCAGAGGCAGAAGCCGCAGCAGCAGAAGCTACACCAGCAGCAGCAGCAGCAGCAGCAGAAGGAGCAGCAGCAGCAGAAGCACTAGTAGTGATAGAAGTACATTCAGCCGACGCAGCAGCAGCAGCAGAAGCAGAAGTAGAGGCGCACATAAGCATAGCAGCAGGAAACACAGCAGGAGTAGAAGCAGGGGCAGGCATAGCAGCAGGCGCTCCAGCGAAACCAGGAGCTATGCTGCTGACAGAAACAGGGACACAGCTAAGCGCCTGAAACTTAGCAGGAGCAGCAGCAAAGGTGGGTGCAAATACAGCAGCAAGCATCAGAACTGGAGTGACAGCATCAGTGCACCCACAGGCAGGAAAGCTAGCAAGCGCTGCAGAAGCAGCAGCAGAAGCAGCAGCAGCGGCAGCGAGAACAAGCGCAGTAGCAAAGTCCACATCAGGAGCACAAGTGTTGCACAGACATGCAGACAAGCTGCAAAACACAGCAAAGGCAGGGGCAATGGTACTAGTGGCAGTGCAGCTGCTGCTCCCAAAATAGCAAAGCACCACCTGGAAGATACCACGCAGCCCTCTGCGTTGAGCTGGTCAGTGGACAGGGAAGTGAATGCGTCATTTCTTAGTAAGAGCATGACAGCATGCTACTCATGGGGATCTGAAAGTGCGGCGCGGGGTAAGGTGGACCTGACAGCATGGCTGTGCTCTACAAGTGTCATGGGCAGGCGTTGGATCAACTCAGGTACTATCTTGCTACGACCTTTACTTGGGGAAAACTCTCTTATGACAAGTCAGACTTTGGCTAAACAAGCATGCTGAACGCAGCACTGCTGGTCAAACAAACCCTGCTTTCTGCTTCTTGGCTCTGCTGTAGTCTATTCCAGTAGCAGTAGTCTAATCCAGTTTGAGGGATAAACTGAACTCTGGATAGTAACCCCAAACACTAAACTGTAAACCCCGAATCCAGTATGCAGATGCTCAGTTGTTGTATGTTGCAGCAGCAGCATGCCTGCAGGATTTTTAGCAATGTTGCACTGTGTCATCGGCAGATTCTGATGGTGTCCCTTGCCATGTTCAACATGCTGCAGTTCCAGCTGAAATCAAAATAGTTAGCAATGCATCTGTTGTTGATGACAGGCTTGGCGAGGCACTCTGACGAGTTGCTGCCGGTGTCAGTGAGCATGACTCAGCGCAACGCAGTGAGCAGTCTGAGCTCGGCAGAGTGGAATGAGAAGCTGAGAGAGAGGTGGAACGGGGATTTGCTCGTTTTCGCTCCTCCCAGCGCTGAGACCAATGAGAGTGGAAACAGCAAGGCGTACATGCAGCTAGGTCTGGCCAGGTTGGGAGGGATCTTGAGGTAGTCTGCTATCATTATTGTTATATGTTGTTATTACTACTGTTAATAATATTATTAATATTGTTATGATTATTATTGCTTTTATTATTATTGCTGTTATTATTACTATTGTCATTCTTATTCTGTTAATATTCACTGGCAACATGCTGTTGGACGTAGTTTCTCCTTGCACGCACCTTGCGACTGGCTTTGAGCCTTCAGACTGATTGGCTGCCGGTCATAATGCACTAGCTGCACTGTCATATGGGATTTTGCCTGCCCATATTTCTGCATGCTTTTGTTTGCATGTTGCAATGGCCTCCTGCATCAGAGCTAAGGTCTTGTGATACATGTTGATGCCATCCCCTGCAACATGATTGGCATCATGCTGAACAGGAGCTCTACGCAGTCCTCTTTCCTTTCCTTTCCTTTCCTTTCCTTTCCTTTCCTTTCTTTCCTTTCCTTTCCTTTCCTTTCCTTTCCTTTCCTTTCCTTTCCTTTCCTTTCCTTGTGACATCCTGTCAAATCTAGCATGCCAAAGCTGAGTCGGTTGGTATGCGAGAGCATTGACAGACCTGTCTGGTTGTTGTCACAGACAAGACAGCTCTCACTGCTGAATGCAGATCTTCTGGACAAGCTCTCTCAACAGTCATTGCTTCAGACGCCAGTGACAGCAAGAGTGAGACCATCCATGAGGCTCACTTGTGGTTGACAGCTGGCAGAGGGATGATAGACAGTGTTTTTGACATGCTGCCAAAGGTATCAGATGCTGACATTATGTTTACCAAATCCCTCAAATGCTTTTGCAATGGCCTTTTTGCCTGCTGCCTTTTCACTTGCCTGATCTCTGGCTTGCTGTCACTCAATCATTTAGCATTCAGGCACTCACTAGTTACACTCGCTTGATCGCTCACTCGCTTGATCGCTCACTCACTCACTCACTCACTCACTCACTCACTCACTCACTCACTCACTCACTCACTCACTCACTCACTCACTCACTCACTCACTCACTCACTCACTCACTCGCTCACTCAATTGTGATCTCACCCATGAACTCACTTGTGAAACAACGGACCCACTGACTTCCTCAGATCCCAGCTAGCTCATGAAAAACTCCTTAGTCACCGCACAAAACATGCACATGAACAACACAGGCTTTTGCCGCTCCTGCAGTGGACATTTGCACATGTTGTTTTGAATTCAATCAGTCAATATCAATATACACTCAATGTCCTGGGGGGCAAATGGGACCCAACAATCTGCAATAGCACAACAGTGCTGCAGGAGGTCTAATTTTGTGAATTGATATGACTGTACAATTGCAGACTCCAGCCTGGCTGCTTGGTTAGCATATGCTGCTGCAAAACAGTGTAGCTAATGGCAAAGCGGTCTTATGCAATGCAGGAGGTGCAATACAAGCTGGAAGTGGCAGTGCCAGCCATGTTTCAGAAGGATGATGTTTCTAACCTGGGCTTCCTGTTTGGCGTCATTACACTAGAGCCCATTGACATTGAAAGTACAAGCTCTGCAATTCACGCTTTGCATTCTGTTATGTGTTATCAGTGATATACCTGCTGCTGCTCTGCTCATAGCCATTTCAAACACTCAACAAAATAGCTTTTGAGCTGCAGCTTGCATTGCTGGGGTTTGCTTTTGCCAGTGACTTTTTGTGTCATATGTTCTTGAACACGACTGAAGACAGCACATCCTGCTTCCAATCCCTAAACTGTGGAGGCCACGTGTGAGCCTTAATAAGGTGCACAATCAATCAACATAGCTTACAATGTTAACAACAGATGCACTGTACATGCAGGAAGGGAATGCGAACACAAGGCTCGTAGCTCTCTCCCTCAAAAGCCCAAGACTCCGCTTGCAGACAGGAAGAACCAAAGGCAATCATCACCAGAGACCCACTTGTAAGCCTGGCTGCCCGCATGTCATCTCTGTGCATGTACTATGTGTCTGACATCTAAAGAGCTGGCTGGCCAATGAGCATGAGTACAAGCGCAAGCTAGCATGTGCAATGATTTATGCCAGCAAATTGCGGAGAGGCATTTCACGCGCCACACTCTACACGTTATGGTTGGGTAGCCATTCAAAGCATTTCAGTTCCAAGATGCAGCAGCAGAATATGCACAGCCTCTCATTTGCACAGCTGTTTGACCATATATTGTGCCCATTGCAGAGATAGCTCCAAGACTGCTTTCACAGCAAGTGTTCCGTACAAGGCAGCAATGTGTTGGAGATGGGTGGCATCTCGGTCTTGCAGGTTTGGTGCTAGATGCCACTTTGCTCATGGAAAAAAAGAGCTGCAAGCTGGCCTTGCAGCTGCTGAATTGGCAGAGAAGCGATAGTGAGATACTTCTGTAGAGGAGCGTCTATGAGATACTTCTGTAGAAGAAGACCACTTATTTGCACAGATCTTCACCAAACAAATTTTAGCGTTGACGGTCACCTTCAGTCTTCCCATACTGGCAAGCTCTATTCTGCTCATCAGCCAAGCTTGTTCAAGGTATTGAGCCTGCTTGCAGGTCCTTCTTGGGCACATCAGCAAGCAAGTTGCCAAAAATCAAGCTTAGTAAACTTGAGTGGGTACTCAAAATCGACACGATGCATTGCTTGTTGAAAGCTCACAACTGGTACAAATAGCACAGCAGCTGATGCCCCACACATTTGCCTCCTGGCTGCTGTGTAAGTATGCAGTGCACTGATGGGTGAACAGAACAGGGGCTCAAAATTTCATGACATTCAAGATCCATGATATCTTGAATGTCATGAAATTTTGAGCCCCTGTTCTGGTCCATGATCCAGGTTCAGATTTCAATTCCCAGATCAAGTCAAGCTACTTGAAGCCAGCGCATCATGCGAGGCGAGTAAGAGCGATGCAACTCACTGCCGGGAGCATTGTATGCTTCTCGAAATGCATGTCGTGGCAGTGACGACCAGTAGAGCTCACATACCGGGTCAGACAGGCGCAAGCCCGGATCCACTTTTAGATCTGTGACTTTCTGCCAGCGCAAAGTGTGCTCGCTACAGCTTCAGTCAGAACGTCCGGACTAAATGAAGTACAATCGTATGTCGCGTTGATTGCACATCAGCAGGTCAGGCCATGGCAGACAGGTTCTCTTACGATGTCAATGTGCACTACCCCTGGCTCCACTCACCTCCACAAGACTGTTTAACCAGTAACACTAGTCCGGTAAGCGTGCTTGATTGCCCAAGCTACACCGAAGCTTCCAATTCCGGCGGACAGCAGGCAGCATACAACTCAAGCCCAGAAAAAGCTGCATACGGCACTGATAGTCACACATACGACAACACAGCAATAGCGCTACCTGTCCAGATTTCTGCTGTGCCCAGTTTGGCGGATGTGCATGTCAGCGCTGCCCATCAATCCAAGACTGTTGATGGTTCTCAGCATGTCAGGAGGCGACATTCAGGCCCAAAGGATGGCCAACCCAGCAGCCAGGATGATAGAAGCAGCAGCTCAAGCGCCAGCGGCAGCAGGAGTAACAGCAGAAGACACAAAAGAAGCCAAAGCAGAGGAAAGAGAGCTGCTAGGGGCAGAAGTCAGACTGGCAGCAAGGCTGATGTCAAACAGTCTAGCAGCAGAAGCAGAAGCTGCATTAGGCACAAGAGAAGCACACAGAATAGTGGGAACCCGAGTTGGTCTGTCACCAGAAAACTGGACGGCCAGCTAACCCTGCAAAGCCAACACATTGCACTGCAGTACTCTTGGGGCCCTGACAGCGCTGCACGAGGCCAGATTGACCTGATAGCATGGATGTGTGCTACTGATGTCATGGGGAGTCAATGGTCAGAGTCAGGTGCAACATCATGATAATCTGCACGGACTGCCTGCATGCTGCTGTCTATGGCGGATCTACAAATTGTTATGTTGGCACTGCTGCTGCTGCTGTGTTTTTTCCTTTACATATGTGCAATGTACTTGCTTGCTGAGTGTACAACGTATGTTACATTGCTGGCCCAGACACAAGCACCATCTCTGTTTGCAAGTGAGCTCCCACAAACATATAACATTTGCTTTGGTTGCACATAGATTCACATGACATGTCCTATGTTCACCTGGATGCCGAGCCTTTTGTCACTGAGACTAAAGGCGCTTTGGCACAGCTATTCCCTACGCACGTACTGACAACCCTGCCATCATGACAGGGCTTGCAGCACATTCTAGCCAGATCCTGCCCTCAGCCCTGACTGTGTCTGAGCGTGCTCACGTGGGTGCCTTGAGCTCTGCAGCTTGGCAGGAGGAACTGCAGACTGCCTGGAATGGAGATCTGCTAGTCTTCACCATGCCAAAAGCAGAAGCTGAAGGCATCAATGCACACAGACCGCATGCAGAGCTACAGTTTGTGCGCTTGGCAGGGCTTCTCAGGTGATCTGCTGCAGACATTCAAGCGCACATGTGAGATGGGTGATGGCACGATGAACTCAGTGGCCACACTCAAGTCTGTGCTGTGTTTCAGGAGGCACAACAGAGCCTGGAAGCAGCAGTCCCGGCAATGTTTCAGCCCGACAAGGATACCGAGCTGACATTCTTGTTCGGTATCATCACCATGATCGATCCTGCAGGTAGCACACCCCTAGACTCTGAAAAACTTTATCAAGTGTGTTGTGCTTGCCCATCCAGGCTGTTGGCTTGCCAAGTGTTGGTTTTGCATGTTCTACTTAGCGGTTTGCCAAGCCATGCTCACAATTGTTGGCACAAGCTTCCTTGATATTGGGACAAGCATGGCATGCGGATGCAACTCACTGCATGCAACTCACTGCATGCAACTCACTGCAGTGTAATTTGGCGTCTAAATGCGTTTGACACCTGAATCTGTTGCATAAGGACACAGCTCACAACAGTCATCTGTCTGCAACCATGTAGGATCAACGCATGCTGCTGTTCAAGTCCTGCCAGCAAAGACTACAAAATCCATCTTGCAGCATGTGCAATGTAGACGAGTCATGCATGTGATACAGGAACACATGATGTGAACAAGTCAGCAAAGCGCATGCGCTGTGAGCAGAGCCACCAAAGGAACTCCAGTCGATGCCAAGTGGCAAGACCTTCTAGGTGTGTGATCAATCAATCAATCATTTTACATTTTGCGTCTTTAGGACTCATCAGAGGAGGCAATTGACAATGCCTATGAAGTTTCTGAGAACGCTGAGTGTGAGTGTGAACTGCTCAGCAACCATGAGCATGTGATGCTGTACAGCTGCCTCAGCCAGCTGTGCAAACAGGCTGCATGCAGCAGCGGTGGCTGAGGCATGCAGTCTGTAAAACAGCTGCAGAGCTGCTGCAGCAAGCGCTTGGATTGCTTCGCATTAAAGGACGGAGTTAGTACTAGTAATTATGACATGATGCACAGCTACTTTGCAGCATAGATTCATATTTGGGGCTGACTGGATACTGCAGTTCATGCATTGCATTCTTGACTTCGATGGCTGGTGCAGCATCACTTCAATGAAACTGCTGCAGAAGGCAAACCTCACAGCTGTGATGTTTGTGTTCGCAGGGATGTCAAACATGGAGGGCATCCTGTTGATCCTTCGCTTAATTTACCTCCTTACAAAAGCAAGATGTGCAGGAGGTATGTTGATGGCTTTTGCCGCTTTGGACAGGCATGCCACTTTGCCCGTGGACCAGCAGACTTGCAAAACAGAGCCTGATTGTAATGTGCAGCCAGTTGGTCGACAGCCGGTGCAGTCAGACTCTGTATGACAATATACCAAGGGGTGCTTTCTTGACTAGAGCTGGCTGGCTCAACATACATGCAGCATTGATATTGGCGGCAAAAGAGCAGTTGTTCACCAAACAGACTGTCTGTGTCACACTGCTGCGCACCATCACAAAATTGCGACTAAGCTCACTTAAGTGTACAGATATTTGCAGTGTTTCCCTAGAGGCCTCTGTCTCTTCAAGTCAGCACAAACTTGCTAGCCTTGATATTGCAACTGCTGCCCAAGAGCATATGCAGATAGTATCCGGTTATGGCGGTTGTTTGTGTTGTGTGACTGCGATTAGGTCTGGTGCCTGAACCTTGCCACAAGGTCATGCAGGGTCTGCAATTATGATTTGACATATTTAATTATGTTATATTAATTTTTATATTTGAATATATTATATGTGTGACTGTGTTGGCTGATTTCTCAGAAAGTCCCCGTCTCAGACACTTGCAGCTGGTGGCAACAAAGGCACTGATTCGGAATAAGCAATTAGCTCAGTATCTTAAGCAAAAAGCAAAATACGATATCCGGCCAAGGCCTGCATCACGTTCTAACAATATGTCTCTGACTGTCAATGTCTGCTTGCTGCAACGCAGATTGCTGACCAGCTCAGATACCTCCTCCAAACTATCAGCAGCTTGCATGACAGAACCGGTGTATTGTTGTTACAAACTGATTGCTGCGGGGCTGATCACTGAACAATCATCAGGTCACAAATGCTGAACAGATGAGCTCAGATAAACAGATCAGCATACATGGTATATATGGCTTATATGAATGGCTTTCTGACTGTAAATTAAATACTGTATATACATCAATATAGTACATCAATATATACATCAATATATACATCAATAAATTGAGAGGAGTAATGCTGCCCAAGGTCACAAGCTAGACTGAACAAATCTTTCTGCCGATGTCAGTCATAAACGCCGCACACAACCTCACACTGTGACAAGTCCAGCAACACAACTGTTTCAGTATGCGCAATGTACACGCTATCTGAAGTGCTGAGTCAGCTTGTTGCTGAGGTCCCACATAGCAGCAGCTCTTTTGTTGTCGTACGATATCTTTGAGGTAGGAACTACTCCAAGGCAGTTGTTGTAGTATGTTAAACCCTGAACGCCCTCCGCCAAGCAACAGTACAAGGTTGTTTGGGCTCCTTGCCTACACTTGATGAATAGCTTTGACTTGATGAATGACAGTATCCTGCAGCAACAAGAACTAATCACACCCCATCCTAGCAGGTACATAGTACTTCATTCATGCAAATTCCCGCCTGGAAATGCTCTTCAATGCAGTAATTGCTCTGGATATGCTTTGTTTTGGAAACGTTTCACAGCCCTGTTAACAGCCCATGCTTTATTCTTTGCATGGTCATGCACGCTATCAACACATACAAGATTTCTTTGACAAAAGCAGTGCAGACGGTTGTTTGAGATCTCTACGCAGTGTGCAAGACTCACTTTGAGTCAAAATTATTCATGTCTGTGTCAATGACGCCAGGGTGCACTATTGGCACAATCAGCTCTGGATGCCTGCGCTGCAGCTCATAAGCATACCAGACCTGCGCCAATTTGCTCCTGCAAAAAATAAATGAGACGCATAGTGACATCTCCTACTATCATGTCAAAGACCTTTGCGACAACATATCACCCCAGCAAGACTATTTCAACTGTGAGTCACATGCACTCCAATGATGAAGGCTTTCAGTATGCACTCACAGTTCGGCTGCTTTTGCTGACAGGTGGAAAAGTACTGCCGAGCCATGCCAAGGTGCACATAGTGCATGCCATGCAACTACCTGCAGTATGGTGGAGTGGCCGCATCAAAACCTGTCTTGAACACAAAGTCTGGTGTTGCATCTTCAGCTAGGGTATGCAACTCTGCATTCACAAACACTACACGCCCTCCTGCAGCATAGCCCGTGCACCTACTGTGAGAAGAAAAGCAAAAGAAAAGACGACGCCGTTAGGCGTTTAATATAGAGAAGCTTGAGATGATCCCAGATTGGGCCCAAGCTTCCCTTGGCTACTGTGAGAACTTGAACAGCTGCTGTATTGTATCCAAAGAGTGCGGAAGCTCAGGCCCAGAGGATGGACATGCCCTAGAGAAAAACGCAGTTTACAGAATATGAAATGCATCATTGTCATCACAACAAACATGTAATTAAAAGGTACACGTGCCTCGTTGCAGAAGCACAGATCATAGCTGAGATGGAAGTCAAAGTGTGACTGTCAAAGTGACTGCACAAATGGCTCATCACTATCAGATGCATGTACAGTACAATGGTGCTATTGTACATGTCTCTCGCAATATTTGCTCCAGCTGTTCTTCAAGCTGTTAATCAAAACTTTATGCAACACAGTACAAGTCACACAGTGGCTGTGTTGGCCTGAATGAAAAGACTGCCAGTTGTGTGGTGCATTGTTGGTGGTATGCATGCCTGTAAACATGTGGCCCACCTGGAGTAGCTAGATTTGGCAGCAACTGCTGTGTCAGCAAGGCAGGACCGAGATGATTGGTAGCAAAATGGATTTCATGGCCTTGTTTGGACTGTGAGTACTGGTCAATCATCACGCCTGCATTATGCACCTGCAAGCATGGCAAACCCATACTGTCAATTCTTTCAGGTGCATGCGGCAGGACATAAAATCTCGAAGCTTCCAAAAACAGACTTCTGATCCTCTGCTGGGACATGCAGTGCTTTACGACCTGAACAAATGAAATGGCTCATGCCAATGAAAGCAACTCTGCACCAACTACCTTACCAGCACATCCAGCTTCCTGCCATCAAGCAAAGCCTGCACCTTCTGCGCAAACATCTTCACACTAGCAAGATCTGAAAGATCTAGCTGCAAAACGTACACTCGCAGTTTCTTGCCTGCATAAAAGACAGTGTTTCCCGTTCTGTAGCTCAGCCTAACAGTGACCGATTACTTGGGACAGCTTGAGCGTACTGTATATACCTAGGTCGCGCTCAAGAGCTCCCACTGCCGCTTCTGACTTCTCCACCCTACGGCTTCCAATGATCACCGTCGCATCTCGTTTTGCCAGCTCCCTGACAGTTTCGAGTCCGATTCCGGCATTACCTGCAGAAACCGCGGTCACCAGTGAACAGAATTAATTTGACGGCGAGAAAACCGCTGGGACATGTTGCTCTTTTACGTGCCTCCTGTGACTAGGAACACTTTTCGAGATAAGTCGCTCGGCTGACTTGGTGCGTGAAAGCGCTGAGGGAACTGAAACAAGGTACTACGGAAAAGACGGAAATAGTATGTGAGAGCTACCATATCAATGCGCCGAATGGGTGATATGACTTGTTGATAGGAAGTACGAGGCTGACTATCAGCGCATAAACGCGCACCCCTTTTTGGTGACCTTGGTTGTGACATAGGCCATAACGTAGCAGGTGACTAATGTCATGAGTAAACAGCAATCCAGAATCCATGCTCAACTCTTGAATTTCGATTGAAGAACTGCAAACCTGAACGCGCAGTCATGGGGCTCGTGCTCAAGCAGATGACACGCGACGGCACTTCCCTACTATGTGCATTTAGAACAGCTCTTAGGGCAGGTCTTAACATGAGCAAAAATTCAACGCACGGGTCTATTTCACCTTGGGCGTCCTTGATAGATTGGATTTCAGATACACGTTCCCAAGGATGCACTGATTTGCAGAGCTTGGTAAAGTGCCTGGATCATAGGGGTATTGTGTTAGTGTTAGATACAGTATACGCATGCAGTCAAGCAAGGGTTGTGTTAGGCTGCGCGATGCACTGAAATGCATTGGAATGCATCTCGGAGGTCATTGTTACAGTAGAGTAGAGCTTCACCTTGGGCATGCTTCCTTTTAATAAATGCATGCTGCTGATAGACTATTTTCTTGAGGCATTGGGATTACAACGATGTGCAGGCTCCGCAGTATGCGCTGATCACCAGAAATGTGAACCGTCCAGAATGCATTGGCCTGCGCCCTTGCCAAAAGATTCTGACGCACGGCATTTGACACTTTTCAGCTTATATACAATCGGAATGCTGTGGAGAAGCACATGATAAATACAAGGGTGGCTGCACGGTGGCAATGGAAATAATTTTAACTAGCAATGTAGTTTTCTGTGTGATCAATGATCAGTCCCCACTTGCTCCCCACAAAAATAGGCAGCAAATGGCATTCATAATGCAAATGAGCCTGGTTACTGTCAAGCCCAGACAGACTAAAGATGCATTAGGCGTCTTTTCTACACCATTTTCAGGACTCTGAGATGAGCGTCACAGCTGCAAAGGGCCTTTCTGTGGGACAGGGCAACTCTGCTGTGACTAAGACTGTTCTTAGAAGCTAACAGTGCAACTGCTTGCATCTTCTGCACCTGAATATGCTTGACCCTGCATCCTGCCACATCGGGCTTTGCTGCTGCAGGCACTGCAACCTGCCTGTGCAGGTCAAGCTGGCTGGCACTGATCCTTGAGACTCTAAGGTGACCACATGTCAGCCAATAACTGCACATTGCTGGTTTTGCAGTGCTTCCACTTTCTCCCTGGTGGCAGAGGCTCAGACTAATCTGCCTGACTAAATCACTTTTTTTGCTTCCGCTTTGTTGGTGATGACTTGCTCTACTTCGTCAATACTGGCTGCTGCAGCTTGGGCAGCTGCTTGGAACTCGGCTTGCCTGTGCTCCACACAGATGAGCTGTGGTTGCACACCATATTTCACAGCCCCTTTGCAGCCTGCAGCAAGCCCTTGCCCCGGGTCTGAATCTGGGTCTGAGTGTGCGTCTGAATCTGCAAAAAGGTCTGGTGTGACTGGATTTGATAAGTGACTGCCTGGGGATTGAGGCCAGACAAGGTCTGGAAATGGGGACCAAGAGGTAAACTTAGGGAAATAGTACAAGGGGTCTTGGAGTCGCTATTTGATATGGGAGGAGGGAGTTGGGGCGCTGTGCAGTCACAAGATGCGCAAGAATAAGTGAATGGCAGCTTGAACCTATGCTAGAGTCTGAGGGGCCAAAGTATGGGAGTTGAGATTGTTAGCTGTTCCGGGAGTAGTATGTTGGGAAAGTGTGGACTTGCTGATGGCCTCAGAAGACTTGACACTGAGAATGTGCCAGCCTGTCTGGACATGTGCGATTACTGAACAGGAAGCAGCTGCTGTTCTGGATTTATTGGAAAGCTGACATGCATGACACTGCTGCTTGTCCTAAAGCAAGGCGTAAAACTGCCCTCAGGACCATAATTGGGAGACACACCAGCTACTCCAGGCTCAGGATTCCTCTGGTGACTGCTCTGAAGGCCATTGTAATACTGCGCTTGGCCTGTCCTCCCTGAGCGTTTTTGAAGGCCTTCTGCATGCTGTGCAGCTGGGCTGAGAGCTGATTCATGCTGGTAAAGGGGCCGCCCCTGTAGTCTCTGCTGTAGCAACACAGGGCCATGTGCAACAAGGTATGCTGGTGGAACAGGACGACTGGCAAGTTGTGGCTTAACAGTTGGATCTTGGCTGCGTCAGCAAGCTGTGTGGCAAGGGCAGCAGCTGCTGACCTCGTTGGCACGCCATCTGCATCTGAGAGTCGCGACACCGTGAGAGATATGCAGGTCAACAAGGATCACAAGGGGTTGTCAAAGTGGGAGACACAGCGCCCATGAGCTACAGGTAATTTGCAAGTTGCTTGTGACAGCAAAAGAATTTGAAGTCATGGCCATGTTAGCAGGCAAGTCTGGTAGCTAGAGACAAGAGCTGAGGACCAGAGCTGAAGAGAATCGAAGCTGAAGACCAGTGGAAAGTTTTTCATACCTAGGGTATCCTATCTTGACTCTGCTATAGTCGTCATGGGCGGCAGCTGCTGAAGCTCGACAGTGGTTCTTTCGTAATGATGAGCCTCGCTGTGCAAAAAACAACACTCGGTCTGTCTTATTAGTCTGCCTGCTTGCTCATTCGGTCGGCAAATAGTTTTGGACATAAATTTAAAATTTGCCCTCACGTACATGCCCAGTTAGGACCAGCCCGTATAGCTCAGTGGTAGAGCGCAGGTCTTGTAAACCTGAGGTCCGTGGTTCAATCCCGCGTGTGGGCATTTCTGTTGCACTTTTTGGGGGCTGACATGCCGCTGGACACTAATTAGCCAGTCCAGATGTTTTTCTGACACACACAGATCACAGTGGGGCAGATATGGAGGCACTTACTCTGGCTGGACATGCTATTGGCAAGTGGGTGTGCCATGTAGCTTGCACCATAACATGAACGCATCAAATACACTGCTGCCACATGCATGGTCTGAGCGCATCAAATACACTGCTGCCACATGCATGGTCTGAAAGTTTTCACACAAACATTCAAAGTCATTCACTGCTCCTTGTCCACCAGCCAGCAACTTGCATTGAAGACAAGATGCTCACTAAAGTGTGCAAGTCAGAATCTCACGATGCATCCATATGGCTGATAGCAAGCAGGTGCATCAACAAAAGACATGGGAAATGCTGTCTGTTGACCTGAGCGCTTTCCGTACAAGACTTGGGGAAGCTGTCATGTGTGATATCAGAGACATTGATGGCTGCCGCAGCTTAGCGGACACAAATTGCAGTCAAGCTGTGGCAATCACACAGGTGCAATACGAGTCAAGCAACTTTCTGATAAACAGCTTCAGTGGAATATGTGGAGATAGCTTGAGTCAGCATGCAGCATTGGAAAGATATTGACTTCAGTACAGGCAGGACTCAGAAGAATCAGGTGTCACTGCCCGCTGCAAGCTCAGGAGTGTAATCTAGTTCAGGCTCGGCTCAAGTTCTGCCTGGTGCAGAGTCACATGGTCTTCAGGAGGTGGCTGTCCGCTTTGCAAGAACAACCCAACTATCACCTGTTTGCAAAAGACATTCCACTTGTCATTTCGACTATTTGAAATTGTGAAAGTTATGAAATGTTGCTACCAGGCTGTACACATGATGCTGTGAGCTTTGACATGTGCATTTGCTACCCTATGTAGGCTTACAATAACACCTTAAAGGTGCCAAGTTGCTCACAAAACACTACGCAGGATTGTATCAAGTTCACTGGTACAGGTGAAAAGGGTGCTGGACTCAAGCAGACAGCACCGAGTGACCAGTCATGTCTCACCTGGCTGAACACCCTGTGCAGCGTTGCCAGCAATGATGCAGCCTCTTGAACTCTCCTCAACTTGTCTGCAGCAGACTCCTTGGTGCATCTGTAATGATGGCCATCGCTGTGGCCTCTGTGCTGCTCAGCGTAAACATGCCCTTGACTGTCAGCATAAGGGCGCAGCTGTCTGCAATTACAAGGCTGTCTATCAGATGCACACGTTGGTGTTGCAGCTCAGGCAAAGCGAAGTTTGCTGAATTTGCATCACATAGCATGGCATTTATGCGTGCAGCCTAGCATGAGCAAACATGTAAGTGACATACCTAGAGGCATGTGCACGCAGCTTGCCACAAGCTGATTTGTTACGTTACGTTCATCTCTGATTCCTAAGCATCAGCATGCACTTGCGTACTTTACAGATGAACCACATAGCAGCTTGCACTTTTGCAGGAGATTGCAGCCTGTACATATAGATACGCAGGTTATCCTTCTGCTATCAAGTGCGTGTCCCACAGGTGTTGACGCGGGTAGGGTTGCTCGGTCTGCAAATCGCCTGGATTTATGGAGAACAAGCGGCACTCTGTCTTTGACTGTCCAGCATACAATTATAGCCAAGCATGAGGACCTTTTGAGTATTGTTGCATGTTGCAAACTGCATTTCTGTTTACGAGCCTAATGTATGTGATGGTTTTCTCAAGGATCGCATGTAGTAAAGAGATTCTGTCTGTATGAATTCACTGAACAGAGCTCTCTCTGATGGCCCCCAGTCAATGCCCCGGTTGGTCTGCAGGACGTTACTTATAGCCAGATACATGGCCAATAGAGATGCTGTCCATGTGAACAACAGCTATGGCAGATGCTGCTGTCTTGGACCTTGGAACTTGCTGATTGGTGGCAATTTGTATCAGGAGCGTGACACATGATGCAAAATGTGCAACATGCCCACCACATCTTCACGCGCTTACCTTATGCCATGCTCTGCTTCCTCAGAGCCACCTAAAGCCAGAATCTGCGTCTGATCTGGGTGCGTGTGGAAACTCTGCAGCATTTGACAGACATTGCAGGTGCACCTGTCCTGTATGTCAGGCTGCTGGGGTTGAGCCGCCTGCCTGAGCGAATGCACACACCCTGCCAGCAGCGTCATAGCCACATGAGACTCTGCAGCAGCAAATTTTGATCCTGTTAAGCCCAGAAACTGAGATGTAACTGGCCAGCTTCGCTTGGCAACACTGCTGTGTGAGTAGTGTTGACTTCTGACCCTCTCGTGTGCAGAGCAGGAGCTGCAGAATTGCAAAACATAGTGTCTGAAATATGAGCACAACCGCAGCACACAGCCACTGCGCTTGCTCAGTCAATGCTGTCACGAAGCATATCAGTTTATCACTCCAAGCTTCTGCAGTGGTGTCCCTGGGCAGCCCGGTATAATACTTGGCTTCTCATTAAATTGACGCCAAAAGGCGTAGTCTTTTCTTTTCTTTTTCTTTTTCTCTGCAGTGGTTTTATCCCAGCTATGCATAGCCTGCTAGGTCCAGCATTGCTACAGATGCATGCGTGCAAAGTAAAGCTGCTGTTGCAGCCCTGATTAAGCTCAACAACTCAACAAGCTCAACATGATGGTCGTGCATGCGCATACTGTCCAAAGGTGTAATACATCAGAGCTTTGCTCTGCTCAGGCCAGGTTTGTTATGGCATGTTTAGCCAAGTTGCTGTCAGGGGGCATGCATGCAATGTGTGTCCTGGTGGTCTTCTGTGTTGTGCAAACTCACCTGCAACACTTGATAAGTTTGCTTGAATGCCATGCCAAATGTCCAGGCAGACGGGTCCTAGCACGTCCACCACATGAAAGATATGCGGGTTGGCTAGATACAAGTCTGTCAGTGCACAGCTGACTTTCTCCAAGCCTGCAGAGCAACTCAATATAGCTGTGACAAGCAGAAAGTGCAAATGAGCCTGACGCTTGCAGCATCAGCATGGTGCATCAAGCGCATGCATGGCCTCTGGAACCAGTCATGTTGGCTTGTCGTTGGAAGGCACCAATCAGAGCTTTTGTGTACACGATGTGCATTACACAGAGTATTCTTCTGCTCAGCCACAATGCATGCACCCTAGCAGGAGCCTTATTGCCCAAGTACCTTTAGGCAGGGTTGTCACATGCGACGCAACACTGACTGTCCAGCTGCAGGACAGTGTGTCATTGATGTACTGACACATGCACAAAGCGCTAGCGCATTAAAAAGTAACATGCATTTCTGCAAAACAACAGATGAAAGTCAGCAGCAGCACACCAGCACCTTCAGCGGAGGTTCCAGCTTGTCTTGCTTTTGTTGTGAGGGTCTGGAACAGCTCCAACGCAGTCACAATCAGTTTGCGGGTGTCAGCACATGCGCAATACAAAAATGGATGCCCAGAACCCTTGTTCAGGAACCAACACATCACTTGATACACGCTGCTCTAGTACACCAGCGAGTTGCACAGCAATGGCAGCCACAGCTGACACCATGCCAGAGTCCTCAACACCTATCAGCCAGGACAGCAGCCGGCTGGGTATAATGCACAGTGCTCTACAAGCTGCTTGTCTAGTATACAAAGTAGACTGCTTGCAAAGCGCAGACCATGCTGGCTCGGAGCTTGCAATAAGCAATTTGTGTCGATGAGCAACATTGCTTGCTTGATTGTTAAATCGAGGCTAGAGCAGCATGCAATGACACAAGACAGTACATGCACAAATGCAACAGCAGCTACTACAACGAGAAACGCAGCAGCTCCTGGAGAAAATAATACATGGTTAACGATCTGCCCCGTGTCAAGAACGACAACCTTGCTACAAATCAACATCAGCTCACCAAGCAATACATGCAAGCCTTGAAAGGCATGCAGAAAACGCATCACATCCCATGGTATCCAGTTGTTGTCATCATCACAGGTGGTATTTGCCAGCTTGGTGAGGAGAGGGTACAAGCTGGACCACCCGACAGCCTTTGCTGCATGTATTAGTTCCTCTGCTGTGCTTGTGTCCAGAGTTCGTCCCTGCAACACAGCGCTTTGGCACACACAACCACCGCTTCACTGTGCTTGGCAAAGTATTATGCCTACCACAGGGGCACCCCCATAAGCGATGCCCCAGGCAAGACAATCATGGCCATATGTGCTATGCTGAATGCAGCGCTACACTGTGCCATTGTGACTTACATGCTCCATAGCGACTGGCACAAATTCAGTCAGCTAAAGGCAAAATGCAAGAGCTGTGCAAGGCAACATGGCTGACCCAATTGTCCCATTGAACAAGGACAAGTCAGTCCAGTATGCAGCACGCATGCTATATGACCTTGATCTACCAAGAAACATGCCTAACCTTGTTTATCTGATGCTTCTGAACTGGCCATAACAAACACGACAGCAAGGGCACTCACTGTGCAAGACAGAAATGACGGCAACTGCAACAGCAAAGGCACTCACCCACAACTTGTTCTTGAGGACACCTTCATGGATGTGGGGCAGGCCAAATGCCAGGGCGATGTCACCAAAGATCCCAAAGCCAGGGGTGTCAACACTGGCCAAATCCCCTCTTTCAAACTGGCTGTACATGGCTTGTATGAGACCAACAATATCTTCCCTGCAGGCTGTCAGGTCTTGCTTCTCCTGAGCTGGCTGAGTTGGTGACATGGACACACTGCCACCTGCATCTGCCTTCGCAGCTAAGAGGTCATTGTGTGCTGTCAAGGCTCTATGGCTAAGCAGTAGCTGACCAAGTTTTGCACGTGCAGCTGAGCTGCCTTGACGGCAGAAGACTGGCCACCAACTCTTAGGATGCCAGATGGCAAATCCGGCTCTGGAGTACCACCTGCAGAATATGTTCACGCTGGCAGATGTGTGAGTTGTAGGCTGGCTGAGAAGAGCCTGTGCATCATTTCTTTGCCGCCCAGATGGCATGTGACATCTTTCCAGGGCAACTGTCCGTGGGCAGACAGCATGCCGCATGCCGCACACACTCTTGACATGTACTTAACACGTGTAACTTTGGGAGCGCACTCTGAAGCAGGTGAGACTGTGGAAGAGCAGTTCATGTGCTGACAGCATCGCAGACTGTGGCACCTCTGCTTTTGCACTTGATGCCCAACAGACCCATTCTCTTCATAACTTGTGGAATCCTCTTCATGCCCAGAAACCTTGTCATCAGCCTCGCTTGCATCTTCTTCTTCCCTATCAAAAGCTAGCTGACTCAGCCAATCATTACCCTGCATGCATATGTCGCTCATAATCACAGGCCACAGCAAGCTTTGTATCATGCTTCAGGTAGGTATGAGCAAAATTTCGGGGCCAACCCTGGCTCACAATTGCAGCCAGACTGCACAAACAAGCCTGTGTTTGATTTCAACATGGGCACACGCTCTAAGGTTTGGCTCCAGCTCTTTTGTAAGCCGTCAACATGGCCAGATTCTGTTGCAAGACTGCTTGTGAGGGGAGCTTCAAATTTACAATTGCAACAAGGTCATACAAGCATCTTGGTGCATACAGTAAGTGTCTTGCATGGAGGCTTGTCAGCAATGCGACCGAGGAGAAGCCATGCGCACTGTCAATCTCCTATTGTGTGGTATGTTGACAGCAAGTGGTGAACAGCTTGCCATGCATGCGTAGAATGTGCAGCACGCTGTGCCTCATACTACCCTCGTGCAATTGCACAAGTAGTAAACAACTCAAGGACACCGCCCCACAAGTGACGGTACCTGAAGAATGCAGTCACCCTTTCCTGGGTCAAGACTTGCTTGCTTCCATCCAAGCTCACTTCCATCCAATCGCATCCAGTGATTTGCAGTAGTTTCTTGCTCATCCACAGAGCGGCCATAATTTGGATCGACATGAAACCACTCATGCCGGGTGACCATGACCAGAGACACATCGATGAGGCCTAGCTGCTCTGCCTCTGCCAGCACACTGGCCATCTGCTGGTGCTGCTTCTGTAGCTTGTTCACAGTCTTTAAGTGCTTGGCTTCATACCTTTGACACATACAAAATATCACATCCAGACTGTGGACTGACACTCAGCATTGCGCTATGCTTTGGGCCAGAACTTCAAGACTTCTGCAGTTGTTTTGTCTTGCTTCAGGATGCATAAAGCCTTGGACTGTGTTGCTTTGCAGCTATGTACCCATCTGTTCTGAAAATTGCAATGAGATACACCAGAAAACTCACAAGTATCGGCTGGATGTTTGGCACAATTTAGTGACAAAAGCATGCAGACATAGATGCAAGCAGGGTGCAGAGTCAACAAGGCGTGAGGATACATTGGGCAGCAAGCTTACTGGTGTTCAAACAAGTAGAAGCTGCGGCGTGGACTTGGAGTGTGTTGTGCCTCTTCGCCCATGACTTCCTTGAGGCAACTCAGAAACCAGGCTCGATCTCTGATCTTAACGGGCAGGCTGGCGGGCTGAACAAGGTGATAAGTCATGGATGTGTAGCGCTTGACTCGGGTAACTTGCACTGTGTACTCGCAGCCTGCATCAGAGTGGCGTCGCCATCACTTGAGCTGACAAACTACGCCACACTTGACTTGAATGACAAGGTGCACCAGCAGGACATTGTGAGACCACATTGCATCAATACGCCTGTGTGAGTAAGGGTTGCCGGGCCTTGCAAGCAACCAGGCATATTATGCACTATGCAAAGTCATCACAGCACAGAAGCAGGCAAACATGCAAAGCTGGGCTTTCACACACTCAAAGAAGCAGGGCTCGAGCCCTATTAGATCTTGTGTAACGTACCTTTGAAACAGGCAATGCAGACAAGCCGATATGTTGCCAATGTGATACTACAGCGTGGGTGATTGCTGACGGCCAGCCTTTGGCTGCCTTGATGCACTGTAGCTTGCACTTTCTGCAACAGCAAGTTCCAGGTTTGCACAGCTACTGAAGGTTTACTCACTATCCAGGCCACTGGCCCATGACAGGCCAAAGACATGAATCTGCGTATCCCCAAGCGTCTGGTTTTGAGCCTGGCGTCGCAGCAGACACATACCGCATGGGGTGGCAGCAGCAACACTATCATGGTGGCAAAAGCATTTGGCGGTGTGTCTGCCTCCAAGCTGAAATTGAAGCTGTCGGGCTTGTCATATAGTGTGACCTGCTGCAGCACAGCCTCTACGCTTGCTGTAGAAAGTAGACCAAGCTCCTGGCTGAGGTGCTGTGCAAGGCTACATACTGTGCCCTCCCAGTCTGTAAGCACAAAGCCCTGTGAGTAGCACTTACAAGGCTCTGCGAACCCTTCAAACCAAGAGAATTTTAGTGACTTGCCTGGATTGTTTGCTGCCAAGAGTGAGAGGTTCAGCTGCCAGAGTTTGTGATCAGACTGTCCAGCTGGGCCCTGCTGAGGCAGGTCTTTCTGCTGACAGATTTGCCGCAATTGATCGTGAACGCTTTGCGCCAGCGGAACAGAAACTGCTCCAATCCCGGATACATGCAAGTCAGGTCCGTCTGACTGTCGGCTGTGCGCGCAGGCAAAACGACCTGAAGTGTTGCGATGCTTCAGTGTTTGTGTTTGTGCCTTTAGGTATGTTCTCGATACACACGCCGGCAAGCAAATCACCTAACAGTCTCAAATCGTCCAGAAAGCGCCTCAAAGCGTCGTGAACGTCCGGCATGGTCACGCTCTTTCAAGGACCCTGCCGTCGGTGTTGCCAGCACTGTTGCGCGTGAGGCCGCTGATGTCAGAGCGTGCTGGAAGCGACAAGCAGCGCGTTCATGAGTCGAGCAAGCGAGCTACGGTGCCTTATGCCTGTCTGCGTCGCGGAAATGCCCGTTCTGTCAACTTGCTTCAGTCTGCTTCTCCGGACTTCAGGCAGCACAGTATGACTAAGATGACAAAGCTGATCAGTGATCTCTCTGAACTTGCAGCTAATACAGGCTAGTGGAGCAGCGCTGAACACTAATTTTGTGCTTGGCTGCTATGAAGGAAGTCGAGAAAATCTGTGCAGTCTTGGGCATGTCTCTTGTTGACGTGTGTCAGTCAAGCAACTAGCTGTACTGTACTGAAGCAGTACAGTTGCTACAGTGACTCTGATGCACACAATACATATCTGGCATCAAAGTGAGGCAGGGGTGCAGGTACGTACTCTGGCTGGCTGGACATGCCAACCAGGTGTGCCATGCTGTACCTTGCACCGTTTGGGCATCCCGGTATAGTACTGGGCTTCTCATTACATGGACGCCAAAAAGCGTACGGTAGTCTTCTTTTCTTGCACCATTAAATGGAAAATATGCAGTCAGGCTATGGCAATCACACAGGTGCAATACAAGTCAACTTCGACTACAGAACACAGAACGGTTTGACTTAGCATACAGCATTGGAAACAATCTGAATGGAGCATGTACGAGATCAGGGCTCAGAAAGTTTGGGTGTTACTGGCTGCTACAAGCTGAGAAATGTAAGCTGAGGATAAGGCTCAGGCTCAGGGCCTGGCATCTGCATAGTTGCGTGGTCCTCAGGAGGTGGTCTTCCACTTTGCAAGAACAACTCCACCACCACCTGTTGAAAAGCACACTTCATTTGTCATCGCAAATGTTGAAATGGTAGAAGGTGTGTAATACTGCTACCAAATTGTGACCAAAACTCATGAGGCTGTGAGAGTATGCAATCCTGAGCCTGTAAGAGTATCTAGACTTGCACAGGTTGCAGACAAGATGGAGCACCGCACAGCACTGTCTCAAGTTCACTGAAGGTGATGAAGAAGGCAGAAGACGCCGGTCGGCAGCAAAGGGCCACCAGTCATGTCTCACCTGGCTGAACACACTCTGCAATGTTGCCAGCATTGATGCGGCCTCCTGGACCCTGTTCAGCTTGTCTGCATCAGACTCCTTCATGCAAGTGTAGACATCATCCTTACGATAGATGTCTACAGCACAAACATGCCCTTGACTGTCAGCATAAGGGCGCAGCTGTCTGCAAATACAAAGGTGAATTGTCAGGTCAACATTTTGGTGTGCCCAACAGCTTGGGCAAAGCAGCACGTAACTGACTTGCATACACACAAGCAGCACTGACACACGGAGTTGACGTATGCAACAAAGCATGGTCCAGCACATGCATGGCAGACTCACAGGCATGTACGCAGAATGTGCCAACAGCAAAGTTGTGGAGTCGTAGCCAAGTATAGCCAACAAACATCTTGTGCATGTGAACAACAGATACGGCAGATGCTGCTGTGCTGGACCTTGGAACTTGCTTATCTGTGGCAAATTGAGTACTGAACTAATGTGGTGCAAATCATGCAGCTGGTGCAATGCAATCTATATAGCATATAACAGTACACTATATATAGCACGTGCTTACCTGATACCATGATGTGCTTCCTCACGGCCGCCTAAAGCAAGAGTGTGCGTCCGATCTGGGTGCACGAGGAAACTCTGCAACATTTGACAGACATTGCAAGTGCACCTGTCCTGCGTGTCAAGGGGCTGGGACTGGGCTGCCTGCCTGAGCTGTTGCACACACCCCGCCAGCAGCTTGATTGCCGCGGGAGAATCTGCAGCAGCATACTCTATCCCTACCCAAAGGGAACAGTTGTAACTGGCCAGCTTGGCATGCCATGACTGCTACTTAGGTGGGGCTGACTTCTGTACCACAATCACATGAAGCAACAACTGCAAAATTGAGCAACAGAGTGTCTGAAACATGTGTCTAACTACAGCATACAGCCACTGAGCCTGCTAAGTCAAAGTTGTTCAGAAGCACACCAGCTTATCGCCTCAAGACTTTGTAACTTCTTAAAATGGAAAAGTATAGCTTGCTGGCTACAGCACTGCTTTAGACAGATGCATGCGGGCAACAGCCGCTGTTGCAGTTCTGAGACAGGCCCTTACATAAGCACAGCAAGGCTGACTCCCTGCCCCCTTGAGATTAGCCATGTAGGGTCACGCATGCAAATAGTTTAAGTTTCAGTCAACAGGGCTTTGCTCTTCTGAGGCCATCTAATTTATCGTATGCTCACCACGCATTGCTGTCAACAAACATGCATGCATGGCCTGGTCATCACAAGTTTCATGCAAACTCACCTGCAAAACTTGATAGGCGTGCTTGTGGCCCAGCGATTTTCATGCATGCGGGTCCCAGCACCTCCACCACATGAAAGTACTGTGGTTTTGCCAGATACGCATCTATCAGCATGCAACTGGCTCTCTCCAAGCCTGCAAAGTGGCAGGTCAAGCTGAACATACTCAAGATGTCATTGGCAGAAGGTGCAACTGAACCTCTTGCCAACAACAGGTCCTGGAGCCCAACGATGCATCAGGTGCATTCATGGGCTCCAGGACCAACGCTGCAATTAGCAAGTATTCACAAGAACAGTCTGTTGGCTGGTTGCTTAGAAGCATCAATCAGAGCTCTTGTGTGCACAGCGTCTATTTTGTAAGGCTTCCTCTGGTCAGCCGACATGACCAGAAATCCTGCTATTTAGACAACCCTAGGGTGGTCCGGCATTGCACTTAGTTGTCAAATGCCCCACTACACTAAGCGCCCAGTTCCCCAACAGTGTTGCATAAATAATTTTGACGCATGCACAACTTGCCAACATGTCAAATCCTCTTCATGATCATGCATGGCGCATGCACAGATAAGTTTTACAACGCAACAATCAACAGTCAGAAGCAGTACATCAACACCTTCAATGGAGATCCCAGCTTCTTTTGCTTTTGCTGTGAGGCACTGGAACAGCTTAACAGCAATGACGACCAGTTTGCAGGAATCAGCCCGCATGCGATCATGGCTGCTGTACAGTGGCGTGTCCCAATCATGCACATTCATTGCTTCGCGACAACGACCGTCATATGCAGCACTGACGAGAGAGTAGTCGCAAATCTTTGTGCTGTACCCCGGGACTGCATATCCATCAGGACTCATCAGCATCCTGTAGGAGTCAACTGATATGACCTGCTGCAAGGCATCAGCCACCTGCACAGCAATGGTCGCCACAGCTGACACCATGCCTGAGTCATTGACACCTGCAAATAAGGACACCAGGTTTTCAGCCTACATGCACACCCCAAAACAAGCTGCTTGGATGGCACACAGCAGGCTGCTTGCAAACCACAGACAAGGCTGGCTTGCACCTCACATCATGCCATTAGTGCCAATCAGCGCCATTGTCTGCTTGACTGGTACAACAACATGCACTGACACATTACAGTACATGCACAATGACCATAGCAGCTGCCCCAAAGAGGAGTGCAAAAGCATAACACAATACAGATTCCATGATCTAGCCTTTCACAGATACATGCAGGGCGATTTCTTGTGTATCTGCAACTGCAGGTCTAGGTGTGAAGGTTTGCAAGGCCATGGAACTCAACAGTTCCAAACTACATGAACATCCGGGACGCTAGCCCTTGCCTAATACATGTCCTTGCTGCAAATTAACAGCATCTTACCAAGCAACAAGCCTAGCCCTTGAAAGGGTCTGAAAAATTGCAACACCCCCCAAGCGCTCCAAGCCGGGCTCCAGGCCCAGGTGGCTTCTGCCAGCTTGGTGAGAAGAGGGTACAAGATGGACCACCTGATAGCCTTTGATGCACGTACTAGCTCCCATGCTGTGTATGCGTCAAGATACCGTCCCTGTAGCACAGTGCTATGGCTCACACGGCAACCCCTTTACCATGCTTGACAAAAGTCCATTTATGATAAAACATAACTACTGACAAAACTACAGTAATGGGAATCTTCAAGCTTCTACATATGCATGTCCACAATGTGTGACACTCAATTGTGTAGCAGTTACGCTACACAATTGAGTGTCACAGTATGGGAAGACATATGCATGTTTCTGCATGTAGAAGACATGCTCTGGGATCACACAAATGTATCTTCAGACAGCTCTATGCCCTCTACACTTGTCAGCTAAACACAACATGCAAAAGCTGTGCCTAGGCAGTGCGGCTAACCCACATACCCCATTTGATCAGGACTAGTGTCAGCCCAAGTCACAGCATGCATGCTGTACTAGCCTGGTTTACTAACATGGCACACTGTGTTCATATGTCGCCCCCCAATAGCAACAACAATCACAAGGCTTTTGAAGCTAGAGATGACAACAAGGACAACAACATAGGGGATTCACCTCCAACTTTTTCTTGAGGAAGCCTTCATGAATGTGGGGCAGGCCAAATGCCAGGGCAATGTCACCAAAGGTCCCAAAGCCAGGCGTCTTGACACTGGCCAAATTCCTTCTGTCAAAGTGGCTGAACATGGCTTGTATGAGACTGACAATGTCTTCCCTGCAGGCTGTCAGGTCCTGCTTTTCCTGAGCTGCCTGAGAGGGTGACATCAAGCCATCACCATGTGGGTCTGCCTTTCCTGTCGAGGGGTGTCTGGGTGCTGTCAAGGCCGGATAGCTGGCCAGCAGCTCACCAAGTTTTGCATGGGCTGCTGAGCTGCCTTGAAGGCAGAGGACTGGCCACCGATTCTGGCGGTGCCAGATTACAAATCCAGCTCTGGAGTACCACCTACAGCGTAAGCTTGGCTTGCAGGTGGGTGAGCTGTAGGCTGGCTGAGAAGAGCCTATGTACAAAATGTTCACACAACATATGACTGCTTTCTAGGCCAACCGCTGGCAAGCTGACAGCATGTCACACACGCTCTTGACACATGGTGCATCACCTGGGGTTCAGCTTGGAATAAATCATTGCAGAGGAGCGTTCATGTGCTGATAAAATTGCGCAAACTTGGTGACTGACCTCTGGACAACCATTGGATACCCCCCCAACTTGCCGTGATCATCGTTAAAGCCTACTTCCCTATCACATGCATGCTGACGCAGCCAATCGGCACCCTGCACGCATGCATACACAAAACAGCGTCACTCAGGTAAGCAAGCTGTAGCAAGTTTGGCTTCATGCTGCAGTTATGTCTGAGTCATGTTGTTGAGACCAAAGCTGGCTCACAACTGCAGCCAGATTTCTACTCCAGCAGCAGTGGCACGCAGAGTCATAGACAACTCAGGGACACAACCCCACATGTGAAAATACCTGAAGAATGCAGTCTCCCTTCTCTAAGTCAAGAAGCTCTTGCTTCCATTCAGGATTACTTCCATCCAAGCGCCTCCAGTTACCAACAGTAGTTTGTTGTTGGTACACTTCAGCACTGTAGACCCGGTCAGCCTTTGAGTAACCCTTTTGATCTTCTGGGACAAACAGAGTTTCCTGACGGGTGACCATGACCAAGAACACGTCAATGAGGCCTTGCTGCTCTGCCTCTACCAGCAGGCTGGCCATCTGCTGGTGCTCCTCATGCAGCTGCTTAATGTTGTTCAAGTGCTTGGCTTCATACCTTTGACACAGACAGACAACATGTCGAGACTACACAACATTGCAGTACGCCATGCACTACAACTGGTTGAAAGCTATAGGCTTTTTGTTCAGCTTAGGCATGCACAAAGCCTTGCTCCATTTTGCTGTTACAATATGCAATATGTAGATCCCATAGGAAAGGCAGCAGTGTATGCCAAATATGAGCAAGAGCAATACTTGTTCCCCTACCATCTGTTTTGAATAATGCAATGAGATTAATCCTGCAACAAGATGTACCAGCAAACTCATGGGTAGCATCTGAACGTTTGGCAGAACTCAATGACCAAATAGTGCAGACATTGATGCATGGGCGGAGTCAGTAGTGCATGAGTGTGTATTACTTGTAGGCAGCAGCTTACTGGTGTTCAAACAAGTAGAAGCTGCGGCGTGGATCAAGCAACGTCTTGAGGCAACTGAAATACCAAGCTCGGTCCTTGATAATAACGGGCAGGCTAGCAGGTTGAACAAGGTGATAAACCATGGATAAATAGCACTCGTTCCCAGTGACTTGCAAGGTGTATTCGCACCCTGTGTCAGCATTGCGCCACTGTTGCTTGAGCTGACAAGTTACGCAACGGTTGGCTGGAATGACAAGGTGCACCATCAGGATGTTGTGAAACCAGACTTGAAGGATGCTAGTGCAAATAGGGATTGCTGGCTCTTGCAAGCAGTCCAGGCATATGCGCTATGCAAAAGCAATGCACAACATAGAATCAGGCACAGGTGTGCTCTCAACCACTCAACAAAGCAGGCACGTACCTTTGAAACAGGCAATGCAGACTAGTCGTTTCTTTGCCAGTGTAATCCTACAAGGTGCATGGTTGCTGACTGCCAAGACTTGGCTGCCTTGATGGATGTCAGCTTTGACCGTCTGCAACAGCAGCTGGAGGTAAATGCAGCTACTGTCTCTGCAGACTATTCAGGCTACAGACCATGCATATCAGTGTGCCTAGTACACAAGGTCTGCTTGGAGTGCGCAGTTGTAGCAGACACGTACCGCCCAGGGGTGGAACAGCAGGACCACCATGGTGGCAAAAGCGTTTGGTGGTGTGTCTGCCTGTGAGCTGAAGTTGTAGCTGTCGCACTGATCAACTAGCGTGATCTCTTGCAGCACAGCGTCGACACTTGCTGTAGACAGTAGGCCAAGCTCCTTGCTGAGGTGTTCAGCAAGGCTGCGAACTGTGTTGTCCCAGTCTGTGCGCAGCAACCCCATTCATGTTTATTCACAGAGGTGCACGAAATCACGCACGTTCGCAAGTGTCTTGCCTGGATTACATGTTGTCAACATTGAGGCACTCGTCTGCCAAACTTTCTTATCATTTTGTCCAGCTGATGACTGTGGCAGGTCCTCCCGCTGACATATTTGCTGCAATCGGTGGCGCTCACTTTGCGTCCATGGAAGTCCAACCTTCCCAACGCCGGAAACATGCAAATCAGGTCCGTCTGAAGGCCGGCTGTGCGCGTGTGCGCAGGCAAACCGACCTGAAGTATTTCAACACGGTTTCGTTTGTCTTGGCTTTTTGGTGTATGTCTGACACAGACCGGCAACTAGATCACCTAACAATCTCGAATCGTCCAATAAGCTCCTCATACCGCTACACCATTCACTGCCACAGACACGCTCTTTTCTGGGTGAGGGACGCCCCGTCGGTTGTGCCGGTGACTCTTGATCATGAGGTCAAATGCGTGTTGATAAGAACAAGCAGCGGGTCGATGAGTTTGGACGACTATGAGCAATGATGATGCACTCCAGTTTGCGCAGCGGCGACAAAGGTCGCGCTAGCTGTCGAGTGTCAGGAATTTCGTCTTTCATGCTAAAATGCTAAAATTCGTTTACAGTTGTTGCACTGTAACATCATCACAAATCTCACTGGTACGTCAGACATGCAATTTGAAAGATCCTATCTGAGTCTGTCAACTCAAATTGCTTGCAGTCATCAGTCATCAGGACCTGCAGTGCCACAAGATGACCTGATGATCTCCTGGACAAAGGTGAAATTCAACGCTTGAAGCAAATGCACATTGCAGTATTTATCGTCAACATGTTGGCATATGATTTCATACAAGTGAGCTGGCTGACAGCCAGACCATGCATTGCTTTGCGGTTGCAATCAAGCATGTGGCTAACAGATTGTGTATTTGACAATGTAGTGATGGTGTGCTACTGCTGTCCATCACTCAGCTCTGTTGAACAGGATCAGTGCAGCCAGCAGTGAGAAAGCAGTCACCTGTACAGAGGGCACTTCACATGATAGTTGCTGCACTGGACGGAAGCAATCTTGACACTGTAAAGACTGCACTTCCATCGGCATGCCATGCTGCACAAGCACTGGTGTTTCAGCAGCATGCTGTATGTCTGTATGTTGAGCAAAATACAAGTGAGGAACCCCAGAAACTCATCACCGTCACTGTAGTGTGCTATTTGCAAATGCAAATAGAGCTGTGACAGGCGCTCAGTGCAATACCTGCCATGACTCATCATGTGCCAAAACGATGTACAGCATGACTGATCTGCGAAGCTCCATGCATGTTGGTCCCCAGAACATTGCTGCCTTGAAAATGCCAACCGAACAAAAGCACTTGTCGCAGCTCACCCACTGATTCAACAGTGCTACTGCGGTGACTGATCTTCTAGCACGTGAGTGAGTTTGATTTCCTAACGACAGCCTGAGCTACACAAAGTCTCAGATGAATTCCATAAATAACAGTTTCTGAACAGCAACCCCAGAGATGAGCATGAGTGAGTGTGATTGTGCTTACCTCAGCTGCAGGACAATTGCGACCACGTGCACTTTGCTAAAGATCAAGCAGCAGCAGCAGCCAAGTCTAATGAAGCCATGAAGGCATGGGGCCCCCACTGCAGCAGCAAATCACAGCGTAGGGGTGACGTGAGCAATCTGTGTCAACAAAGTCTGCAGCTAGCTGTAGAACCAATCTGCTCAGGAAGTTGATGCTTGCTGGTGGGGTTGAAAGGCTTTGAAGGTCTCACCAGGGGCGCACAATCTGCAATTTGCTCTTCGAGAGCCTGAGCCTCCTCCCTCAGCCTCGCCAGCTCTTGTCGGCGTCTGTGCACCTCATCCTCAAGTTCCCGAACATGTGCACGATGTGCAAACAGCTGAGCTGTTAAGGTGCGAAGTTCTAAGGCCTACAAGACACTTATTGCACATTGGATGAAGCAATGCCCTGCACTCTCCAGGAGTTCAGCAGTGCACCAATTTGCTCATAGAAGTTAGTGCCAGAAAATCTCACATGTTCTGCACTCACGAGATGACCAAAAGCGTTCAAAGCTGGCCTGGACGACCCATCCTGTGCTTCAATTCCTGATCTACGGTTTTCCCTTTTTTGCGACTTCTGCATGAGAAATGTCACGGTTAGTCTTACCGTGACCAACAGTTCTAGTTATGCTGATAATGTCAGCCATGTCAACTACCTCACCCTGAGTACACTCCTGACTAGCCCGAACGCCACTGCAACGGCGGCAGACCCTACTGCAAGCAACCAGGTGAGCATTGCTGACTTTGGCATTGCTCTTGCACCTGTAGTTGTCTGTACGACGAGTCACTGAGCTCTATTCAACGACCAGCAGCGGCAAACATGCTGATGTATGTCTTGTGCAGAGGCGATGGTGATGCCAGCATTTAGGACATCACCTGGACTGAGGCAATGGCATACCGTAATAGATTCAATGTTGGAAGTGAAGAATGTCAGCAATTTTCCAGTACACTTGTGCATGATGATGAATGGGATGAGTTTACAGTTCAATTTGACATGTGCAAATAGATGTATATGTGCGATCGCATGCACATGGTTGTCCCCTAAACATTGCGAGCATTGTAAAGCTTATAGGTCTGAGAGAGCAAGACCCATGGCGTGCTTTTGTGCCTACCATATAACATGTGCCGCGCAGACGAACACTAGTAGTAGCAATTATTGTAAATGTACCGTGGTGCATTCCAAGCCTGCAGTACACCCATCCGAACACAGACGATGAGCGCTTTTTATCATGACGTTAAGATCAATATGTTAGATTCAAAAAGCACGTACTTTTAGACTCCAAAGTCAATCTTTTTTCAAAATCTCCATACGCTCTGGGACAGTTGGTTTTCGCTATTCTTCTCAATTTATCTTCAAAACAGGTCAGCAGGCCGGACCCCAACGCCAGGGAAATGCCGTAGAAAACTGTATCTCAGCAAACAAAGACCCAGAACAAATCCCAACTCCATCAAAACTCTTGCTCTGACCAAAATTAACACTCACAGGAAAACAAAAACTTGCATACACCTGACCCACTCATGCAACCAAAGCTGAAGGTGACATACTACTCTAAGCCTTGCTCAGTGTCAGCAGCACAAAGACAAGGCATGTGCGTCAATGAGCAAAAAGTGCACAGCGTCAAAGCATAACAGTTACTGGAGGACATCTCCTCATTGATTGCCAAAATGATTCTGAGACTTTGATTTAGCAGCAGCAGCGGCAGCAGTGGCTGCTGCAACAGCCAAGGCAGCTGTCTTAGCAGCCTTCAGCTTGCGGTACTCCTGAGCAGCCAACAAGGCGCTCTTGATGCGCGGGGATGTGTTGGGGGAGGGACTTGGGATGGCTTTGGCCCCAATCGGTACTTGAGGGACTCCCTCAACCTTTCGTGATTGGATGCTAGCAATGGCAGCTGCCATGGCATCATCAGCCACAGATGAAGGAGAAGAGGTAGCACCAGTCTGAGCTGTGCCTCCCGGTACAGTTTCTGCCTCAGCTGCTCCTTGACTCAACCCAGAATGATGTGGCAAGCTCTCCTGAGCTTCGCTGCCATTGCTGTTGACCGGCGGAACCGGCTGAGATGCAGCAGTAGCAACAGATGTTTCTGCACCATTTGCAGCAAGCGTATCAGACTTGTCACGTTGAGATGCACCAGCAGCGGCACCAGATGCTTGAGCATATTGTGCAGCATGTCTGTCGGAGTTGTCCTGCTGAGGTGGTGCACCTGCTCCGTCTGAGTGAGTCTGCGACCCGATGAGACTTGGCCTGCCACTGGGGCTCACATGCTTAGTCCTGATAGCAGCAGCGCCATTCCCACTTCTGCTAGAGCTGCCATTCTGTTGTACGGCAGCAGAACTTGCACCATTCCCATTTCTGCTAGGACTGCCATTCTGTGATACAGCAGCAGGGCTTGCACCGTTCTGATGGGGCGTTGCCAAGCTCCTTTGAGGAGCACCATCAGCATGTGAATCGACATTTTGAACAAGCTGCTGTGCATGCTGAGCTCCATTGTGAGCTGCAGGTGATAGCGAGCTGCCATGTGGTGAGACAGAAGCGTGCTGAGCGCGAGTCTGAGTGTATGGATCTTGCTCAAGCCCTTCCCCAACTGAGATGTCCAAAGAGACAGAAACCACAGCTGTATCGTCACCCAGCTGGGAAGCAGCTTCACCAGCAGCTTCTGCCAGGGCAGCTCCTGCAGCAGCTTCCAATGCAGCAGCAGCAGCCGCAACTGAGACAGCAGCTGTTTCTGCCAGAGCCTGCTGCTGGCGGCGGTACTCTAGAGCAGCTGTGAAGGTGGCCGCTGACTGGGCCTGAGACCGCTTAGCTGAACCAGCATTTGCGTTCATCTTGGTGGCATAACTAGCTGCCTTCATGCCTGTGGGCCGGCCTGCAAAACCAATTGAGTTGCTAAGTAGAGGTGGTTGCAAGCTACAGGCCAATTGGGTTGCTGAGTAGAGGTTGGTGCAAGCTACAGTCGGACATGAGGTAAACGTGGACTACTTGTGATGAAAAGCAGCAGAACACCAAGTGAGTGTGCATCAGCAGGCGGGTAACATAGCGATCTTGCACTCAGGCAGATGCCGAAGAACAGTTCCAAAGGTCCTGTTCTGGAGCAACATTGCCTGTAACTGTACTATATACATGGCTGGGGTGTCTTCTGGTGTCAAACAGAAGACACATGCAGCTACACAGGCAGGTGGCATGGGATGCAAATTTTGGAGTAGAACACTGCTTACTGGTGCTGGCATGTGTGTTTGACTGCCCGTTGGCAACTTCAGGAGCAGCTACTTCCAGCTTGTCACGCAGGATGCTAGTGTCAGACAACAGCCTGTCCCTCAAGATGACGTATGCCTTGAACTTGTCCAGCAGCCACTCAATGCCTGCACACAGGCAGGGCATTTTGTTATATTGATTTTTCATACACTGTACACAGGCAGGCATGTGCTTAATTTTTTATTTACACACGATTCATTACAGCATGCCTGCACACAGGCAGAACATTTGTTTCAATGTAATGTTATATACTGTTCAACAAAATTTAATGTCAAAATTATTGCCGTATATAGAATACTGTAACAAGGAAGTCATTGTGGCCATGAACAAGGCACAGATCTCTTGTAAACGTTGTAGCAAGTACTGCCATATTTAACACCAGAGCTGGCAAGGAATGCAGGGAGCAGCCAGCACTCTGTATTTGGTGCTCTCACTCAACAGGTGACATGCGTAAGGTACTGCAACACCCACACTCCCAATTGATCATGCCACAGCAAGGAAGAACAGGCCAGAATGGCGTCTGACATGCACATGTTTGATCCACCCCGGTATGCCATCCACCGCATTGTGTAGGTGTACAGTCACCTGAGGCAGTGCATATTAACAGCATACTTGATGAACACATACCAGTCCGTTCAACATCCAGTAGCCCAGGTTTACGCCCATGCTGTGCCTTGAATGCCTGAGTCCAAGGCCCCAGTTCCTCCTGTAACAACCGATACTCCCGTAACTCTGCCTTGTACGCCGTCATGATCTGAGTTTTAGTAAGTGACTTGCCCTGCGAGCTGCGGCCACTCAGGCAGCGCACACTGCTTCTTCTTCCCTTGCCTTTGCCAGGACTGGACTGATTAGAGGACTGGGGACCTGAAGAAGAAGAGGGCAAGATTGAGAACAAAACTGCAACTCGGGAGCATCATGACTTGCACACCATGCCATTATTGCCATCTAGAGTGCAGTCAGGAACTGATCAAGCTACCATGGCAAGCTTGTTGTGTAAGCACTGCAGCCACAGCCAAGGCCTTTTGTTTTCTGCCTGAGGAGTACAACCGCAAGATCAACACTCAAAAAAGTAGAAAGGGGGGGGGGGGGGGGCGGGGGGAAGGGGTGGGC
>JAABUP010001674.1_pt1 | contig 46022 bp, 52 predicted proteins | sample 5559201 | NCBI WGS metagenome assembly JAABUP01 (sample SAMN10711887, study PRJNA513373) | rock metagenome | isolation source: Antarctica rocks | place: Antarctica
GCCAGCCGGCCAGCCGCCCGTCATCGACGTAGCGGGCGAAGTGGCTGTCGATGCGGGCCAGGCGGTGGGGGTCGATGCCCACCTCGGCGGGGTCGATCTCGACCTTGGGCACGGTGATCCTCTCGGGCTGGGGGTTTTCCTGCACGATCTGATCAGGGCACGCGGCGGCGCGCCAGCCCGTCGTTCTTCGTTCGGTGTTGGCCACCTCATCGTCGTACGGTGTAGTTGATCTCACGTCCAGCCCAGCACGAAGGAGCCTGCCTGATGACCAGCACCCAGCCCACCCCGTCCACCAGCATCGCCAAAGGCGGTTCCACCACCGAGTCGTCCCTGGTGAGCGCCCAGGGCAAGACCACCATCGCCGACACCGTGGTCTCCAAGATCGCCGGTATCGCCACCCGCGAGGTCAACGGCGTGCACAACCTCGGCGGGGGTGCGTCCCGCGCGGTGGGGGCACTGCGTGAGCGGATCCCGGGCGCACGGACCAATCACTCTCAGGGCGTTTCCGTCGAGGTCGGTGAGCGGCAGGCGGCGGTGGACGTCGACATCGTGGCCGAGTACGGCGTGGCCATCAGCGACCTGGCGGCCGGCATCCGGCGCAACGTGATCGCTGCCGTCGAGCGGATGACCGGACTTGAGGTCACCGAGGTCAACGTGACCGTGCACGACGTGTTCCTCGACGAGGGCGGCGACGAGGACACCGAACCCGCACCCGCCCGGGTGCAGTGACGTCCGTCACGGGATCCGAGCCTGACGGGTCCGCACCTGTAGTGCTTGAGGACCGTATCGCTGCGATGGTGCTGGCAGTGCCGGGTGTGGCCGCGTTGCACGGTGGCATGTTCGGCGAAGCCGCTACGTACCTGCCTGGCCGCCGGGTCTCCGGGATACGTACCAGCGACACCGGCACCGACATTCATGTCAGCGTGGTGTACGGCGCACCAGTGGCGGAGATCGCGCAGCGAGTTCGCCTGGCTGTTGCGGGCATGGCACCCAACCCGGTCGGGGTCACCGTGGAGGATGTGGTGGTGGTCGCGCTGCCGAGAACTGCGGAATCGGACTAGATGAACGCCCCGGACCCTGCGGCGCAGCGACGGGCCGCCCGTCGAGCCGCCGCGCTGACTCACCACCCGGACCTCGGTGGTGACGCTGAGGAACTCATCGCCGCGTTGGGTGCCGCTGATGCGCTGATGGCCGGGGCGCACCCGGTTGGTCAGGTGCTCACGGTGCGGTCGACCTCTCGGGTGCGGCGCACGGTCCGCACCGTACGGCGCACCGCCCGCGGTGTCCGTCGCCGCCTGCCCCGCGGTGTCCCGGGGTGGACCCGGTATTACCAGCTCTGACCCGGTGCACCCCGGTACAGCAGATCTCCTGTCAACCTCGAGTGATTCGGAGCCACACCATGACCACCTCCACCATCGGACTCTTCGTCGGCTTGCTGCTCGCCATCACCGCCGCCATCGGCGGTTTCCCCGCTTTCCTCCTCGCCGTTGTGCTCGGCGCGGTCGGTTTCGTCATCGGTGGCGCTCTCGACGGCGAGATCGACCTGAACGCACTGTTCAAGGGTCGTGGTCGTGGCTGAGCAGACCCCGGCTGAACGCGGGGCGGTAACCGCGGCTGGTGACGACCCGGCGCAGCGCGGCGAGTTGATCGTGAAGAACCGGGTTGTGGAACGGTTGGCGACGTACGCGGCGCTCAGCGTGGCGGGGGTGGCGCGCCATGCCGCCGGACTCGACCGGGTGACCGGGCGCGATTTGCCGCGGGTCGCTGTGTCGGTGGCCGGCGGCCACGTCCGGGCAGCCGTGGAGATCGCGGTCGTGTGGCCGCACCCCCTCGGGGAGACTGCCGCTTCCGTCCGATCCCGGGTCACCGAACAGCTCGTTGTCCTGGGCGGATTGACGGTGGACGCGGTGGACGTTGCCGTCCCGGCGGTCGTGCAACCGCACTCGGAAAATCAACCCCGGAGGGTGCAATGACCGCCGCAACCGAACCCCGCCCCGGCGGGTCGCTGGAGCGTGGACGCACCCCTGCGGCCGCGCCAGGAGCGGTTCCCATCGCGGTGCTGCTGGCCCTGGTGCTCTTGGTGGCGGGGTTGGTGGGGGTGCGCGACGGCTTGGTCGTTGCCGGGGCGCTGCGCGGGACGTCGTGGACGGTTGCCGCCGCTCGCGCGATCGACGGTGCGGCAGCACAGGTGTGGATGGTCCCGGTGGGGGTGGTGCTGGTGCTCATCGGGCTGTGGTGGCTGCTCGTAGCCATCAAGCCGCGGCGGCGCACCGAACTGGAGGTCGATGCCGACGTCGCGGTGTGGCTGCGCCCGGCTGACGTCGCGCGGTTGGCCACCTTCACCGCCGACGACGTGCCCGGCGTGCTCCGGGCGAGCAGCACGGCCTCACGCCGGGCGATCACCATCACCGCCGATACCACCGCGCACGACACCACCGAGGTCAGCCAGCTGATCAGCGAGGCCGTGACCAGCCGGTTGGCGAACCTGCGCCGCATGCCGCGCATCACAGTCCGCGCCCGCTCCACCGGAGGAAACTGATGAGCCGAACCCTAGCTGGGCTGGACCGGGTCATGGTCGCGCTCGCCGGCTTGGTTCTCGTCGTCGGTGGCGTGGCCGGCATCGTCTGGCAACTCAAGTTGTGGGACCGCGCCAGTGGCACGGTCTCCGCCCGGTGGTTGCCGACGGCGGCGCAGCAGTGGTGGTGGCCGTGGGCGGTGGCTGCCATCGGGGTCGTGCTGATCGTGGTGGCCCTGCGTTGGCTCGCGGCGCACTTCTCCCGCAGCAAGATCACCAGCACCCGGCTGCCCGGCAGCGACTCCAGCGGGCGCCTCACTGTGGATCTCACCGCGTTGGCCGCCGCCGCCGCCGCCTCTCTGACCGACACCCCCGGGGTGCGTTCGACGGCAGGCAAAGCAGTGGACGAACGGGGCCTGCGCACGATCACCCTCACCGTGACCGTCGACCCGTCAGCGGATCTGCCGACCGTCACCTCGGCCGCCGAACGGGTGTGTGCCGAACTGGCCACGGTCCTACCGGACCGCTCCCTGGCCACCCGGGTGCACCTACGCACCGCACGGGGGTCGACGGCGACCCGCAGCATCGCATGAAGTTCCGCACTCTGGTGGAGTTGGGCGGCAAGACCGCCACCGGGCTGCGGGTGCCCGCCGACGTCGTTGCGGCCCTGGGCAGCGGACGCAAGCCCGCGGTGGTAGTCACCATCGCCGGTTACACCTACCGCAGCACCGTGGCGAGCATGGGTGGGGCCTTCATGATCCCGCTCAGCGCGGAGCACCGGGCCGCCGTGGACACCGACGCCGCCGCCCTGGCGTTCTTCGACGGGCTGTCCTACAGCAATCGACGTCGCATCGTGGGAAACGTCGAGGGGGCGAAGACGCCGGAGACCCGTCAACGCCGCCTCGACAAGGCCGTCGTTGCGCTCAGCCAGGGCCGGATCTGAGGGACGGAGTTCTGGACGGTCCCGCGGAACCGTAATCGTCGATCGGGCACCCCGCCTCAGGGTCGCAGCAGTTCCACGCCGAACGCATCGAATGCGGGATCGGCCGTGACCACGGTCCAGCCTCGGCGCCGCGCCGTCCCCGCGATCAGGCGATCGAACGGGTCGGTCCGGGTCGCCGGTAACGCCGCGATGCTCCAGGCATCCTCGTGTGTCACGGCGGTGAGTGAGAACCCCTGATCCGCGCAGGTCTGCGCGAAGCTCTCGCCTTCCCGAAGTTCGAGGGCCAGCTTTCCGATCGCCATCTTGATGGCAACTTCCCACGTCGAAGCCGCGCTGAGGTGCGTGGCGTCGGACCGCGCGACCGTGCGTCTGATCCTGGCGCTCAGGCGCGGATCGTCGGCGAGCCACCACAGCGCGACGTGGGTATCGAGCAGCAGGACCGTCACTCGACGTCGCCGCGATAGGCGTCGAATTCCTCCAGCGGCGCGTCGAAGTCCCCCGCGATCTGAATACGACCCCGGAGCGCGCCCGGCGCGGCGATCTTGGCGGGCCGTACGGCGATCAGCCGAGCCACCGGAGTCTGCCCGCGGCGGATGACAATCTCCTCCCCGGCCTCCACCCGGCGTATGAGCGCGGAGAGTTGCGTCTTGGCTTCGTTCAGCGGGACCGCGTCGACCACACGTCGACGGTAGTCTCGTATCGCGAATATGGTCAACTAAGTCAACTAGAAGACGTTTATCGCGTGCGTTTCCCGGGGGCCGCGGTACGGGTGTAGTACCCCGCCTCCAGGTCTTGCAGGAGCCCGGGATGGGTTGGAGTCCAGCCCAATTCCTGCTGGGTGAGCCCGCTGGAGGCCGGGATGTCCAAGCCGAAGAAGGCGCCGATCCAGCCGAAGTGGGCAGCTGCGTCCTCGGGTGTGATGGAGGTGACCGGGATATCGAGCTGGCGGCCGATGACCTCGGCGATGTCGCGGGCTGCGATCCCTTCCTCGCCTACGGCGTGCACGACGGAACCGGCCGGGGGATAGGGGATAGAGGGCTTTTAAACGCCCCACCTCCCGCCAGGGACGCCAGGAAAGCTCGCCGATGACGACGTGGGGCGATGGAAGCCGGATGCACGAGGGCGCCTGATGCTCAGCGCGTTGGAGCTCTACGCCGAGCGCGGTTTCGAGGACACCACCGTGCTCGAGGTCGCCGAGCGTGCCGGGGTCACCGAGCGCACGTTCTTCCGCCACTTCGCCGACAAGCGAGAGGTGCTGTTCGAGGGATCCAGCGATCTGCAGGAGGCCGTGGTCGCCGCGATCGCCGCGGCCCCGGCGACCATGGGCTCGCTCGACGTGGTTGCAAGCGCGATGGAGCACGCGGCATCCCTGCTGGAGGACCGCAGCTACGCCCGGCGGCGCGCGACCGTGATCGCGGCCAATCCAAGCCTGCAGGAGCGCGAACTCCTCAAGCTCGCGACTCTCTCCGGCGCCGTGGCCGAGGCGTTGCGCCGACGCGGTGGGTCAGGCCTAGCAGCGAGTCTGACCGCGGACTCCGGGGTGACGGTGTTCAAGATCGGTTTCGAGCTGTGGATCGGGGACGACTCGGCCGGCGACTTCCCGCAGTGCATCCGCACGGCCGTTCAGCAGCTGAAGGGCCTTATCTCCGACGGGTGAGCGATGCCGGGAGCTGCGTTAGCGGCCTAGGCCCAACACCTGCTCGACTACCGCGAGGACGCGGCTGGACTCCTGGGCGACGAGCTTGTCGAGCAGGTCGCGCCCGGTCACTGGTCCACCAGGTGCACGGTCTCGCGGTGGGCGGCGCTGACGCGCGCGGCCTCCAGGACAACAGCCGTCGACACCGCGTCGCCGACCTCGACCGGGGGCCTTCCCTCGCCGCGCACGGCCCGCGCGAAGGCCGGGTAGAACGTGTCCCAGGCTCCGGGGAGCAGCGAGACGGTCCGCGCACCGCTCCCGGAGCGCAGCACGTCCGCAGCGCAGGACCGCTGCACACCCCACGGCTGCGACGCCACCGGGCCGACGCCGCCGACCAGCACGTCCTCCTGGGTGTCCGCGGTGGTCAGGACGAGAGACGCCGCGGCGCCGGTGACCCGGAACCGGGGGCCGGGCGCGTGCTGACTCCAGCTACCCCACAGGTGCGAGACCGCGCCGCCGCCGTGGCGCAGCGCGAGGAACACGTCGTCGTCCAGACCATTCTCGCGCTCCCGCAGCTCGGCGTACACCGAGTCCACCGGGCCGAGCAGCACCAGCGCCTGGTCAACCAGGTGTGCCCCGAAATCCAGCAGCGTCCCGCCCCCGGAGGTCCCCGGACCGTTGTGGGGGGCGTAGCGCTCGAAGCGGGACTCCAGGCGCTGTACCTCACCGAGCGAGCCGTCGTCGACGAGCGCGCGGACGGTGCGGAAGTCGGAGTCCCAGCGCCGGTTCTGATACGGGCACAGCACCAGCCCGCGCTCGTCGGCGAGGGCGACCGAGCGCCGAGCGGCCGCCGGGTGCAGCGCGAACGGCTTGTCGCACACCACAGCCAGCCGCAGGCGCAGCGCCTCATCAGTCAGGGCCGAGTGGGTGCCGGCCGGGGTCGACACGGCGACCGCTTCGGCACCGGCGGCGCCCAGCTCGGCCAGCGACGCGAGCAGCGGGACGCCGGGATGCTCGTGCTCGACCAGCGTGCGGCGCTCGGCGGACGTCGTCACGACGCCGACGAGTTCGCACCCGGGCGCCGCGGCGAGCAGTGGGGCGTGGAAGTAGCGGCCACCGAAGCCGTAGCCGAGCAGTCCGATCCGGACCGGGTCCACAGGCGGCTAACTCACTTCAACAGTGCGCGGCTCATCACCACGCGCTGCACCTGGTTGGTGCCCTCGTAGATCTGGGTGATCTTGGCGTCGCGCATCATCCGCTCTACCGGGAAGTCCCTGGTGTAACCCGCGCCCCCGAAGAGCTGCACCGCGTTCGTGGTCACCTCCATGGCCACGTCGGAGGCGAAACATTTTGCAGCGGCGGAGATGAAGCCCAAGTCGGGTTCACCGCGCTCAGCCCGTGCCGCCGAGACGTACACCATGTGCCGGGCGGCCTCGATTTTCATCGCCATGTCGGCCAGGATGAACTGCACCCCTTGGAATTCGCTGATGTTCTTGCCGAACTGCTTGCGGCCCTTGACATAGTCGATGGAGGAGTCCAGCGCACCCTGCGCGATGCCGACCGCCTGCGCGCCGATCGTGGGGCGGGTGTGGTCCAGGGTCTTCAAGGCCGTCTTGAAACCGGTTCCGGGCGCACCGATCATCCGCTCCCCCGGCACCCGGCAGTTCTCGAAGTACACCTCGCGGGTGGGGCTGCCCTTGATGCCAAGCTTGCGTTCCTTAGTGCCGAACGAGATGCCCTCGTCCTCGGCGTGCACCATGAATGCCGAGATGCCGTTGGCCTTCTTGTCCGGGTCGGTCACCGCCATCACCGCGTACCACTTCGACACCCCGGCGTTGGTGATCCACGCCTTGGTGCCGTTGATGATCCAGTCGTCCCCGTCGGACTTCGCCCGGGTGCGCATGGCCGCAGCGTCCGAACCGGCCTCCCGCTCGCTGAGCGCATACGACGCCATGGCCGCACCGCTGGCGACCGCAGGCAGCACCTGCTGCTGCAGCTCCTCGCTGCCCGACAGCATCAGCCCCATGGTGCCGAGCTTGTTCACCGCCGGGATCAGCGAGGACGACCCACACACCCGGGCGACTTCCTCGATGACGATGCAGGCCGCCACCGAGTCGGCCCCCTCGCCGCCGAACCGCTCCGGCACGTGCACCGCGTGGAATCCGGCGGAGTTCAACGCCTTCAATGCCTCGTCGGGGAAGCGTTCGTCCTCGTCCACCGCGGCGGCGTGCGGGGCAATCTCCTTCTCCGCCATCGCCCGTACCGCGGCCCGCAACCCGTCGTGCTCCTCGGCCAGTGCGTAGAGGTCGAACTGCGGGTTGCCGAACTGACTGGCCACGACGGCGCCTCCGGGGTTAGCGAGTAGTAACGCCGATGGTATCGGGCTGCGCCCGTCGGGCGAGGTCAGCCTCCACCGATCCCGGCGGCCCGCACAACCAGCCGGCTGCGAGCGTGGGCACCATAGTGAGCATCAGGACCAATACCGGAACCCGCCACGAGCCCAGCACATCGTGCCCGGCGCCGAATGCCACCGGGCCTAGAGCGGCGAGCACGTACCCGCCGCTCTGGGCGAACCCGGACAGCGCCGACGCTCCCGACGCCGTCTCCGACCGCAACGGGATGAGCACCAGGACCAGCGGGAACAGCCAACCGCCCAGGCCGGCCAGGCCCACCCACACGATGGCCAGCGCACCGGGGGCGAAGGCCAGGCCCAGGTAGCCCAGCAGGTAACAGCCCACCAGTGCGGCGATGAGTGCCCGTTGGTCGGGTCGGCGGCTCGCCAGCACCGGCAGCAACAGTGAGCCGGGCACCGCGAGCGCGGAGTACAACCCGAGCAGCAGGCCAGCTCCCCGCTCGGACCAACCGGCGTCGCGCAGCAGCGGCGCCAGCCAGCCCAGCAGGGTGTAGGCGTTCAGCGCCTGCATACCGAACAGCACTGTCACCGCCCAGGCGTTCCGGCTGCGCAGCAGGTTCTTCAACCGCAGGTCCACGCCGGCGGGCTCCTCCACGCGCGGCGCTGGTCGCCGCAAGGCCAGCACCCAGGGCAACGCGGCGATGCCCGCCGTCACCGCCCACAACCCCAGGCCGGCGCGCCAGCCCCCGAACGCCGCTCCCAGCGGCACCGTGATCGCGGCGGCGGTGGCCGCACCGACGGCCAGCGCTGTGCTGTACAGCGCGGTCATCACGCCCACCCGGTCGGGGAAGTACAGCTTGACCAGGGTCGGCAACGCCACGTTGCCCACCGCCAGCCCGGCCAGCGCAAGCAGGCTCATCAACAGGAAGACGACGGTTGAGGTGCTCACCGACCGCAAGGCCAGACCCGCGGTCAGCGCCGCCATCGACGCCAGCAGCACCACGCGCAGGTCGAAGCGACGGACCAAGGCCGGTGTGCCCACCCCGACCGCGGCGAAGCATACCGGCCCGAACGAGGTGAGCAGGCCCGCGACGGTGGAGGACATGCCCAGTCCGCCCTGCACCTCCGGGAGCACCGCACCCAGGCTGGTGATGGCGGTCCGAAGGTTCAGCGCGACCAGCAGGGTTCCGGCGACGAGCAGCACCCCACCACCGGTCCGGCGGGCGACGCTGACCTGGGCGCTCACCCGAGCAGCGTCCGACGCAGCGCAACGTCCTTGGCCAGCGCGCTGCGTTCCAGTTCCGCCTGGAACTCTTGCATCCTGGCCAGCAGCAGCGGGTCCGCTACCCCCAGCATCCGCACGGCCAGTAGCCCGGCGTTACGGGCGCCGCCGATGCTGACCGTCGCCACCGGGACCCCGGCGGGCATCTGCACGATGGACAACAGCGAGTCCATCCCGTCCAGGTGCGCCAGCGGCACCGGTACCCCGATCACCGGCAGCGGTGTGGCTGCGGCCACCATCCCAGGCAGGTGCGCCGCACCCCCGGCTCCAGCGATGATCACCCGGACACCCCGGTCGGCGGCGGCGCTGGCGTGCGCCAGCATCCGGTGCGGGGTGCGGTGCGCGCTGAGTACACCGACCTCGAAGCCCACCGCGAACTCCGCCAGCGCCGCGGCGGCAGCCTGCATGACCGGCCAGTCGGAGTCGCTGCCCATGATCACGCTGACCACGGCGCCGACTGGGTCGGGCAGTGCGGAACGGGTCGGCGAAGCCTCAGACACTGTGCGGGTCCCATCCGTCGGTCCACTCCGCGTGCGACATCCAGTGTGCCGCCCGCTCTGTGCGCTCCCGCACATCCGCCACGTCCAAGCCCAGCACCGTCACATGCCCGATCTTGCGCCCGGGCCGCTCGGTCTTGCCGTAGAGGTGCAGCTTGGCCTCGGGCAGCCGGGCGAACAGGTGGTGCACCCGCTCGTCCATGCTCATCGTCGGGATACTTCCCGCTCCCAGCACATTGGCCATCACCACCACCGGTGCGGTCATCATGGTGTCCCCCAGCGGGTAATCCAACACCGCCCGCAGGTGCTGCTCGAACTGGCTGGTGCGCGCACCTTCGATGGTCCAATGCCCGGAGTTGTGCGGGCGCATCGCCAGCTCATTGACCACGAGCCGACCAGCACGGGTCTCGAACAACTCCACCGCCAACACCCCCACCACACCCAGCTCCGCAGCCAACCGCAACGCGAGTTGCTCAGCTTGCTCGGCCAGCTCGGCGGACAACCCGGGGGCCGGGGCCAGCACCAGCGCGCAGATCCCGTCGCGTTGCACGGTCTGCACCACCGGCCACGCCGCGCCCTGACCGAACGGTGAACGGGCGACTACAGCGGCCAGTTCCCTGGCGAAGTCGACGTGGGCCTCCACCATCAGCGCGACGCCCGCCGCGAGCTGTTCGTGCACAAACACCTCGGCCTCGTCGGGCTCGTTCAGCACCCACACCCCGCGGCCGTCGTAACCGCCGCGCACCGCCTTCAGTACGCACGGCCACCCGTGCTCGACGCCGAACGCGTGGACGTCGGATGCCGCGCTGACCTCACGAAACGCGGGCACCGGTGCACCGAGAGAGCTCAAACGTTGGCGCATCACCAACTTGTCCTGCGCGTGCAGGAGCGCCGCGGGCGGGGGCAACACCCGCACCCCCTCCGAGACCAACGTCCTCAGGTGCTGCTGGGGGACGTGCTCGTGATCGAAGGTCACCGCAGCCGCACCCGCGGCCACTCGGCGCAGCACTGCCAGGTCGGTGTGCGCACCGAGCACCACGTCGGCAGCGACAAGCGCAGCCGGATCGCCGGCGTCGCCGGCCAGCACCCGAAGACTCCCTCCGAGTCCGATAGCCGCTTGGTGGGTCATCCGAGCCAGTTGCCCACCGCCGATCATGGCTACCACCGGGGGTGCAGGCTTCACAGGAGGAGATCGTGCCACGGCCGACGCAGCCAGCTTTGACGGTAGGCGGCGCGTGAAACTCCGTAGAGTGAACAGGTGTCCTTCATCGAGACGGCGGTAGGCCGGCTACCCCCCGCAATGCGGGACGCGGCCCTCGCCCACCGCGAGCTGATCAAGTTCGCGGCGGTCGGCGGAACCACCTTCATCGTCGACACCGCGGTCTTCTTCACCCTGAAATCGACGGTGCTCGAACCCAAGCCGGTTACTGCCAAGGTGATCGCCACCCTGTTAGCCACGATCTTGTCCTACGTGCTGAACCGGGAGTGGTCGTTTCGCACCAGGGGTGGTCGCGAGGCCCGGCACGAGGCGGTGCTGTTCTTCCTGGTCAGCGGGATCGGACTGGTGATCAACTCGGTACCGCTGTGGATCTCCAGCTACGTCTTCGACCTGCGGGTACCCAACGTCTCCGCCCTCACCGAGAATGTCGCGGACTTCCTCAGCGCCCAGATCATCGGCACCTTGCTGGCGATGGTGTTCCGCTGGTGGGCATTTCGCCGTTTCGTCTTTCCCGACGACGAGGCGGCCCTGGCCGCGGCCCTGTTCGACCCTGACGAGGCAGACCGGTTGGAGGACGCCGCGGAGGACGGGATCGGGCGCAGCTAACGCGGTTCTCGCACCACGGTGACGGTCGGGGCCGGGTCGGTGCGGACCGCAGCCACCAGGAAGATCGTGAACAGGGCGGGGCGGGCACGGCGCAGCTCGAGGCGGCCGCCGTCGGTCTCCACCAGCGCCCTCGCCAGCGCCAGTCCCACCCCGGAACTCTCCGCGCCGGAGAAGCCGCGGTCGAACACGTGGGCCACCAGCTGCTCGGAGATACCAGGTCCGGCATCGGCCACTTCAACCAGCACGGTGGGTTCCCGATTTCCAGTCGAGGAGTTCGCCCGCGCGTAACCCTCACTGACGGTGACCGTCACCGGTCCGCCGCCATGTACCAGCGCGTTTTCCACCAGCACCACCACTGCCTCGCGCAGCCGCGCGGGTGTCGCCCTGGCCAGCACCCCTGGCTCGGTGTCGAGCTGCAGGGACCGCCCGGCCTGGCGGTACAACGGTTGCCACTCCGCGACGACGGTGGCGAGTTCCCCGGCCACGTCGACCGGGTCGGCGGCCGCGGCGCGCACCGTCCTGGAGGCCAGCACCATCTCGTCGACGGCACTGGCCAGGCGGTCGACCTGGCCCATGGCGGCCCCGGCCTCCTCCACCACCGCCGGGTCGCGGTGTTCGGTCAGCTCGTCCAGCCGCAGCCGCACCGCGGTCAGCCGGCTGCGCAGCTGGTGGGATACGTCGCCGACGAGTTCACGCTCGCGTTGCAACAGGGCCGCCAGTTCCACAGCCGAGGAGTCGAGCACGTCGGAAACCCGGTCGAGTTCGGCTACGCCGTAGCGGCGGGGGGCGGGGCGGAAGTCACCGGCGCCCAGCCGCGCCGCGCGCCTGGCGAGGTCCTGCAGCGGGCCGGCGAGCCGCCGGGCTGTCAGGCCGGACACCACTGCACCACCGACCATCGACAGCATCACGATGAGCAGGACCACGGCAGTGGCCTGCAGTTGGGTGGTGCGGAGCTGCTCGGAGGGCACCTGCATGGTCAACTTGCCGCCTCGGCCGAGGTCGAGCCGGGCGATGACGCTGGGTCCGACGATAGCCTGACCGATGACCGCAACGGCCACCGCCCCGGAGCTGTCTGGGTAGCTCACTTCCAGGCGCCCTTCGGCGGGCACCGCCAAGCGCAGCCGATCGGTGTCCAGCGGCCCGGCAAGCTGGTTGTCCGGTCCTTCCTGGCTGAGGACGTCGGCGGCCACCCGGTCCAACCGTGCACTCAGGTCGGCCATGGTGATGTCGCCGACCAACTGCCAGGTCGTGACGACGAGCGGGACCCCGAGCAGGACCGCGGTGGCGAGCACCACCAACAGGGTGGAGCGCAGGATGCGGCCGCGCACAGCTCAGGCGGTGTTGAAGCGGAAGCCGACCCCGCGCACTGTGGAGATGCGGCGGTCGACGTCGGCGTTGCCCCCGGGTCCGGCGATCTTGCGGCGCAGCCAGGACATGTGCATGTCCAGCGTCTTCGAGCCACGCAAGGACGTGTCACCCCACACCTCACCCAGGATCCGCTCCCGACTGACCACCTGCCCAGCGTGTTCCAGCAGCACCCTCAGCAGCTCGTACTCCTTGTTGGCCAACCCCACCTCGATACCGTCGACCTGCACCCGGTGCGCGGCGTGCTCCATCCGGACCCCGGCCACGTCCAGGGCGTCCTCCTCGCCGCCGGGTCGCCGACGCAACAATGCCCGCACCCGGGCCATCAACTCCGCAAGCCGGAACGGTTTGCCCACGTAGTCGTCGGCACCAGCGTCCAAACCCACCACGAAGTCCACCTCGTCGGTGCGTGCGGTCAGCATCAGCACCGGCAGCTCGGGGCGCACGGCCCGTAACCTTCGGCACACCTCCAACCCGTCCATCTTGGGCAGACCGAGGTCGAGCACTACGAGGTCGAACGGGTCGTTGCTGGCCAGCGCCAGCGCGCTGGGTCCGTCGCCGACCACCTGTACCAGGTACCCCTCGCGCTGCAGTGCCCGTGCGAGCGGAGAGGCGATGGCTTCGTCGTCCTCGGCAAGCAGCACAGTGGTCACAGCACCAGCCTACGACGCCTGCGCACCAGTCCCGGTTGCCGCGCTCCGCCGGTCAGCGTCGCCAGCCCTGCCCGGGTCGGTGGGCAAAGCGATCGTCGGTGCGTTCGTTGCTGTACTCACGCCGCGAGGAGCTGAACACCTCGTGGTAAAGCAGGGCGTGCACTCGCTCGACCTGGGGGATGTCGTCGAACTCCAGCGGCTCGTCCGATGCCGATTCGATGATCAGGGTGCCGGTGCCCAGCAACCGGTCCAACAGCCCGTGGCGAAATTTCACGCTGTTGATCCGCGCCATCGGGATGTCGATACCGGTGCGGGTGAACAACCCTTCGCGCACCAGCACCCGTCGATCGGTCAACGCGAAGTGCGTCGTCCGCCAACGCAAGAACGGACCAACGCTAAACCAGGACACCAAACCGACGCCGAGCACGGTGATCAGCAGCCATGCGGTGGGGGCCCAGCTCTGCCGGCGAGCCAGCCCGGAGCTGAATGCTCCGACGGCCACCACCGCCACGAGCACCACGACGGGCACGATCAGGATCTTCCAGTGCGGGTGCTTGTGCAGCACCAACGACTCGCCCTCGGCCAGTGCGTCCTCCGGGTAGGCCACAACCGCCTCCAGCTGCTCGAACGGGGCACTCGGCGGGCAACGCTACCGGCCGGTGAGCCGGACGTGCGTGACGTCACCGGCAGCGAGCACATGCTCCACCGCGTCGTCGGCCGCGACCACGAGCCGCCCGTCGTCGTCCACCGCCACGGCTCGACCCGCCAGGACCTGCCCCGCTGGCAGCACTACCCGGACACGCTGACCGAGTGTCGAACACCGCAGGCGGTACTCCTGGCCGAGACCCGAGGCGGGATCACCGCCGGCCCGCCGCCACGAACTCTCCCGGACGGCCAACTCCCGCAGCAGCGCCCGCAGCAGCAGGCCACGATCGGTGCACCCCGCACCGAGGAGGTGCAGCGAAGTGGCCTCCGGCACGGGTAGTTCGTCGGTCCGCAGGCTGACGTTCAGCCCGAGCCCCACCACCACCGTAGGCTCCGGCGTGGTGGTGGCCACCTCGGCGAGGATGCCCGCCACCTTGCCTCCGCCCACCAGCACGTCGTTCGGCCACTTCAGTACCGCGTCGACTTCGGCGACCCGGCGCAGCACGTCGACGAGCGCGACCCCGGTGAGCAGTGGCAGCCAGCCCAGCCGGGCCACCGGCACCCCCCCGGTACGCAGCAGGACCGACAGCGTCAACCCCGCCCGCGGCGGGCTGGACCAGCTGCGACCATGCCGACCCCGGGCGGTGTGTTGGTGCTCGGCGACCAGCACGCTGCGGTCAGGGGCACCGCTGCGCGCCGCGGCGAGCAGGTCGGCGTTGGTGGATCCGGTAGTCGCGACGACGTCGACCCTGGTCCAGTCGCCAGCCGGCCGCAGCAGCGCCCGGCGCAGCGCCGCAACGTTCAGCGGGGGCCTGGATAGGTCCTCCCACGGCCCCGGATCGCTCACCCGACCATCGTGACACGACCGGTGACGAGCAAAGCTGGCCCCGGGCACAGGCTCTGTACCTCGAGCGCGGCACCCAGGGTGAAAAACTGTTGCGGCGGGTCGCAGGCGGACGTTCACCCGGGCCAGGGTTCGCCGCCTGCGAGAGCTCGCCCGGGCAGACGGCTGAAGTTTTCCGCTGGATAGAGTCCGCCGCATGAGCAGCGCGACGCAGCCCGCCACCGATCCCGGCGGCACCGAACCCGCTACAGCCGAGACCGACCTGCACACCACCGCCGGCAAGCTCGCCGAGCTGCGCCGTCGGCAGGAGGAGGCGTTGCACGCCGGGTCGGTGCAGGCCGTGCAGCGGGCGCACGCCAAGGGCAAGATGACCGCTCGCGAGCGCATCGACTCCCTGCTCGACCCGGGTTCGTTCGTGGAGACCGACGCACTGGTCCGGCACCGCTCCACCAACTTCGGCATGGCAGCCAACCGTCCGCTGGGCGACGGGGTGCTCACCGGGTACGGCACCGTGGACGGACGGGAGGTGTGCCTGTTCAGCCAGGACGCGACGGTGTTCGGGGGCAGCCTCGGCGAGGTGTACGGGGAGAAGATCGTCAAGGTAATGGACCTGGCGTTGAAGACCGGTCGACCGCTGATCGGCATCAACGAGGGTGCCGGGGCGCGCATCCAGGAAGGGGTGGTCTCCCTTGGGCTGTACGGGGAGATCTTCCTGCGCAACGTGCACGCCTCCGGGGTGGTGCCGCAGATCTCGCTGATCATGGGGCCCTGCGCGGGCGGGCACGTCTACTCCCCCGCGCTGACCGACTTTGTGGTGATGGTCGACCAGACCTCGCAGATGTTCATCACCGGCCCCGACGTCATCAAGACCGTCACCGGTGAGGACGTCACCATGGAGGAACTCGGCGGGGCCCGCACCCACAACACCAAATCCGGTGTGGCGCACTACCTCGGTGCCGATGAGAACGATGCGCTGGACTACGTCAAGGACTTGCTGTCCTACCTGCCCAGCAACAACCTGGGGGAGGCGCCCCGGGTGACGGCCGAGGTGCTCACCGAGGGGTCGTTGGACGATCACGTCACTGCGACCGACCTCGAACTGGACACCCTGATCCCGGACTCCGCCAACCAGCCCTACGACATGCACCAGGTGATCACCCGGGTGGTCGACGACGGGGAGTTCCTGGAGGTGCACCAGCTGTTCGCACCGAACATCCTGGTCGGCTTCGCCCGGGTGGAAGGCCGCAGCATCGGGGTGGTGGCCAACCAGCCCACCCAGTTCGCCGGCTGCCTGGACATCGACGCCAGCGAGAAGGCGGCCCGCTTCGTGCGTACTTGCGACGCGTTCAACGTGCCGGTGCTCACCTTCGTCGATGTGCCGGGGTTCCTGCCGGGCACTGAGCAGGAGTTCGACGGCATCATCCGGCGCGGGGCCAAGCTGATCTACGCCTACGCCGAAGCGACCGTCCCCAAGGTCACTGTGATCACCCGCAAGGCCTACGGCGGCGCCTACGACGTGATGGGCTCCAAGCACCTCGGTGCGGACATCAACCTGGCCTGGCCCACCGGCCAGATCGCGGTGATCGGGGCCTCGGGTGCGGTGGGCATCGTGCACCGGCGCCGGTTGGCCGAGGCAGCTGAGCGCGGCGAGGACGTGGACGCGCTGCGGGCGGCGCTGCAGAGCGAGTACGAGGACACCCTGGTCAACCCCTACATCGGGGCGGAACGCGGGTATGTCGACGCGGTGATAGCGCCCAGTCATACCCGCGGTCAGGTGGCCAGGGCGCTGCGCATGCTGGACAGCAAACGCGCGAGTCTGCCGCCGAAGAAGCACGGGAACATCCCGCTGTGACGGCCGAAGACCCTGGTGGCGCCCGGCAGGAGCCTGCCGGGCTGCGGATCGTGCGGGGCAACCCCAGCGACGCCGAGATCGCGGCGCTCACTGTAGTGCTGGCCGCCGCCTGCGCCTCGGGCGCGAGTCGCCGGCCCCGGACCCGCGAACGCTGGGGTCGCCCCGCTGACCTGCTGCGCGTCCCCCTGCGCCCCGGGCCGGATGCGTGGTCGGCCACCCTGCCGCAGCGGTGACCACGTTCGTCCTGGCCTCGGCGTCGCCGGCTCGTCGCGCAGTGCTCCGAGCCGCCGGCATCGACCCGACGGTCCGGGTGTCCACAGTGGATGAGGAGGTACTCACAGCCCAGCTGGGGGTGCGGGCACCCGAGGACCTAGTGGTGGACCTGGCTCGGGCCAAGGCGCTGGACGTGGCGGCGGGCTGGGGTGACGCAGTTGTCGTCGGGTGCGACTCCATGCTGCACATCGCCGGCGAGCTGGTCGGCAAGCCGCACACCGCAGCGGTCGCCCAGCAACGGTGGGCCACCATGTCCGGTAACAGCGGGGACCTGCTCACCGGACATTGTGTGCTGCGGGTGCTTGACGGGCAGGTGCGTGCCCAGGCCGCCGGCACGGCGAGCACCACGGTGCGGTTCAGCGCCCCCACGCCCGCTGAGTTGGCGGCCTATCTGGCCACCGGTGAGCCCCTGGAGGTCGCCGGAGCGTTCACCCTGGACGGCCTCGGCGGCTGGTTCGTCGACGGAATCGACGGCGACCCCTCCAGTGTGGTCGGCATCAGCTTGCCGCTGGTGCGCCAGTTGCTGAGCGAGGTAGGGGTCAGCGTGGTCGACCTTTGGGGTTAGCGACTGCGCATACGTGTGCGCGCAGTCGTATGCTCGTATGCGTGCGCACCACGATGAATCTGCCGGACGGCCTGATGGCCCAGGTGAAAGCGCGTGCCGCGGCATCCGGCCGTACCACGACCAGCTTGGTCGAAGAGGCGTTACGGCTCCTGCTGGAGCAGGGGGGAGCGCCGAATCCGTACCGGCCCATGCCGGTAGACCACAGTGGGGGCGGCTTCCTCGTCGACCTTCTCGACAAGGACTCCCTCTGGGAAGCGCTGGACGAACGGCCGTGATTCTCCCGGACGTCAACGTCCTGGTGTATGCCCTGCGAGCCGGCTCACCCCACCACGGTGAGTACGCGGCCTGGTTGGCCGCGCTCGTGGCGGGTGCCGACGAGCTCGCCCTGCACGACGTCGCGCTGTCCAGTGTCATTCGGGTGTCGACCAATCCGCGGATCATGCAGCGACCGAGTAGTCCCACCGTCGCCATGGACTTCGTCAATTGGCTCCGCAATTCCCCTCGCGCGCACTGGATCCCATCCAGTGCTGCCACCTGGGACGTGTTCGACCGGCTCGTCGAAGACGACCCGGGTATCCGCGGAAACGTGGTCCCGGACGCGCATCTCGCCGCGGCCGCCCTCGCGCACGGCGCCCGCCTGGCCACCGCCGACCGGGGCTTCGCCCGCTTCCCCGGTCTGCGCTTCTTCGACCCGGCAGCTGCCTGACCCCCGTCGCCGCTACCGGCGGGCTGTGGCACCGTGGAGTCCCACCTACCTGGAGGTCACCGTGCCCGTCGCAGCAGAGCAGAACCCGGACTTCGCTGATTACGCCCACCCCGAGCGGCTGGTCTCCACCACCTGGCTCTCCGAGCACCTGGGTGAGGCCGGCCTGGTCGTTGTCGAAAGCGACGAGGACGTGCTGCTTTATGACTCCGGACACATCCCCGGCTCGGTCAAGGTGGACTGGCACACCGAGCTCAACGACCCGGTGACCCGGGACTACGTCGATGGCGCGGGTTTCGCGGAACTGATGGGCCGCAAGGGCATCAGCCGGGACGACACCGTGGTCATCTACGGCGACAAGAGCAACTGGTGGGCGGCCTACGCCCTGTGGGTGTTCACCCTGTTCGGCCACCCGGACGTGCGGCTGCTCGACGGGGGCCGGGCGGCGTGGCAGGCCGAAGGCCGCGAGTTCACCCGCGACGAGACGGCCGTGACCCCGAGGGAGTACCCCGTCGTCGAGCGTGAGGACGCCCCGATCCGGGCCTTCAAGGACGACGTCGCGGCTTCGCTGGGCGCTATCCCGCTGATCGACGTCCGGTCTCCCGCGGAGTACACCGGTGAGCGCACCCACATGCCGGACTACCCGGAGGAAGGCGCGCTGCGCGGCGGCCACATCCCGACCGCGGCCAGCGTGCCGTGGGCCAAGGCGGCGGCCGAGGACGGCCGGTTCAAGAAGCGCCCCGAACTCGAGGAGATTTACCACGACGGTGCTGGGCTGACCCCGCAGGGTGAGGTGATCGCCTACTGCCGAATCGGTGAGCGCTCCAGCCACACCTGGTTCGTGCTGACCCACCTGTTGGGGCACACCAGCGTCAAGAACTACGACGGCAGTTGGACCGAGTGGGGCAACGCCGTGCGGGTGCCGATCGTCACCGGGGACCAGCCGGGCTCGGCCCCCACGCCGCGGTGAGCCTGCCCCCGAGACTGGCGGAGATCGTCGAGGACTTCGCCGCCGTGGAGGGCAGGGACAAGCTGACCCTGCTGCTCGAGCTGTCCGACGAGCTGCCCGCGCTGCCTCCAGAGGTCGCGGTGGCCGACATGGAGCAGGTCCCGGAGTGCCAGACCCCGCTGTTCCTGACGGTGGATGCCAGCGACGACCAGCACGTGCACTTGTACTTCCAGGCCCCGCCCGAGGCGCCGACCACCCGTGGTTTCGCCTCGATCCTGCACCACGGCCTGGACGGGGAGAGCCGGGAGACGGTGCTGGGGGTGCCGGAGGACTTCTACGCCGCGCTCGGGTTGGCCGACGCGGTGAGCCCGCTGCGGCTGCGGGGGCTCTCGGCCATGCTCGCGCGGATCAAACGGCAGGTCCGCGACGCCCCGGTTGGGGGTACTGCAAGTACCACCAACTAGGGCCGCAGGGGTCCGTAACCGCTACCAACCGGCCGGCGGGACCTGAGGAGACCGGACGCGGAACCCCAAGGCCCCGGGTACCCGTTCCGGCGCGGCACTCGACGACCAGGCAGGGTGGGGCGCATGTGCTTCGACGTGAACGCCACCCCGCCCGCCCCGCCCCGCGCCGTCCCGGTGGCTAGCACCGAGAACACCGAGGTGACCTCCGCCGACGGCACCCGCTTCACCGCCACCCTCGCGCTGCCCGAGGCCGGCGCTGGCGTCGGGGTCGTCGTGCTGCCCGATGTCCGCGGCCTGCACCCCTACTACGTGGCGCTCACCGAGGCGCTGGCCACAGCGGGACTGCCCGCCCTGGCGCTGGACTACTTCGGGCGCACCGCCGGCACCGGGGTGCGCGACGGTGAGTTCGAGTTTGCACCGCATGTGCAGCAGGTACAACCGGGCCAACTCGACGTCGATGTGAGCGCCGCGATAGCCGTGCTGCGGGAGCGCACGGGTGACCACGACCTCCCGGTGGTGACGCTCGGGTTCTGCTTCGGCGGGGGGCACTCCTGGCGGCTGGCTGGGCGCACCGGTGTCGACCGTCCGGACCTGGCTGGGGTGATCGGCTTCTACGGTCGACCCGAGACCGCCGACGCCACGGCGGGCACCGCACAGGGTCCGGTGTTGATGCTGGTCGCCGGGGCGGATGCGCACATCCCGCCGCAGGCCAGCGCCGAACTCGCCGAGGAAATGTCAGCGGCGGGTGCCGATGTCAGCAGGGTGGTGTTCGACGGCGCCCCGCACTCGTTCTTCGACCGCACTGCCGGTGACCACGCCGCCGCGTGTGAGCAGGCGTGGCGGGAGATTCTGGCGTTCACCGATTCGGTGGCCGCGTGCCCGGGGGCGTCTGCCGGCGATCTCGATAGCCCTGCCTAGACTCCGCCGGAACAACCGCGACTCCGACGACGGTTTCGCTGTGTGAACCACAGGAGGTGTCGTGGCCAGCCACGAAGGTGCAGCGATCCGCAAGGTGCTCATCGCCAACCGGGGTGAGATCGCCGTGCGGGTCGTCCGGGCATGCGCGGACGCCGGGATCGCCAGCGTGGCGGTGTACGCCGAGCCGGACGCCGATGCCCCGCACGTGCGCCTGGCCGACGACGCCTTCGCTCTGGGTGGGCAGACGTCCGCGGAGTCCTACCTGGACGTGGCCAAACTTCTGGATGCCGCGGCGAAATCGGGAACTGACGCGGTCCACCCCGGCTACGGGTTCCTATCGGAGAACGCCGATTTCGCCCAAGCAGTGCTCGACGCCGGGCTGACCTGGATCGGGCCGTCCCCGCAGTCCATCCGCGACCTCGGGGACAAGGTCACCGCCCGGCACATCGCCACGAAGGCCGGTGCACCACTGGTACCGGGAACCGCTGAGCCGGTCAAGGACGCCGGCGAGATCACCGCGTTCGCCACCGAGCACGGCCTGCCGATCGCTATCAAGGCAGCCTTCGGGGGCGGCGGGCGGGGCATGAAGGTGGCCCGCACCATGGCGGACATTCCCGAGCTGTTCGACTCCGCCACCCGCGAGGCTGTCAGCGCCTTCGGCCGCGGGGAGTGTTTCGTGGAGCGCTACCTGGACAAGCCGCGCCACGTCGAGGCACAGGTCCTGGCCGACATGCACGGCACCGTCATCGTCGTCGGGACCCGAGACTGCTCCCTGCAGCGCCGATTCCAGAAGTTGGTCGAAGAGGCCCCGGCGCCGTTTCTCACCGACACCCAGCGGAAGGAGATCCACGCCAGCGCCAAGCGGATCTGCGCCGAAGCTGGGTACTACGGAGCGGGCACGGTGGAGTACCTGGTCGGCCAGGACGGGCTGATCTCCTTCCTCGAAGTCAACACCCGGTTGCAGGTGGAGCATCCGGTGTCGGAGGAAACCTCCGGGCTGGACCTGGTGCGCGAGCAGTTCCGCATCGCCGAGGGCAAGCCGCTGCTGATCACCGAAGATCCCATCCCTCGCGGTCACAGCATCGAGTTCCGGCTCAACGGGGAGGACGTCGGCCGCGGATTCCTGCCCGCCCCAGGCACTCTCACCCGCTTCGACGTCCCGGCTGGTCCCGGGGTGCGGATGGACGCCGGGGTGCAGGCCGGCAGTGTCATCGGGGGCCAGTTCGATTCCATGCTCGGCAAGCTGATCGTCACCGGTGCTGACCGCACCCAGGCCCTGCAACGCTCCCGCCGCGCGCTCGCCGAACTGCGGATCGAGGGCATGGCCACCGTGCTGCCGTTTCACCGCCTGGTGGTCGGCGACCCGGCTTTCGTCGGGGACGAGACGGGTTTCGCAGTGCACACCCGGTGGATCGAGACCGAGTGGGACAACACCGTCGAGCCGTTCACCGGTGCTCCCTCTCCCCCCGAGGATGACGCCACCCCTCGGCACAACGTGGTGGTGGAGGTCGGTGGCCGCCGGCTGGAGGTGTCGCTGCCCGGCGACCTCACCCTCGGCGGCAGCAACGGCGCCGTGAAGCCTAAGGCGCGCAAGCGGTCGGTGTCCGGAGGTGCCGCTGCGGTATCCGGCGACGCGGTGGTCGCACCTATGCAGGGCACAGTCGTGACGGTCGCGGTCAGCGAAGGGCAAACGGTGGCCGCCGGGGAGCTGATCGCCGTGCTGGAGGCAATGAAGATGGAGAACCCGGTGACCGCGCACAAGGACGGCACCGTGACCGGGCTCTCGGTGCAGCCGGGCGCGCCGGTCAGCCAGGGCGCGGTGCTCTGCGAGCTGGCCGACGCCTGACACCGACCCGGGAACAGCGGAGTTGGTATGCAGCCCATCGAGATCAACGCCGGCGCGTGGTACCTGCGGGCATTTCGCGCGGACGATCGGGTGGATGACCGGCCCGCGTTGCTCACCGGGGCCACCGACGCCGCGACACGCCAGTACGCCGGCGGCCTGGTCATCGCCGATCTCGCCGCCGCCGACGCCCATCTGCAGCGGCGCGCCGAGCAGTGGGAGCGCGATGAGTGGTATGCCTGGGCGGTATGCGAGCCCAGCACCGGGGCGATGGTCGGTGAGGTGGGTCTGCGCGATGTCGACCTCGAGCGCGAGCGGGCCGAGCTCACCTGCTGGACGCTGCCCGCTCACCGACGTCGCGGGGTGATGGTGGCGGCCGTGCCCGCCGTGACCCGGTGGGCGTTGGCTCCAGCACGCCTCGGGGGCCTCGGTCTGCACCGGGTGCAGTGGTTTCACGCCGCCAGCAACACCGCCTCCGCCGACTTGGCCGCTCGCTGCGGGTTTACCCGAGAGGGGGTGCTGCGAGCGGCCGCCATCGTGGACGGAACCCGAGAGGACCTCGTCATGCTATCCCGGCTGGCTACCGACTAGCGGGTGGGGGCGGGCACCGGTTCCAGGATCCGGGCGCGGGACTCCGGCGCGGCCGCCCGCAGAGCATCGGCCGCTTCGTCGGTCAGCTGCGCTTGGGACTCCCGCTCGGCCTGGACCCGAGCCTGGTAGTGCTGCACTTCGCGATCGACAGCCGCGCCATCCCACCCCAACACCGGTGCGACCAGCTCGGCCACCTGCTGGGCACAGTCCACCCCGCGGTGGGCGTATTCGATGGAGATCCGGGTACGGCGGGCCAGCAGGTCGTCCAGGTGCAGTGCGCCTTCGGCTTCCGCGCCGTACACCAGTTCCACCGCCAGGTAATCCGGTGCGTCGGTCAGCGGTTGGAGTAGCTCCGGGCGATCCTGCGCGGTCGCCAGCACCTGGTGAAGCAGGGAGCCATAACGATCGAGCAGGTGCCGCACCCGATAGGGGTGCAGACCGTAACGTTGGGCCACCTGGTCGGCCTGGTTGACCAAGGCGTAGTAACCGTCGGCGCCGATCAGGGGCACCTTCTGGGTCACCGAGTCCGCTACCCGCGACGGAATGTCCTGCGCTGCTTCGTCCACGGCGTCGGCTGCCATCACCCGGTACGTGGTGTACTTGCCCCCCGCGATCGCCACCAGGCCCGGCGCTACTCTGGCCACCGCATGCTCGCGGGACAGCTTCGAGGTCTGCTCGCTTTCCCCGGCCAGCAGTGGCCGCAGCCCCGCGTACACCCCTTCGATGTCGGCTGCACTCAGCGGCGTAGCGACCACTTTGTTCACGTGACCAAGGATGTAGTCGATGTCGGCCCTGGTGGCCGCCGGGTGCGCGAGGTCCAGTGCCCAATCGGTATCGGTGGTGCCGATGATCCAGTGGCTGCCCCACGGAATGACGAACAGCACGGACTTCTCGGTCCGCAGGATCATCGCCGCGTCGCTGATGATCTTGTCTCGGCCCACTACCAGGTGCACTCCCTTGGAGGCGCGCACCCGGAATCGACCGCGGCCGCCCGCGATCTGCTGCACCTCGTCGGTCCATACCCCGCTGCAGTTGATCACTACGTGCGCGCGCACAGCGGTCTCTGCGCCAGTTTCGGTGTCCCGCACAGTAACCCCGCTGACTCGGTCGGCCTCGTGCAAGAAGCCGACCACCTGCGTGGAGGTACGAATCACCGCCCCGTAGGCGGCGGCCGTGCGGCCAATCGTCATGGTGTGGCGGGCGTCGTCGACGAGGGTGTCGAAGTAGCGCACCCCACCGATCAGGGCGCTGCGCTTGAGGCCCGGCGACATCCGCAGGGCACCGGCCCTGCTCAGGTGCTTCTGGCGGGGAACGGACTTGGCACCGCCCAAGGTGTCATAGAGCAGCATGCCGGCGGCGACGTATGGCCGCTCCCATCCGCGGCGGGTCAACGGGTAGAGGAACTTCAGCGGTTTGACCAGGTGCGGGGCCAGGATCGACATGGAGAGCTCACGCTCGTGCAGTGCCTCGCGGACCAAGCCGAACTCCAGCTGCTCCAGGTACCGCAGGCCGCCGTGGAACATCTTCGACGACCGGCTGGACGTTCCCGAGGCGAGATCCCGCGCCTCGACGAGTGCGACCGAAAGCCCTCGCGTCGCGGCGTCCAGGGCAGCGCCGACACCGACGACCCCGCCGCCCACCACCACGACGTCGAAATACTCCGAACCCAACCTGTGCCAGTTGGTTTCACGCTCGTCCGGACCCAGTACGGCGGTGCCCTGCCCGTTGGCCACGTCGACTCCCTGCGCTGCAATTCCCCTCGCGCCCGCACCCGCGGCTGGCACCGACGACGGTACCCGCACCTCGGTCAAGCACCAGTTGACGGGCACTGGCGTCGATGCTCCGAAGCCCTAAGATCGGGTGATCGTCTCGTGTATGACCCAGATCACACGAGAACCCAGGTCGCCTGAGCTGAGGAGCGCTGATGACGGAGAACCCCAGGAAGCTTGGGCTAGTCGGGGAGATGGCCGCCGAATTCGCCGGAACCCTGATCCTGATCCTGTTCGGCGTGGGCGTGGTCGCCCAGGTGGTGTCCGGCGGTTCGGCGGGCGGCCTGGGCAATCACAACAGCATCGCGTGGGGATGGGGGCTGGGAGTTACCTTTGGCATCTACGTCGCCGGCCGGCTCACCGGGGCTCACCTGAACCCCGCTGTGACCCTCGCGCTGGCGCTATTCCGCGATTTCTCCTGGTCCAAGGTCGCGCCATACGCGCTGGCCCAGACCGCTGGCGCGTTCGTCGCGGCGCTGATCGTGCGAGCCGCCTACAACGACACGTTGAGCGCGATCGATCCCCAGCACACCATCGCGACCCAGGGTGTGTTCTCCACCCTGCCCGGTAACGGCACCTTGCCAGTCGGCACCACCGCCGCGCTGATCGACCAGATCATCGGCACCGCCATCCTGCTGTTCCTCATCTTCGCCGTCACCGACCCGCGCAATAGCGCTCCGATGGCCAACCTGACCCCGGTCGTCGTCGGGTTCATCGTGCTGGCGATCGGGATCGCGTGGGGCACCAACGCCGGGTACGCCATCAACCCCGCCCGCGACTTCGGGCCCCGGCTGGCCTCGTTCGTCACCGGGTACGGCACCGCCTGGTGGGACCAGAACGGCAGCCTCTATTTCTGGGTGCCCATCGTCGGCCCGCTGATCGGCGCTCCGATCGGGGCATTGCTCTACGACCTGTTGGTCCGCCGGTTCCTGCCGGAGCAAGCCCCGGTCGCCAACACCTCCGCCGAAGCCGGCGAGGTGCGGACCTAACCGTCGAACTCAGCCAACGACACCCCCCGACCCGACTTTCCACGGAGACCCCATGACTACCTACGTTGCCGCCATCGACCAGGGCACCACCTCCACTCGCTGCATGATCTTCGACCACTCCGGGCACGTCGTCGCCGTCGACCAGAAGGAGCACGAGCAGATCTTCCCCAAGGCCGGCTGGGTCGAGCACGACGCGGTGGAGATCTGGAACAACACCCGCAGCGTGGTGGCGGGTGCGCTGGCCAAGGCCGACCTGTCGCCGTCGGATTTCGCTGCGGTGGGCATCACCAACCAGCGGGAGACCGCCCTGGTGTGGGACCGCACCACCGGGGAGCCGGTCTACAACGCCATCGTGTGGCAGGACACCCGCACCGACCGGATCGTCACTGCACTGGGTGGTTCTGAGGGGGCCTCGAAGTACACCCAGACCACCGGGCTCCCGTTGGCGACCTACTTCTCGGGGCCGAAGGTGAAGTGGATCCTGGACAACGTCGACGGGGTGCGGGAGCGGGCCGAGGCAGGCGAGCTGGCGTTCGGCAACATGGACACCTGGGTGCTGTGGAACATGACCGGCGGAGTGGACGGCGGCCTACACGTCACGGACCCGACCAACGCCAGCCGGACCCTGCTGATGGACCTGGACACCCTGAGCTGGGACGAGAGCATCTGCACCGACATGGGCATCCCGGTGTCGATGCTGCCGGAGATCCGTAGCTCGTCGCAGGTGTACGGCAAGGTGCGCGAGCGCGGGGTGCTGGCAGGGGTGCCGATCGCCGGGATCCTGGGTGACCAGCAGGCCGCGACGTTCGGCCAGGCGTGCCTGAGCCCCGGTGAGGCCAAGAACACCTACGGCACAGGCAACTTCGTGTTGCTCAATACCGGCACCGAGAAGGTGATGAGCCGCAACGGTTTGTTGACCACCGTCTGCTACAAGATCGGTAACCAGCCGACGGTGTACGCGCTGGAGGGGTCCATCGCGGTGACCGGTTCACTGGTGCAGTGGCTGCGCGACAACCTGAAGATGATCGCCACGGCCGCCGACATCGAGACCGACGCCCGGTCGGTCGAGGACAACGGTGGTGCGTATTTCGTCCCCGCCTTCTCCGGGTTGTTCGCCCCGCATTGGCGCGCCGATGCCCGTGGCGCGATCGTCGGGCTCACCCGGTTCGTCAACAAAGGCCACCTCGCCCGGGCCGTACTGGAGGCGACGGCGTACCAGACCCGTGAGGTGATCGAGGCCATGAACGCCGACTCCGGGGTGCCGCTCACCGCCCTGAAGGTGGACGGCGGCATGGTGGTCAACGAGCTGCTCATGCAATTCCAGGCCGACATCCTCGATGTGGAGGTCATCCGACCGCAGGTCGCCGAGACCACCGCGCTCGGCGCGGCCTACGCCGCCGGGTTGGCTGTCGGGTTCTGGGAGAGCGAGGACGACATCCGTACCAACTGGGCCGAGGACAAGCGATGGACGCCGTCGATGGACGCCGACCAGCGCGAGGAGCTGTACGCGGGCTGGAAGAAGGCCGTCACCCGCACCCTGGACTGGGTGGACGCCGACGACTGATCGGCGGAGTGTCGGCCGCGGCGCGGGCTCAGTCCAGGTCGTCGTGACGCATCAGCTGGCGACCCGCTTCGGTGATCGATCCCGACAGCGACGGGTACACCGAGAAGGTATAGGCGATATCCTTGACCGTGAGGTTATTCTGCACGGCCAACGCGATGGGCAGGATCAGCTCCGAGGCCACCGGCGCGACCACCACCCCGCCGATCACCACACCGGTCGCTGGGCGGCAGAACACCTTCACGAAGCCCCGCCGTAGCCCCTGCATTTTGGCCCGGGGGTTGGTGGCCAACGGCAGCATGACGGTGCGCGCGGGCACCTTGCCGGCATCGATCGCGGCTTGACTGATCCCCACCGTCGCCAGTTCGGGCCGGGTGAACACTGCCGAGGTCACCGTCTTTAGCCGGATCGGGTTCACGCCCTCACCCAAGGCATGCCACATCGCGATCCGGCCCTGCATGGACGCCACCGACGCAAGCGGAAGCAGACCGGTGCAGTCACCCGCGGCGTACACCCCGGGCACCGACGTGCGAGAGACCCGGTCGACCGGGATGTACCCGCCCCGGTCGAGCTCCACCCCGATACGGCTCAACCCCAGCCCGACGGTGTTGGGCACCGAGCCCACCGTCATCAGCGCGTGACTGCCCTCGACGGTGCGCCCATCGGCCAGATGGACCACGACCCCGGTTGCGGTGGCCTCCACCCGCTCGGCGCGAGCCTCCTTGACCACCGTCACCCCCCGCTCGTTGAACACGTCCTCCAGCACCGACGCGGCATCGGCGTCCTCCCCTGGCAATACCCGGTCTCGGCTAGAGACCAAGGTGACTGGTACTCCCATCTCGGTGTAGGCGGAGACGAACTCCGCCCCGGTGACACCGGAGCCGATCACCACCAGGTGGGTGGGTAGCTCGTCCAGGTCGTAGATCTGTCGCCAGGTCAGGATCCGGCGCCCATCGGGCTGGGCACCAGGCAGAATGCGCGGGGTGGCACCGGTGGCTATCAGCACGACGTCGGCGTCCAATACCGTCGGCTCCCCATCGGCGGGGTCTACAGCCACCCGGTGGGTGGCCATCCCGGGCACGTCGTCGACGATCTGCGCCCCCCCCGGCAGCACCCGCACACCCTCCCGTTGCAGTCGGGCCCGAATGTCGGCGGACTGGGCCAGCGCGAGGCCCTTCACCCGGCCGTGCACCACGGGCAGTTCCACCGCGGCGTGCTCGAGGTCGATATCTACGCCCAGGTCGCTGGCCCGGCGGAGGTCGGTGCGGACACCGGCAGAGGAAATGAACGTCTTGGAAGGCACACAGTCGTACAACACGCACGCCCCACCGACGCCCTCGGCCTCCACCACGGTGACGTCGGCGCCGTGCTGGGCGGCGACCAGGGCGGCCTCGTATCCGGCAGGGCCGCCACCGATGATGACGATGCGGGCCACGAATCCTCCTGAGCGTCTGCGGGTGTCGGCTCACGGTACCGACCGCGGGCCACGGCCCGGACGCCGCGGCCCCGCCGGCCGCTAGGCTTCGCCACCGTGCCGATCTACGCCGCCTACGGCTCGAACATGGACCCCGAGCAGATGCTCGAGCGCGCCCCGTGCTCCCCAATGGCTGGTACCGGGTGGTTGATGGGCTGGCGGTTGACCTTCGCCGGTGAGGACCTGGGTTGGGAAGGTGCGTTGGCCACCGTCGTGGAGGACCCCGACTCCCAGGTGTTCGTGGTGCTGTACGACGTGAGCCCGGACGACGAGCGCAGCCTGGACCGCTGGGAGGGCAGCGAGCTGGGCATCCACAAGAAGCTGCGGCTGCGGATCCAGACCCTGGACGGTTCGGTGCTGTCCTGGTTGTACGTGATGGACGGCTACGAGGGTGGGCTGCCCTCGGCCCGCTACCTCGGTGTGATGGCCGATGCCGCCTACGCCGCAGGCGCACCGGAGGACTATGTGCACGCACTGCGGGTCCGGCCAGCGCGCAACGTCGGCCCCGGTACCCACGACACCTGAGCCGGACCTCCCACCCCGGGGGCCAATAGTCACCCTTTCGCCCGCCGCGGGCCGCGCGCAGCGACGAAAGGTCACCTATTGGCGGGGCTGAGAATCGCCTGGGCCGGTCGCCCAGGTTTGTAACGCGGCGTGCACCAGCACCCGAACCCCCACCAGCAGCGCCCGCTCGTCGATGTCGAAACTCGGCTGGTGCAGGTCGAGGGGCGCCGCGGTGCCCGACCACACCCCCAACCGGCCCATTGCTCCAGGGACCTGCTCCAAATACCAGGCGAAGTCCTCCCCGCCGCTGGACTGCACGGTGTCCGCGACGGCTGACGCCCCCAATCCGGCAGTGACCGCTTCCCGCAGCAGCGCAGCCGATTCCACATCGTTGACCACTGGCGGCACCCCGCGGGTGTACCGCAGCTCGTAGCGAACCCCGCTCGGTGCCAGCAGAGCGGCCACCGCCTCGGTGACCAACGGCTCCAGGAGCGCCCAGGTATCCCGGTCACCGGTGCGTAGGGTGCCGCGCAGCAATCCGGTCTGCGGGATCGCGTTGGCGGCCTGCCCCGCCTGTACCGCTCCCCACACCAGCACTGTGCCCGACCGCGGATCCACCCGGCGACTGAGAATCGCGGGCACCCCCGTGATGACCGTGCCCAGTGCGTGCACCAGGTCAGCGGTGAGGTGCGGGCGGGCGGTGTGCCCGCCCGGGGAATGCACCACCAGCTCCACCGAGTCCGCCGCACTGGTCAGCGAACCCGCGCGCACCCCCACCTGGCCGACCACCAAGCGGGGGTCGCAGTGCAGCGCGAAGATCCGGGCCACCCCCTCCAACGCCCCGGCAGCGAGGACGTCCAGCGCCCCCCCGGGCATGACCTCCTCCGCCGGCTGGAAGATCAACCGGACCCGGCCCGGCAGGCACTGTTCACCGGCTAGGGCTAGCCCGGCCCCGAGCAGCACTGCGGTGTGCGCGTCGTGCCCGCACGCGTGCGCCACCCCAGTGATCGTGGAGCTGTACTCGGCACCGCTGTGCTCCTGCAGGGGCAGCGCGTCTAGGTCTGCGCGCAGCGCGACCAGCGGACCGGGACCGTCACCAAGGTCGCACACCAGCCCGGTGTCCCCGACCAACAACCGCGGCGACAATCCCGCGGCGGTCAACCGATCCGCGACGTAGGCGGTGCTGGCGTGCTCGGCGCGGGAGAGCTCAGGATGGGCGTGCAGGTGCCGCCGCCATGCCACCAGCTCGGCAGCGTGGTTCGTGCACCACCGGTCCAGCCATGACGGTGCGCTCATCGGCCGCCGCGACGCATCGCAACGCCGTCCAGCAACCGTTCCCGCTGCCTGCGTTCGGATGCCGCCGCGATCGCGGTGTACGCCAACGCGACCGCACCGTCGACGAGGGCCCGGTCGGCAGAGGCGCCCACGCAGGCGGCGGCGAACTCCGGCTGGTGGTTGACGGCCTGTCCGCAGTCGATCGCCACCGTGGGGTGAATGCCGGGCAGGGTGCGGGTGACGTTGCCCATGTCGGTGCTGCCGGCCTGGCGCAGCTGCTCCTGCGTCACCGACAGCGGGTCACGCCCGAGCGCGGTCACGGCCTCGCGGTAGGCCGCGGCCAGCCAGGCATCCGGGGACAGCTCGGCGTAGGTCGGCGACATGGTCACCACCTCGTGCGTGCACCCGGTGGCCAGCGCCCCTGCCGCGAAGCAGTCCTGTGCGCGGGAGGTGATGCGGGCCAACGACTCCAGGTCCGGCGCGCGCAGGTAGTACACCGCCTCGGTATGGGCCGGAACGACGTTGGGTGCCGCGCCGCCGTGGGTGACGATGCCGTGCACCATCTGCTGCGGCTCCAGGTGCTGGCGCAGCAGCCCGATGCCCACCTGCGCCAGCGTGATCGCGTCCGCGGCGTTGCGTCCCAGGTGCGGCGCCGTGGCGGCGTGGCTTTCCTTCCCGGTGTAGCGGACGGCGACGTCGGCGATGGCCAGGGACGGCGCGGCCACCGTCTCTTGCGGCGCGGGATGCACCATCATCGCCGCCGCCACCCCGTCGAACACCCCGCGCTGCAGCATCAGCACCTTGCCTCCGCCGCTCTCCTCCGCCGGTGTGCCGATGACCCGCACGGTGATCCCCAGCTCGTCGGCCACGTGCGCCAGCGCCAGTCCGGCACCCAGCGCGGCGGCGGCGATGACGTTGTGCCCACAGGCATGACCGACCTCGGGCAGGGCGTCGTACTCCGCGCACAGGCCGATCACCAGTGCACCGCTGCCGAAGGTGGCGTCAAAGGCGGTAGGCAACTCCGCTACGCCGCGCCGGACCTCGAAGCCGTGCTGGGCTAGGGAATCGGTGAGCTTGGCGGCGCTGCGGTGTTCGGCAAAGGCCAGTTCCGGCTCGGCGTGCAGTGAGTGCGATATCGCCACCAGCTCGTCGGCGTGGCTGTGCGCTACTGCCTGGGCAGCCGCCCTTTCACGCTCAGACACCGAGTCCGACTCCCGCGGTGTCGGCCAGAGCGGCGAGGACGTGGGCGTACATCGTGGACTTGATGGCCCCGATCGTGTCGCCCCGCTTGCCGGTGAGGGCGCCTGCCCGAGCCACCGCCAGGGCCAGTACGTCGTCCTCGGCGGCAGTTTCCTGCACGATCCCGGCGGCGAGGGCCTGCTTGCCCCCGTAGCGTCGGCCGGTGGTCATTGCCTCGTGTGCGGTAGCCGCTGGCAGCCGGGCTTGCAGCAGCGCCGCCATTCCGGGGCTGAACGGGATGTGGATGTCGACCTCGGGCAGGCAGAAGAACCCGCGGTCGGCGCGCATCACCACCACGTCGTGGGCGACGGCGAGCATGGCGCCACCAGCGAAGGTGTGCCCGTTGAGCGCGGCAACCGTGACCATCGGCAGGGTGAGGACGGTGGCGAACAGCGCCTGGATGCGGGCCACGTAGTCGGTGGTCTCCTCGCGGTGGGTGCTGAGCCAATCCAGGTCGAGGCCGTTGGAGTAGAACTTGCCGGTTCCGGTGCTGACTAGGGCAGCGGGCCCACTCGAGCCGAGCACCTGCTGCAGCGCCTGCTCCATCTCGCCCAACCAGTCGGGGCTGAAACGGTTCTCGGTGTCGGCGCGCCCGGCGACACCGAGATCGAGCACGAACACGGCGCCGTCGCGCTGCAGGTACGGCATGAGGCAGTCCTCCTCTGATCCGGGACGTGGCGGCATCCGGACTGCGCTCGGTCCGGGATGACGACCCTATGCCGCCGCGACGGTGCATCCCTACGGGACGTCAGGCACCCGCGCTGGCCCGCGGTCGTCCGCACCCACCGACACCGCACTACCGCCAACAGCCCCTGGCCACCAGCTCGGTGACCACCACCACCGCCACGGCCTGCACGGCCAGCAACGCAACCAGGACGAAGACCTGCACCGCCCCCGCAGAGACCGGGCTGGCGCCGGCCAGCAACAGGCCCACGAACGCGCCGGGCAACGTCACCAGGCCCACGGTGCGGGTGACATCCAGCGGCGGAATCAGGGTACGAGCCGCGGCGGGGCGGCACACCTCCAACGCGGCGTCCCGCTGGAGGAACCCGAGAGCCAACGCCGCCTCGTACTCCCCGTGCCTGGCGGCCAACGCGTCCAGCGCGTTGCGCCCGGCCAACGACGTGGCGCCCATCGCACCACCCAGCAGGATGCCCGCCACCGGGATTACGGCCAGCCCGTTGCGCGGCAGCACGCCACTGACCAACAGTGCCGCGACCAGCGGAACCGGGCCAGCCACAATCGGCGCTCCTGCCCACCACCACTGCCCACCGCGGGTCAGACGGCGACCGGCGGTGCGCGTCGCCACGGCCGCCATCACCGTGACGAACAACAACGACAGGGCCAGTGACCGCACGACACCAGCGATCACCACCGCCACCGCCGCCAGCTGCACCACGGCGCGAACCGCGGAGACCACGATCATCCGCTCGTGGCCGAGCCCACCCCACCAGGACACTGTGGCAGCGAGCAGGGTGAGTGCCAGCACAGCCACGGCGAGACCCGGCCCCACGGCGACAAGGGTGCTGGAGTTCACCCGCGCAGCCTGCCTGGTCTGCCTGGCCGGTGCGCCCCAGGGTTGGGTAAAGGACCAGTGACGAGGACATCAACGCAGGACACAGGGCTGACCAACTCCGAGGAGCTGTCTGCTTGGCGTTCACCTGCGCGTCGATGGACACCCCCGTGGTCGTCATCTATGTCACGCACACTTTGTAACGGCTGTTAGTCAGGCGGCCACACACCGAGCAACGGAGTGACTGCGATGAGATCGATGCGACCCCAAGCTGTGACCGCACTCGCAGCGGTAGGACTGCTGGCCTTGGCTGGGTGCAGCGGTACTTCGTCGACGACGAGCGCGTCGACGACCAGTGCCACGACGCCCGCGACCGGCTCGGCATCCTCCAGCGCATCGCCGGCCGGCACGGCTGTCGTGCAACCCCTGGTGGTGTACTCCGCCCAGGGTTACGACACCGCGGTGACCAAAGCATTCACCGACGCCACCGGGATACCGGTGCAACTGGTGGACGACAGCACCGGGCCGCTGCTGACAAAGATTGCTGCCGAACGCAACAACCCCCAGTGGGACGTGTTGTGGGTCGACGGCGACACCGCGTTCGCCGCGTTGGACAAGCAGGGTCAGCTGGCGTCCTACGCCCCGGCGGTCGACTTCACCGCAGCAGCCAAGCAGCTCATCCCGGCCAACCACACCTTCACCCCTACCGGCACCACCGTGATGGCGGCCCTGATCTACAACGCCGCCCGGTCGAGCACCGTGCCGACGTCGTATCAGGATCTGCTCGGCTCGGCCTACACCGGCAAGATCGGCATGAACGACCCGTCGCAGTCAGGTCCGACCTACCCGTTCGTCGCTGGCTTGATGAACCAGCTCGGTGGCCAGTCCCAGGGCCAGGATTACCTGAGCAAGCTCAAGGCCAACGGGCTGAAGGTGTTCAACACCAACGGTGACACCCTGCACGCCCTGGAGACCGGTCAGATCGATTACGGGCTCATCCAGAGTTCGGCGGCCATCGGGGAGACGATCAAGGTCAAGGCCAGCGCCCAGTTCGACCCCAAGGTTGTCTATGTGCCCAAGTCGACCCTGCTGCCCGGTGTCGTCGGCATCGACAAGAACGTGTCGCAGGCCAAGCAGGACGAGGCGAAAAAGTTCGTCGACTTCGTCTTGTCCGCGAAGGGCCAGCAGGCGATGCAGGCCGCAGACCCCACCGGTGATTCCCTGTACTGGCCACCGGTGAACGGGGTGCCGACCGCACCCGGCCTGCCGGCATTTCCCACCGACTACCAGCGCATCGACCCCTACTTCTGGGGACCGTTGGAGAGCCAGATCAACACCTGGTTCGACGCGAACATCAAGTAACGACCATGTCGCTGCTCGCACCGGCACCCGTCGATCCACGCACGCTGCCCGCCACGAACGGGGCGCGCCACCGGTTCGGTGTCCCTGCCTTCTTCCGGGTGGCTCCGCTCACCGCGTTCTGGTTGCTGATCATCGGCATCCTGGTGCTGCCGATCCTGACGTTCCTGCTCGTCGCGTTCTCCCCCCGGTTGCTGTCCCAGGGTCCGGAGTGGTTGACCCTCAATGCATTTCGGGACGCATTTGCCGGCACGCTGCTGCAGGGTTTGCGCAACACCCTGATCGTCGGGGTGAGCGCTGCGGTGTTCGCTGCGGCGACGGGGTTCGGGGTTGCCTGGGCGGTGCTGCGCACCAACATCCCCGGCCGCCGGGTGTGGAGCGCGTCGATGTACGCGTTGCTGCTCACCCCGTCCTACCTGATCGCGCTGGGTTGGGAGCGACTACTCGAACCCTCCGGAGTCCTGGACACCCTGGGGGTAGCGCCCGGGGTGTCCAGGACCGTGCTCTATGGACCGGTCGGGGTGATCGGGATCCTCACCGTCAAGGGCATCCCGTTCGCCTATCTGGCCATCTCCACCGCGCTGCGGGGCCTGGGTTCGGACTTCGAGTCCGCCGCCCGGGTGCACGGCGGCGGCCGAGTGGCGGTCGTCCGGATGGTGATGGCCCTGCTGGCACCGGCGATGTGGTCGGCGGTGGCGATCGTGTTCGCCGAGTCCATCAGTGACTTCGGCGTCGCAGCCACCCTGGCCAACGACGCGCACTTCCCGGTGGCCACCTTCACCCTGTACAACGCGATCGGCACCTTCCCTGGTCGATTCCCGGTGGCGGCGGCGGTCGGGTGGATGCTGATGGCGATGGCCGGCCTGGCATTGCTGGCCCAGTCGAAGGCGTTGCGTGGACGCAGCTTCCGGGTGCTCGGTGGTCGCAGTCGACCCGCCCGGCGCGCCCAGCTCAGCGCCCCGGTTCGGTGGGGCGCGGCGACAACCCTGGCGGCGCTGGTTGCGGTCAGCCTGGGCGTGCCGGCGTTCGGCTCGGTATCGGCCTCACTGATCAACGGCCTGGGCTCGCTCGTCGGCGACCACGCGTGGACGCTGGACAGCTACCGACGGGTGCTCTCCAGCGCCGCGCTGCGCGGACCCCTGGTGTACTCGGCGGAGATGGCCACCGTCACCGCGACGATCACCCTGGCGCTGGCGCTGTTCTCCGCGCGGCTGCTCGCTGCCAAGGTGGGGACGCTGAGTTCCCGGGTGCTGGATCTCATGCTGCTGACCGCGGTGGCGCTGCCGGGGATCGTCTTCGCCGCCGGCTACATCTTCACCTACAACCTGCCGCTGACGAACTCCCTCGGCATTCACCTGTACGAGACCACGCCCCTGCTCGTGCTGGGTTACCTCGCCACCGCTTTGCCCTCCACATCCCGAGTTCTACTGGGCAGCGTCAGCCAGGTTCAGGAATCTCTGCAACATGCGGCTCGGGTGCACGGCCTGGGCCGTGTCGCCTCGTGGACCAAGGCGGTATTGCCGGTGCTGGCCCGTCCGATGCTGGCCGCCTGGGTGCTGACCTTCGCCGGGACCCTGCTGGAACTGCCGGTCTCCCAGCTGCTCTACCCCCCCGACCACCCACCGGTGGCCATCGGGATCGAGAAGGCACTGGCCAACTACGACTACAGCGGCGGGACCGCGATGGAGGTGGTGGCCGTGCTGCTCGCCATGACAGTGCTGGTGCTCGCCTGGGCACTGTTCGCCCTGCTGGCGCCGGCCGGGTGGCGCCGACTGGGAAGGACCTCATGACCACCACCACCACCACCACCACCACCACCACCACCACCGCGGCCGAGACGACGCTCACCCACGGGGTCCGGGTCCGGATCCACGACGCCGTCAAACGCTTCGGTCAGGCCACCGCGTTGGGCGGCGTCAGCCTGGATGTCGAGCCCGGTCAGTTCATGGTGCTGCTGGGACCGTCCGGTTCGGGCAAGTCCACCCTGATCCGCAGCGTGGCCGGCATCGAGGCGCTGGACGGCGGGAGCATCCGCTTCGACGACACCGTCATCGCCGGGCGAGGGGTCAGCATGGCGCCCGAGCGTCGTGACCTGGCGATGGTGTTCCAGGACTACGCCCTGTGGCCGCACCTGACGGCCTTGGGCAACGTGAGCTACGCGCTGCGTCGCCGCAAGCTGTCCTCCGCGGAGACCACGCGCAGCGCGAACGACGCGCTGGACCGAGTAGGTCTCGCCCACCTCGGTGGGCGTTACCCGCACGAGCTCTCCGGCGGGGAGCAACAACGTGTAGCACTGGCTCGGGCCGTCGCGGCCAGACCCAGGCTGCTGCTGTTCGACGAACCGCTGTCCAACCTGGACGCGGACCTGCGGGAACGGTTGCGGGTCGAGATCGCGACCGTCACCCGCGCCTCGGGCGCGACGGCCGTCTACATCACCCATGACCAGAGCGAAGCCTTCGCCCTCGCCGACTCGATCGGGGTGCTGAAGGCCGGGCGCCTGGAGCAGGTCGGCTCACCCGAGGACGTCTACCACCACCCCATCAGCCCGTTCGTCGCCCGGTTCACCGGGGTGGCCGGCGAGCTCGACGGCCATGTACTTCGCCGCGACAACGGCGTCCTGGTGGTCGCGGTGGGCCCCGCGCAGGTCCTCGCGCGGGGTGACGCCGCCGAGGGCAGCGCGGTCACGATCATGGTGCGCCCGTCGGCAACCACCCTCGGCGAACTCGACAGTGCTCACCCTGGCGTACCGGCCGAGATCGTCGACGTCGCCTACCGCGGTCGCGGCTACGACCACGTGGTGCGCTGCCACGGCTCGACGTTGACCTCGGTGTTCGCCACCCGCGCGTGGCCCCGCGGCACCGAGTGCCTGCTCGCTCTGCAGCTCGACGGCTGCATCGCCTACCCCGCGCAGACCGCGGCGCCGGTTACTCAATCAAGTTAACAGGTGTTAGTATCGACCTCGGTAGCGGTGCTGTCAGCTCAGCGCCCTCGACGACCAGGAGCCCCCATGAACTCCTCCGCGTTGTTCCTCGCGGTCTTCCTCGCGTGCGCCGTGGAGGCCGTCGAGGCGACCACCATCGTGCTCGCCGCGGGTACCGCCCGTGACTGGCGCTCGGCTCTGACCGGGGTCGGAGCCGGAGTGCTCGTACTGGCCGCCGTCATCGCCGCACTCGGACCGGCGCTGTCGCAGATCCCGCTGAGCGGTTTACGGCTCTTCGTCGGCGGCCTGCTGCTGGTCTTCGGTCTGCAGTGGCTGCGTAAGGCCATCCTGCGGGGAAGCGGCTACAAAGCTCTGCACGACGAGGATGCCATCTACCAGCGCGAACTCGCCGCTGCCCGGACGATGACGACGCACCGGCGTGGCCTGGTCGCCGACTGGTACGCGTTCACCCTGTCCTTCAAGGGCGTCGTGCTCGAAGGCCTGGAGGTCGCCTTCATCGCCCTGACGTTCGGCAGCAACCAGGGCAACATCCCGCTGGCAGCGGCGGCGGCGGCGGCAGCGGTGGTGTTGGTGACCGCGGCCGGGATCGCGGTGCGAGCGCCACTGGCCCGAGTGCCGGAGAACACCATGAAGTTCATCGTCGGCACGATGCTGGCCGCCTTCGGCGCCTTCTGGGGGGCCGAGGGCGCTGGCGCCCACTGGCCGGGCGCGGACGCCGCCCTGCTGGTCCTGGTGCCGGCCATCGCGTTGCTTGCCCTGACCATCACGGCCCTGTTGCGGCGCCGTCGAATGTCCACACCGGACGCCAGCGGCGTCCTCGTCGGAGCGGAGTCCCTGTCATGACACGAGTGCGGGCATTCCTGTTGTTCTGGTACGACTTCGTCGTTGGAGACGACTGGACCGTGGCCCTGGGGGTCGTTGCCGCGCTTGCGTTGACCGCGCTCGTCAGCCGCAGCAGCGTGCCGAGCTGGTGGATCGTGCCCGCGGCACTCATTATCCTGCTGCCCCTGAGCCTGTGGCGCGCCACCCGATCCCCGCGGCCTCGCAGCTGACAGCGGCCGCACCCTACTGCAGCGGCATGTACACGATGTTGCCGACGTAGTCTCGGGCGGCACGGCGGCACGGCGGCACGGCGGCACGGCGGCACGGCGGCACGGCGGCACGGCGGCACGGCGGCACGGCGGCACGGCGGCACGGCGGCACGGCGGCACGGCGGCACGGCGGCACGGCGGGCCCGCGGATCGCGTACCAGGTGGTATTCGTACTGACCTTCACCACAGGTCAGCACCACCCGCGCCGGCCAGGAACTTCGATCGTCCAGCGTCCAGGTGTGCGCCGGACCGCAATAGGCCTTCGCGCTTAGTCCGGTTTGCTGCGCGACATCGCTGTCGCCTGCATGGCCGGGGCAACTGGACGTCGCGGGTGCAACGGTGCGGGCAAGGCCGATGATGGACACTGAGTGTCTCCAGCCGGTCCAGGATCCAGGGGCGCACACAGTACCTGTTCCCCGGTATCCTCGTTATGGGCGCCGGGCTGTCCGGCATGATCTCCACCGGGCTGGCGATCAACGTCGACCTCAAGAACGGGGTGACCGACCGGTTTCGCAGCCTGCCGATTAGCCGGCTCGCGCCTCTGCTCGGTTCGGTGATGGCCGACGTCGTCCGCTATCTGCTCGCCGTGGCGATCTTATTCATCCTCGGTACCCTGCTCGGCTTCCGTGTCCATGGCGGCGGTGTCGCGGCGATAACTGCGGTGGGGTTAGCGATCCTGTTCGGATTTTTCCTGAGTTGGGTCACGGTCCTCGTCGGGGTTATCGTCCGCAGCGCCGACGCGGTACTCGCGGTCGGCTTCCTGACCTTCCTGCCGCTGCAGAACCACCCGAACCTCAAGGCGATCGTCTCCCCCACCACGGTCGGTATCGCTGCCGCGGCCCGGTACATCAGCAGCTCGAGCTACAAGGGCAAGGTCGCGGTCACCGGCCTCGGCACCCCGAACCAGATGCGCGCCTACGTCAAGGACGGCACCGCCACCCAGTTCGCGCTGTGGAACCCGGCCGACATCGGGACCCTCGCCGCCTACGCCGGTGCGGCGCTGGCGTCCGGTCAGATCACCGGGGCGCAGGGCGAGAAATTCACCGCGGGTGCACTGGGCGAGTACACGATCGGCGCCAAGGGCGAGATCGTCCTCGGCCTACCGACGGTGTTCACCAAGGACAACATCGACCAGTTCAACTTCTGAGCCGGTGACCACCCGACACTGCTTCGTGCTGAGGGTGCGTCCCAACCGCTTGGCGGAGTACACCGAGCGCCACCGGGCCGTGTGGCCGGAGATGCTCGCCGCGCTGAGGGACGCCGGGTGGGACAGCTACTCGCTGTTCCTGGGCGCGGACGGGTTGCTCGTCGGGCACGTCGAGACCGACGACCTGCCCGTTGCCCAGGCCGCGATGGAGGCCACCGAGGTCAACGCCCGGTGGCAGGCGGAGATGGCCCCCTTCTTCACCGACCTCGACGGCCGCACGCCCGATGCGGGCCTGCTCCTGCTGCCGGAGGTCTTCCACCTGCCGACCGCCCTGGCCGCCGCAGCGCTCACCACCACCACCAACAGATCGAACGGAGACACCGTGAGCACCGAGATCCTCCCGACCCGCCACGAGCGGGCCCTGGGCGGCCTGCGCGCACAGCGCATTGAGCTGCCCTCGTGGGCGTTCGGCAACGCCGGCACCCGGTTCAAGGTCTTCACCTCCCCCGGCACCCCTCGGGACCCGTGGGAGAAGATCGCCGACGCCGCCACCGTGCACCGGTTCACCGGGGTCGCCCCCACCGTGAGCGTGCACATCCCCTGGGACCGGGTGTCTGACTACGCGGAGCTGGCCCGGCACGCCGCCGACCGCGGGGTGCAGATCGGTGCGGTGAACGCCAACGTCTTCCAGGACGACGCCTACCGCCTCGGCAGCGTGTGCAACCCCGACCCGGCGGTGCGGGCTAAGGCGCTCGCCCACCTGCTGGACTGCGTGGACGTCATGGACGCCACCGGTTCCCGCGACCTCAAGCTGTGGTTTGCCGACGGCACCAACTACCCGGGCCAGGACAACATCCGGGCCCGGCAGGACCGCCTTTCCGAGGCCCTAGCCGCGACCTACGCCCGGCTGGGCCCCGACCAGCGGATGCTGCTGGAGTACAAGCTGTTCGAGCCGTCCTTCTACACGATGGACGTGCCGGACTGGGGCACCTCCTTCGCGCACTGCCTGGCCCTCGGCGAGCGGGCGCAGGTGGTGGTGGACACCGGGCACCACGCGCCCGGCACCAACATCGAGATGATCGTCGCGATCCTGCTGCGGGCCGGAAAGCTCGGCGGGTTCGACTTCAACTCCCGCTTCTACGCCGACGACGACCTCATGGTCGGCGCGGCCGACCCGTTCCAGCTGTTCCGGATCCTGCACGAGGTGGTGGCCGGCGGCGGGCTCGACGACGCGACGGGGGTCGCGTTCATGCTCGACCAGTGCCACAACATCGAGGAGAAGATCCCGGCGCAGATCCGGTCGGTGATGAACGTGCAGGAGGCCACGGCCAAGGCCCTGCTCGTCGACGCCACCGCACTCGCCGACGCCCAGCGCGGCGGCGACGTCCTGGCAGCCAACGCCGTGCTCATGGACGCCTACAACACCGACGTCCGTCCGATGCTCGCCGAGGTCCGCGAGTCCCAGGGCCTGCACCCCGACCCCATGGCCGCCTACGCCGCCAGCGGCTACTCCGAGCAGATCGTCGTCAACCGTGTCGGCGGCGACCAGGCCGGTTGGGGCGCCTGAGCTCCCGGTTCCTCCACCCCTACCAACCAAGGACTCCCACGTGACGAACCTCGCGGTGCAACAACTGCTGACACGCAGCAACACCCTCGGCGCCGATCCCCGTAACACCAACTACGCCGGCGGCAACACCTCCGCCGCCGGCACGGACACCGACCCCGTCACCGGGCACCCCGTCGAGCTGCTCTGGGTCAAGGGATCCGGTGGGGACCTCGGCACCCTCACCGAGAGCGGGCTCGCCGTGCTGCGGCTGGACCGGTTGCGCGCCCTGGTGCACGTCTACCCCGGTGTCGAGCGGGAGGACGAGATGGTCGCCGCGTTCGACTACTGCCTGCACGGCAGGGGCGGTGCGGCCCCGTCCATCGACACCGCCATGCACGGACTGGTCCCGGCCGCGCACGTCGACCACCTGCACCCCGACTCTGGTATCGCCCTGGCGACCGCCGCCGACGGTGAGGAGCTCACCCGGCGCTGCTACGGCGACCGGGTGGTGTGGGTGCCGTGGCGGCGTCCCGGCTTCCAGTTGGGCCTCGACATCGCCGAGGTCCAACGGGCGAACCCCAACGCCATCGGATGCATCCTCGGCGGTCACGGCGTGACCGCGTGGGCAGAGACCTCCGCGCAGTGCCAGGCCAACAGCCTGGAGATCATCCGCACCGCCGAGGACTTCCTGGCCACGCACGGCCGTCCCGACCCGTTCGGCGACCGTCTCCCGGACAACGCTGCCCTGCCGGAGGCCGAGCGCCGGGCCCGCGCCGCCGCACTGTTCCCGCTCCTGCGCGGCCTCGCCTCCACCGACCGACCGCAGGTCGGCCACCTCACCGACTCCGACGTCGTCCTGGACTTCCTCGCGTCCAGCGAGCACCCCCGCCTCGCCGCGCTCGGCACGTCCTGCCCGGACCACTTCCTGCGCACCAAGGTCCGCCCGATGATCCTGGACCTGCCGCCCAACGCCCCCCTCGCCGACGTCACCACACGGCTGCGCGAGCTGCACGTCGCCTACCGCGCGGAGTACGCCGACTACTACGCCCGCCACGCTGCGCCGGACAGCCCGGCCATGCGGGGTGCGGACCCGGCCATCGTGCTGGTGCCCGGTGTGGGCATGTTCAGCTTCGGTGCGAACAAGCAGACCGCCCGGGTGGCCGGGGAGTTCTACGTCAACGCCATCAACGTCATGCGGGGTGCGGAGTCGGTGAGCACCTACGCCCCCATCAACGAGGCCGAGAAGTTCCGCATCGAGTACTGGGCGCTGGAGGAGGCCAAGCTCGCCCGCATGCCCAAGCCCAAGCCGCTGGCCTCACGGGTCGCGCTGGTCACCGGCGCGGCCAGCGGCATCGGCAGAGCTATCGCCGTTCGCCTCGCCGCCGAAGGCGCCTGCGTCGTCGTGGCCGACCTCGACCTGTCCAAGGCCACGGCAGCGGCGGCCGAGATCGGGACGTCCGACGTCGCCATCGGCGTCTGCGCCGACGTCAGCGACTCCAGCGCCGTTGCCACCGCGTTCGCCGACACCGCCCTCGCCTTCGGCGGGGTCGACCTCGTGGTCAACAACGCTGGCCTATCGATCTCGAAGCCGCTGTTGGAGACCAACCGAGCGGGACTGGGACCTCCACGACTTCGTTCCGCGGAGGATCCCCGACGGGAACGCATCTCGTCAGAGTTCGTCGTCCACACCGGCCGGGAGCTCTGGCTTGTTTTGGTCGATGGTGAGCACAACCCGGCCGCTGCTCCCGTCGACCATGACGAGGGCACCCTCGGGCAGTGTTGTGGTGGCGTCGGGGACGGCGAGTACGGCGGGTAGGCCTTGTTCGCGAGCGACGATGGCGGCGTGGGAGAGCATGCCTCCGGTCTCGGTGATCACGGCGGCTGCGACACCGAACAGCGGGGTCCAGGCCGGGTCGGTGGTCCGGCACACGAGGATGTCGCCGGGCTGGACTCGGGCGAAGTCGCCCGGGCCGTGGATGAGGCGCACCGGTCCCGTGGCTCGGCCCGGGCTCGCGGGGGTGCCGGTGAGATCGGCGGCGCCCAGGGCAGGGCCCGACGGCGCCGATGGTGTGTTGGGTAGATCGGCGGTGATCGGGCGGGCTTGGAGGATCCAGATGTGATCGTCGGCGATGGCCCACTCGACGTCGTGCGGGCTGCCCAGAAGGTGCTCGATCCGGCGGCCGAGCTGTGTGAGCTCGAGGACGTGGCGGTCGTTGAGGCACAGCCGGTCCTGGTCGGCGGCCGGAACAGGACGGCTCACGGTCTGTGCGCGCACCCGGTCGGTCCGGCTGTGCTTGGAGCCGATCGACCGGTCGGTGATGCCCTGGTCGGTGACCAGCCAGGTGTCCGGGGTGACCCGGCCGGCGACGACGCTCTCACCCAGACCCCACGAGGCTTCGATGCGGGTGGTGCTCCCGGTGAACAGCACACCCGCGACGTCGGCGTCGACCAGGCGCTGCACCAGCACGGCCGTCGCGACAGGAGCGTCGTCCTGACGGTCCCCCTGCTGGCTCCGGTAGGCGACGGCACGGTCGGACCAGAGCGAGGCCCAGCACCTGCGTACCGCCTGCACCACCTCAGCCGGCCCGCGGACGCCGAGGACGGTGTCGTGCTGTCCCGCCGCGGTGGACTCGTCGCCGTCCTCGGTGGTCGCCGAGGACCGCACGGCGACGTACCCGAAGCCGGGCGGGGCGGTGATACGGCTCAACCTTGCAGCGATCTCCTCGACCAACGCAGGAGCGAGCATCGCCTGCTCGACCAGCAGCCGTGCGCGGTCAGCGCCCTGTCGGGCAGCACCGGCGACGTCGACGCCAGCGAGGCCCTGCTCGTAGGCCCAGGTCGGCACCACGAACCCGGCAGGCACGGACACTCCAGCCCGGATCAGTCGGGCCAGCGGTGCCGCCTTTCCACCGGATGTCCTGGCCACGGCGTCTGCCAGGTTGATCAGCACCGCTCCCCCACCCCGGCCGCTCCCCTGGACCTCATGGCCGTACCCGCGGAGGGAAGCCCGTCCACCGCAGCTCGACGGGCAGGTGGCTCATGTCGTTGAACATCACGATCGTGGGCGGCAGACCGTCGCGGTACTCGATGACGGTCAGGGCGGTGTTGGCGCTGCTGGTCAGGCTCAACCACCGCGGCAGCGCCGCGCCCAGTGCGTGGCGGACCAGCCACGCGATGGGGTAGGCGTGCGTCACCAGGACCTCGTGCGTGTCGTGGCGCGCGGCGGGCTGTGTGTTTCCAGCGGGCTCGGGGGTGCGGGCGAACCTGGCCACGAGCGCCTCGGCGAGGCGCTGACCCGAGGCGGCCTCGGCTTGGTCGTACCCGTCGAAGAACCCGGCCCAGGGCCCTGGCATCTCGGCCGCGTTGAGAACGTAGGGCACGTGGTCGACGAGCTCTGCGGCCTCGGCCACCGGGACATCCGGCAGGTGCCGCGCGAGCTCCTGAGCACTGAGGGCGGCGCGTGGGAGCGGCGAGTGCCATATCGCGTCCAGCGGCAGCCCGGCGAGGCGTTGGCCCAACAGGCTCACCTGCCGGCGTCCGACGTCGGTGAGCTCACCGAACGCGTCTGCCATGCCGTGGCGCGCCACGTACAGGAACCGGGTTCCCATCGGGGGTGCCTCGCTACTCGCCGGTCGACTCGGTGCCGCGGGAGATGCCCAAGGTGGCGAGCAAGTCCTCATGCAGCTCCATCCAGACCGCGTGACACGACGCCACCCCGACCCCGGCCACCCACTGCGCCTGCCCCGCACGGGCGCGACCCAGGGCAGCGGAGAACCGCACGTCGTAGCCGGCGAACCGCGGGAGGCAGGCACCGAGCTCGCCGACGAGAGCAGTCAGCTCCCCGCCGACAGCGGCCAGCTCGTCCAGCACCCGGGCATCCCACGTCGGGTCACCGTGGTCGTTGGCCGCGAACCGATCACCGCCCCGGGGACGCAGCTGCACGCCTGGTCGGACGTCCCGCAGGGGATCGGTCGGACGTCCCGCAGGGGATCCTCACTGGCTACCGGTCGACGACGACCCCGACGGTGCCGGTCTGCGATCTCCAGGGGTTCCCGTGCGGCCGCTGGCTTCAAGACCCCTCGGCGGACGGGAACGCTGCTCGGTGAACGAACCGCCCGCCCCGAGCCGGTCCATGACGAGCATGGCGAGCGAGGTGCGCAGTTCGTACTCTCCCACCACGGGCACGCCGCGGCCGGTGAGCAGCGAGGCTCCCAGGATCATCCCGGCGGCCACCCGCTCGTGGGTCTCGCCGTCCAGGCCGCGGTGGTAGTAGGCCAGGGAGTCCAGCGCGAAGTCCGCCACCAGACGGTCGAGCGCGACGGAGACGGTGGCCCCCCAGCGGAGGTCGTCGGCCACCACGGAGGCGTCAAGGTCGAAGACGTCCTTCGCGAGCCCGACCCGGGCGTCGGCCTCGGCGTCGGTCACCTGCTCCACCCGCACCCGGAGGTCGTCGATCTCCAGGACCTCCACGTGCCCGCCCAGCTGGGTGGAGACGTGCGTCAGGTCGGTGGAGACGTCGAGCATCCCGGGGTAGAGGCGTCCGAGCAGCCCGTGCCGGCCGTGCCGCAGGGTGGCCCGCGCCCCCGCCGCGCGCACCCACTGGGCGATCCGGGTCCAGGCCCGCTCGTCCTCGACGTAGCCGGAGACCGAGTGGAACGGGATGCCCGCCCGCAGGAAGGTGTTCGCCATCTCTGGCAGCGGGCACGCCCCGCAGTAGGCGAGCCACTCCCCGGTGCCGAAGGTGTCGTGGTCCATCACCTCGGTGGGCTGCAGAACGCCCTGCGTCTGGCGGACGTCTCCAACGACGCGCTCACGGTCGTCACCGGCCTGCTGCTCATCGTCTCCGTGCTCGCACCCAACGTCGTGCGCGCGATGGACACCCGCAGCGCCCTGCGTCG
>JAABUP010001675.1_pt1 | contig 46018 bp, 39 predicted proteins | sample 5559201 | NCBI WGS metagenome assembly JAABUP01 (sample SAMN10711887, study PRJNA513373) | rock metagenome | isolation source: Antarctica rocks | place: Antarctica
GGGGTGGAGTGGGTTTCGGGGATGGGTTGCTGGGTTGAGAGCTGACGAGGGCGTATAACGGATTCGCGACGGGAGGGGGAGGAGAGGAAGACAATCTTGGGAGGGGGAACGGTGGATATGGTTTGAAGGAGGTGAGGGTTTGTGGTTGTTCGGGATGGAAAGAGTTGGGCGTGGGTTGGTGTAGTAAGGTAGAAAGTGTGTGGATTCTTTCTTAGGCCGTGTAGCTAGAGCGTAATAACTTACGAGTCAGTAGTATGAGAAGTCAGTACAGCCAGTCACACGCTCTTTTATGAAGGTAGATTGTGACTAAGGTAGTGATGCGCTGCTTAGCTGAGCATCAAGTCTAACACCTTATACTATAAGGAAGTCTTCCCAGCATGACACCTATGTCACTAGATACTCCAAGCTCTATATCTATCAACCCGCGAAAATAGAATGTTGTACAATTTGAAGCTGTAATTATGACCAATCAAGATTGTACAGAGCTGAAGCTTCGTAGAGAAGAGAGGATCACACTGTACACGCGTTTTCAACCGCTCTCACGCATGCGTGCCGAACATTTTAAGTATCACTTCGTACCTTGAAGTCTGTCAGTATCATGGTCGTGGGTAATCAAGCAAGCAGAAAGCGAAAACTCACATCCCGAACATGATAGCTGCGCTAGGCACAACACGCAGCAGATGCGGTGTCAGCCCACCATACAGCGAAGCCATACCCTCTTCCTTCCAAATCGTGGTGAAACACTGGACGAGACCAGTGTATTTGATGTGTCCATTCTGCATTGGCGCTTGGCGCAATCGTGTTCGGACTACTTCGTGAGGATATGTGATGATAGCAGCAAAAAACTTTGCGCTCCCTGCCGCCCCAATCTTGCCGCCCCAACCTATTGTCTGGTCCCATGCTGTCCGTTCTCGGCCAGATGCGACGAGCTTCGTTTCCCTCCTTCCGAGATAGAGCTTCATCTGCTCGTATAGCACCCATTGCAGCGTGCTCTCCGTAACGCCAAGGTAGCTCGCGCTAAGTCCTCTGTAAAGACCCCTAATGCCTTCTTTCCTCAGGGTCTGCATAGCGCAGTCTAGCGAGTTCTTATACTGCCGATTGAATTGCGTCCCGGTCCTTTCTGCGTTGGATTTGTCGAGCTGCAAACGTGTCTTCACCAACCAGATCGGATTTGTGGCAGTGCTTGTAACGATGCCAGCGGATGCGGCCGCGCAGAGATGCACCCAGGCTGCTTCTTGCCCATTGTTGAGGTATTGGCTGATGATTCTCTTCCCATTTCCATATGTGTAGAAATTTATAGCTCGTGCTGGGACAACTCCGACCAAGTTCGGACCTAGACCCTTGAATAGAGCTCGCCAGCCTTCGACACGGTGGATGGAGAACAAGATTTGAAAAGTCTCGCGAAAATGAAGCAAAGCGCTTCTAGGAAGAGAAAGAGTCGAAAGAGGGGGTATATGACGCGCGACGCGGGTGGCAGCAAGCTGGCCTTGGTAGTAGTCTGATTGGAGACGGGTTTTCAGAACGTCAAGAGGGGAGGTTACAGTCGCAGCTGTCATGCCACCAAGCCTGCCAATAGTCAACGGTCGGTACCAATTGCGAAGGACTGTTACATGTATTCGCGATAATTTGGATGAACGTACCCGCCAGCAACGAAATGCGCCCATGGCTTTGCCACGGAAGCTTCTTGCTTCGCTATCGATGTGTCATTGGGTCCATTACTTGGTACCACATCCCCAGTCTCCCTGGACTGCGTCAGAGGGCTCTCGCGAAGTCCTTTGGCTGAATCCCGTATTTGCGCCTGCGCTGGAGAATCTGAAGCTGTAGAAAAGGTCATGAACAGCTCTTCGAAGCCGTAAAGGAGATCACTGTCACGGTGGGAATATCAATGGATGACCTCAATATGCTGGAGCTCATCTGGACAAGATCGGAAAGTTGATCCTCAAAGAAGAAACGTGGGTGAAGTAGATATTAGAATTAACAAGACAACCTGCGTCAAGTCGACTACAAAAGTTTCTGGTCGGGTTTAGCTTGATATTCGGAGCTAAGAAATGCCGCTCTCCGCTTAGGTAAGTGGGCTCTCTACGGAGGTACTTTTACGTAGTACCTTCAGGATTCGAAGTGAACACGTAAATTCGTTTGTCCCTTTCTGGGAGAGCATTTGAAGGGCGGCCCTTTCCTGGTACATGCATCCTGTCAGTGAGAGAGTCTAAAGATATCATGGAATTCGCTCCGGTATTGTAGCCCTAGAATCTTATAACGTCTATTTCAACCCTACAAGACAACTCGAGCTTTACAGGCAAGACTGGCAGATCACCATATACCTTCCATGCAAGGCGACCTCAGGTTCCTCAAGTTACCACCGAAGATTGCAACAAACAACAGCCTGACCCTCATAATTGACGAGGGAGGATGATCGCCGCTCAGAACGTCTCATGCCATGGCTCGATCGAGAGCGGAGAATTCTTGGTAGCTCCTGCTGAGGGTCAATTGTCACCTTTACTACGAGGCCTGGGCTATGCTCCGCTACGACAAAAAAAGATTATTCCTCGCTATGAATCAGCTGAGCTGCGTTCGCAATGTCAGACTGGACCAGAAAGAAGGAGGAGATATCTCAATCTTGCTTCTTCTGAAAAAGCGTTGCTCAAGCTGTTCCTATACGTTAGCTAAAGCCAGAAGTACATCTTCTAGGAAGCAATCAACATCAGCAAGTACAGGGGAACGAAGGTCTAACAAACAAGGCCGCCTTTGCTGAAGTGGTTATGTATCGAAGAGCTGTGTAACGTAGTGCGGTTGTGTCCAGCTTTGAAAAGCTTGACTTTTCTTTGTGACAGGGGATGGGGGTCCTTGGATGGTGGGATTGAGTGTGAGGCCGGTCGACCACTTAGAAGCCTGAATATTTGTAGAGGTCCCGAAGGACTTTGAAGCCTGTCTTGAAAGGCGGATGAAGCGCGTGAGCTGCTTCAGGGAGATTCCAAGGGACAGTGAACGGCTTAGATGGCCGGACTGTTGGCAGTCTGGGTATAAGTTAGGGATGATTCAGACAGCGCTGCGCAATAGCTGCAAGATAACAGGTTTGCATTTCTGGTGCTTCGAAAGCTGACGGCTAGCGCAAGAATGCTATCTAAGCTTCCCTACACCTTGATTTCTCCAACAAGCAGAATGCATGACAGCCTATTCCCAAATTAGCTTGCGGAGCTCACTCGCGTCTTAGACTGGAAATGTACCATCGACACTTGCAGAGCACACAAGCAAACCCGACCACCCTAGATGGTTGTCTCGTAAGGAATCGGAGTGATCGTCTCGGGTGCGTTCTTTTTTGCATCTATAGTTCTTGCTTCCCTCGGCATGGCTGGTTGTCTCTTGAGAAAAGTATGTGTACCCTCCGTCTTGGCCTTCTTCTGCTTTGCTGCATTGTCCTTGACCCGGCGAAGGAATTCCTCTCTCGATCTCGACAACGAAACATGCTCAACTCTGACATTCACCCGCTTCTCGAGATACCGATTTCCCACCCGTTTGTAGATAATAACACCAACTGCGCTTTTCGTGACGTTGTAGATGACGCCGGTCTTGCCGTGGTACACCTTGTGTGGCATACTGTTCATTGTCAGAACCCCCATAGTCAATAACGAAGCTGCCAGCCTTGTGTTCTCGGGCTCTTAGGTGTCTTTGGATCGACTGAGAATTGGAGAGGTGGACTGACCCCTTCTGGACTGCACCGTTGGCCTTAATGTCTACGATATCTCCAACCCTTTAGCCAAATTAGCAGCGCGATCTTGTTGGTTATCTTGTAAGCTAAACGTACTTATACTGTCTCAAGTAGGTGGACAATGCGATGTAGCCCTTCTTCTTGAAGGAGCGTGAGAACGCATACTGTCACCGAGTCAGCATTCGGACTACTCGAAACATCTTCAAATATCGCAGTCAGTTGCATACCCGTGTACCGGCTCGAAGACCACCGGAGTGACCCATTGAGGTGGATAATTGTGGGCTGTGAGTTTGTCGCCGTTGTCGTTGGATTTGATTTTCGTGAAGTCAGAGTGTGAGCTAAAACCCTACCACAGTCCTTTACACTAAGCGAGGCACTAGCGTCCACCACTTCAAATCAGGAACTGGCATTGCTCAAAGACCAACGCCAACGTCAAATTACGGCACCACCAGCACTTCGAAATTGCGACATCTGATCGCAACATTGAACGCAATCATGGCGCCGTAAGTCGAGCTGTGGAGAGCTTTTCTCAGCCATGCGTGATCTAACACCTTGATGCAGGCGTTCCTACTCTAAAACCTACAAGGTCCCTCGTCGTCGTAAGTCTAGAATGTGCGCAACGAATGCCTCAAGCACGTACTAATTAGAGGAATAGCATTCGAGTCGGCCCGCTTGTTAGTATTTCCCGGCCACTGAGCACGAGCTTGCCTCTGCTTATGTCGATGGACCTCCAACTAATTCATCCCCAGGGATTCCGAGTTGAAAACCGTCGGCGAATATGGTCTTCGCAACAAGCGTGAGGTGTGGCGCGTTATGCTCACCCTCTCCAAGATTCGTCGTGCTGCGCGGTATGGCTCCATTTTCGCTCGTGGTCATAGGACGATGTTGATGTGGATTTATGTAGTCAACTTCTTACCCTTGATGAGAAAGATCCCAAGCGTCTTTTCGAAGGCAATGCCCTTATTCGTCGTCTTGTCCGTGTGGGTGTGCTTGACGAGTCCCGCATGAAGCTCGACTACGTATTGGCTCTTAAGGTCGAGGACTTCTTGGAGCGTCGTCTACAAACTTGTGTCTACAAGCTTGGTTTGGCAAAGAGTATCCACCACGCTCGCGTACTCATCAGACAGAGGCATATCCGGTATGTATAGACCAAAGTTGGCAAGACAGGAATGCGCAATGTTAACAAGGCTGTGATACAGTGTTGGAAAGCAGATTGTCAACGTCCCATCCTTCGTGGTCCGTCTTGATTCTCAGAAGCACATCGACTTTGCTCTTACTTCGCCATTTGGTGGTGGGCGTCCAGGTCGTGTGAGGAGGAAGAAGGCTAGAGCGGCAGAGAAGAAGGATGACGAGGGTGGCGAGGATGAGGAGGAGTAGATGCTCAATCAGCAGGATATGAGTACATTGATTGTGGTCATGTACATGGACATGGCAACCACAGCTGGTTCGCGAATGTAGTCTAAGCATGGCACATCACATGTGGCAAATGCGAATCAAAATGCTTTCATGATGTCTTCTGAAGAAGGCAGTCCAACCTTGTGAAAACTCCAGCGCTGGATGCAAAGCATGCAGAAAAACGTCACCAGCAATAATTGCAAACAAGACTAATGTACCAATTCGTCCTTCCCAAGAAACGCTGCCATTGGGTCCTCTGCTACAGCTCGGCTTCTTTTGTAAGCTTCCAGCTCCTCTTCGCTCACACCGCCCTTCATTTCTGTGAGAGTCCTCTTCTTGGCGGTAGCTTCGGCCTTGCTGGCAGGGTCTCTCTCCTCTACCGCATCACTCGTGGCTTCATTGCTTTCCGCGGTATCTGGCTCAGTACCTCTCCACGCAATCGCCTTGGGTGGAGCCATTTCTTCCAATTCGCCACCAGTTCGGACCCTATTCGCTTCTTGGAAAGCCTTCTTGCCTTCTTCGCCAGTGCAGTAACTATTTTTGACGGTGGAATTGCAACAAGCATAGCCCCATTTGAAGTTCGACCACCAACTTCCCCAGACAGATGTGTGGTTGTTGATGAACACGTCTTCCGGATATTTCGACTTTGCCACTGTCTTCGGGGCGCCCTTGATGGCACCCGACTCATCATATTCTACATACCGCTCATTCTCAATGACGGCCGCGTCACGTAATGGAGCAGGTTGAAGGTGCTGTTCGCCACCATACTTCTCCAGTAAAACTTTCCGTTGAGTTTCCCGCCTGACGTCGCTCTCATCTTTCTCTTTCCGCCTAAAGTACTCCCCTTCGGTAGGGTTGGCTTGCAGATGGGTTTTGTTCTTGTCGCCTCGCTCTTGTGACTCCCATGCGTACCGTTGAGCCTTCTCGAACTCTGCTGCATCGCCCGACGCGCGCATGAAATTGTCTTCTGCAACGAGGGCAGCAGCTTGATCCGCTTGTGCACCCATGTCTACCATTGATCTGGTTTTCGGGTCATACTTTGCAGAATCCAGGTCCAAATTGAGGAGGTACTTGGCAGTATCTTCTCGGATTCGTAGATTCCTTGTTGCTGTGCTCTGCTGCCGTCCCATATCAGACTCTTCAGCATATTTCGCCTCCTCTGCCCCGTCCTGGTCTTCGTCTCCATCTTCGAGAAGCTTCTGCTCCTTGTCACTTCCCTTCGCCTGCTTCCTCAGAACCTCCATCTCCTCGTATTCCTCGATCACTGCTTTGTACTCCGTAGCGTCGTACCCATTCCAGCGATCCCTCTTCGCATCCCAGCCCAGCTCGACATCTTGTACCACCTCGTCCGCCTGAATATCCCTTCCAGTCCACTTTGCGCCTTTCTTTCTTGGTCGACTCAAGCACTCCTTCGTTTTGTGTGTCATCGCTCCGCAGTTCTCGCAAGCCCCTTTGCGGAACTTGGTGGCTGCAGGACCAAGTCTCTTGCCTCTGTCGTACCATATCGACTGATCCGGTAAGGCTTTTTGAAGACGCTGATGTTCAAGATAGTCGGCGGTAGTTGATTCAGCGTCGATGTAGAAAGGTTTCTTGGAGATGAAGGAGGGAATATATTCGTTGCGCTCCTTCGATGCAACATCGGCGGGCTTGCGGGACATTGTGAAGAGCACCCGTAACTGAGACAAGATATGCCAAGATTGAAGGAAGAGAGAAGGTGGACTGAGCAATCGAAAGGAATTGTTACTTCGTACCGTAGTCCTTCGTCCTTCACCTCTTGTTGGCACGTGCATTCACTCTTAGATTAGATTAGATAAGATCTCAATCGCGTTACCTCCATTGTTCGGCGTTGAAGACCCAGCCATCCACACACATTCTTCGCTCAGAGAGCTCACTTCGCTCCTGACTTGCTGTACTGAAGCATTGCTCTTGCTTGCGCCACCATGACATTGCTTTGGCATCAAGCGTGTCGCTATTCTCAGCTCACTCTTTCATGGAGCTCTTCCGGGTACGACTGAACTGTGTCGACCACTACCAGGCCAATTGGACAGATCTTGATCCCCAGGTCCCCCGTGGCAATGGGACTTCACAGCGGCAGAACGCGTCGAAAGTGCCGGTCATTAGGGTCTTCGGTGCGACAGAGACTGGGCAGAAAGTGTGTGCTCATGTTCATGGCGCGTTCCCATATCTATACATTGAGTACACCGGCAACTTAGTCCCAGATGAAGGTCAGTGGGATGTGACCCTTTATTGCTCGGTGATTGCTGATATATTAAGCAGTCGATTCCTATGTCCGCCGCCTCCATCTCTCCATAGATCATGCGCTTGCCGTCAGCTACAGGCGCAATGTGTACGATGGCAAGTCTGCCTTTGTCGCGCATATTACGCTGGTCAAGGGCACTCCTTTCTACGGCTACCATGTCGGCTCCAAGTTCTTTCTCAAGGTCTACATGCTCAACCCAATGAATATGACCAGATTAGCAGACTTGCTTCGGCAAGGCACGGTGATGAAAAAGGTCATACAGCCATATGAAAGTCATATGCAGTATCTCGCCCAGTGGATGTGCGATTACAACCTGTACGGTTGTGCATACATCGACTGCAGCCAAGTCAAGTTCCGAAATCCTGTGCCGAATAAGATGGAAATGAACAGCACAGTGCACCAATGGCACAATCAATCAATCCAACCAGACATGATTTCCGACGAAGAGAAGTTGCCAAGACAGAGCCACTGCTCCCTCGAGGTTGATGTCTGCGTCCACGATATCATGAATCGGCAAGAGATCAAACCTCGAGATATACACCACGACTTCATTGAGCGCACCAATCCTCTAACGCCCGATGAAAAGCTTGTACATAGTATGGCGGGTTTATGGCGTGACGAGACAAAGAGACGTAAAGCAAGAATGGGAGATGGGGATCCTGGAAGTAGCCCATTTCCTCCAGAAGTTTTGATCTCTGTATCTGCAGATCCACGGAGCTCCCAACGAGGAGGCTGGATCCATGAGGAAGAATATATGGAGAAGGTTCGAACTATGATCACAGACGAAAGAAGCAAGAGTGATGGGCGAAAGGTTGCGTTCAACGGATTTATCAGAAAGGCTCCATTCGAGAGCAAAATCAAGACAACACTAGAAAGCGTGGAAGACCTATATCCCGAGAATCTCGCAAAGATTGCTGTGCTGGAGAGGTTATCACAGCGGACACATATGGACGCCAACGAATTCGGAGAAGCGGAGGTAGAGGTTGACGAGAGTCGCATCTTTAAGTGTGATATCGACGACTTCCCTTATGAGTCCGACGAAGATCTTGCTCGCGATCTAGATCTGTCCCACCGCAAGCAAGGTGATCATCCCGAAGAGACGCATGCAGTGGAAGGGAGTCCAAAAGTCGAGAACGACAGTGAATCTCGTCCGGATGGCAATAGTTATGCCGAGCAATTCCGAGATCCAATTGACCGCGCGAACTTGCCGGCACCGAATAGCTCTTCGGATTTGGAAGCTCTTGGTGTTCGAGATGCTGGAGACACCAGTCACTTCGAAGAGGATGCGTTTGAGATCCCTGAAGAGTATGCGAGCGATATCTCTGCTGCGGTAGCACGCGAAAAGCGGGCACGAGCATTGAGCTTGAAGGTTGAGCCCAGCAGCAAAAGGCGTAAAATTGTTCATGGTCAGCGATCGCCAACACTAGAAGCATATGAGATTCCTACATCAGGTGCGGGTAGGGACGACTATGGACCATCACCTTCTGTACAGCCAAGTCGGCCGGTCAATGGCACACATCATACTGGTGTGGTCCACCCGCAACCTTCTGTAAGCGTCGGTGTGCCTGAACAGAATGCCCTGAGCCGGAGCACATTGAAGGCATCAAAACCCTTATCCCAAGAGAAACTGAAAGCCAATGATTTGACTAGCAATAAGACCTTGTCCTTTCAGGTAGTCAAAGATCCACAAGATCCAGAAACAATCAAAAGACTCGGCCAGCAAAGCAGCTCACCGCTGAAGAGCTCTCAAGGCTCCATGGAGAAGCATGTCTCCTGGAGCGACACAATTGGCGAGACCAAATCGATTTCCAAGCGGCCCGACAGCATCGCGACATCGTCTATTGAAACCAACTCGGAAGGCTACGTTGAACGCCCCAAGGTCCTGGAGGGCCTACGTGTTTCCTTTGGGCTACCAACCAGTTCAAAGATCCTGTGTTTCGTCCAAACTCCACCGCCTGCTTCATTGCTTCCATCCATGATGAAGGAGGCCAATTTACCATCAGTCATTTACCAGGACGCGTTCTATAGCGAGGAACAGGATGTACCGGAACGTGCGCGAGAATATGCGGGAAAGGAATTCAAGCTGGGTAGCCGAACTGTACCCTACCTGCCAGACTTTGATCCGACAGGGACTTTGGCAGGGAATGCGAGAGAGAAGCCTGGCATCATCGTTGACAGAGTCGCTGAAGAGAAAGCCTTCCAGAAGCGTAGAAGGGCATGCAAGCTGATGACATGGGAAATAGGAGACGCACCGCCAAGCAGAGAAGAAGTTGCAAGATGGATTGAGAAGGAGCAACATCTGCCGGATACAACAGAGACAGAAAATAGGGGCCTGGACGCTACAAAACCCAAGACTGGCACAGATGGAGATCTGTCTCAGATTGACGGTCCGACGCAGAAGAATCGGCATGGGTTCAAATACTCCCAGAGGCAGAACTCAACAAGCGTTCAGCATGAAACTCAATATATGAGTATTATGAGCCTGGAAATACACATTAACACGAGAGGAAGCTTAATCCCGAATCCTGAACAGGATGAGATTGCCTGCATTTTCTGGTGCCTGCAATCCGATGATGAGGATCTTGAGCTTAATGGCGTTATTGAAGGGACCCATGTCGGCATTCTTGCACTATCCGAAGATGGTGGCCTCGCGCGCAAAATATCCCAACAGACCGAGGTGGAAGTGGAGAAAGAATCTACGGAGCTTGATTTGATTACTCGCATGGTGGATATTGTGCGTTACCATGATCCAGATATCCTGACCGGGTACGAAGTTCATGGCGGTTCTTGGGGCTATATGATCGAGCGTGCAAGATACAAGTACGATTACAATCTCTGCGATGAGTTCTCCCGCATGAAGTCCCAATCGCATGGCCGGTTTGGCAAAGACGACGATAAGTGGGGCTTCAACCATACATCAACGATTCGAGTGACTGGACGGCATATGATTAACATTTGGCGAGCGATGCGAGGCGAACTCAACCTGCTACAGTATACCCTGGAGAATGTGGTATTCCATCTACTACATCGGCGAATACCACATTATGCATACCAAGACTTGACAATCTGGTATAATAGCACGAAGCCTCGAGATCTTGCAAAGGTCATTGACTACTACGTCTCCAAAGTGCAGTTGGACCTCGAAATACTGGAACAGAATGAATTGATTCCCCGGACAAGCGAGCAAGCTCGACTACTCGGTGTAGATTTCTTTTCTGTTTTCTCCAGGGGATCGCAGTTCAAAGTCGAATCGCTCATGTTTAGAATTGCTAAGCCCGAAAACCTCCTCTTGATTTCGCCGAGCAGGAAGCAAGTCGGTCAGCAGAACGCTTTGGAGTGTCTGCCCCTTGTCATGGAGCCACAGAGTGCCTTCTACAATAGCCCGCTGCTTGTTCTCGACTTTCAGTCGCTGTATCCCAGCGTAATGATTGCATACAACTACTGCTATTCTACCTTCTTGGGTAGGGTAGTGAATTGGAGAGGCCAGAACAAGATGGGTTTCACGGACTTCAAGAGGGAACCGCGACTGCTGGAGCTTTTCAAAGACCAGATTAACATCTCGCCGAACGGTATGATGTACGTCAGGCCTGAGATTCGCAAGTCTCTCCTTGCGAAAATGCTGGGCGAGATCCTCGAAACCAGAGTCATGGTCAAAAGCGGCATGAAAGTGGACAGGGATGATAAGACACTGCAACGGCTCCTGAATAACAGACAGTTAGCTTTGAAGCTCATCGCTAATGTCACTTACGGATATACTTCCGCATCTTTCTCTGGTCGTATGCCTTGCTCAGAGATTGCGGACAGTATCGTCCAAACCGGACGAGAGACGCTGGAGAAAGCGATCGCCTTGATCCATTCAGTCGAACGGTGGGGCGCGGAGGTTGTCTATGGAGACACAGATAGCTTGTTCGTGTACCTCAAAGGTCGTACAAAAGACGAAGCCTTTGACATTGGCAAAGAAATCGCGGACACGATCACCAAAATAAATCCGAGGCCGGTAAAGCTAAAATTCGAGAAAGTCTATCATCCTTGTGTACTTCTAGCGAAAAAGCGCTACGTTGGCTTCAAGTACGAAAGTAAGACGCAAAGAGAGCCAGACTTTGATGCGAAGGGCATTGAGACCGTCCGCCGCGATGGCACGCCAGCAGAGCAGAAGATCGAAGAAAAAGCACTAAAAATCCTGTTCAGGACCGCAGATCTAAGCCAGGTAAAGAGCTATTTTCAGCGACAGTGTACCAAGATCATGAAGGGCAAGGTCTCTATCCAAGATTTCTGCTTCGCCAGAGAGGTGAAGCTGGGAACCTACAGCGAAAAAGGACTAGCTCCTCCGGGGGCGCTGATCAGCACCAAGCGCATGCTGGAGGATCCCCGTGCAGAGCCACAGTATGGCGAGCGCGTGCCTTACGTGGTCATTACCGGCGCGCCAGGTGCGAGGCTCATCGACCGTTGCGTGGCACCAGAAGTGCTGTTGCGGAACGATCAGAATGAGCTCGACGCCGAGTATTACATTTCGAAGAACCTGATTCCACCACTGGAGCGTATCTTCAATCTCGTAGGCGCCAATGTACGCCAGTGGTTCGACGAGATGCCAAAGTTCCAACGCATCCGTCGTATCGAGAGTGCATTGCTCACTAACGGCAAGGACCAAATCGTGTCGAGGAAGACTCTAGAGTCTTACATGAAGTCCTCATCGTGTCTTGTATGCCGAGACAAACTGGAGGCAGAACTTCCAATCTGCAGCAAATGTCTTGCAGACGTCAACACCTCTTTGCTTACCCTACACTCACGTTTGCTCAAGGCGGAGAAGAAGGCCGTGCATTTGGAGAAAGTGTGTCGATCTTGTGCTGGTCTAACTTGGGGTGAAGCGGTCAAGTGCGACAGCAAAGACTGCCCAGTCTTCTACACGAGGACGAGACATATGGCCAGCTTGGGAAGTACGAAAGGTATGCTTGAGCCGGTGATCGGAGTTCTGGAGGAAGCGGGAGGGGGTGCATTTGATTGGTAACGGCGTTCATTGGCATGAGATACCATAGAATTAGATTTAGTCCTGTGACCTTTGTTCGGAAGGTCGGGTCTTTGCATAGCGACGGCGTTGCAATTCAAGTTGAGAGCATGTGTCGCATTCATGCTCCAATACTCAGAAAACATTCATGCCCTGAATCTGTTGTGCATTTGTGACATGCTGCCTGTCAGCTCGCCGAGAGCTCCATATGTGTCGGTAAAACGTTATTGCGCGACGCAACTCACCGACAGCCTTCACAAAGCTAGGTATATTACATGTACGTAGCTGTCTCGCCGTTGCAGATTGAATCACGTATATTGGGCACAATGCTGATGAGAAATTCTCTTATCTATACGTGCTTATGCTGCTGTGATCCTTTTTGTTAGTCTGGTTCTCGTGATGGGCACCTTCACATGGTTCTTCATCATCTACGTCCTTGGCGGGTTCACGTTCCTCCCTCTAGTCATCGCTGTCATCCTCCTACACGCCTATCTCACCTTCCCTAGGCGGCTTCCAGACACTAGCTCACAATCTGTCTCGGGAGAGCTCCTTCATAGGCCCGGCGATGACGACTATGTTCTCAAGTCTGATACCGCATCCCTTGCGGAGAAGTTCCAGCGCGGCCGAGAGCCTGACGTCGCAGCTAGCTACTTCGCGGTGTGCAGAGAGTACGTGCCAGGTGGAGTTAACGGCAAACCACCCGAGCGTACGACACCAGCTGGCGCGGTAGTAGCGGCAGAGAGTCCAAGTGTATACCAAAGCATGTACAGGAGTATCTTTGACCGGAGGCAGGGTCCCAGTCTTGATGCTGGAAAGGGGAACGTCAAGGCGGTTAAGAAGGCGAGGAACGTGTTCTTCGTAGTCTTGAGGTACGTTTGTGTTTGAGTCCGGTATAGTAAAGGTACAGTGTTAATGACACAGCAGACACGGTCACTTGATGCTCTACGATGATTCGGAGCAGCTTGAAGTACGGCATGTCATCTCCTTAGCGCATCACGATGTCAGCATCTACGCTGGTGGAGATACGATCCCTGAAGGAGAGCTTTGGATCAAGCGGAATGCTATATGTCTGATGAGGAAGCGGAACGTTGGTGATATCACGTCGACGTCGAAGCCATTCTACTTGTTCTCCGAAAACTGTTCAGAAAAGGAAGACTTCTACTTTGCCCTACTCCAAAACCAGGAGCAGATACCTGGCGCCTCTGACAGCCCCCCAAAGCCACAGCACTTTGACGTCAAGCACATCATCACACTTGTGCAACGGCTGCATTCTTCCGAAGAGCATTTGCAGACCCGGTGGATCAACGGATTGATCGGTAGATTATTCCTAGCTGTATACAAGACCCCGGAAATCGAAGAATTCATTCGGAAGAAGATCACAAAGAAGATTGCTCGCGTCAAGAAGCCAGCTTTCCTCTCGGATATCGTGTTGCAAAAGATAGACATGGGGGAAGGGGCTCCCTACATCACCAATCCACGACTTAGAGACCTTACAATCGATGGTGATTGCTGCGCCGAAGCTGACTTCAAGTATAACGGGAATTTTAGACTCGAGATCGCAGCTACAGCGCGTCTCGATCTCGGCTCGAGATTCAAAGCTCGAGAGGTTAATCTTGTTTTGGCCGTAGTCGTCAAGAAGCTTGAAGGCCGTGGGCTGATACGCTTCAAACCACCACCGAGCAATCGAATCTGGATATCTTTCGAGACAATGCCGGACATAGATATGACGATCGAACCTATCGTAAGCTCCAGGCAGATTACCTACAGTATCATCCTACGAGCTATCGAGAGCAGAATCAGAGAGGTCATCGCAGAGACGGTTGTTCTTCCGCACTGGGATGATTGTTCGTTTACAGACACCACACATCAGCTTTTTAGAGGCGGTATTTGGGCAGATGATAGGGCAGACGCGACCGCTCCTGGCTCGCACCCAATTACCATGGAAACTGAAGCGCAGAACGACCTCGAAACAGACCCAAATCCAAGCTTAGGGCACTCAAAGATGAAGAAGTCAAGAGATGAGAGGACCATGAGCATGCCGGCCTTGGATGATCCGCTGCCAATAGCTCTAACAGCAAGGAAAGCGGCCAAGTCCAGCCATAACCTTATAGAAAGTACAGAGAGTGCCTCATCTACCGGCGTACAAAAACGTCCGCAGCCACCTAAGGCGATGCGGTCACATTCGTTTGCCTCCGCTGCAAGCCCAGTTGTGACCACGGATACTGCAAACGTTGATGCAACCAAGAGCGAGGCTAAGAAAGGCGCGCAGAAGGATGCCACTAGCTCTATGTTGGCTATTTCCACTCGATCGCAGCCTGTGTCTCCCACTGATACGCCGATTGGGTCGCCATCACGACCATCCACTTTGGCGGAGAACAGCAGAAGCGGAAGCTTCTCATCAACTTCGTCGAAGGGCGAGGATAGCATACAAGAGACAACGGTGTCTTCTTCGTTAGAGAGCCCTACTCAGGCCTCCCTTCCCGAGACCCCCACCAGCGTAAGTGCCGCTTCCACGAAGTCTGGGTCTGATAACGACCACATGCGTACGTCGGCCCTACAGTCAGTAGCTCGAACGCTAGCACCGTCGGACAAAAGACCCTCCATATCATCGATAGGGAACGCAACAGCTGCCGCAAAGAAGTGGGGCTGGGGAGTCCTCAGTCGTAATAACGAACAGAAAAGTACGGTCGAAGGCGTGACAGGCACGGAAAGAGCAGGTACTCCGGAGCATCCAATTGGTCGAGGACGGCCTCTTCCACCTCCCGGAACGCCGCTTCCTCCGCCAGAGAGACCTAGCTCTAAGGCTTCTCCCATCAACGTATCCAAGAGGAAGCCCCTTCCTCCACCAAAAGTCCCCCAGCGCCGCCAGGACACTTCAAGAAGACCGGTTCCGGTCCCTCCTCTTCCAGCCAGGGAGAATCAAGGACCTGCCGCTACGGCTGCTGTCGGTGATGAGGGACTCTTTGTGGTGGAAGCTCCTCCCGAGTCTGAGCCTACCAGCCCCCTAGAGGATGGCAAACATGATTCTATTGGGCATTTAGAGCTTAAGGATGACGTCAGCGACCGACGCACATCACAACACACTGATGAACCCTTAGTACTGCCCGACAACGAGCACCCGTCCCATGATGCATCAACCCCCTTTGCGGATGAGGATGGGACTTCTGGCAGCTGGTCAGCAGCTCAGGAAGAGGAGACAAGGTCGAAGAGCGTTTGGTTGCGTGATAATGAACATTCTTAGGGCGCAGTGGCTGTTCAAGTTTGGAGCTGGGTGGATATGCTTGTGGCTTTATTTTAGTGATATTGTAGCGCTCATAGGGAAGGAGTTCCTGCTATGGTGTGCTAGGGTCTTGGTCGGAGGAGCATTTGAGACCATGGGTCTTTGGCATTGTACAGGCGTTTCACGAAAGTGATTTATAGAAAATATCCAGAGACGAGGACTGTAGACTGGAGCTAGATGTTCCCTTTATGGTTTACAGATTCGGTATTCGTAGGCGTGGTATTCACCACGAAGTATTCACCTACGGTCGAGATACATCTACACTTGGCCAAAACAATTGGTTTACTACCAACAACCAACTTGGCCTCCTTGATTCACATTCACATTATTATTCCTTGGTGATGGATCAGCCCGCTCAACTGAAAATTTTGCCCCGTCCACGCGGCCCTCATCGTACTCTGACGTTGCCGAGTACCGCAGGCTGGCGATGACTAGGATTCTTCGGCAGAGCTATGTATGAGTACTCTACTCGTACTCGTACCTTATGCACAATACCTTGAATGCGCCTCATGCTACAGCTCACAGCTAATTCAACTTACTCAACTTTCCTACCTTCGCACAGTCTGGTAAATTTTCCCCTTTCGCTGTGCTTCACTTTATATTTCGCGGCGAGTCGTTGAGTTGACGAAATGTCGTATGGATACGGCGCCACGACACGCAACGTCGATATGAGCAGGTGAGTGCTGGATGCCTGACTTGTTAGAGCTTCACATCATGTTCGTGGCTTACGTTGTTGCCAGATCAGAGACAGATCTGGCAATCAATATACGGAAGGCGACGAGTATTGGTGAGTATGCCTTACCTTGAGCTTGACAGTCAAGTCATGCTGATATGAGTGGTGTCTCCCAGAGGAATCCGCACCGAAACGTACGAAAACCTCTACATGCGAACTGTAAAACTCTAGGAGACTTATGAGGAATAGGCAAGCATGTCCGGAGCTGCATCGTTTATACATGGGACCACAAGTCCGCACAATCCTTCTGGGCTGGCATGAAAGTGTGAGCATCTTAGTCCGGAAAGCCCCACGGTTCCCTTTACTTCCAAAAACACGCAGCTTATTTTCATGCTTGTTCAAGGCAGCCCATCCTTGCCGACGAAGTCCAGACTTTCAAGGCCTTGATTACTATCCACAAGGTCCTGCAGGAAGGGCACCCTATCACTGTTAAGGAGGCACAAGCCAATGTCAACTGGTTAGAGAGTCTGACAAGAGGGGTGTCGGGGGAAGGTCTCCGCGGTGAGTGTTTCCTGTGGACGCCGAAACGGACTACGGCTCGAGTTGGAGATGTGGATGGTTGTTTCGATTAAGAAAGAGCTGATCCGTTGGGCAGGCTACGGACCGCTGTTACGAGAATACGTCTACTTCCTTCTAGCTAAGCTTGCTTTTCATCGACAGCATCCCGAGTTCAATGGTCTGTTTTGAGAGCCATGAAGTAATGCGTCTAACAGTGCTGACGAAGAGGGACGAAGGTCTTTTCGAGTATGAGGAGTATATCAGTCTGAAATCTATCAATGATCCCAACGAAGGGTGAGCAGCACCGTAATACTTGATCCACCAGTCTTTGTGTTTGACTAAGGTACAGATACGAGACTATATCCGATCTCATGACCTTGCAAGATCAAATAGATTCTTTCCAAAAACTCATCTTCTCGCATTTTCGAAGCGGCGCAAACAACGAATGCCGAATATCAGCGCTAGTACCGCTGGTACAAGAGAGCTATGGCATCTACAAGTTCATCACTAGCATGCTCAGAGCGATGCATACGAGTATGTGGTTTAAGTAGTAAGGGGGTGTACTTTGTTAACATAAGAACAGCTACCGGCGACGATGATGCACTGGAACCGTTACGAGGACGTTACGACGCTCAGCACTACCGGCTTGTCAAGTTCTACTACGAGTGCTCCAACCTGAGGTACCTTACAAGTCTGATTACGGTACCTAAACTACCCCAGGAACCGCCGAATCTACTCTCGGAAGACGAAGATAGACCAGCGTTACCACGACGTCCAACGAAAGAAGTAGAGGAACAGCCCACCCCCGCCCCTGCTGCCCCACGAGCCGCTCCCGCGGCTGATCCTGAACCCATCAACGAGTTCTGGAAGAACGAGCAACGGCGGCAGCAGGATGAGTTCGAGGCAGAGCAGCGACGTCTACAGGAGCAGTGGGAGCAACAACAGTATCAGCAGCAGCTTGCACAGCAACAAGCGCAGCGAGACTTCGAGGAGCAGCAACGATTGCAGGCCGAGCAGCAGAGACTAGCCCAGGAGCAGTTGATGCGTGAACAATACCAGCAACAGAGCCAAGGTCGTATGGCTGAGCTCGAACGGGAGAACCTGAACGCTCGTGCACAGTATGAACGAGATCAGCTGATGTTGGAGCAATACGATCGGCGGATGAAAGATCTAGAAACCCAGTTGAACCAGCTTAATTCCAACTTTAACCAGCAGACTTCCTCGAAAGACGATCAGATTCGAGCTCTCCAGGAGCAAGTCAACATATGGCGGACTAAATACGAAGCGCTGGCGAAGCTCTACTCCCAGCTCCGGCACGAACATCTAGAGCTACTCCAGAAGTTCAAGAGCGTGCAGCTCAAGGCTGCTTCGGCGCAGGAAGCGATCGACAAGCGGGAGAAGCTGGAGCGGGAAATCAAGACGAAGAACCTCGAGCTGGCGGACATGATTCGCGAGAGGGATCGGGCGCTTCACGAGAAGGATAGAGTAACGGGTGGAAACAGGGAGGAAGTGGAGAAGCTTAAGCGCGAATTGCGAATTGCTTTAGAGAAGAGTGATAACGCAGAGCGTGCTAAAGGCTCAGAGCTTTCGTCGATGCTGGCGAAGTACAATCGGGAGATGGCTGATCTTGAAGAGGCTCTTCGGGTACGTCCTATTCTGTCTGTGCTCTCTAGAAGGCTCCCGCTCATCCTGAGTAGAACAAGACTCGTGCTCTGGATGACATCCACTCGAAGTACGGAGAGCGCGACGGAGACCTTGAGCGTAGTCTCCGCGAAAAGGAAGAAGAGCTGGAAATCTACAAGTCTGGCATGGATCAGACACTACTAGAGCTCAACGAGCTGAAGATGGTAACAGCCACCGGTATTGATCTAAGTTATGTAGAACTAATGTTGTACAGACTGGGGGCGACACCGATAAGGCGCTAGACGACCAGATCGATCAGGTACTCTTGAGCAACATCCAGAAGATTAACGACATGATAGACTCCGTTCTGCAGAGCGCTGTTCAGCGCGTAGATGGCGCTCTTTACGAGCTTGACTCTTCCATGCAAGCAGGAAACCAGAACGCTTCGCCGGCCTATGTGTTGTCGCAGATAGAGAAAGCGTCCTCGAGTGCGACAGAGTTCTCCACGGCCTTCAACAACTTCATTGCGGACGGCCCCAATAGTACCCATGCAGAGATCATTCGTACCGTAAATGTTTTTGCTGGCTCTGTTGCGGATGTTCTTAGCAACACTAAGGGTCTCACGCGGTTCGCCACCGATGACAAGAAGGCAGATCAGCTCATCAACGCAGCTCGGCAATCCGCACAGTCAAGTGTGAATTTCTTTCGAGGCCTCCAGTCCTTTCGCCTGGAAGGTTTAGAGGCAACGCAGAAGACTGATGTCGTCATCAATAACAACCACGAGGTACTGATGAATTTGCAGAAACTGTCGAAGCTGGCCGATGCCTTCGCACCAAAGAGCGGCAAGATCACAAACGCCAGTGGCGATATCGGAGACCTTGTCGACCGCGAACTGACGAACGCAGCCAATGCCATTGATGCAGCAGCGGAGCGGCTGAACAAGCTCAAGAAGAAGCCAAGAGACGGTTATTCTACGTACGAGCTCAAGATCCACGACTCCATTCTCGAAGCCGCAATAGCAGTGACAAATGCCATCGCCCAGCTAATCAAGGCAGCAACCGCGTCCCAGCAAGAGATTGTCAAGGAAGGACGCGGTAGTTCTTCCCGCACTGCATTTTACAAACGCAACAACCGCTGGACCGAAGGCCTTATCAGCGCCGCCAAAGCAGTCGCTTCATCCACTAATACTCTGATCGAGACAGCGGACGGTGTGGTCAGTGGACGCAACAGCCCCGAGCAGCTTATCGTCGCTAGCAACGATGTGGCAGCATCCACTGCGCAACTGGTGGCGGCCAGTAGAGTCAAGGCGACCTTCATGAGCAAAACGCAGGATCGGCTGGAGGGTGCGAGCAAAGCTGTTACGGAAGCATGTAGGAGTCTGGTCCGGCAGGTGCAAGGCATCATCAGCCAGAGAAATCGGGACGAGAACGAGGTGGTGGATTATGCCAAGTTGAGTGGGCACGAGTTCAAGGTCACGGAGATGGAGCAAAAGGTTTGTTCAAACACTTCGGGGCTACGGATTGGCTTGTGGGAAGTTTCTTGCTGATGTGGTGGTGTACTAGGTCGAGATCCTGCAGTTGGAGAATAATCTTGCTCAAGCTAGACAGAGGCTGGGGGAGATGCGAAAGGTCTCGTATCAAGAATGATCAAGTAAACCCGCCTTTGTGTATGGATGGGGGCTTTCGTTCGTCTTCATAATCTTCTGTGTATGGGAGTGTTACCTTAGTAGCTTCCACGGGATACCCATAGGATTGTAGCCATATGGTACCTCTGTACAATGGAGTAGAAGGCAACTGCACCTTTTCGCTATGCTTTACTACGTACAAAGACTAGTCAAGATTGTTCCCTTGGAAGTATACAGAGGATGTAGAGGCGTCGCGTTCGCAAGCGCTCCTTAGCAGAATACTGGCCGAGACGGAGGTGGAGACCTCTACTTGGTTCTGAGCCACAGGTCTAGCAACATCCAGACCAAAATTATTTCCGTATCGGCTCGGTACCGCTTTCCTTCCGAGATGTTATAAGTACGAGAAGGTCTCCCGTGGATCAATCACAAGATCAACACCTGCACTTTATAAATTAAGCAGGTTGGTTCGTTTTTCGCTGTGGTCGACTTTTGTCGTTTTGCATCATCACTTCCGGACTCCTCCCTGAAGACGTCCGAGAAGGTATTATTGCAGAGCGCGATATTTCGGGAGGTTGGTCGTTTTTCTGCGTTGGGACGTAATGTTTTTGATTTCTGATTACTGATTACTGATTCAAGGGGAATACGGAATTGTTTTCGGCCTGTTCGGGAATCGCAGCAGCAGCTTCGGAGGTGTTCGGTGGAGACGCCGCCGGCAAATGGAGGAGGTTGGTCGCTTTTCTGTTTTCGGACGTAAGCAAATTCAGAAAGTACATGTAGTAGAGAACCGGCGAGGTTGGTCGCCTTTTCTCACTTTCGCGCATTGGGACTCGCTCGCTGGAGATGGTCGCGGAAATGCAGGAGGTTGGTCATTTTTTTCTTTTCGGATTCGCAGCTTGAGAGCGCTACTTGTGTCAGGGAGAATTGAGGGGGTTGGTCGTTTTCTTTTGGGGTGTTGGGACTTTTTTCTTTAGGGAGCTGCTTCGGTGCGCGGTGGAGGTGGTCAGCACGGTGCGATGGCGATGGCGATGGCGATGGGGAGTGGACACGTGACTGCGGAGACGGTGAGCTGGAGGCGCAGAGCAGGTTTGTCGCGGGTCCTATTGTACAATGCTTTGTCGGTCGCTGGGATCGATACAAAGAGCGATGTGGAATGTACTGTAGATCTTTCCGCAGTGGTGCGTGCGGTGTCTTACAAGGCTGCGCAAGAGCCACGCGCTGGCCCTTGTTTAGCTATGCTGCACACGAGGGCAAGAGCAATCCCTTCAAGTCTTGTAGCTGGAAGGACTGCAGTAAGCTGGCTCTGGCGGTCGATGGTCCGGGAGATGGAGATGTGGTGTTTGGCGGCTATGGGCTGCACGAGTATCTTCTCTGAATGGGACATGATTTTGCTTGGATCGCAGGACCCGGGAAGCTGTTTCTCGATATCCGTGCCCTACGTGTTATCATGCATGCTTCTAGGTTATTTTAGCTACAGGCTAGAGGGAGTTTGCTGAGGTTTGCGGGAGCAAACGCAGTAAGCGCTACCGGCGTCTGCGTTGGGTAGGGAAGTCATTGGCTCTCTTAGAGACCTGCCACAGCCTAAAGTCTAAAGCTTGATACAACTTCATCTCATCCAACCTAGATTGTGTATAGGAGAGCCTCAGGGTAGACAATGAGCAGAGCAGAAGGATTGATAAAGATTGAAGCAAAGAGTTTGATTGATTGATTGATTCCTATCTATGCCGCGTTCAAAGTGGCTACAAAGAAGTGAAGACAGCAGTCTTTCCAACGGTCCATCCGCTACCATCCGCAAACCGTCAAAATGATCTTGATACATAGGTGTTCCTAGGTCTCACCGAACATATCCTCATTCAGGTAATCGCTCATGTCGAAAGGGTTGAAGGCATCGCCCAAGAACGGATCGTAGTGGAGATTAGTGGTATCCTCGGGGTCGAACTGGCTGTTGAACGGAAATTCATCCCCAGACTCTAACAAGGTTTGCCCTAGGATGTTGTTACCAAGCAGAGCGGCGTGGTCCGTCACTTCTTCCTTCTCGCCCGCGTTATCCATGTCCTTCAACATAGCCCAACATAAATTCTTCTCGAACTCTTTCTCGGCGGCTTCTTCTTCGACGACAACGGTTGAGGCGGTGTTCTCTAGGTCTGCGTTATCGGGAACAGCTGAAGCAGAATCAGTAGACGTATCGGTGCCGTCAGACTGCTGGGAGGAAGCTTGAACGGTTTGGGGCGGATGCTGATTAGATGAGTCGGTCGGCTGGGCTGTGGTTGCCATCGTCATGGTAGATTCATTCCCGACAGCAATCATGCCTCCATCGGCAGAGATGTACCCTGAATCGTAGCTGTGCTGGATGATGTCACTAACCGAAAGGTTGGTGGTGAGGAGGTCCTGGTCGAACGTGGTGGTATCGGCCAGAGGGTTGCGGGTGAGAGTTGTCTGATTGTTCTCGTCGGTCGAAACCTTCCACCCCAGCATCTCGAGATACTCCGCAGGAGGGACGATACCAATGTAAGGTGCATTGATAGTCAGAAAAGAGTCAAGAGGAGCTTTGTCTTTGCCCTTGGTGTCGCGGATGATGGAGTATGCTTTTGCGAGGATACTCCATTTCGCTTTGAAGGGATCGGCCTGCCACAGGTAGGTAAGGAAACCGGAGATATCCTTCTGCTGCAGGCTCGTGAACATTGGGGAGTAGTAGCCTAAGAATGTCAGTCAAGCAACTTTTACTGTCTAATGTTTGACTTACTTCGGAAGGCCATCCAGGAATTCAACGGTCTTGTCGCAGCTTTCGAGCTGTCGCCCTTAGCAGTCTTTGCCTTCTTCCTCATCTGATCAGTGCTCGGTCCAGATCGCTTCTTGATATTGACGTTGCTTTCAGTCGAATTCGAAGACGCAGTAGGAACGTTTTGGGGCCGCTGTACAGTTGCGATCATAGCAGTGATCTGTTCCGGAGTATGGGTAGTTAGAAGTTGATGAAAAGCAGGTGGAACTGAAGGTCCGGTCGAAGTCGTCATGTCGAAGTCGAGGATTGTATCAGCAAAGTGAAAGACGAGGTTGCAGTGAGCGAAATGTTACTATCTTCCAGAGATAGCGCAGAAGAGTTGAGGTTGTCGAATATGTTGAGCGCAGAAGAAGTTAGTAAAAGTGAGTGTGGTGAGGTGAGTTGGGAAGTCAGTTCGAGAACATGTTGTGGTGTTATGGCAATAAAATCAGGAGGCTGGTTTTTCACTCTTTGCGCACGAAGACAAAGGCAAACGACGTATTTCCCGAAGCAGAGCTTTGGTTTTTTATATTATCTACACATGGTACGCTTATCTTTCCATCAGGAATTTTGTATGTGTATTTATTGTCTCCGCTACGATCGGCATTGCGAATGGCCCATGAGGCAAGGGATAAGCTAACTACGTCCTTCTCCCCCGCCAATCTCTCTAGCAGCTGAATTCGACTTCGTAGGAGTTCAATTTCCCAGCAAGGTCTTCTACTGTGTCTCTACACCAGGCTGACCAGCTCTTACCGTAATCATCTTCTGGATGATAATCGTTGGAAGCACGCGTCCAGTGATCCTAGGTGCTTGCGCGACCTCATGGTCGTATCCATCTAAAGAGGTCAGTCAGCCTTCATATAAACTAGCCAAATCCTGTCCGGACTTACCAATCGCCTGTCCCAAACGTTCCAACAGAGCCGTACTCTCGAGTCCTTCCGGGTATCTCCTAACCGTCTATCCTAAAGTCAACAACAATCGTAGAGGCTGCAAGAACCCACGTACCGTATTGAATGGGTTTGGAGCCACGAAAAACTGTCATATAATCAGCGTCGAGCTTTCTCGGGCTGCGGCAAGGCTTACCTGGCGGACACGGGTCATGTTGCCATCGAGGCCAAATCCAACGTGGTTGTCTGAGATCTGTGGGCCCTGAGCAGAGATAAGTCTTAGAGCTTTCCAAATCGCTGCTGAGTGCACCTTACCGGTTGAGTTATCGGAGTTCCATCGTGCTTCTGGTGTCAAAGATTAGTAAGTGTTTTGGCAGCTTGAGGTTTCCTTAGGTGCTTGGCGAGGGAGCACTAACATCTTCGATGTACTTGATTATATCTCTACATTCCTTAGACCAATTGCTCAAGAGCCTAACACCCGCCCATGGCACAATTTGACAGCTCATGCTTCGGATGGGCGCATGTATGCCGGTACCGCTGCCAGGGGCATCTCGGCTCAAGAATTGCTGCCAAGGCTTGCGACCCTTGAGATAATGATATCGAGAGCGATTCTGGTATCTCTTCGTTAAGGTTTTGAGATGCGCTTTCTGGCCTCGCTCGCGGCGCTTCCAACTAGCAATGGTGTCCACAATCTCTGCTGAGAGACGATCAATCGATCCGAAGAATTCATTCGCCGAGGTCTCGTTCACGAATAGCGCAGGTGCAACGGCCAACCGTTTGCACTCGTCGAGAATCTTGTCCAAGCACTTCTTGGCAGCTGGTTTTGACATTTCTTTGTAGTGGAGCTTATACTCGTCGCGGACAGCAGCTAGATCGGACATGAGGGTATCAAGAAAGTCTTGGCTGCAGGTTCGTACGGCCGCATACGGATTATCTGAAGACGTCAGCAGAGTTGTGACATCTACAAGGTACAGTAGTCGTTACTTTCGGCAGCACCTCGATCGTATTCCTGGTAGCTGGTAGCCATGTCCTTCCCTATGCCTACGTCTTGCTCAAACTCGTCCACCTCACCAAGCTCATCGAAGCGTTTCCTAATCACGCTCATTATCGCTTTATTGAGCTGTACTTTCTGTTTCTCGAATGAAGAGGTGATGGATCTGCTGCACAAAGATTGCGCCGTGTGAACGATGTTGCGTGAAAGAAGAGATGTTGATGTGTAAGAAGAGTTGTGGAGGTTGTGAGCTTCTATAACATTTATAGCTCGCAAGGGCTACCTAACACATCGCTATCGCTAGAGCAACAACCACAATAGCAAGAACTTGCCTAGGATTCACTATACGACCTTATTGTCACCTAGGAGACGTAGCTCAGTCCAGTCTTATGATTTGGACTATTAGGCTTTGATGAGTCAAACTATCTCATTCGTCGTAATAATCTTTTACTAACAAACTCGGGCAGCTTCGCTCTGGGAACTATACCAGAGAAGAATAATCATCGATTATGCCTACAGCTGCTGTGACTCTCTTAGGAGCTTCTACTTCCAAACCTGGTGACTAGGAAATTACGGTGGTGCCTCTTTTTACTGCAGTACTTCGAAGGAAAACAGACAATAATGCGTTATCCCAGAGGCACAAAGCGAGCGTACACTACACTGGCTTCTTGCCGGCCCCTACGGCTTGTCTTACTCAAAACTCTTCGCATAAAAGAAGACCAGAAAAACATTCAGATTTGTGCTACGATCGTCAATACCAACCTCGCAGCTCACTGAGCAGAAGTGATGCAGTACATGTCGCATAGTTGCAGTTCATGCTGGATTTCCCAACCTCCAGGGCTGAGTTTCGCCAGTAGTCTTATGGTACCTTTTTAGCAGAGAGCTCTGGCAATCAAGGAGAGGACCCAGGTTCTCTTCTGGACACCGAAACGGCTGATTCTTCGGCTTCTCTCCATGCTACCAACGCTGTCGTTGCTACTTTTAATCACACTGATTGAACATAGAATCATTCCTGCAGTTGTTCGATTCTTCTAAGCGCTGATAATAGGGCCCAGTCCATGAATCTTCACAGCCAGTCCGGCGATGAAGGGCTTACCGCAACGCTAGCTCAGTCTAACAAGTCTGTCCCATTTCCTGTGCCGCAGCTCGTCTGCCCTAGCTCCCCAGATCCCTTTTTCAACCCTAGGTGAAGAACGGCTTCTTATCGAGCACGAGATGTTCGGACGGCTTTGGCCAGGAGACCGAAAACATCAATCTTCCCATATCTAGGGGACCCCTCAGGTATCTAAAGTTGACGCTTCGGCCCAGACAGCCGAGAGAAAGAGATGGCTACCCTGAATGCCCAACCTTCCTTCACAAGCAACCTCCCAAAATTCAGCAATAAGCGCTCAGGTAACGCCACCATTCCAATCACTACACCAGATAAAAGTCTGACAACGCCACTGCGTGTTCCTCTCCTTTGTCCCCGTAGGTCCCACCGGTCTTGCACACATCCAGAACGATCTCCCACAATTAAAGCCGCTCTTCTTTGTCAGCATGCTGATGCAAGGCTCATTGTGTCCTTCGCATCGTGGTGCTGCTGGTTTCGTGAAGAGCTTCGACCAGGACTCTTTGCTTACGACGGGGTCGTGGACGTCTTCTTGGTCGTTGATTGTACGTTTCCGAATTGTTGTCGGAGATCTAGCTAGAGGGTTGGTATGGTTCTCTTGTTCGTAGGTGCCATTGCTGCTTTGTTCAGGCGCCTTGGGAGGTGTTGGAGATGGCGGTGTTGCATTGATGTCTTCGGTCTGCGTCATCTTGCGTATCTCATCTGCTAGATGGAACGACCCGTTTCTCAAGCCGCCGGAGGATTCTTGCCCTCTACCTCTGTTGGCATCTCCAGCAGTACTGTCTGCAGCAGGAGTTTTTGGTTTGAAGAAGCCCTTCAAGCTCTGCTGTCCCTTTCCTGTTGTGGTCGCTTGTGCAGATGTAGATACCGATTTGGAACGCTTGAGAGGTCGATTGGTCGAAGTCTCGCCAAGAGATCGTTTGTTGCTGGTGCTGTTCGCTGGACTTGCTGGCGGCGCAGGGGAAGCTGGGTTGGGAGAGGATTGTGGCGGTAGAGCTTGCGCCGTCGCAAGAGACGACGCCACACGCCGTTCTACAGCTTCTTGTAACATAGTCGAAGGCGGTTCCGCCGCGTCTGCAGATGGTGTATCGCTCTCCAGCAGCAGGGATGGCGACTCGGTGCTCGGCGCTGTTGTGACGGAAGGCTTGCGAGAGAACATGTCTTTAATGTTTCTTCGTCGATCGAACTCTGGTATCAGCTTGCCGGACAGTGGCTGGAGATCCTTCATAGAATATTTCCGCAATCGTTTGCCGTCTTTGAACATGCCAACGGGATTCATCACGTCTCGTACATCAACCTCTTCGCCGTTCAGCGAGATCTTGTCCTTCAGAACTGCGTAGACTGGGCAGTGATCGGAGCCCTCGAAGATTGTCAGCTATTGGATCTTATTGCTGAAGAAAGGGGGGATCTTACCAGAAGTCCCTCCTGTATATTGGAATCGCAGAACCAGTCCTTCATGTCTTCGCTGCCGAGCACGTAGTCGATCCTAGCCCCGAAGTTTCCAGGCCTAGCATTGATCTTCTGCTCCCAGCACGTGAACATACCCTTGCGCATAGGATGGAAACCTCGGCAGATATCCCACAGCACTGGCTTCTCCCTGCCTTCGTCCCTCTCGCCAAAGACCTTCCCACCTACCAGTAGCTGATTGAAGAGTCGCCGAGCTGGTGTGGAAGCATACTCTTCGCCTGAGAGCCCGTTCTTCCGCATCGATTCTTCCGCATTTGCAGTGTCAAGCTCTTCTCTCGAGATGTTGATATCCCCAGTCAATACTACCCTTTTCCCCTGAGCTACCAGGTTCCTTACGCGAGCATCCAGTGCATTGAGAAAGCCGAGCCGGAAATCGTCCCTTGTTTGATCACGGTTTGCGGGGCTGTAAACACCCAGGAGCACAAATGCCGGGAACTCCAGGATTACACATCTTCCCTCGGAATCTAGCGTTGGTGCGTCGACTGTAGAGTCAGCAAGTTGGCCATAAGATGGGTAGCCCCCTATCTGCTGATCCTCGGGGAGTTCGTTGTAGCTTGTAGAGGAGTTTGGAGGGCACAGCGCGCCAGTGATACCCTCCTCAGCCCTGATGGGAGCGCAAACGGATTGCCTAGTGTATATTACAACCCCAGAGTATCCTCCAAAAGGTTAGCGACGACATACCCGTGCCCAGGCAGAACCAACTACCTTTTTTATGTTTTGGTAAACTGAAGTAACAGTCCCAGCCTGGCACCAGCACCATATCATCTTGCAAGTCCTTGCGCTGAATCTTGGTCTCTTGCATAACTACAATGTCCGCTTCGAGGACATCGAACATGGACTGTCTCGGAAATCAGCTGTCTCCTCTTGACGGTTCTTTGTATTATGCCAGCGTACCGCAAACGTCCTTCGGTCGCGCCATGGTTGGTACGAAAAGGGATTCCTGTAGAGCCACATTATTTAGCATGGTGCTCCTTCACTCGAGCGGATCCGCTCCAGCAACTATCGCGGGACTAGGAACTGAAGGGCGTTCAGAAAAGAGTATGAAGACTGACCGAATGCCGTTGACTACAGGATCGAGCGGTCAATTAGTCGAACACTTCATTACCCAGGGAGGACATACCATTCCATGTCGTTATTCGAAGAACCATCGTGGCGAGCTGCCTTTTCGACGCTTCATAGCTTCACCTTCGCGGGATCGTCAGCATACTTCCGGTTTCCTTAGCGCTAGGTTTTGCACCCCCAGCATACGAACGTGGATTCACCGCACGCTTCTTCGTACTCGTCCTTCGTACTCGTCCTGCTGCGCGCACTCGAATCGCGAAATCCAGTGACCAGTGACATCAGCTTCCAAGCCCTGCTGAGTCAGCAAACCTCCCCTCGGTACCGAAACAGCTAACAACCACCTCCAACATCCAAGAGCAACAGCTACCGACGTTACCTTCGATCACAACCACGATGTTCCCTCAACGCTCTCTAGTTCGCACTTCGCAGCGTACTTGTCAGCAACTGCGCTCTCCAGCAATCCGCTCCAACTTCCAACGCCGCTTCGCCAGCACGGAAGCCCCGAAGCTCACCGGCCCGCAAGACAACCCGTTCAATAGGGAGAGGCAGGCTGTGAAATCGCACGCAGCTGCGACGAGCGGTAAGTTCGTACCTTAGTTTGACAGGCTGGGGAAAAAGTGATAAGAGAGGAGTACGGACTGACAAATGGTATCTTAGACCTCTGGCGAAAGCTGTCACTCTAGTAAAGCTTCCCGAACCACAAGTCTCGAGCAAGGAGTCCAAACTTACAGAGCCCAGTGTTACGATTCCGTGCTTGATTATCGCCTCGGTAAACGCTTATAACTTGTGGACTGAGCATTGGGAGCATTGGGCTCATATGCCGCCGCTTGATGAGCGGCCAGAATATCCCTATCAGAATCTCAGAACGAAGAACTACCTCTGGCGTGGCGGTGATAAGGTTAGTGAACTCCACTGCTGATGTTAGAGAGATGAGATGGGATGACAAAGGCTGACGATGAGGTGATATTTAGACCCTTTTGTAAGTGAGCTATCTCTTGTATCGGAAGCTGTTAGGACATGATATCTCCTTTGAGTTCTCATCAAAGTCTTGCAAAGGCTGGAAGTGAGGACGTGGAGGCGAGGTAATTGAGTTGACCAGGATGGGCGTGCTAATGAGCATGTATAGCTGGAATGACGAAGTCAATCACCACAAGAAGGACGAGTGAGACAGTTTGAAGAAGGTTGAGGCGGTGGGAGCAGTGGTGGGCGAAGTGGAGGAAGGAGTTGTAGGAAAGATGCTGAAGACGGCATAGCCAGAACATCCTTTATAGGTTACCTGCAGTGAATGTTTTCGCATGGTGACCGTTGGTGATTGTGACTAGCAATGTTATCGACCTCTGCTTAGGTTTCATGTCTTTTGAGTATAGTAGAGCAATAAGGTGTCGCTTGCTCTAGATACAGATACTCAAAGTACATAATGCAAATCCGTCAGGCGGGAAGCAGTTTCCACTGAGATAGCTCACAAACACCCAGCGCCATAGACACATATTGTCTTTGAGGACCTTCTCCTTACAAGCAGATGCAATTACTCATTGCTGGCCGCCTCCCTCTTCAAATCCAGATACTTCGCCGCATAATCATTCGCAAGCACCAGATCACCAACCAAATGCATAATCGTGGCTTTCTTCGCCATCATCTCACACTGGCCTTGGATATCCTCGATCCGCGAGTACTCTGTGAAGGCCCGATCAATAAACTCGAGCGCCTTCGTCAAATGCTCCTTACGCTTCGGCGTCTCAGGCTTCGCTTGACCTGCCTGACCCATCTCGGAGTCGACAAGAAGAGAGTACATCCTAGCAGCTAGATCGCAATCTTCGCACTCGAGGACTTGCGGCATGATGCTGTCCAGCATCTGTCCGGCTGCTGCAAACTCCTTCAGACTGATAAGAACATTGCTCACGGCCCCTACCGCGTCCCATAACGCTGGCAATAGCTTGGCTCTGTGGGCAATGGTCGCAGCTCTGATGGCTACGGAGAAGCCTTTTTGTGGTCTGCCGCATTTGTCGAGTATGCGGGCTTTCAGCGTTAACAGCTTGACTCGTTGGGCGATATCCGAGTTCTCTTCTTCGAGCTTGGCGTGGTATTCTTCAAGCGTGCGGAGAGCCTCCGAGTAAGACCCTTGTCGTACGAGCAGGTCTAGGTGGAGGAGAGAGATGGAAAAGGCGATTTCGCTATCGGGTGCTGGCGCGGTTTTGAGTTGCACAAGAAACTGGTCGGCGGCTACGAGATTATCCCTTGGTTTGGATCAGCACATTTCCAGAAGGCACTGGGAAATAGCTTTTCTACCTGTGAAGCGCTCTTCGAAGCTTTAGTATGCCGAAATACATGGTCCAATACTGGTAGAACTTGAGAGTACGTAGGGTCTCTGGATCGACATCCTCCATCTTGGACATGGCCTCATCATAGCGGCCTTTACGCACCAGCTGATTGGCAGAGATCAGCACTATAAGAATGTATTGCAATCGAAAACCAGAAGGTTCTCACCAGTTCGGAGCTCCGACAAATGCACCTCAGAACATCTTCGACCGGAGATTGACTTGCATAACACTGAAGGAAGATCTCGCCATAGGACCAGGCGAGTTGTGTCACACCTGGTGAAACATCTTGAATCAGGCTTGAAGGCTCGTGAAAGTTCCGACTGGGAAGAGTTTACCCAGTCTCCCGAAGATAGACGATTGCATAGCCATCTGTGCGCCTATTGCAGGCGTAATATTCTTCGTTATATTGAGATGGGACGCTTTGACGATGTTCTCGAAGGCCAATGCTACGCTCTCCCCCTGCAGTAATATCAGGAGTCAGTAAATCTCAGTAAGTTTGATGCTATGGACTCTTAACATTCGTAAGTGCCAGTTTGGCCTCGCTCAACAGCGAAGTGCTTAGGAGGCTCCACATTCCTGCTTCTTTTGCTTTCGCTTTCAAGAAAGCTAAACCTTCCTTCTCCGTGCCAAGGATCCCACTCTTGCCGACTTCGCCCATTTCTCCAGGATGTGCTTTACCGAAATGGTACAGCCAGCTCAGGCTGAAATTGAGACAATCCATATCCTTGTTCTCTCGAGCGGTGGAGATGGTCTCCTGCATGGCGGCGATTGCTTCGCTGTAGCAACCGAAATCGGCTTGGAGGATCGCGAGGTTGAGGAGAGCATATTGGTAAAAAGTACGGTCGCGGTTGTGCATGGTATAGTCAAAGTAACGGTGGAGATTGTCAAAGGACGAAGGGTAATCGCCAGCCTTCCAGGAATCCAGAAATCTAGCTCGATGTCAGGCCTCTTGCCGCAAGCTCGAAAGTGGGATGACAGTGGTTTAGAGATTGCGTACTTTACGTAGTGTGACAGACTGGGCACAGTCACGCCTGTTTGGACCATGCTCCTGAACTGCTCTTTCATCTCCTCTGGTGTTCTATTCCCCATCTCTGCTCACCATGTCAGTCCAACGCGCAGCAGCAAGAGCGCCTCTTCCGCAGACGAACTTTGCATCTCGTCCACTTGGAATTCCAGCAACTTTTCCACATCGTCCGTACTGACAGAACCTTCTTGAACCCGGCTTTCTTGCAGGTCACCATACACAACTTCCGTCAGGCCGTCTTCCCAACCTAACCCACTCCCCCGCAAGTTGACATCAAAGCTAGTTTTGCAAGCTGCAGCATTCCTCTTCTTCCACATTGGTAGTGTGGGCTCACGGTATGTAATGAAACTCTTCCACAAGACCATGGTGTCATTCAACTGTAGTCTTATGAACTCGAGCTGGGCTCTCCGTACAAAGGTACCCAGCGGAGAGGTTCTCGACAGAAGCATCCGGTCTACTGCAGGGGGGGTGCCATTCTCAGCATCCTTCTGTTGCTCTTCGCGAGTCTTGACTAGTAACGATGAGAGATTGTCAAAAAACACATGCAGTGCATCGAAAGAGTTGATCTCCCAGAGCCTTTTGAGGAGAAGGTCCCAGACCGTGCGGCCGGGGATGCCAGAAGCATGGGTAATTGTAGCATTCTGAAAGTCAATGATGGAGATGATAAACTTTCGATCTACTGGCTTCGACCCATCTGGAGTACTTGGACTGTTCAATGGCAGAAGATGGGAGACGATGAATGACAGTATAGGGATAGTGGAAGCAGTAGGAACCACAGAAGCCGTGTAGAGAGAAATCAGGGCCAAGAGGCCAAGCTTGGAAGGCGTAAGATACCGTGACATGGTTCATGCAAGCTGGAGTCTATCATTGTTCTTCAGTGTTGAGTATCACCAATGAATGGCGATGTACTGACGCTGCGACATATGTTGGATGTCAGGAAACGCGTCTGTACTGACGCGCTCGTAGGGCTGAAGCTGCCCCACTACCTTATGTCATACCCCCACCAAACCTATTTTTCTACCCTACAGGTACCCCTGGGTACATAAGTAAATCATCATTACTATAATGCAATGGACAACACAGTGATTACAGAGACAGACCTTGCTGGTGCTCTTCCTCTAGTCGCCCGAGGCAAAGTTCGAGATCTTTATGCTATAGATGATCAGACACTGTTGTTCGTTGCCACAGATCGCATCTCTGCCTACGATGTGATCATGAAAAATGTACTATCGCTCATACCTTCTTCTCTTGGCATCTTACTGATGCATCATTAAGGGCATTCCAAACAAAGGCATTCTCCTGACCCTCCTGTCCGAGTTCTGGTTCTCCTACCTATCCTCCGCGCTTCCCAACCTTCGCACACACTTTGTCTCTCTCGCTCTGCCCTCAAGTATCGCTCCGAACCTGCGGCAAACACTACAGAATCGGAGTATGCAAGTCCGCAAGCTTCACATCTTTCCAATTGAAGCCATTGTGCGAGGATATATCACTGGGAGTGCATGGAAGGAATACCAGGAAAAGGGCACGGTTCACGGGATGAAGATGAAGGCGGATCTGAAAGAGAGCGAGGCCTTCCCGGATGGACCAATATATTCACCAAGTACGAAGGCAGAGGCTGGAAAGAACGATGAAAATATCCATCCGGACAAAGGTGGGTAGAACAGCACGTTTGAGAGTTGGAAAGCCAAGCTGAACCAATTGTGTAGCGGGGGAGATGGTGGGTGAGAAGTATGCGACAAGAATAGAGGAGCTTGCGTTATCGCTGTATAAGGCGGTCTGCTACGTTGACATAGGGGTTAGCGAGTGTATGCTGATAAACCATTGCAGGCGCGAGATTACGCCCTCAAACGTGGCATTATCATAGCGGATACAAAGTTTGAATTCGGTCTCGACACCAAGACAGACGAGATCGTACTCGTCGACGAAGTCCTAACCCCCGATTCGTCCCGCTTCTGGCCTGCCTCGTCATATAAAGCCGGCAAAACGCAAGAAAGCTTTGACAAACAGTACTTGCGGAACTGGTTGACAGGCAAAGGATTGAAGGGGAAACCGGGTGTAGAGATGCCGGAAGAGATCGTAAGGAATACAGAAACCAAGTATCAGGAAGCTTTTGAGGCCTTGGTGGGGAGAAAATGGAAGGATGTTCTGCAGGAAAAGCGGTGACTGTGGGTTTAGAAGCACTGCCTTAGGAAAAAACTCATTGGATTCGTTCCATCTTATAAACTATGCGCATCGTTTGAACGCCATGATTACCATTGTGTACCTACAATTCCTACGCTATCTCATCGCATTTTCCGGAGCCCCGGCCTCATTCTCTATGTCCTCTCTCTGTCCATCCTCCTGCCTTACCCTTCTGTCTTTTGCCATATCCTCATCACTCAACCCGTTAGTTGCCCACGCCTTGCTGATCCCCAAATCGAACTTCCCCGGCACCCTGTCGATCAGCCCAATGCCTACAGTCCTAACCTTCTGCCGCAACATCTCCGTCTGAGGCTCCACAACCACTCCATGGTTTGTTCTCACGAAGTCGTTCCATTTGATCAGCACCGTCTCCCATTCTCCAGATCTCCTAGCGTACAAGCGATGCTGGTGCAGATCCGTTGGGACGATAGATTCGGTTTGCACATTGACGAAGTATTTGCGACCGTCGGACTTAATACGTAGAGCAAGGTATGTATAGGGGTCAATGTCCCAAAGACTCTTTCCGAAGAGCGTAGGGGCTCTATCGAGGCTTCGCCACGCCGCGTAGCCGGTCCGTTGAACTTGAGGTCGATTTGGGGGAAGTTCAATGGAGATGCTACCGTGGAAACGCGCATGTGCGGGCTCCATAGAGGTGGAGGGGATGTGTTCGAGAGACGCACGAGAGAAGCCCCCTGTATTGGCGTCCGACATGATCTTGCATGCTGAGATGGTGGCAGGATCTGAAAAGTCGAGGAGTTGGAAGGGTGCTGTAGGCGTTCGCAGGCCTTCTTGCTTCAACGCTACAATACAAGATATTAGCATCGACACATTAGGATCGACCTCTGTTCTCTGGAGCGGAACCTGAGCTTAGCGCTGGCAAAACTTAAGGTAGAGACAGACCAATGTTTGATAACCTCTTAAACTCATCGAGACTGCGCTTCAAGAAGCCAGGAGCAAGTAGGTGGGGTGAGGGTCTCATCCTGTATGAATCAAATCATTCTCGAAGCACGGTTATCCTGAAAACTTCTGGTCAATTCAACAATTTACCGCGTTGCTGCGGCGTTCATATGAAGTAAATGTTGTCTAATGAAATGATCCAGTGACGTCGGCTTTCCGGCATGTTCCGGGAGTACTCCAGCCCTACGCTAACGCTGCGTACGAACAACTTTCAACTGGCCCGGTGACAACAGCGTACAGATACACGTATGGATCAAAAAGTGGGAATCACGAACACAACAGGTAGGCAAATCTTTAGGCTGCTCCCATCTTGTTTGTATGATTGACTGAAAGACTCAATGAGGCCCCTCAAGCAGTTCCTTGCTTGCTGGCCTGCACATTTCCTTTGAAAACTTAATGCAACGGTTGGAGAAGCTTCCATGCATGTCCGCCAATCTGAGACTAACCCGTTAGCACGAGATCCTTCCGGCTCTTAGCGCCAATTCCAATATCAGATTGATGGAGCCGCTTGTTTGCTCACCCTAGGATGATATTGAATGTGCAGTAATCGCACCATAGAGAATAGTCTAGCTTCGGCAGTTTCTGAAAGGCCTCGGACTTCCTCGGTATACGCTTGTAGCCGATGCTTTATTGATTTCTTCCCAATTAGGCGCCAGCCGCGTTTGCCGCTGGCTGTCGCCTGATATGCGTTTGCACCCTTTCAAGTGCCTTTCAACGCCTTGAAAGGTGGTTGATGTAGGCTTTCGCCGTAGTCCACCAAAGGCAACTGCTTGCGGGAGGCGTTTCCCAGCATGTGTACCTGACGCTATAGGTATCAAATAGTACTGTAGACCTCTTGATGTCCTTGAAGTCCGCCATGACAAACAGTCGATCCAGTTCTTCGAGAAGTGATTTCGGGAGGTTGCAAACGCCTGCTCGGAGTTGCTCGGCCTGGCCGAAGACTATTCACATTTAGAGAGTGAATGACCTCTGCAGAAGGTATCGGATTCGGCAGTAGCGTGTCCTCGAGGTCTGCCCTAACGACTCTCAACTCTGGTCCGCCAATCTTTGCCCCAACCGGACGTGTCCGATAAGTATTCTAGACAGAAATAAGACTGCCGATAGGGAAAGTCATGATATTAGCGAGACGTTGGGCCCATCTGACGCGTAGGCAGGTCACTTGGCGTACCTGGCCCTGACGTCTATAAAACCCCCCACATCCGCCAAGAAAACTTCCTTTTTTTCCACACACTCTTCCACAAAAACGTCGCGCAAACTGCATTGCAACAGCGATTGACCATCAGCAACAGCTCAATCTCTTGTGCAAACTGCTGTACTCAGCTCAAAGATTCAAGCCAAGTACCCAATCTTCTTCCTCTCTGCGCGACTACATTCCTTTGGAACGACCTTCCAACCTTCTTTACACTCCTTCCAAGCACTATACCGTAAGACCATCGTGAAGCAAGTCAAAATGCCTTATTCACCAGCTACACCAAGCAAGTCGGCCAAGGACTCTCCTTTGGGTAGCTCCAGGGTTGCACTTCAATCTGCTGAGAAGCCGACTTCCACCTCCAAAGCCAAGCAGTCTGCTGTGCTCGAACCTTCTCCAGCCAGCACTTACGGCGACACTGCTGCCGGCGATAGTTCTCCTGCTACACCGTTCGAGTCTGGCAAGCATGGTAAGTCTTCAACCTTGCAACATCCGTCCGTATACCTCTCTACCTCTCTACCTTTAACCTTGCTGCCTCCTACCGATCTTGCTCTCTTACCATGCCCTTCTTGCTTCTCGATATTTTTTCCTTTCTATCTCTCCATCCCTTCATCTCTCCACCTCTCCACCTCTCCGCGTATGCACCTCTCCACCTCTCCATCTCATCATCGGATTGCATCTTCAGCTTTCACTTCATCTTCTCTCCACACTCTTGTGCATTACCTCTTTCCTGGCTCTAGTTCCGACCTCAGGCCTTTCATCCACTTCTATCGCGCACTCTCCGCGTCTTAGACAACCCAGTCTGCGTTGCTGTCCGCATGCAAAAGCCTTGCTTTCGTCCCGACCTCCGCTTGTAAAGATGCTTAATGGCATCCAGCAACTCCCATATCTCACCATTTGCATGTGTTTCGAACAAGTTCAATGCTAATATATCGTCATAGACCCTACTGTAGCCTTGCTTCATTCTCTCAAGTCTGTCCATATCGAGTCAACTGGCAATGAGCACGTCGGAAGCTCCCCTGTCGTTGGCGGCGCTGCTGATCATCCAATCTATGACCTCAACTCCGTCCAGTCTTCGTTCCAAGTTGATGGAGGCATTGGCAACTTCAAATACCCTAGCCCGGCATCTGCTGGCTCCTCCCCGAGTGGACGTCTCCGGACTCAAGGGGATATAAATAGCCCTTCTTGGCGTTCGTCTTCCGACTTTGTCCAACATTCTCGTGATAGCCAAACCGAGGATCCATTTGTCTCTCCTAGCCATGGGCGAGGACACGCCTCTAGCCAAGGGCCCCAGGACACTCCAAGCCGCCGTGCCAAGAAAGACACCAGCACTCCAAACACGGCCGCCCAGCCAGATACTCAGGACCAGGACACTGGCTTTCCGGCAACGCCAAGCTTCACACCGCGCCAAGATAGGGTGGGTCAGGAAATCTCAGTGGACAATGCTCAAGCAGTACTCCCTCCGCTCGCTTGTGTTTTTGTTGCCAAGTAGGTTGACTCCGGTGACGATCTTTGGATGTTATTGACACATGCAGTCTTTCTTCTCTCCGGACTGATGAACAACTCGAGTACTCCGTCACAAGAGTCTTCAAAGAGTTCGGCAACGTGTACGTCAAGATTCGTCGAGACGGGAAGGGAATGCCGTTTGCATTTTGCCAATACGAGGTGAGTATCGGTGGCCTTGAATCACCGCATATAGCTAACGCCGCCGAAAGAACGTTGTCGACGCTGACCTAGCTGTCTTCCAAGGCAGAGGCATGCTCATTGATGGGCGTCCATGTCGTACGGAGAAGGCCAAAGTCAATCGTGAGTTGTATCCTCGAAGGTCAAATAGCATCGAAGGCTAACACAGCTGCCCAAGGGTCTCTGTTCCTATCCAAGATCTCGGGCGGCCCGATCTCGGAAGAAGAAGCTCATCGTGTCCTTGCTCAATTCGGCGCCATTGAGAAGATTTGGTACAACACCCAGACCGATAAAGAGATGTTTCGTCTTCCGGAAGGCATCTGGGTGATGTTTGCGTACTTCCAAGACTGTCGTGACGCTCAGGCGGTATGTTATAAGATCATCGTAGTGAAAGTCGTGCGCTGAATGTTGTCAAGGCTTTCCGCGAGAACTACCGCTATAGATTGGAACAGCCAGCGATGCCAGCCGATATTCGAAGCAGATTGAACCGCCAAGCGATATCTCCTACCAATCGGTCGAGTCCTGGACGTGTCGGGTTCCAACCTCAACAATCCGTCTTGCGAAAGGTAACGGAGGATTGTACTATCTTCGTCGGTAGCCTCCCACCGGCGGTTACTCAGGAGCAACTGATTCGGCTCTTCGGCGGCTTCGGACACATCAAGAGCGTTGAGATTGTTGCCAAGCCATCGGTTAATAGTATGTCTCTGCTCAGGTGATTGCCCTGGCTTCTATGATGCTGACTCTTAACAGATAATGGAGTCAATGTCTTTGCTTTCGTCGAGTTCTCGAGCGAGGAAGAGGCGTGTGCAGCTTTGGATACTGAGGTATGATAGAGCCGATGAAATACGGAGTACAGAGGAGGCTGAAATCAGTATATAGCATGTTCTGGACGGCTTCCGTCTCCGAGTCGAGCGTAAAGAGTCTGCGGACCAATTTACGCGGCGTACCATGGACCGGCGTACTCCACCAGGCCCTCACTATATCGCGAAGAGCCTTGCGAATATGAACAACAACGAAGATGTTGCGCATTTCTATAACCGAGCTATAGAGATTGGTGTTTCTGCATCCACTGCTGCGGAGATTTTCAGCCCTGGACGTCGTTCGGGTGAGACTTTCCAGACCGCGGCTGGTCCTGCTGCTGTCTACCCCGGTACAATTCCGTACTCCTACTACCATGCTCAGTACAATGCCGGGCCGTCTACCACTCAGTACGCCAATCATAACTTCGATGCCACCCACGAAGAGAATGGATCAGGCTTGTCTCCAAGCCGCCAAGCTCAGACATACTACTCACAAGGTGGTAGTCAAGGGCAAGTGACTCCAAGCACAGGCCTCCAGACCTCGGCGGCGAATGCTCAACTTCAACCTATGATTCACCCGTCGATTGCGCAGCCTATGGGCCAATTCCAGTATCCGCAAACTGCCCTGCCATATGGTCAGTATCCAGCTACCTCGTACTACCATTACCCTGCTCACCAAACCGGATCTGGTGCTCCTCTCTTTCAGTATGTGTATCCGCAGACCGACAATCAGACCCAGTCCGGTACCATGCCGGCTGGCGCTGCTGCGGAGGAGTCTGAGTCCCGCTAAACAGCATATACAACGAATTCGGCTTCTCGGCGTTGCGGCAGTATTGGCGTTTTATTTTCAGTGTTTCTCGAACATCCAGACTCAGGGAAGAGTCTCAGCGTTGAGCACCACCCGTACCATCAATCCAACTTCAATACTCGAGCCGGGTGGGGTGGTATCTGTTCCTCCAGTCTCCTTTATTTAGATTTCTATGCTTTTCAGTACCCCTCTGCGCACCCCTCAGTAAAGCCTAAAACATGTTCTCGATCTCTTCGAGCTCTTCCCTACTCGTACTCGCGTCTTCCATTTCATCTCCTTTTTTCTTTACCTCATTCCTTTCCCTTCTTCCTTCGCACCCCTCTATACTTCTTCGTGTAGCCTTTGTGTCCTTAGGTCATGTACTTTTCTTTCTTCTTCTTTCCCATTTTTCTCTACTTCTCTGATTTTTCGTGCTGGTCCTGTTGTGTTAATAGGCGAGGATAATTGGGTTCTTCTAGTTCCGTTTGTATACTGTACGTTGTATACCACGTTGGATCTCGTCGTCGTTTGTGTGGCTGCCTGCTACTCAACAATCTTCGAGACCCCAAACGAGATCCAGAACCTGTACTGTTGAAAGGAGTTGCTACCCCTGATTCCCCTGGGCCCAAGCACTGTACGAAAAGTTGCTGCTATACAGCCCTGTTTTCCTTGCTGTTGCCTTACGCATCAAAAGTTTGTCGCTTCAATTTTTCTTTTGTATCGTCGTCGCTGTATCCGCTTGTCGAAACCCGATCTACCTCCAGAAATCTCAATCACCGCTGTCGTTGGCTTTGAGCGCGCGGTCGATGTCAAAAATCTATTTCTGTTGTGTAAGCGTTTTCGATAGGTCAGTCGTCTTCAAAAAAAATCTCAGCTTCTATTTAATCGCTTTAATCTCTTTCAGCGGCTCATATAGCTTCATGGAACAACGATCGCTCTTAGATTGCTCTCAAACGGCGGATGTTTAGATCAGCGTGTCGCTCAGTATACGGGCTGTCACTGCGAAATCAATCAAGGCGGATGGAGATTCTCTTAGTTCCCTGACTTTGACAGATCAGGAAGGACACCGGCAGTCCAGCGAGTATTCGCAGGAAGCAGGTTGTCAAGAAATGGTGGATTGTCGATTGCTGTATGTAGTTCTAGTGCTCGGCCACAGGAGCCTCGTCTTCAATTAAAACATACACCACACTTCTTGCTTCACAATACATACGTGAAACGTCGCTCATCATGATGATCACCGTCGCCCACGACGTCGAGCTTGAGGTTCCCGGTAAGCGCTAGCCATGTCCCATTTTACTAGGCATCCTACCGCAACGGCAAGCTCTAGTGGGGAAGCGGCCAGCGACGGCGGGATGAATATTTACTACAAGTCGCGAAATCTGACCTCCTTCCGTCGATCGTCTTACAGCAGAACCCAGGACAGCTATCTCGTGCGTCCAAATACGACTGCGGAAGCATCGCAATGGGACAGCCATCATTCCAGGCATCCAATGCCATCATCTACCTGACCTATGGAGCTTTCCTGTACGTTGCGCCTGCACCAGAATTGTCCCCAGCTTTACTGTTCTGCTCCTAACAATAGGTTCATACGATCGCAGGGTGATCGGTCTTTATATTGCATGGCGTTGGAGGCATCAATCGAAGTCCGAGTTCCTGGCCAGCAACCGAACACAGAAGGGTCAGACAAGTATTGCGCTCAGCTAGCCAGCTTACCATGGCTGCCTTAGCTTACGCATTTTGCCCATAGCGAGCTCAGGAATACTGACATGTTGCCAGCAATTCCACTTGCCTTGAACTTCATAGCTTCGGGTGAGTGCAGCAACCCATGTACCAAGAGTCAAGGAGCGGCAGCAATGCCCTTGGTATATCGATGGGACCTGATTTACGCGCTCGGTCCGACGAAAGCAAGACTTGGGTAACAAATTGATGAGGAGGACCATCATGACCAGGTTCGTAAGCGTCGAATCAACGCAGAACACCATTGCTTGGGGCCATCCTGGATTCGTCTCGGATACTGCACATTGGGTCTACAGGAACGGTTAAGGAAGGGCCTCAAGCACAGGTACTGCGTGGCATCACTACGGGCGCGGATTGTGAGCTGGACTTACGGATCTAACTCTTCAGATCGCTCGAAGAGAGATCTGCAGGTTACCAGCCTACATGAAGCTGAGATTGCACCGTAATACTCGACCAAGTTAATGCTTGCGTGGGGAACGTGCTGCCGCTTCTCCCTCTCATCTTCAAACGTACCAAAAATGCTGACCATAATTCTTATACAATTAAATAGCCTTGGGTTCAGGCATCTTGTTTGCGTACCCCGAGATATCGACAATTGCCGGTGTTCAAGGTCTGGTGGTGTATGCTCTGTCATCTTCACTACCTTTGATGGTTTTCGGCTTTTTGGGACCGATTATCAGGAAGAAATGCCCTGAAGGTTTCGTCCTGACAGAGTGGACGAGACAGAGATATGGCATCATCACGGCGCTCTACTTGAGTTTCTTGACGCAAGTCTTCTTCTAGGCCGACTCACCTACAGAACTTCTACTGATTGACATTCCAGGCTAGTCACACTATTCCTCTACATGGTCGCCGAGCTCTCCGCCTTGCAACAAATCGTGACCGCCCTCACCGGCCTTGACGGCCTCCCAGCGGTCATCGTAGAATGCGCCGTGACAACCATCTACACCTGTGAGCTTGCCGCTTCCTCCCTACCCTTCCTACTATGGCCAAATCCACTAACAGCACACCCACAGCCCTTGGCGGGTTCCGCATCTCCTTCTTAACAGACAACATCCAAGGCGCCATGGTCGTGGGCCTAATAATCCTCGGCGTCATAACCGTCGGCGTCGAAACACACACCGACCGCACCCTCATCTCCTCCTCCGGCCTCCTAGGCCCCAGCCTTCTCGGCTGGCAGCTCATCTACATCCTCCCCGTCGCAATTCTAACGAACGACTTCTTCATCTCCGGCTTCTGGATGCGCACTTTCGCCAGCAAAACGGACAAAGACCTCCTCATCGGCACCACCATCGCCACCATCGCCGTGACATGCATCCTCACCCTCGTAGGCGCAAGCGGCTTACTAGCAGCCTGGACAGGCGCCTGGCCCGGCGATCCACCGCAGTCGGGCAGTATCGCGTTCTTCCTCCTCCTCGAACAACTCCCCGGCTGGGTCGTCGGCATCGTCCTCGTCATGACCGTCTCCCTGAGCACAGCCGCTTTCGACAGTCTGCAATCCGCAATGATCTCCACGGGCAGCAACGACCTGTTCCGAAACAAGCTCGATTTCTGGTGGATCAGAGCCGCCGTCGTGTTGGTTATCTTCCCCGTCGTGGTCGTCGCGTTGAAGAGTCCGAGCGTGTTGCAGATCTACCTCATCTCGGATTTGGTCAGCGCGAGTTCTATCCCCGTGCTTGTCATCGGCTTGAGTGATCGCTGCTATTGGTGGCGGGGGTTTGAAGTCGTCGTGGGGGGATTGGGTGGGTTGTTGACGGTCTTCATCTTCGGCACCATTTACTATGGTAATGCGCAGGACGGCGCGAATTTGTTGTTGTTGGAGAACGGACTTTACGCTGACGACTGGAGTGCTTTTGGTACTTATCTCTCCTTCTGCCTCGTTCAAGTCGCCATCGTTGACACAAAGGCATAGGCGCGTTCGTCGCGGCTCCTATCGGTGGTCTGCTCTGGGCTCTCGGCGCCTTTGCGCTACGGATCGCTTGTCAATTCGTAATTGCGAGAGTTAAGGGACACAGATTTGACGCTTTGGATCGGCCTTTGCAGCCGCCGCCATCGTCGACCTTTACGGGGGCAGAGACGCCGGATGAGGATGGGGTGCCGGTTACGAATGTGGAGGCTTCGGCAAAGGGGCGGTTTTTCTAGATTCTGCTTGCACTGGAGTTGGTGGTTGGGATGATGGTAGTAGCGTGTGGAGTGTGGAGTCATTGGGTACAGCTTCATGAGCAAGCTGTGGCGCTATCTGCTGAGATACGGTGTTGGGAGTGCTGTGCTGCTATGAAGTAAGTAGTACGTAACACATGTCTCTAGTATAGATGCAGTGCTTTTCGCAATCTCCATTTACACTATACATCCATCATAGTAGCTGCATCTCCTCCGCCAACAACTTATCCATCGTCGTCTCCTCCGTAGTCCCCCACACCAACCACCCCTCCTCCTTGCCCTTCCACAACCTCTTCTGAATAACCACGTACTCCTTAACCTCCTTCTCCTGCCCCGTCCCTGGCACAACCTGCCCCTCCCTCCACCTCGTCAGGCTTTGTCGTGACCGTATCCGCACCACCGCCTGTCTTATTCCTGCCCCTTCTATTGGTAATCGCGCTGCGCGGTCTGAAACCACGCGCGCGAAGCGTGCGTATTTGTGGAGCGTCCACTGGACTTTTTCGCCGCGCCGGGCGGCGATGCGAGCTTTGAAGCTTTCGAAGAGACCGTCGGCGCAGATGCGGCGGAGGGTGTCGGTGTCGCCTCTGCAAGATCCTTCAGCATATAAGAGATACGGCCATCGAGGTCATGGTGACTTACTCAGCGAACGCTGTATACATCTGTCTGTGCAGCGCCACAGCCGTAGGGGCCAACTGCCGCCGTCGGAGCTTCAGCCGTGGTTTCGTGCTCCACTTGAACGCCATCAAACTGCGCGCCCTGGTCAGCACTGTGCAGAAGAGTCGAGACGTTGGGACAGCTTGACGGACCTACCTGCCGAAATCAACCACGCGGGACCTGAGCCGTCTCCACTCCATCTTCAGTCGGTCTCGTGGCGTGGAGAAAATGGAGGGTTTGTTGGCACCGGTGGGCATGACGAATGTGTCTGCGAACATTGAGATGTCAGCATTCCGCCGACGGAACGACTCGGGGCGACTGGGCCTTACCGGCGAGAAGACCGAGATCTGTGGGCATTTCCATTTTTTCCTTCATGGCGACCTTCAGGCTCCTTTGGTTGGGAGTGCGTCTCTCTAGCCTGGATACAGCAGCCTTGTGTGCGGCATGTCGGACAGGGCCTTGGGAGAAGTGTCGGGCTTGGAAGGTACATGTTGGAGTCTTCTGGAAAACATAAGCTAATGGCCGTCGAACACAGTGGGCCATGGCTGCGGAGACAAGTCCGCAACGTGCAATGGCTGCGTGAAGCTCGAAATCTCGCTTCGGCTTCAAGTACACTTTTCCACAGGTGCACGAGGTCACGTGCGGGTCCCAAAAAAGCACAGCCTGGAGAAGCTGGGAATCAATGGTTTGATATAGGGCGCCGGTAAGTCGTACACCCCCACAATGGTAGTCGTACAACCTCCCAAATCGGGTCGTAGTATAATAGCTACTGTCCACGCGTTTGACGTGTTTTTACGTGATTTTTCACGTGTTTCGGAGTAGTCCTTCAGTCAACCCATCACCACTGCCTGCTGCCCACCACCATGCCATTAGAACCTCCTCCGAAGAGGTTCACGAAACTCTTAGAGTCCTAATTGTCTCCATCAATAGTCATAGTGGCTCCCAGAGGTATGTTGTCATCAAGGCCCGTCTGAAGGCACAGAAGAACGGCCTTGTGCTTTAGCCTTTTATGGCTAGCTGGACCCTCCCTTCCCAAATCCGGGGAAACAAGGATCTCCTCGCTCGCGACTGCGTCTCGTGCTCCCCCTTCGTCATACCTCTCACTCGTCATACCCTACACCCCGCTGAACCGCCTTCTCAGCTCTTTCTTCCCAAAATCGTCACTGACGCGACCGTCCACCTCCAACTTTGCAGATGAGCCTGCGATGCGGCAGTAACGCACCCTAGCCCTGGCTTCCCTCAATGCCTTCCCTCCGCCCCCAAACACCACCACCCCACCCACCACCGCATCATCCGCCCTACACCCCCGCATCGCCGTCCTGCTCGGCATCCCAACCCGATGGCACATCCCTCTCTTGGTCTGCCGCGCGCTCAGTACGCTGCCGGCCGCGTGGTGGGGCTTGCGATGCGCGCTGACATTCTTGCGGGAGTTACTGCTTGCGGCGGGGGAGGGTAAGGATGCGGAGTGGGGGATTGAGAGCAGGTTTAGGGTTACGGAGGTTGCGTTGGCGATTTTGTGGGTATGTGCATCAACCCATTCGCATGCACGGGCGGCACACGTCGACGCAATCGACTGGACAAGGGTCCCAGAACGAGAAGGGAGTGGAGGGAGCTGATGTGGAATGCGGGAGTAGTGCTCCGCGTCAGCATACCTATCCTACTTCTTCACCGACTGCTTAATGTCCCGTTGGTACGTCCCTCCAACTCCTTTCCCAACCCTGTCCCACCCAAAAATCTACCTACTAACGGCTACCACCAACACAGGCTCCTCAACTACACCCCCTCCGCAACCGTCGTCCGCCTCCTAACAACCAACGCTCTAATCGCCTACATAACATCCTGGGTCCTCTACCTCTCCGGCGCGTCCGAAGATCCGCGCCTCCTCCTCCCGGCATGGGTATCTATCGCTACCGTAACCCTTCCCTTTTCCTGTTCCTTTTCCCAACAACATCCACATCCATGTCCCCCGACCCCATCTCTCTCTCTCTCTGCACTAACGCCCCCCTCCCCCGAACAGACCCTAACATTCCTCTACCACCTCTCGCACCACAACACCAAAACGAACATCCGCAAAGAAACCTCCGCCTCCATCAACATATTTTCAATCGCCAGTTTCATCAGCATGGCTTCCCTACTT
>JAABUP010001676.1_pt1 | contig 46014 bp, 61 predicted proteins | sample 5559201 | NCBI WGS metagenome assembly JAABUP01 (sample SAMN10711887, study PRJNA513373) | rock metagenome | isolation source: Antarctica rocks | place: Antarctica
GCTGACATTGCCGCTGCCATGTCTGTCATCTGGCCTCTGAGTATGAGCTGTGCTTTGCAACACACCTGGTGAAGGGGCACCTTGATTGTTGGGGTCAGTGTCGCCCTCAATGTCATCATGCTCGCTGTTGTCAGGTTGCAAGTCCGTAACACGCCGCCGTTTGTTTGGCGAGGACTGCTTGGGCGACTCTTGAATCTCTGGCTCTGAGTCATCAGCTGAGGAAGCTGACTGCATGTCAACTGGACTGTCGGCTGCTGCTGCAGCTGCTGTTTTATGAACTGTAGCTTCAGGCTGTGGTGCTCTTGTTTCAAGCTGATGGCCACCGCCAATGTTGATCTGCATGCAACATGCTGGTGACACACAGTCACACACGCTGCGACTTTAACCCCACTACCACATAGCACCTTTTGTCCAGTGCAGTTAAAGGTGTCAAGAACCTAAAGGCAGACGACTCACCCTCAGATAGCAGCTCTGACCATGCAGACTTTTATATCAAGCTGACCAAGGATATGCGTGACTGGCCAAGCTGTATATGCGGCTCAAAACAGATATGCAGCTGGCCATTAGACAGGCACATATAGGACAAAAGCAAGACATTGACCAATACACGTCAGATGCTTAGTCTGTACATGTGTATGTGTTGCTGTCATTCCAAAAAAAGCAGCCAGATGGCATACCTCCTTGACATGTTTGCCGGCATTCTTGAGGAACCTGAGGTTGGGGGCGGTGGGCAAGCCAATGGAGAGTGCATACTCAGCAGCTGGCAGCTTCTGAACATCAAAGATGGCACGGTTTGGCTGCAGGAAGACTGAGCGCAGGTATGCCACCAACGCCCTCTGTCCCAATTCCTATAACCACAAACAAACATGCTGATGAAGTGACAGGAGCAATGAGAAGTTGACTTTGGTAAGACCCTGCCTGAGTGTTGCAGTAAGACAGTCAGGTCAGAACAGGTGACAGCACCGGCACTGGCACAGACACGTGTGGAGCTTTCAGACTGAAACAACGCTCTGCCCAGAGACACACAGATGCAGAAGAGACAGCACAGTCAAGGACCTTCATGCTTGACGTTACTTTGCAGGGAAACTTAGCTGTGCTTGTTTTAGGGTTTTGATCCTAAACACGATAATCAGGGGCTGAACAGCTGCAAAGGACAGAGAACAAAAGTCCTCTGCACACTGGAAACCATGAGGATCTGGATGGGGAGAGAAACCAGCAGTAGCAGTGCAGGTACCGGGAACATTTGCTGAGTCACATCAAAAGGCAAGCACATCAAAAGGCAGGGGCAATGTGAGACCGGCACCTCAAAAGGCAGGGGCAATGTGAGACCGGCACCTCAAAAGGCAGGGGCAATGTGAGACCGGCACATCAAAGGGCAGGGGCAATGTGAGACCGGCACATCAAAAGGCAAGGGCAATGGGAGACCGGCACATCAAAAGGCAGGGGCAATGGGAGACCTTGAGGGCAGAGTCCTTGGAGAGCAGGGCCTGCAGGGCGCCTGTGATGGGCTGCTGCTTGTGGGGGTTCATCTTGATGGCCTTCACTGGCACCTTGGCAGCCTCCAGGGCCTTCAGCATGGCCTCTTGCTCGCTGGGAACCAGCAGCAGCAGAGCTCGCCCCTCTGCAAGCAGCGCACACCTCAGCACTTGCAGTCATGGCTTGCCCAGTGCTCCTCCTGGCATGCTCTTGAGTGGACCCTGTGACTAGGGGGGTTGAGAATCATTTGCAGCAATTTGTTCTGCTGCAAGGAATGTGTACAACCAGTGTAACAGAGTATGAGAATGCGTTGGGTAAACTGTGATGACAGGCTAGATTGTGACTTGATCTCCAAGGACATCTAATTAGCTAAAGGAAAAGAAATCAACTGACATTCTGTGAGTAGTGGTGAATGGAAGCGGGACTCACATTCAATCCCTAGCATATATTTGGCTGGGATTTGGGCAGGGAATAAATGCTTGTGGAGGGAGTAGGGCAGCGGGCTGACCCCCAGAGGGTTGTCATCATGTTTTGTTGGCTCTGAGGACGGACGACTTACAGCGTGAAAATACTGTAGGGAACTTACAGTGAGCAACAGTACTATGACCTCGATTGATTGGGGTTAGCATAACAGCTGCTGGCTGACAATTTTTCACAGGCAGCGGCCAGCTTTCTGCATGAAACAATCAGCATCACAGCAACAGGCAGAACGGTGCAAGCTGTTTCTGCTGTCTGGTATGGTGGTGGACTCAGAAGGCAGTGCTATTGCAGCTGCTGCGCATGCTCTTTGCAGAGGCTGGATCTACCTGCAATATTGGCACAGCACAGCCAAGGCTGACAATGGCACATGCAGCAGTTGTGACACAGCACGGTGGTCAGCCTTCTGTGTATTCTTCAGAGCATCCAGGTGGAGGGCCTCTACCAGTAATAATAATAGTAATAATAGTAATAATAATAATACCAATCATAACAATAACAACAACACTAATGATAATAATGATGATGATAATTACGCTTTCCAGCTCATGATGAGGCGTCTACTAGAGACGCAATGTACATCACAGTCAGCAGCGTGAGACAGAGAGTGAGGAAATGACGCATTTACAGGCGAGAGGCAGAAGTAGGGCCACCTGCAATGTATCTGGCTGTCCTGCCCACTCTGTGGATGTAGCTGGGCACATCCTCGGGGCAGTCAGCTTGCACCACCCAGTCCACAGTTGGGAAATCCAGCCCACGCGCTGCAATGTCTGTTGCAAACAGTACACTGCCAGTCTTTGCCTGCACCAAACCAGACAGCATTAGCTTTCATGTCTGAGGGACTGTGACAGTGTCAACTGCAATGTAGTGTAGCGCAGACAATGCTCATTCCCTGGAGGGGCATGTTTGTCTTGACAGGAAGAAAGAGGGCTCTGGCAAAATGGTCCCACAGCACAGCTGCATGTAACTCAAAGCCGAACTGAGCACAAGGTATGGGCACATGTGCCCTCATTGTATGCCTACTAAATCTGTGCAGTTATGTGCTGCGCGTCTGTGTGTCTGTTGAAATCGCGTGCTGACGCTCTCAAGAGCAGCTGTAGCCAGAGCAACAGCTATGACATGTTGTCGTTGTGTGCCATGCCTGCAATGTGCCTACCATGTGTCCCCACATGCCATGTTACCACCACCCATGTGCTAACCACATGCCCCAGCATGTAACAGCAGCGCAATACAGCATACATGTACCACAGAAGTTACGCAAGACAGTCACCAAAACTGTTGACCTAGGGAAACCACTGGAACACATTGCTTGAATGAGTTGCTGTACCTCACAGAAGTCATAGAAGACAGCCATTCTCTTGAACTGCTTCATCTTGCCGTGCAGGCTCCTCAGAGGCACTCCCGGCCTCAGCTTCTTGAAAGCCTCGTACATGAACTTGACTTGCTTACATGTGGAGAGGAAGACAATGACCTTGGAGCGCAGGTGCGTCTTGATGAAGGACCACAGCACGTTCACCTTCTCATGCAACTCACAAATGACATAAGCCTGCAGCACAGCACAGAGTTTGTCTTGGGCATGGCACGCCAACCGATGGAAGCCACATCTTGACTTGTGGTAGCTCAGGTGTGCATGTGCATGTGAGTGTGCGTGTGCATGTGCATGCATGTATACGCAGATGAAAGAAGCACCACACGATACACTGTATTTACTGGCATTTTTGAATGAAGTACAGCTTCCAACAGCGCTTAAGGCAAACTTACGAAAGCTTGACAACAATGTGCATGACTGCTTGCAAGCCGCAACTTACTGATCCTGGATGCATGTACGAGCAAAGGGCTTGGCAGAGCACATGTGATGACTGTGCCGCACCTACTGAAGCTTGACAGGAGTGCCAAGCTCATGGCTTGAACGTTCATTCAGGCTGCCATGCCCAGAGCACATGTAATGACTGTGTCGCACCTGTTGAAGCTTGACAGGAGTGGGCATGGCTGCCTCAGCATGCACTGCAATGTACTCGGGCGCCTTCAGACTCAGGCGAGCAAGATCCTTCACTGACTTGGTCTGTGTAGCCGAGAAGAGCATGGTCTGACGCTCCTGAGGCAGGTTGTGCAGGATGGCATTCAGAGTAGCTGAGAAGCCCATGTCTAGAATGCGGTCTGCCTCATCGAGAACCAGGATTTGGATCTGGCTGGCATCAAAACCTGGGGTTTCGTCCATGTGCTGTAGCAAGCGGCCTGGGGTGCAGACCAGCATGTTCATGCCTGCAAGTAGGGAGACAGTCTGCTGTCAGCATGCCACACGACCAATTGTCTAGATGCGAATAGCAAGTCAGGAGTACTTTACGGTTCTGTGATCAAGTGTGATAGGCATGGAAAAACCGCTGTGTTGATGAGCAAATGCACATGCTGCTGCGCCTGAGCTGGGTGATTGACGTCAAAATATGGCGGCACAGCAGAAGTTGTATGATGACTACTTGTTCCAGAAGGTGTTGCTTGCATGGCAGCATCAATGTGCATGCAGTTGACCAGAATTGCACGTGATGCCTGTTCCGGTTCAGCCTTTGCAATCTGGTTGTGCATCTGGCACGTGTGCTTGAACAGTACTGACATTGACGCCACAAATTACTGGTTTCAAACAGTTCAATGAGGCTCTCTGCATAGTCACCTCAACTCTGTGATCCTACTGACAACCCTTGTGGTAGAAAAGAAAGAAAATTCTTTTCTACCACAATAATTTTTCAGCAATCATAAACGGGAGCCTCTTAGGGCGGCAGCCTAGAACCTTGGTGCATGCCTTATGTGCGTGCAAGCACAAGTGTGCAGAGACGAAGATCCTATGCTTACCATGCACTCGCTCCTGCTCCTCCTTGACCTTCTTGCCACCAATGAGCAGTCCAGCACTGAAGTCATGCTTTTTGCCTATCTTGCGCAGCTCATCAAAGATCTGCAGTGCCAGCTCTCTGGTTGGGGAAATGATCAGGCTTCCCAGACCATCTAAGGGTCCCCACTTAAGCCTGTATAGCTTCTCCAATACCTGCGTGGGAACAGTATCATTTGTCCTCCACAGGCGCAGGTGCGTAAGCAATGTTCTGCTGCATGCAGATGTCACTGCTCCTGTAAGGAATACATGAAAGATGCAGAGATTTCTTTCTATTGCATGTGACTCAGGTTGACGAAAGCTGAAGCATGACTGTTGCCTTTGCCTGTTCAAAGCTGTGCAAGCCTTAACAAGTGATGAGTAACTCATGCTGCTTGAAGGCAGGGAAGCTTGCGCTGGCTTGCATTCTGCAGGGTGTGGGGAAGACAACTGGTCGACTCACAGGGATCAGAAATGCCAAGGTCTTCCCAGAGCCTGTTTTGGCAGCACCCAATATGTCCCTGCCACATAAGGCGTGTGGCAAGGATGCCCGCTGTATTGCTGTAAGTTGTGTGAACTTAGACTGAGCCAAGCCGTCTTTGGTGTTTTGGCTGATTGGCAGCTCGTCAAACTTCTTGGCGCCAACATATGAGCCGCTTCTGCGTTCGTTTGACTGCGCCAAGACGTCTGTATTGGGTGCTGGCTTGCCGGACTCCAAAATTTGCTCCAGTTGCTCAATTTCTGCTGCCTCCACTTGCGAACGCTTACCACTCTGTCCTGCCGCATGAAAGAACTTCCTCTTCCGCGCCATGACAGGACCAAATACAGCAAGGATCGCCTGAACAGGCAGTATCAACCGATACAAATTCTTTCAGTGCAAAGGTGGACTCAAGAGTGCGGCAAACCCTAGACGAAGTTTCACGCAAAACCTCGTAAGGTTTGCAACAAGCTGTAGAATTTGTTGCTGATTCATTTCGCAGTACACTGCCGCTGAACCAGATTAGAAGTGCGCTGAGGCGCTGTGTGTACTTCATAAGTTGAGAGAGCGAGGGTGGCCTCCTCGGGCCTGCGGCCAACATGGCGAAACATCACCCAGATCTGATCATGTGTAGAAAGCAGCCTGGCATAGGTACGTACCGGAATCACATTGCAAGCGGAGTCTTGCTCTCTCCGATGTTCCATTTTACGCCACTGACATGTTTCACACTGCTGTTGCAGCTATCGGACGGCTCTGTGAGAAGTGTAAGCTGGCTGTGTCTGCGAGAGTCAGGCTCGCTCGCAGTCTCTGCGAGCTGACTCGGCTGCTCACATTCTCACTGACCCATTGGTCCTGTCTTGATGCAGGTGATGGCAAGTGTGTCATATGCGACTCATACGTGAGGCCAGCAACGCTAGTACGCATCTGTGACGAGTGCAACTATGGCTCATATGCTGGCCGCTGCACCATTTGTGGCGGCATTGGCATATCCGATGCCTACTACTGCAAAGAATGCACTCTACAAGAGAAGGATGTAAGCCTTGCTTGACATCCTGACATGTTGTATGGGTGTTACTGCTGTGTTCCTCAGCTGGCAGGTGTAAATGGCTTGCACGATACTGATGGATTCCTTATTGCATGTCCCGCAGAGGGATGGTTGTCCAAAGATTGTCAATCTTGGCTCAGCTAAAACAGACTTGTTTTACGAGCGCAAAAAATATGGCTTCAAGAAACGATGACCCTTAGGCTGGCAGGCATACGCCTGCCTCTGCCAGCCTAACATAGTTCTGATCCCCTGGATCAGCTTAGACAGGGCGCCATCCTCTACACGTAGAATGTATCCTTGCTTAACTTCTGTGTTGTCAGCCTAATCAGACAGTATGTGAACTTTGCACAAGTGTATTATCTACCCTGAGCAGCTTATACATGCTTGCTTTGTATGATTCGAAGCTCGTGGTCCAGGTGACCTGACTTTGTAAGTGCGTAAGCAATCTGCAACCCATGTTTTCTGTCAGCGCAGCTGACACGCCAATGTAAGCTGGCATGCAAATGCTGTTACTAAGAAAGTGCCAGTGGTGCATTCCTGTGCTTTCCTTGAAGTATACACAGGCCATCCAATGCAACGCATTAGAGTGTCCAACTGCAGAGGTGAGCGACAAGAAGCTTTTTCAAACAGTGATTGTCGATCGCTGTGCAGCCTGACCTTACGATGGGGATGAGTTGAAAAATACACTGGTGTACTGCCATGGCAAAAATGCGTACAACATGTTCTGCTTAATTTCTGACCCGACCATTTCACTACTCAGAGTCTCATTTGGAAGCTGACGACAGGCTAGAGCAGCATCAACATAACATGTGGTAAGAGGAGGGCAAATCAATCATGCAGTCAATACAAGCAATGCGAAATATTGGCCGTATGAATGGCCAAATACATGGTATAGGCATGCTTTCATGCGTTCTTTCGTGCATCTTTGCATGCAGGATCCCTGGACAATCAGCTGTGGTGATGATGACTGTTGGAGCTTCCTCCAAAATGCTGCTGCTGCCATCTGTAGGTCTGGGCAGCATGTCTGCCTTCAATGTTACCCAGAGCGGGGAACTCAGCATCCAAGCTGTTCTCTCTGGACCCGCCTTCAACAAAAGATGGCCTTCTAGATAGCCTGTGATCAGTTCTGGAGTGTGGCGCAGCATAGTCTGTGGAGCCTGAACCTGCCCTGAGAGACGGCCTGCGTACTTCTGGGATGATCATTGGGCGCACATGAGGCGATGCAGTGGCTGGAAGGGAATCTGCCTCCAATGTCAACAGCCCTGTGGTTGCGCTGTGCATGTCGTCAGGCAGACCACCAGGCCAGGAGGAGTTGCTAGACTCAAGGGACCCTAATGCTGTTTGCTCAGTGTGGCTGCGCCCTGACACACCTGCAAGAAAAGATGGATGTAGCTATTGCACTTGAATGCATGTATGCAAATCTCTCCCAGCACAATAAGCGCAGTCATGACATGCTATGACAGACAGACTTCGCACTACAAAAGAAGAGGAACGAACGGATAGGGGTGTGTTTGAAGTCAACTTTCCTGATCAAAATGGCTGTTTGGAAAGTGCAAGGCAGGGCTTCAGCAAAGCTCTGCATCTTGCTTGTAACAGTGTTACATCGGTGCAATGAATGGTAGTGGCCGGGCAGCAAGGCAAGCAACAGAGGCACGGACAGACTGGCCAGCCGCACAGCAACCAGCAGAGGCATGCTCACAACGGACCACAGCAGAAACCAGCACCTGCATCTGAGACAGCTGGTGTAGAACTGAACGACCAAAATGCACCAACAGCTTCTGCAAACCCACCTGCTTGCAACAGACCACCTGCTGCTTGGCTTGCACCAGACTTCCTTGCAGCAGCAACTGGCACAGGCTGTGCTGGCGGCGGCTGTGACATGGTCTGTGTGGCGCTGGAAACCAGGCTTGATGTCAGTGCTGATGTGGACGCTGCCCGCTGGGTGTGCCGCGTGGCTGAGACATAGGTGCGGGAAGAAGAGGAGGAGGCTGAGGGGGAGGAAGGGGGACTGTCTGCAACACACAGTCACACTGCTGTCAGCAACAGGCTTGTGTCTAGGAGTGTGACCCTGAATGTTGACAAAAGATGCAGCTTTGCAGAAGACCATGACTGTGCAGATTGCTTGGTATGAGTGTTTTCTCAACGCTGCAGATTCTGGAGGGTGTCACCACATCAGCAACACTTAGCAGGGCAAAAATAGACAACTGTAAGGCACGCTGCAGTGCTTGTAGCACCATCAGCTGCGGCATACATGAGAAGTTGTTTGCAACATGCAAGCTGGGACTGCAATATTAGCAGACCAAGCTGCATGACTGAATGTTTCCAGCTGGCAAGGGATGCTTCATAGCAAAGCATGTACCTTCGGAAGCAGAATGTGGGGCTTCAGCTGCTGCACTGCTGCTTGCTTGATCAGCAGCGGGCTGCGAGGAGACAGCTGTGGGAGTTGTGTCAGCGTCTGAGGCCTGTGATGAGTCATCTGGTGGCGGAGCAGTCTTTGACAAGGGAGGGGCAGGCTTTGAGGCCGTAGTGCTGCTGTCCTTTGCATCCTTGCCCTGCCCCTTCTTGCTCACACTTGGCCTGCATCACACGTGCCTGTGTCACAATATGGTGCAGACTGATCAGGGAAAGCAAGCCTTGAGCCACTCTATGGCCATTGCATCTTGACTGTTGCACAGCTTGCTTGTTGGAGCTTGGCTGTTACACCTGTTGCAATATTGTGATGACAATGCACAGAGGCTTGAGCACCGGACACTCTTGCTCTGGTCCTGCTGTGATCAGTGCCAGAGTCGTCTCCCATGTGAGTCCAGGGCAAAGTCAGGGGCTGTGCACTTTTGGTACCTGCAAACTCGATCTACACCCTGACTTTGTCTGCTTTCTTGCAACCCGTAACTACATGTATGCTGAGTTTGCATAGAGAAGCAGTCTCAAGTGCAAGCAGGCCAACAAATGCAGTGTTGACAGCAGCAAGAAGTAGAGTGGGACACATGAGGTTGGCTCACCCAGCGGTGCCCTCCAGCTGGTCGAAGGGGGTGCCTGAGTGCTTGGCCTGCAGCTGGGTCATGCAAGACATGGAGTGGCTGCGCCTCATGGGGGTGGGGCCCAACAGCACCACCTCACTGCCCAGCATGCCCTGCTGGGTCACCCCCTGCTGGCACTGCCACTCTGAAATGGCAGCCCAGGCGTACCTGGTCAGAAGCAAAACGCAGGTTTGTTATCAAGCAGCAGAGATTGGGTAAACACACTGTATGTCTTTGTGTAGGGTTTCAACATGGGACCATTTGACCAGCAGCATGACGTACACACATTGCAAGTAGCTGCATGCTTGTACATACCGTGAGTAAGGACGGTCTGATTAGCATGTACCATGGTTCAGCAGCATGATGTACATTCAAGGCGGCTGTATACCTGTGCACAGCACGACTTGAGGCCACCAAGTGAGCATCGTGTGTCAGCAGCATGACATACACTTTCTGCAATGAGGTGTGTGCTCATGCTTGGCATGATGTGAGGCAATTTGATACACAAGCAGTGTCCACATAGTTTGAGATTTATTTCAGTCATCCCTACAGATGAAGCAGACCTGCTTTTCTGCAATCTGAGAGAGTCACACATTGTCAACAGACGCATAACAAGTAACACCCTTGGACATTTTGACAATTGTCAATTCGACCAGAGACAGTGGGATGCAAATGTGGCGCCAGCAGGCTGTTAGGCCTACCGGTTGGCATCTCTGACGATACGGTCCATGAGATGGAAGTCCATCAAGCGGAAGCGTGAGACGGGGGGCCGCAGGTACAGGTCAATCACATACTCCCTGCTCACCCGCCTCAGCGTCTGGCTGTGACTCATCCACGTCAGCGCATTCACAATCTGTTGATACCTGGGCAGCTTGATGCCAAACCTGCACAACAAGATGAGCTTCGGCTTCCTCTCTGAGCTGCTTTGAGATGTTTCATTTGTTCCTGTACTGTCTGTGTCCAGCGTCTTGTGGCTGAGCATGCCTCATCATGCTGCAGGTCATACTGCTGAACATTCTAAAAAAGTCAACTGTCACAATCAACACTGTATCTGTCCAGTTGCAATGCTTTGGCTATGCTTCTTTGAGATCAGGAATGTGCATGTACAGATACAATGTCACCTGAAGCGTGGGATGGGGCACCATCTGTCCCAAAGCAAGCGCCAGCCGCTGAGGCCACCATCAAAGGGAGTCAGGTTGTGCCACACGCTGTCGTCCCTGTCTTCCACATCCACCACAATCACCTGCAAACGGAACAGTCAGCACATGTCTTGTACGCACAGCTGCTGTACAGTCAGCGCATGTCTTGTACACACAGCTGCTGTACACCAAGACATACAACAACGTTGCTGGCCTGGCGGTGCGTGAGCTTTGTTGAGTTGCTGTTGAGTCAGGATAGGCAGGCATTCTGCCCATGCACACAAGCTACTTGTGCGCTTGTGGTACTGGCATAACTTGCAGTAAGCTGCATCCATGGCCTTTTGAAGGATACTGTGTCATGCTTGATGCACCTTCTGACCATAAGCTATGATACTGTTTCCTGCACCTGACTGCATCTGAGTGCCTTCTGCAGAATTTACATGGAAAGCAATTACGCAGATTTTTGTCCATTCAAGTGTGTAATTTGGCATGAACTGCAGGCCAGGTCCTTACTGTATCCACGCCCATGCTGCGCATGACATCAACAGGGATGTTGTTCATGTAGCCGCCGTCCACTAGCAAGTCTCCCTTGTAGTAGACAGGGGGCACCATGCCTACAATGGTCATGCTAGCTCTGACCAGCCGCCACAAGGGCCCTTGGTCGTGCACACTGGACTGCCCCTTGCTCAGGTTGGTGGTATTGCAGAAGTAGCTGCATGCACAACAGTCATGTCAGAATGAATGCTCTGCAGAGCTTGCAATGCTGTGATAAAACCTGTAACAACCTGCATGCACAGAAGATGCAAGCTGCACACTGTGTTGACAAGAGCTTGCGCTTGGGTCCAAAGTGCAAACACCCATCCAGCAGCCTTCTTGGTCATCATCTTTAGAGTGTCCACCTTATGAGGAAAAGCATGGTGGCCAACATGACAAACATGCATGCAATGGCTACATGCTGGACTGCCTGAACAAGCAGACATGAAACGCACAAGCAAACTTCTGATGGGCATCTCAAACAGTTTTGCTTGAGCTAAAGTTCCAGGGCTTTTGGCAGCAATCTCTGGTGTTGCCTGCCACAATCCCACCTGAGCCACAGATCCTCAATCTGCTGTGCCCCATGCTTGAAGGTTTCACGCACAACCCGGTCAAAGCCCACGCCATTGAACACCGACATGATGGGAAGCGTTAGATCCCAGAGCAGATGCTGCACGCTGCTCATCTGGCGTGCGTACTCACGCACTAGGTGGTGCATCTGTTCCCAGGCCAGCCCTTGGGAGTACAGGGCAGCCATGAAAGCCCCCTGCAGCCACAATAGTGCGGTGAGGTATGCCAAGCATTGCACTGAGACCTGCTGTGTTGAAACCACTGAGAGTGACGGAAAGCCTTGCTGCAGAAGTGCATCAAAAGCCAGCAAGCTGGTGCAGAGCATGCTTCACACCCTCCCACAGCGGGATGTGCTCTCAACCATCTGCTTGCCTAGCCACACATGACCTAGATGAGCAATGGTCGCTGAGCAGCCCTCTGTATTCAAAGAAATGTCTAATAGAAGCTTTAAGGGGCTTGGGTCAAGCAGAAGTGGTATCTGCAATTGTCAAGTGCTAGCCGAGCCTCACCTGAGAGGTGCCGCCGATGATGTCTACAGGGACACCAGCATCATCAAGGGCATGGAGGACCCCCAGGTGGGCCAACCCTCTTGACCCCCCTCCTGACAAGACCAGTCCCACAGCCTTGCCAGCCATCCAACGGCCCAGCCGTGCAAGATCCTGCAGTCAGCGCCTTGTGCTTGTGTGTGCACAGGTGGCATGCTCTTTGGGCAGCATGCTCTCATAAATGAAAGTATGGAAAAGCTGCTTATGCCACACTGCAAGGTAAGCTAGTTTAGCACCAACTGGCGCCAAGTGCAGAACTTTGACGTCACCTCAAGTATGTCGTGCAGGCAAGCAGGCCACAGATAGTTTTGTATGGAATGTGGTTATTGATTGTGATAGTGCACACTATCATGCAGTGCTTTCAACAACTTGTATGGCCAGCAATGCGCAAATCTCAACCATGCGTGCTCACATGCATGACTCGTTTCATGACAGCAAAGTCTCACTGCGAGTTACGACTGGGCTGACAGGCTGAATGCATATCACAAAGATACCTTAGGATGTGTCAAGCGTATGTGGTGGTGGCGAGCCAAGTGGGGTCTTGCTTCAAGCCACGCTGCAGTGCCTTGAGGCTCAGAGTCTGGCCCATGCAAAAGGACCAACTCGACCCGCCTGCAAGACTATGCATAAGATCATACTAGCCAAATATGTTATACATTTCGTGGTGTGGCATGCAAACCTGCAGTGCGGTGATGGCATAATGACATCGTTAACAAGCTGAATTTGATGACATAAGGTTTGACAACAACAAACGACCTCTCAATAGCAGTCAAATCTGGAAAGATAACTCACCATTAAAGTACATCTCAACAGGGAATAATGTTGTAGAAACAGCATGTACTCAAATACAGAGAACACAAGCATGTTACCTGAGGTAAGAAGTCCAGCTTTTGTCATCCAGCTGACCTCTGCGGCTCTGCTCCTGAGGGAAGATCTCAGACCACTTCTCAGACAGGGGTCCCCCCGCAGTGTACCCCCGGGTCCCGCTGCTCTCAAACAAGCCGGAATTTGGGGCCTGATGCGACCTGGCCTCAGGCGGTGGCACCGGCGGCTTTGCTAGCAGAGACCAAACAAGCTCTTGCTCAAGATCGCCAATCTGCACAGCAAATGAGCAAGTCATGCCTGGCAGAAATCACTGACTGTGGCAAATGATCAGACCTCGCCTCGCTAGGCTGGCATTGGTGAGTGCGCAGGGAGCAAGCCAGCTGTTGCTCAAGCTCAAGCAGAGCACGGTAACAGCTTTGATGAGAAATCAGTTGGGGTGCATAGTAATGTGAGGTGAGAGCTGATAGGCCTGCTTGCAAGCTTGCATCTCAAGTCCAACAGGCCGAGGTACTTGTTTCAACCAAAAGGCGCAGACCACTGCATGTTTTGCACAGAGCATGCACGACAGAAATCATAACAAGCAGCAAGTCCAAAGACAAAGGTGACCTCACAGCTCAGCTGCAAATCCTAGGATTGGCCACTTTTGAGGCAAATTGCATTAGAGCACTAGGCAATGGCAGCATGAGTAGCAAAAATAGGAGTGGCGCCTGCACAATGTTACAACACAAGCAGAGGACAGTCAAGTCACCTGTGAAGTTGCCCCTTCAGACGCCACTAGAAGAATACAGTCAGCTTGAGATATGCAGATCTTGGACCAAGGCGTGAGGGTTGTATCAGCCTCAAGTAGGATGAACCTGCAAAATGGCAAACCAGGATTATAATGATGCTCACAGGCTGACTGAGCAGTGATACTTTCTTTCGGTCCAACAAGATGAGCACAGAAAACCGCAGGTAAATTGATGCAAGAGTAAAAGCAAAGGTGCCAATGGAGCAGTTCTGAACATTACGGCTTGTATTCCTCATTATAGGCAAGCATTGCTCATCAATGTGACCCGATCCTGTATACTGGCACTTAAACCAATCCAGGCCCATGCATTTTGTGTTGGGATGCTCATTGCAGGGGTACAGTCACCTGTAGTCTTCCTCTTGAGCAGCCATCCAGGAGGTGATCTTACTCCTGTAGAACGAGACATGTAGCCGGTCAAAGGCTGTAGGGAAGGTCATGGCCACAGTGCTGGCTGAGAGATGCAAGGTGGCGCCAAACAGTTCCTGCAATGTTGCCTTCAGCCCAGCCGTCAGCTTTCGCACAGCAGCCGCGGCTGGGTTGTTCACAGGCGAGTGAACGTTAGAGAACAAACTGGACGCTGTCGTGTGTGCCGCTGTATCGGTGCTGCTAGCTGATGCATTGCTCTGCGCCCGGTGTGAAGTAGCAGAAGGTGCGGAACTAGACAGGTGGGCAGCTTGCAGAATTCGGCGTGCATGGCGGCCAAGGTTGCTGCCGATGCGGGACGGGTCCGCAGTGAGGGCGCTCGACTCCTCGATTGCGCGGAGATTGGCTGGGTTGAGGCGAGAAACCGAAGCATTCTGGTTGACCTGGGTTTGATGAAGAGAACTGGCGCTGTCATGGCTAGAGTGCAGCGGCTTGCTGTTGGTGGACCTAACTGAGGCCTTGAAGGCTTCATGAACACCTGCAGTTGCATTGAAACAATTCTGCATAGTAGAAAAGCCCCTTGCTGGATTGTGAGACGCACGGCATGCAGCCATAATGCCTACTCCTGACCGATCACAACCACACTTTGCAAACATAGCAGTGTTGCACCAACGTTCAATGTGCACATGGCGCGCAAGAACAAGATGTCTATGCTGAACTTCAGGCAAGAAGGGCAGCATTCAGAGCGAGAAAAGCAAGCCTGCAAGTGTGCAAGCCGTCCCTGATTGTGGATACCGTTGCAGGAGAGGGTCACTGCACAGTACAAACCTGCAGGCAGTAGAGCAATTGTGACAATCTCATGTCTCTTGTGCTCTTCATCCTTGCTGCCACCACTCTTGGCAGCACGCGAGTTGGCTGATGAAGTGCTGGACTGCACAGCAGACCTTCCACCCTGATCATACCTGCAGCACAATGAGGCTGTTGCACAGAAAATAGATCAGGCCAGAACAGCAATACCTGCAGTGCAATGAGTAGCCACATCACAAAAGCAATAACATGCACAATCCTGAACAAGACTCATATTTGCAACCCTTGGCAAGCCTTATATCTGCTGCAGCATATAACAGGGGGGTTCAGGGCAGATCAACAGACCATGTAAGCAAAATACACGAGAAGGGATTCTCATTTCAGTCTTGATAAATCACCCAAGTGTTTCTTACTTTTACACGAGTAGTAAGCTTACTGATTGGGGTTGGAGCGCGCTGCTGAGGCTGCAGAGAGGCGGCGAGCCATGCCGTCCAGCATCCCTGCCACAGCCTTGGGACACTGGCTGGAGATCAGCTCAAAGGCACCCTGCACACTCCCACTACGTTTGCTGCCAGACAGAGGGGTTTCTACAGTGATTTGTCCAAAACCGCACTTAACATTGAGGAGGACCAGTCATGCAACTAAAAACCGAAAATTTGCCCAAGTCAAATCAAACATGTCAGACAAAACGCTGACCCTGGTTCAACTTGACACTAATGCTTCAAGTCGAAGTTAGACTGTTGCATATACAGCATAGGTGTGGTCAGGCTGAGCATCCGTAGAATGCACACGTGCCAGGCAGGCCTCATTGAATGCCTTTCTGCTCCATGTCCTTAAAGACCATTGAACCTAATACCTGACAAGCATCTTGCATGCAAGAAGTTTGAAGCACAAAGTCAAACCTGCTTACCTTGCTCATGCGGACCAGCTCTGAGTCACGCACACACAGGGCAGTAGTGTCATGGATGCCTCCTGTGAGAGCCCAAACAGCCCCGACAGCTTCTCCTCGCCCCACCTCCTCCTCCACTCTCACGCGTGGCCTCATGCTGGCGTCCTCCCGGATGAGCCTGATGCGGCCAGAGATCAACACGTACAAGCAGCTTGCTGGCTCATCTTGCCTGCAGCATACAGGAAAGCTTTTGAGTGGGTGCCTACTGTAGTCTTGAATTCTACTCGCCCAGCTTCCAGCATGTCTGGCTACTTTTGCTACACCGTTTTGCTAACCCTTTAGCTAAGATGTCGGGTTCTGAACATGTCTGACATTAGAGATATGGCATCAACAGGACCTAAACACAACCTGCATGCTCTAGCTGCTTGTCCATTTTTTCCATGCAGCGACTGACCTATTGCTTCTCGGCTGGATGCGAGCTCATGAGCTTGATGTCCTTTGCGCAACACCAACTTGATGGCTGTGTTGCGCAAACGTGGCTTGCCACCTCATGCAAATGGCAGATGCATCATTAACAGGCATAAAAAGTCGGTATCATGCAAGCATCCTGAGCTTGCAGGAATGCAGCAAGACAGAGAAGCTGCATACTTGCAAGCAACATGCCCACACAAAGCACCCAAGTTGTGCAAGAAGTCACGACTGCTCCAGATGCAAGCAGAGGCGTACTTGTATGCAGTGTCTCCGGCATTGAGCCACACCCGATTGAGCCCCAGAGAGAAGAACTGCGTGATGATAGGGCCCAAGGCCCGCCCAGCAGCCAGCAGAAGCTCAATGAAGGCTGTAGAGTTCACTGCCTGTGCACAGACACATGACAGACCTTGCACAAGGATATTCCACCAAGCCAGCCTTGAGATGCAGGTGTCGATGTTGTTCCAAATGACTGACCAGGTGCCTGCTGAATTCTGGCTGATGTGGATTGTGGTGGCTTGTACGTTGTGCAACAGAAGCCTGTCTGGGATGGTTATCTTTGGTGCTGTTCACAGTAAACCATGCTTTGCTGGCAGCAGTAGGCCTGCAGTAGTCGTTTTGTGGACAGGGCTCAAACTGCATGGTCCCTATTCTGTCCAGTCGTATGCCCAATGCATTGTTGGCCACGCCTCTTAAGCTGGACAGCAAGGGTGCAGGCAAGCATGCTTGGCTTTTAGGTGGTCTCAATGATGAGGCCTTCAGCAAACAAACATGGTCACGTATGGTTGCGAGGTACATCACAGATGCTTTCATCTTTTTGTCACCCTCACAACCATATGTGATTATGCATATTTGCTGAAAGATCTCATCATTGCGACCTCACAGAAGCTAGGCATGCTTTTTGGGCCTGGCAGTGGAGGCTGGCATCCAGTAGCAAAGAAACAAGAAGGCAGAGACATTGCAACATGACAACATACATGGTGTAGTTCGATGTGAAGTCAGCCTCAAAAGCATTGGATCGGCAAACCCTCCATGGCAGTGAATTGGTTCCACATATGGAAAGACAAAACAAGCACAACATTTTGCCACATGGGCCAGAGGCTGGTGAGTCACCAGCAGCTTCTCCAGCTCATGAGGGCCAAAGGCAACAAGCTTGCAAGGCTCAGCAGTTCTGATAACAGCCCTGGTCTTGGTGCTGCTGAGGTAGGCTGCACAGCCCAGCAAGCTGCCAGGCACCACAACTGCTGACTCTAGCTGCCCTGACTTCTTTGTCCTCTCAGCAAACATATGACCCTGAAAGCATAGGCAAGAGCCTGAAAATTGCAGGGTGTCAAGCAGTGATTTCAGCTACAGCAAACTAACTCATGCATTGGAGCTATTTGTGCATGCAGAGCTGCCATTGATGCAGAACATAGAGGGTAGTGAGACATACAGACAAAGCACAGAGCATGGCCATCTGATCCTGGCTAGCAGTCACAAAACAGGGCTATGCTTGTCGCATTGCTGAATACTGACCGAGAGCAGGATGTGAAACTGGCGGCAGGCTTGGTCTTTCTGCTGCAGCACATGACCCCTCTGCAACTGCAGCCTGCTGCCCACCTCCTCATGCCTCCCTGATGCTGCATGCAGCACCTGCCACAGCCCCTTGCTGATCTCCACATCAGCAGGGGTCACTACATCCCACCCCCCCTGCCAAGTGGCCTGCTTGCAGCAACTAAGCCTGAGAATTGTAGTCCTAGTCAGTTACACTGTATACCAGGGTGTACAGGAAGCCTGGCTGTGGCGCAATGATGTCATTCTTTTGCACACACACAAGTGAATGCTCACCAATGTGTTCATGCCAGGGGTCTTGGGCAGAGCAGACAGACGTACCTGTTGGCCATACATGGTGGAGTTCTTGTACAGCGGAGAGCGCTTGGGTGGGGCAGGTGTAGATGGCACTCGGGCTGATGTGCTTGCTGGGGGCTCCTGCATGTCATGCTGGCAGTGAGCATATTGCAAAGCCCAAATATTTGCAGAGCACTGGTTTCATTGACTACAACTCCAATTTGGGTTGCATTGATTCGCTTTTGCATCTGCTTGTGCAGTATCTGTGACAAGATACTGGTGCAAATGCACAGACCCCGATGCAACTGAGACAGTCACATGGCAAAATTGCCACTTGGTCAGCAGGTATCTTTCTACAGCAGGTATCTTGACAACAGCAATGGAGTCCCTACAGGTACACCTGTTTTGCTGCCTCTGGGGAATCTGGCAAGGCGTCAGACTTAGCAGTGGCAAGAGCCACTGGCAGAGACAATGTGTTGAGCCTATTTAGCGTCCGCCGCAGATTGGCAGCAATGGCAGTGTCAGCCTCTGCACTGTTCAGAGCTCCAGAAACATCACTGGCAGCTGCTGCACGGCTGGCAAAGGGACTTTGCAGCACTGGGGATGGTGATCGCGGTCCCAGATGCGAAGGCGCTCCCAGGGAGCTGTCATCAATCCCCTGGCTGACAGCTGTGGCGATGGTCGCGCTGGCTGTGGGAGCGGTGGCGGAGGAAGAAGAAGCCATGGCCTCGGTGTGCAGGGAGTCTTGTAAGGCATCTGCCAAGGTGCTTTCTAGATTGGGAGAACCTGACAGACCTGACATGGCTGGACCTGCAAAGGCCATGCGCAATTAATAAATCCAGATCTTTTGTAATTTTGCCAAAGATTAATTGGTGGGTCTTGTAAATTATACAAACCCGACAGGCTTGGCCTAGCTGCAGCTGTGAGGCACTGAACCTGGAGGACAAGAAGCTGCATGCAACTGGACTGACCAGCTTGAAGCTAGCCCAAGGCACTGACAGAGATGTTGAAACTCATGGCCATGATGCATAGCAACCAACTCACATCAGCACTTCTGCAACAATGTCACCCATTCTTGAGATTCACTCTCACCTAAGCACACATGCTGAATGCTTGCTTGCTTACGGCATGTATGTTGGCATCAAACCTGTGCTTTCAAGCCAGGATGTCTGATGAGTCACAACTAGCTCCACACCGCAGACTGTAAGATTTATAAAAAAAAAAAAAAAAAAAAAGAAGCATGCGTGGTCACACCTTCCTCCCCCTCCTTCTCTGCTTCTTCAACAACCTCCAGCGCAATCTTCTTGTGGCTCTTCCTGCGCTTGCCGAGCGCCTTCAACCTCGCCTGGTTCATCTGGCTCTCTGCATCACACTCACCAGCCCAATTGCTGAAGGGCGACTTCATGGCGGTGGGGTGCACCCCATGCACACCCATGCCTGGAATGGCCACCCCACCTGGCTCTGGAAAACCCTCTTGTGCTGCATGGATCTCCCCAACTTCTGCAAGACAATCATTTTGGTTTGTGTCAGAAGATCATGTATGCACCACCCCAAAAGTGTCATGTGAGACAGTGTATGCTGCAATTGCCAGAAGCATAAGGGATGCCAGATGGTCTGGCCGAGGCAAGTGCGCTTGCCGTGCTGAGTACATGTCTTTCAATGCTAGATTGACCAGAGACGCCAGATTTGTCCACCTGGTTGCTCTTAGGTCAAGACAGACAGAACCAGGCTTGACAACATAAAAAGCTGTATAGCTGCATGCTGTTCTGTCATGCTACGACCAACTCTAAGTGATGCAATATTTAGGACTGTTCAAACAGATGTTAGCTGTGGAACAAGCACTGCTCATGATACAGCACCACGCAAGGATGATGCATCAGGATCAGTATCAAGACAAGGTGCATGTGCTGTTTTGAGCTATAACATACAGTGCCTGCACAAGTGCCTGCTAGCAGCAAGGCACACATCATTCATCTAACATCCTGCAGCTGTGATTCACTTCAGATGTGCAAATCTTATGTGTACAGCACATGTTGGACAACAATGCGCATGCCTGTAGGCTAACTGCATGCTTGACAAAGGCCACGCAGGTGTCGCACCGTTTCCAGGTAGCTGTGCATCACTGCTTGCCATGTTTGCTGCTTCATCCTTGTCGTCAGCGCTTTTCCCTGCAGACTTTGCTGCAGCTGGCCTCTGGCTAGATCTTGCAGTAGGTCGAGATGGGCTGTCAACCATGAGTGACTCTGCTGGTGCCATGTTCAGGCCCAAAAGAGGTGAGGACGTCTCAGCTGACTGCTGAAGGGACAGGTTGAGGAAGTCGCTGAGAACAAAGTGGGCAACACGCCACAGCCGAGCCAAAGCCTGCAAATGTCCATGAGCATGTCTGGATTCACTATCAACGTCAAATAATCAATTTTGGTAGACTGGCTCAGGGAAAAGATGAGCCAATTACTGTTGCTGAGCTGAGGGCTGCAAGCCATGTGAAAAGGGCGATGCGGTGTGGCTTGTTACGCATAGCCTTACACATGCCATTTGGGATGCACCTTAGAGCAAGATGAGATGTGCGTGTGAACCAGTTGCCAAGGTGCAACAGCAAAGCACCATTTTGCATTAGGTCAAGAGTTGTGATGTTTCCCGCAAAGGTTGCAATCACAGAGAATGACAGATGCTGTTTACCTTGTGCAGGTATATCTGCAAAGTACGTGGCCTGGCCATGACAAAGCTCATGAAGAGCTGGCGGGAAACCTGCACCAGCTGAGCCCCTTGACCCAACGCTGCACAGGTGCACGTGCGGCGACCACCTGCAACATCAGTACAGTATGCATCATGATAGGCACCCTTGCCTAGTAGCAATCTCAATACAGTATACACCACTTGTAAGGCTGCCGTGATCTGCCATACACATGCTGCTACTATGGGCTAGGCTACCAACAGCACCAAACACAGCCAACCAGCAATGAAGAACAACCTGGGCAAGCTGAGACACTGGCAAGTACAATTGTGCTGAGCATGCCAAAGAAGAGCATTGAACAGCATTGATGTACAGGAGAGACTTCGTGGATTGTATAGTGTGTGAAAGCACAGACGGCAGGCATGCAGTTGCTGATGAGTGTGCATACCGTCCAAAATGTCCACATCCCCAACGCTCTCTCCAGGTCTAAGGGTGTTGGTGTGCATCAGCTTGTCGCCATCATGCATGTACACACCAATGGCTCCTTCCAGCACAATGAAAATGCCGCTGCTGCTGTCATCTCCTGTCTCAAAAAGGGTCTCATTTGGCTGCACCACCACCTGCAACAGCAAAGTCTGCCTTGAGAAACTTTGACCTGATGCATCTTTAGATAAGGCTGCCCTTTGGCACACATGTGGGCAAGCATAGCAGCAGCTACACAAGCTCACACCATAAAAGCATTGCAAAATACGTATTTCTGCACCCGGCAAACTGCTCACAGTCAGAATCTGGGCATTCTGGCAGCACAAGTGACAAAACAAGCACTTGCATGCATGCCATGTGTACCATCTGTGAGGCCTCTAGCAGCTCTTGCGATTCAGCCAGATCCAGGCATGAGAAGAACTTGGTGGTTGCAAAGAAGTTTGCATGATCCTTAGGCCTGCATGTAAGCCATGAGTTCGCGCAAGAGGGCACAATGCCGCGTGTTGAGCAATGGAGCTGGATAGTCCAGGTAACAAACAACACTCACAGAGAGTAGGGTGCAAAAACATGTGTGAAAAACACATGTGAAAAACAGGTATGACGTGAAGGTGATGAGGGAAGGGAAGGTGAGTGTGCCAGCATTACACTACTCAGCAGACAGTGTAGGCAGGCGCAAGAGCTATAAGGCATACTGCTTCCATCCTTCACTGATAGTGCGTGCTCTGTCATCACTCAGTGACTCAGCAGTGGCAGCGTTGGCTGTTGAAGTGTGTTTGCTCAAGGCTGGCAGGTTCCAGCTTGCTGTGGGTGAATCTGGCTCTTCGCCTGGGTGCAGTGCAACATCACACGATTTGAGCGTCGTCTGTTCATAAGCGGAGTGATGCCTTGCACGCTGGATGGCACATTTCACATACATGCTGTGTGCAAACGAGCACAGACTGACAAGGCAAGGAGAGCCAAGGCTGCAATCACCTTCAATGGTAAAGAGTGGAATGCCTCCTTGCTCCTCTGCCCAGTTAGCGATGCTTGTTGCAGCAGCCCTGAACAAGGAATGCAGTGAAAGTCAACGGCTCAGCCTTGCAGACGGATCGTGCGCGGTCATGAAGACGCAACAAATAAGTTTACAAGACATGCGCTATTTGTGACTGCAGTGCTTACCTCCTGAGAGCCCTTAGCAATCTCGAAATTCCTGAGTTGTAACCCTCTATTCCAGCCAGAAATACTAGTGCACCTAGACCGATAGCAACGTTGCGACGGGTGCGTGTGTTGACGGCAAACGCCGAAAGGGACACTAGATCTGCCAATTCCATAGGCGTGTTTGATTGCACTGGCTTCAGTGAAACCTAACAAAGCTTCGCCAGGTCTGCTAATTGCAAACGCAGCTAACGGCTGGTTGGACCTGTCGCGGTCCAATCACTTCAATACCGAGGAGCAACCTAACGCTACATCTCAGCAAGTCAGGGGTACAAAGTCAAGTCAAGTCCAAATCTTGCACCCTCGTGTATATCATTGCAACTGATGATCACATCATGTGGAAAGGCTTCCACACTTGTTTCATTTTCCAGCCGAATGAGCATCGGCATTGGTACCAACTCGGTGCAAGGCTGGTAGGTCAACACTCGGTCTGGGGTCGAGGCTGATCAAGGTTGAAATGAATCAGTCTGTCTCCGAAACCATTTTTCCCAACTCAGTGGCTTACTTTGGCCTATACATCAATCTCTTCCGTTCTCTTCACAGCTAGACAGCTTGAGGATGTAAACTGCAAGAACAAGAGACCGCGTACTTGCACCAACTCAAAAGCCAAGAAGAGTCGTTTGCGAGCAGACACCAAGATCCTCTTAGGTTGCGCTGCCCAGATTTGCTGGCAGCTTGCAGTTGCAGCAACCAAATTTTATTCAGTCTCAGGGTGCATCTGCACTTACAGTCAGCAACGCCTGTGCTCAAGCTTTCACTTCCAGCATCATCAGAGAACCTGCATCCTTTCTCATACTACCTAATTGACAAAGCTGTGACTGCAAGCGTTGCACTCAGTATACCCCAGAAAACCCTTTCTGGATCAGGCTGTCAAGTATGCGAGGCCATACTTCGTCAAACTTTTTAGATCTGGCTTCTTGCTGAATCACTCTCTGCACCCCCTGTGAGCTGGACCATCTCCATTCGGCTGGCTACCCTGGCTCCCTTTGTGTTACGCTGGCATTACAGGTGGTACACATCGCGATACTTTTTGACGACTTACAAAAACCTGTTGCTGACTGTACTTTCCCTTGAGATGTGTCCATGGTTCAAAGGCCATGCAAGACACGAGCAGTGCCTTTGACGACAACAGCATTGCCTTGAACGAGTCAAGCAATGCTTAATTTAGCTTGCTATCAACTAGTTTCCCCACATCTTGCAGAAACCTGTGTTTCAATCAGCATGTGTTTTTGCAGGCAAGCAGCAATGAGATCAGGCAGGGACAGCTTTCTGCTGGGCCCTAGTGGCTATGGCTTCCTCCATCCTACAGCCATTGCTCCCCACGATTCTCTCAGGCAGATCATGATCAACATGACGTCAGCAGCAGCAGCTCAGTTGAGCATGACATCATACGTGCACTGGGATGAGTACGACAACTCAGACACACATCAAGTGACAAGTACCCAGCACAGGAGCTTACACGCTGATGAAAGTTTGCTTTTGAAATCAGAATCATTAAACGTGGGCACAGCAGCCATGGAAGAGTACATTGCAAACTTCCAGAACACCAGCATTCAGGCTGTGTTCAGTCCCATAACCCCGTATGTGCACAGATGGATTGGCAGGATTGCAACGTTTCGTGAGTTGATCAGGTGGACAGGGTCTGGTGCAACAGACAGCCCTTCAGCTGTTGCTGATATGCTCCTGCAGCTCTCCAGGGGTACTACGGGCTATGTGTACAAGCTCCCTGATATCACAATGCAGGATGTGGAAGCCTTAGGACTTGCATTGCAGAATACACATGTGAAATTAATGGGTCACAGAGAGCTGGTAATGCTAGCTGCCCAAACAAAGCCTATGTCAGCAGTGTGATTTAGGCCAACAATCAATGCAAGGGGCTATTAGGTTTCAGTGAGCAAATTTGCTGACTGGTTGCCACGTCTGCAAATTTACAGGGCAAAAGTACACAGCATGCGCACAGTTCTTTGGCCCCGCAAGGAGAAAGAACTCAGTTGAGACCAGACCAGACCTTCGACAAGTGGTGTCTTTTCGGAAAAGACTTTTCCCCGGACGTTTGCTGCAATAGTAAGTCATGCCTGCTGTCACATGTTTAGCACAGATATGGCAGCAGGATTTGCAATGAGGCATCCTTACAGCATGTGTGCTTTGCATGGGGATCCCTCGTTACATACAAGGATCCAACATGTTGCTGCATGGCCATAAGCTGCTCAACAAAAGGGGTTGCTAGACTATGACGCAGTCAACTTTGTGCTAGCGCTCTTGTTGTACAAATAGTACACCATGCCAAGCATCAAGGCTACAACCCCAATCAGCCCCAGCTCTGCCTTGTGCCCCTCACTCCACTGCACTACAGTCCTCGACAAATGCCGCCCATATGCTTGCCAGCTCTTCTTCTTTGGGTTGCTGCGGGCCTTAGGCGCCTCCACCCTCCGTTTCAGTGCTTCACTCTTCTTCGCTGCTTGATTCGCAGCCTTGTTGGCAGCTTTGCTCACCCGAGCTGGAGCTTCCTTGACAGCTGCTGGAAGCTTGTCTGCTGCAGCTGCTGCTGCTGATGACAAAGTGGCGCTGGGAGCTGCATCTGCATTTGAAGTCGTCCCTGCTGCCTGCCTGACTTGTGCATCTGGGTCCGTTGACTCATCACTGTCAGGCTTATGTTGCTGCGCTGCTGCCTGCACATGCCAAACCATGGTGTCCAAGGTTGATGAGCCATGATTGAAATTAAATCTGGGCTGCCTGTATGCAGTCCTTGCATATTGCATATTGCAATTGTGGGACTCATTATGGGGTGGCTGCCATGCTGTGGCAAAACAGAGCAACCACAGAGGACACGAGCGCCTGCAGATGCCGCCAACATGCAAAGGGATGTATGCCCAGATGATGTGGTGAGCGTGTCTGTTTGGGGGGTGTGGGTGGGGGGGGGGGAACCCCAGCAATCATAACGAGACCGCCTGAGGCGGCAGCCCAGAGCTGAGCATGTCTATGCTGTGGTCTGTCGCAAATAGCCAGCTTATTCACGTCAAACAGGGGATGCGCCATGTCCATTGCATCCTTTTTGTAACTGAACAAATGATTTGGGCACACGCTCAGATGATATGGAGCATGCTAGTACTGTGGTGACTCTCGAGATTCACTGCCATGGCAGCAGTTGCTTGCCAATGCCTGCTATTGCTTCTGTGCACATCAGACCAGATGAGTAAGGCTGAATGCAGTGGCGTCACAACCGGTCATCACTTGCTTCCTACTCAGCAGCATTGACTGCATGTGGTTTCAAGGGGGGAAAGCTTGACGCAACCTGGTCACATTGATTGCATACCTCAGCTTTGGCTGCTGCTTCTTGAGCCTTGCGCTCAGCCTCGTGAGCTTTGCGCTTCTGGTTGGCTTTCTGCTTGCGCTCTGCAGCCTTGTCCTTCCGCCGCTGGTTCTCTTGTTGGGCACGTGCTTGCTGCTCCCTGGCAGCTGCCGCAGCACCTTCTGCTGCTGACTTGTCCTTGGGAGCTGCCTCAACCTGCAGTACAGTGCATCAGTTTGACAGCAGATTGCGTACATTGTCAAAACCAGAACAGCTACAGGAGAAGAGCACTATGCTCACAGCTCACCCTTTGTCTGCAGCCAAACAGACACAAACACAAAAAAAACAAGTAACACACGTGGCGCTGCTTGCGGCCAGCAAGATCTGTTACATTTGCAATGCGCAAGACCAACCCAGGTGTTGAGTCCAATCTAGAGCCATGAAATGCATTATGCCTTTTACTACATACCTTTTACTACGTACTCCACGTGCTTTGTGTGACTATTGTACCTTGTAATCTTACCGGTGATGATGACGGGGAAAGACAGCAAATACCATCTTGCAAACACCAGAATGGTTCTTCAAGTGTTTGCAAGATGGTATGCAGACATCATTTACCTAACACATCTCCACAATGTAGAAACGAGTTTTCCAATCCCCAGACGTTTCTAAATTTAAATTTCCAGTGTAAGCCTGACATCTCTGAAGTAAAACAGACGTCTTGGGATGGCAAAGAGCTTGCAAACACCAGGGAGGAAGAGCAGACATCATTCACCTTGGCAACAGCAGGAGGGAGAGCAGCAATCACTCACCTTGGAGACAGCAGGCGGCAGAACAAAGGGCTCATCCCGCTGGAAGATCTCAGGTGGCAACTCCACAGCCTTTGCGGGCTTGGCTGCACCCTTGCTGCCCCGACCCCCCTTGCTTCCCACCTTCTCACCAAGGCCAGGCTGGGGCAGGGCTGCGGGCAGGGCTGGGGGCAGCACAGGCTCACTGCCAGGCACGGACTCACCTGCTGCACCTGTATTGCAGCTGACGTTGGTCTATGATGCATATTGGTTGTTCATATTGGTGGTGGATATTGTGGTGCATATTTAAGCCTGGTGATTTGCTCTATACGTCAGACCATTGGATCATCACCAGGCGTTGCTGAACACACAGTGCTGCACTCAGCACACAAGCCAGCACAGCATTGGCTTGTACGCTGCATGAATGACAGGTGTGACAACGCTGCACTGATGGTCTGGGCTCACAGATCTGTCCTGGCCTTTCACAAGAAGCTCCTTTGTATACTGCCTGTCTGCTACAGGGTCACAAACAAACTACATGACACACAGTTACCAGTCAATACATACTCACAGTATGTTCAATGCTTACTGACAGTGTGCAGGATGAACACGTCGAACAATACTGCTGTGTGCCGACAAAGCATAGACATGGTCCCAGACTGAGCTACCTATTGAGCCTTAGGGTTTTGCAGATGTGTGACAAGGCTCAAAAGCCAGAAGTTTCTGAACGCATTTCATCTTGCATCCCATATACTCACAGACTCATGTCGTGTTCGGATCAGGCTGCAGTACCAAGCTGCAATTGATTGTCATGCTTGAACAGCAGCTGACCTGCATTAGCTTTGCGTGCCATGTCCTGTTTGACTTCAGCAAAGGCAGCATCAATGATGGCCTGTGCCCTCTCCTTGCCAGTCAAGGTTGGGGTTGGTGGGAGCGCCTTCCCCTTTCCTGCCTTGCCTTTGCCAACGCTACCTTGCTGCCCATCCTTCCTTGGAATCTCTGCATGACAGCAAACAGCTTGTCACGGCTTGCCATCAGTGTGCCCAAGTATTATCAGCTCTGCTAGCAATAACTTCCACACAGCATACAAGTTACAATTTGCCGGCGCAAGATAGCTAGGAGCCACTGCAAAACATGAAAGCAATCTAATGGCAGATCAATGGCCATTGCTGCATGTAAACAAGCACAGGTGTACTGACTGATTCCATTGCCCTCAAGCACGCAGGAAGCAGGGCTGCAGGACGGCTGCAGCCTCACAATGCACAACTGATCAGTCTGAATTCAGTACAGAAACAACTCCAGAACACCAGAACCCAGGCCAACTGCACACAGCTACTAGCAGCTCAGACTGTACACCAAACGGTGCATGCTGTTTGTCTCAGGACAAGAGAATTCTGACAGCCCAATCATGGTCTCAACATACCAACAAAGCATGACGGGGAGTCACACTTACCATCAAAGTCATACTCATCAAAGGTGATACGGTAGGGAGGGGCTCGCTGATGTAGCCACAGATCCAGGTATTCCTGCCGCCACTCAGGGTCAGATTGTAGGTGACCCAAAGCAGCATTTGTCTGCTCCTCACACATCTGGCGAGCTTCCTCCAGCTTGCCTTCCTTTATCAGCTTGCGCACCTGCAGGACCCATCAACTTGTTACCACCCTGTTGTTAACTAAGTTACCTCTTACCAGTTACAGTGTAACTACAGTTCGACTTTGCTGTGGCTGGCTTTGCCTTGGACCCACTGACATTACAAGAAAAAGGAATGGGTACATCCCTATGGGAACTTTGCAAAATGCGTTGTCAGCACCATGTGGTGACTGCCCAAATAACAGCAGCCTTGCTCTTGCATGAACAACAGCAGTGGCCTAGCCTGTTTGACACTGCTCTCCTGATGGGTCTTGCGACATCGTTGTGACCCATATGCAGGCATTTTGTAGCGTACGGAGAACAGAGAGCAGAAGCTTGCTGGAGCCAAGGCACAAAAGCCCTCACAGAATAGGGCCCAAGAGGTACAGACACAAACACAAAGCTTGTGATTGTAAGGCCGCCTCCCTCAAGGTATGAACTACCAGCCTTCCCATGCAGCAGAGTCAGACAGGCATGCCAGCTGTGCAGCACCTCTTGACTAAAGCGCCTGTTCTGGTAGTAGGCATCCTTCTTGCCTTTGCTCTGCTGCTTGAGGGCCTGCATCCTGTGATAGGCCCCATCCTGCTGCTCTTTCACACGCGCCCTCTCATCCTGCAACACACTCAGAACTTCATGCATGGACAAGTTGTTTCTCTAGCATGAGGGTAGGGTGCAAACAGCCATGCAAGTGACTCCTCCCTTCATGCACAAGCTGTCTTGCATGAGGGTCAGATACAAATAGCCCTGCTGAGCTGCCCAGCTGAAAGCATGCTTTGCCGTTTAGCATACTGACAACACCAAGACTAAATGTGATCAGACTGGGGTGCGATTGCAGGACAAAACCACAAGGAGGCTGACTAGCTTTGCCCCTTGCAATCCATCTTTGAGCAAGGAGCAAGATCATTGCAGCGAGCGGCTGCAAGGGCTGTCAGTAAGCAGAGGGGAGGGAGACAAAGACTTGGGGCAAATCTGCTGCTGTGGCCATGACTGCTCAGCCACCTTTCAGTCAACTGTGTGTTGTACAGGGATGCAAAGGTGTCGGACACAAGCCTTGTATATACTTGTCAGCTATGCCTATGCTGTCTGGCTATGCAGGATGATATAATAGCAACATGATCAAGCCACAAATGATGTGCATGCCAGATGGATAGCAGTGAGAGAACAGACCATGATTTCATTGATCTTGTCATTTAAAGACCGCAGCTCATCTCTGTGCTTATTGAAGATGGTCTGCTGCAGCTGCTTGTCTTCAAACAGGACCTGCACCAAACACACTTTTCAATTGAGCTGACCCATGCACTTGCCACACTGGCACTGCAGATACCTTCTTGCACTTCAAATCTTGCAAACACGTCAGCAGAGTACAAGAAAACAAGAAGACCAGACAGCAAGCCAACATCGAATTGTGATGGCAAATTCAGGTTGAGTTCTCACTGAATTCTGGCAATCATGCTTTGATAGTCAGCTGCAAGCACAAGACTGAGATAAGCACCTGGCGCTCTTGAAGCAGCTCCTTGAGTTCGCCTTGACCACTGCGGACAGCAGCCCTGGCATTTTCAATGCCTGCATACATGTGCTCATACTGACGCACTCGCTGCCGCGAGTCACGTAGCTTCTTGATGTGCTTCACCATCTGCCTCTCCTGACTAATGGGGATGCTCTCGTGTGCCATGTGGTTCTCCATGTCCCTGATCTGCAAGGCAGCAACAGCTTGGCACTGCATCAAAGTTGCATGAAATTCCAGCCTGCATACACTGCTCTAGATCCTATGCTGCTGCTGCTGCTGCTGCTGCTGTTTGCAGTAGAAAAAGCTACATTTGGCACCATGCTGCTTGTGACGTCATGCTTGCCGGTCACAACAGTGATGCCAAGGTTGCAATGCATGTTCACCTTGGCGTCAAGCTCTTGCTCTGATCTGACTTCAAGGTCTCGATACTCCGCCTGAACATTTCGCTGCAGATCATTCTGATTCTTCTTGCCTGTCTGCAGAGGTTCAACTTCCCTGTGCTTTGCTTGAAATGCATTTGTTGCTGCATTCATACTTTCCTTGGCGTCGGCCACACTCTCTTTAGCACTGTCTCGCTGCATCTGCAAAACATACAGTGCAGTCCTCTTTTTGGTCAACTGGGTCAGGTTCTTTGAACAAGAGCAGTCGAGCTAGAACATGAGACAGCAGCTCAATATAGTTCTGTGACATCCTCACCCGTACTACATTCACGCTTTCGTTTAGCAGCTGAACCTGGCTTTTGTAGACATCGATTTCCTCTTGCAATACTTTGACCGCGTATTGGTTGTCCTCTGGAAACTTGGGCACACGGACAAAGTACAATCGCTTTTTCCAGGGCTCCTCTTCAGGTTCTTGTGGTGAGCCCGTCGCAGAGTCTGCAGAACTTTCCTCCAGATCAGCTGAGACCTCGTGGCCGTTCTGCTGCAAGCAATCTTGTGCTGCGTGCCCATTTGGTGTAGAGCCGTGATGTGGTTCCAGGGTTGCAGGACTGCTAACGGTGGGCTTCGCGAGGGCTGAGTTGTCTGCATCGCTGGCGTCCATAACCTCGGGTTTGAGGGAGTCAGCCTTGGCGGTAGGGTCCTCCGCGGATTCGAAGAATCCGTTAGCTTCGTGGTCAGCTGAGCTAAAGTGGGCTGTACTACTCTCAGGGTCCGCCATTCTGAGGTCTGATGTCACTTTTGTGGGCAATACGAGGTAGGGCAGGAAAGCAGTCTAGCAGTCGTTCAAGCGACCGCAACAACAAAAGATCAGCAACTGGATGTGCACTCAACACATGCACAGCAACAAGAGTCCTGGATTTGATGCCGCAACTTGCGATGTCCAGGCATGCGATGCGCGCACAACTTCAGTAACGAAGGCTCTTAGATTCCATGTGATTACTAAAAGGCACAGGATGATTTTAGCAAGGAGTACAGTAGGGCCAGCGGCAACATTCGTAGGCTCGATCGGTTGAGGCATCCTGTCACCAGTCCTAGTCCTGTGTATCATGAGCAGCGTGACAGTTACTTGAGGTCGGGGTCGAGGTCAGTAGCGGCTACTTGCAGGTGTCACTGTTGACACTCCCGACGCAGCCTGCGCACCAAGTCGTGTTCCACGGAATGAGGCTTGTGATCTTGCACAACAACGGCAAAGGTCACCCTGAGCTGGCCAGTGCAGTAAGCTGGGACGGCGGTCACCTTGTGAGTGGTAGTGATGATCAGACTGTGCAGCGCTGGACAGCGGAGGGACATCAAAGCGGTCAAGTGCGTGACTCTCCCGTCTAAGCCCGAAATAATCGTATCTGTGGACGAAGTGATGTTGCGCGCTGGCAGGTCTGCAGCCTCGACTCTTATTGCACAGATCTACAGTGGTGCCCTGCTGGATCACAAGATGGCAGTGCTGCAGTCCTCGCAGTCGCCTGCACAGATGGTGAGACGTCACTGCGTGATGCACTGTGAGTTTCACTTGATGTTCATGAGCCGTGCTGCCCACAGGAAGTTTCAACTTGTTTGGAGGTTCCGGGAGGCGTGATAAGCAAATCAAAGCACACAAGGGAGCTGTTACTGCTTTACAATGGAGCCTTGAAGGTATGCAGTCAGTGGCATCTGCTTTGTGGAACTTCAAATTGTACGCTATGATCTTCAGTAACTCCAGCCCAAACCTGCAGGCACTGCCATCTTGACCGCTGGAGAAGATGGGCAAGTCAAGACTTGGTCAGGAGCTGGCATGCTGAGATCCACCATTGCGACAGCTTCTTACCCTGTGTATTCTGCGGCTTGGGGTCCTGACTCCTATGCAGTTGTCTACAGCTGTGGCAAGGATCTCAGCATCGTACCTCTGCAGTCGGGCTCAAAAAAGCTGGTATGGCAGGCTCATGACAGAGCCATCTTGAAGGTGGACTGGAGCTCTGTGAATGATCTCATCATCTCTGGAGGGGAGGACTGCAGGTACAAGGTCAGTCTTTGCTGCCTGTTTTGCTGCCATTCCTGTCAGCTAGCAAGTTTACATGCAGACTTGGACGTATACCACAAGTGGTCCTTTCATGGTTGATCATCTGACCCTGGCATACACATGTCGATGCTGATGCTGCCTGTAGGACTTGCATTATTATGAGCAGAGAGCTGTTTGAATGTTGACACAGGTGTGGGACAGTCTGGGTAGACTGCTGTACCAGAGTATGCCTCTGGCGTCTGCAGTGACAGCTCTGGCCTGGAGTCCAACTTCTGAGATCTTCACTGTTGGTACATACAACAGCTTGCTGCTGTGCCATGCCTCTGGTTGGCTCTGCTCCAAGGTGTGCCAATTCTCTTGCCGCTGCACTGCCAGTGTTGATGCGGCTGTACTGGCTTCAGCCAATGATAGCCTATGCTGACCACATTCTGACCCTTGATTGCACGCAGCATTGATAGGCAACCAATCATGCCGCAGAAAATGTATTTCACATGCGACAGCTGCCAAGGCAACCCAGTGCAAGCGCAGAAGCAACCAAACAGTTTGTGTGCTACCTACCAGGCCTTCACAAATACCGGATCCATCCTGAGTCTTGCTTGGACATCAGATGGGACTCAGGTGGCAGGGGCAGGCGCCAATGGCCAGATCTGTTTTGGTCGCCTGGTGGGTCTCACTGCTGAAGTTGGCGCTATGCGGGCTGTTCTCACAGACAGGAATTCTGTAGAGATGTATCACCTTCTAGAGGAGACTAAAGACGAGTTAGACTTCCGGGACAGAGTCATCAAGATGTGCTTAGGTAAGTGCCTATGGAAACTTTACTTTGCTGGCATCTTGTGCCTTCTAGCAACCCCAGACTGCCTGCTCATGTTGTTACGCATGCCTTGATGAACCAAGCAATGCAGACGTCCTTGACTGGAACAAGTACCATAGTTCCCACAGAGATAATGAGAGCATTAGAACCTGCTTGCTTGCAGATCTGAACTGGTATGCCAGCACCACATCACACTGACAGTGTTACACGAGCATGCATGGAGGGATGCACCTTGTCAACCTGTGTCATATGCACAACAGAATACAATACACGAGCTTGTACCAAGCTTGCAACATGCCTCCCTTGGGAATGTAGATGACTTTGATCAGTTTCCAGTTTCACTCCCATATTTTGGCAGCTACAATATGAACATCAGCGGAGTGAATGGTGCTTCAAGCACAATTTCAGGGTACTGTGGCAGCTCTCTCATGCGCAGACAATATATGACATGCTTTCAGTTGGCTCACAGGTCATGGGCATCTGGTTGTGGCAACAGCTACTCAATGTTGTATATACAGCTTAGCAAGCTTGAACACACCCCACATTCTGGACTTGAAAGAGACGCCCACACTCATAACGCATGCTGATAGGTAACTTTTCCTGCTTGCCTTGCACTAACACTGAAACAACATTAGTCTTGCGCTTATCAGGCCAATATCAGCATTGTAGCATAGAATGCCGGTTTAGTCAACAAATCATGTGACTTGACGCACATGTCAGGAGGCAAACATTGCCAGTCCAAATACAGATGTCACTCCCCTGTAGCAGCCTAACGTACTGTGCCAATGAGCTCTGTTCGTGTGTCTTTTGTGCCAGCGTCCTTGTCCATGTAGACAAATCAACAGCAGACTGCTGGCTGCTTGCAATGCATGGGGCTGATGCAGAACATATTTCATCCAGGTGTTTTCTGATGGTGACACGCTCCAAAGGCATGCAAGTCATGACATATGAGGGGCAGCAAGTATGTGCAGTAAAGTCTCAAGGTAAGGTCCTGACATACATGAGACACCTGGATGCTATGCACCCTTTTGCAAATGCATATGTGCTACAATCCTGCAGCAACATACTGATGCTGCATGACAAAGAAGGCTCTAGCTAGGGACGGCCATGTGCATCAACACTATACCCTCATATTTCTGTACAAGACACCAAGAACAATGCTGTCTGCGGAATGGGCAGGGCTTGCATTTGCTAAAGACAGGTCACAGGCAATCACACCTGTTGCAATCAGTCTGTCTGCCTGATGCACTCAAGTCACTGAGCAAGCAATTTTGCTGTCTGAGGTCAATGATTCATGCGTGGACGCATGTACATTGTCTACAGGTTTGCGACCTGAGTTGCTGAACGAGCGTCTCATCAGCCTGTCAAATGACACACTCGCTGTTGTGGACATGGCAGAGAAGGGCAAAGGTGCGCTGACGTCACTGTTGAAGGCTCAGCAAGCATGCCTGTGATGTCTTGACAAATGCACAGAGTGACTGACATACAAGGGCATTGTGCTCGCCAAGCATTACTGAGTTGCTTTTGAGCATAATGATCACATTTGGACCTGTACCACGTGGTGCCGTACTTCATCTGGCTTATCTGTGTCAAGCACTGACAGCAACAGTTCTGCTTGTGTCCTTCTTTCTATCAGAAACGGCACCAGAGACGCAGATGGAGTTCACTGATCAGACTTGTAATGCTCTTCTGTTTGCGCTCACTGTTTTTGCAATACAATATCATCACAGGCAGACTTGCTTCTGCTGGCGGTTGATGCCGCATCTGAGTCAACCAGTCTGAGAGCTGTTGCAGTGCGTTTGCTGCAGTCATCCGCTTCTTTGACACAGCTCAAGGCAAGCCGCAAGGGCAGGTCGTGACGCACTCCAGTGTCATAGTCTGCACAGCCATCAACCAGCAGGGCATTGCACCTGATCGTCAGGTACTCATTCTCCTTGCATCCCGGGAGGTCCTTCAAGCCTTCTGGACTCTCTCCGGCTTGACAGATGTACATGCTTGCAATGGCCTTCGGTGCAAGCCTTGCCCTGAATGGTTGCACATGGATGTTGTTTCATATGATTACAAGATAAAGGGCCGTGTCCAGCTTCTGTTTTCATGCCCATGATGCAGTCAGAAGTTATAAAACAAGCGCTTTCATGTGAAACAACGATATTTTACTGATATGTTAGAAAAATCGTGTCCTAAAAACTGCAGATGTACTGCAAACAGCTCACCGCATGCTCTTCCAGGTTGTATTTGTGGACCAGAGTAGAGACCTGTGGATCAGGCCTGTTGCGGGCAAGAGCCCTGTCATCAAACTGGCTTCAATGGTGGACTGTGTAGTTTGGCATGACTCAGTAGGCATGCTGGCCTTCATAGCAGATCATAAGCTGGTAGGCCTCTTGGTCCGCTTGCATGTCCAGCTATACATCCAGGCCCTACCTGTGCCTGAGGACATTGTTCTGGTCCAAAGTTGGCAAGGGTTTGGACCAAATTAGGATGCCTAAGGTCTTGAATTAACCATGACAGGGGGGTGTGTGTCTTTTGTTGCTGCACTTGGCTGACCTTGCACATTGCTTTGGCCAGATTAAGCTCTGCTCTTGTGTTACTGGTGTGGTGCAAAGCAGTGCAGGTGTGTGCTGACAACTGATGCCAGCGCCTACATCCTGATGGGCAGTGCAACCCACCTGATGGTGTTGTGACGCAGGTGTTGCAGTACTATCCCAACATGGTGTTTGTGGACAGGGAGCTGGTTGCTACCACTAGCTGCATCAAGAATGCTGGGTGAGAGTCTTCAGGGAGCTAGCAGCCCCTTCGTGTATGCATACGCAAAGCCGTATCTGCCCTGCCCTGCTATGCATGTTTTGTGTCATAAACGGGCTGTAGACATGATGTCAGTACAGATTACAATGGTGAAGCACACTGGGCATCTGAGCACAGACTGCCTGGCGCCAAATTACAATGGCAAAATTCCCACAGAAAGCTGTGTGCATCTGAATGTCTGACACGCGAAGCCTGCAACAGCATGATAAGTGCCCTAAGTCACCCTGGCTAGCCATTTTGGGTTGTGGTTGTTGACACTGTGCAGGGTTGTTCACATCCTGACCACTGTTTGCATCAGACACAATGTGCAAGTCTGTGCGTTTTTTGGCGTCATCTCTTCGACTTCAACATCGTGGAGGTGATCGAAGAACGCTAAAGATTACAAATGTATTCATTGCGTATGTTGCCTGCCTCAACAGGGAGCTGGGTAAGGGAGCATTGATCAGCAGCTTCTCCGGGAGTCAGTGCGTGCTGCGAAAGGGTGATGGGTCTGAGGTGGTGGCCAGGGTGTCCCCCTACCCCCTGGTTCTGCACCAGCTGCTGGCACAGCATCACTGGGACAAGGCCACCAAGCTCTGCCATGCAGTCAAGGTAAACCATTCAATTGGGGCCGAAAGGCATAGTCTTTCCTTTTCTTTTCGTGGTAATCCTGTCTTCCTGGTGGTACAGTCAAGATGATGTTGTATAGCCTCCTTGTGGGACAGCTGCACCATGATGCCTGTGGCAACAGTCTATGAGCCAGCCTAAATACGCCGCTGTGCTCGTTGGCCATGACTGCAGATTGCACATTGCTCCCCAGTGAGGCACAAATCCACACATCCTGTTGTGATAAGCTTTTGCCCTTGCAGTTGCCACAGCTGCCTGTAGTATTCTTGATGTGCACCTGCAAGCATTTGCATCCCTGGTAAAGCGTTGGCATGAAGCTGATGAACCTGTATTATTCCGCTAGCGCCCTTCTACACTGCTGTCTGATATGGCTTGTATTAGCCCTCTTGATGCGCAGCTGCACGCCAGCGCAAGCCTAAAAGTGAGCTGTTTGCAATGTCGCACCTGTGCAAACACCTTCAAGCCGCCTCTGGAATACATGACGGGGTTTGTATATAAAGCTTCTTGTGAGTGTAGCATAGCACTAAAACAAGCCAGATGCAGCCCAGCTGTTCTGACTGCATGCCTTTTGTTGTAGCAAGCAACGAAGCATGCAGTCACAACATGCTGAAAGTAAACTGCATGTTTGCAACTGCATGTGCAGAAGTGGTGCTGCAATGCAGGAGGCAAGCTTGTGGGCATGTCTGGCAGGCTGGGCAGTGGCTGCTGGTGAGCTCAATACAGCTGAGGTGGCCTTCGCCGGGTGTGAGGAGGTGGACAAGCTGCAGTACATGCTCTACATCAAGCAGCTCCCCACCAGGGAGTCACGCCTGGCAGAGCTGGCTCTGTACAAGCACAATGTAGCTGAAGCTGAAGCCATCTTGCTGCAGGTAAAGACACACATCAATCAAAAGCTTGCTGTGAGATGTCTACATGCGAGCTGCTGTATGGCAGGCAAAGACTGCTCATGCTTTACAACGTGTCATGTTGTCTTGCATCAGCATGCAATTCACAAGGTATGTGGCTTACCAGCATGTGGTTCTTCACCTAATGGTTGGTCATCACAGCTGCATTGCAGACCAGGCTGTGTGTGCATGATGAAGCAATACTTGTGCTGTCGCTAAACAGTCAGTAGGCTTTTGTCTTATTTGACAACAAACTGTAGCACTTTTCCTGTTTGATCCTGTTTTGCCCATCTAATGACAGTCACTGCTGTGCAGGCTGGCCTGACATACAGAGCCATCATGATCAATGTCAGAACCTTCAGATGGGAGAGGGCACTGCAATTAGCTCAGAAGCATAAGGTGCATGTGCCCACTGTGCTGTTTGAGCGCAGCAAGTATCTTGCCAAAGCAGGGAAGGCAGAGACTGACAAACAGTTTCAGCAATGTAACTCTGAGGTCGAGGTTGATGAAGCCATGGTGAAGCAACAAGAGCAGCAGGCGCTTGCAGATGAAGCTGCGAGGCCTGGTGCTGTGAAGTATGCTTGACTCACTGGAGCAGTTCTTCCATCTCCCACAACATCCCACCATCAGGAAGTCAACATAAGTTGGAGTTTTACTTGCAAGGGTAGGAACTGTATGGTGTGATGTGTCACATGTTGTTTATAACACTGTAACGATATATATATCCTCAGCAGAGAAGCCTGCAGTTTACAGAGTTGATTTTAGGTGTTGTTTGAGCAACCTCCCAGTTATTGCTATAATTTGTTTGGGTTCCTTGTGCATAGCAAGTCAGCCGACTTCAGCTGAAACACCTGCCTGCTGATTTGCCGTCCCTGGATGCTGTTATAGCCAAAGCCAAAGCTGCAGTTTTAAATGAACAGGTCAGGACTTCAATAAAACAAATTCTTACAAACAGCCCAAGTGCATCAGTGCCAAGCTCTAACTAAACAAGTTGTGCTTGTACATCTATTTGCTGCCCACTTTTCCTGACTTGTCTTTGCCCTTGACTGCTGCCTTCAAATTGGAGCTGCTGAATCCTGGTCGCTCCAGGGCTTGGGCGTAATCAGGCAACATTGATGCATGTGTTGTGACCCCCACGCCTTCATGGACCCACAGCCTCAGATCTGCAGGTCCTTTTACGCCCACTGCAATCCACCCCAGACCTGCACAGCACTGAATGGTCGGGCAGCAGCATGCGGTGTGAACGCAGAGCTGCACGCTTTGTTTAGCTATTACTGGAAACCTGCATAGGTTCCTGTTGTCAGCCTGTCGTAACACCGGTCCATGCATGCTACAGTTCTTTAGACATCATGCCATAGGGAAACAACATGCGATGCATGCAGCACTAAAAGATTGACCAGCAAGTCATCTTGCTTACCAAGCATACAGACCGATCACTCCAACCCAACCTAGGGTACTGTTGCTGCCACATGTGATCTGTGCAGCAGGCTGATTGACACATGTTGTGCACATGTGTACAAACTCACCAGCAATTGCAATGTCAACAGAGCTCTCCTTCCAGTTGCTGCCTTCTAAAAGAATGTCCTGAGGCAACAAAGGCCCCAGCTCGGCCATTCGCACAGACCCTCCCACTGGGGGAACAAGCAGAGAACCGCCATTGCTATTTAACCTGCGTAGTCACACATATTCCTGTTGGCTGAAGTCCATATGCTCTCTTACAGACAGGTATGCTGTCTGGGTTCATGCTATCAGAGTAGATGCCCTTGTTGAGTAGTGAGAGCACCTTTGTTAGAGTATATAGCAGTAAGCTGGCCTGTAGAATCATTCAGCTTATCTGATTGACATGCCGTTTCTGAGCACAGCAGATCTGTACCTCTGGAACCTGCCATGCCTATCAACACTGAGTCCATGCGTCAACAACACACTCAAGCTACCTGTCATCTGCCTTGTCTGTCCGCCCATAGTGGCAGCTGACTTCATCTGAAGCCCAAACGGTCAGGTAGATGGTCTGTGCTGGTATCTGTACCACGTCAATGCGTGCAAGACCACCCAGGAACACCGTCTGGTCTGCAGAGGCTCTGAATGTGCGAGGTTTCAGTTGACGCCGTGGCAGCAGCATCCGCACCTGCAGTCACCATGGCAACTGCTCAGCCTCCAGTAGGCTGCTGAACAGGAGGAACATGGCATGAGGGCTAAGGCACGTTCAAGAGACAAGCAAGGTGATGCAGTCAGCAGCATGTCTTAAGACACACGTGATGAGCATGGCAACAACATTGCTGTTGCCCTGATCTGCTGTAATTTTCAGGACAGAGACCTAGAAGATGGGCATGATGCACAGAAACATGCACAGAAACATGCACAGGATCACAGTGCATGCCTGCTAGTTCAATCTTGACAGTCAGTGCAATTTGCACTATGCTACTGTGGACAGTGTGCACAGACATACCTCATCAGCAGTTAGCTTTGAGGAGAGTTGAAAGTGGTGAGGCACGCCAGGAGTGTCCCACATTCTGCACCCTGACTGCAGTAAACCCTCCACCTTCAACATCCCTGCATCAGCCACATGCAATTGTGGCACTCCCTTCAAGCTCAAGGTCCTGATCAATGAAGACATCTACCAAAGGTAAAGAAAGAACTTCTGCCTTTTGCACTGTCTTGACTCACAGTGCTGGGCCATTGGTATTTGTACACCAGCTGTGTGTTGAGTGCAAGCATGTGGGTTAGGTCAGACAGTCACCTAATGTGGTGCCTGGCTGTGCAGCAGTGGTCAGTTGTTGACTGCCTTTCAAGCCAGCAAGCCGCTGCATTGCATTGATGAGAGAGCTCTTGCCAGCATTCTGAGCCCCAACCACCCATACATCGCCCCTTGCTCCCACCATCTCCTGGACACTGCCTAGTACATCCTTGACGCCGGTGCCTTTGACGCTGCTGATGAGGTGCACAGCAGCAGGCGAAGGGAGGCCTGCCTGCCTGCATCGCCTGTGAACCCATGCCTACAAGCCATTGCCATAATAATAATAGTAAACAGGCATTCCGGCTGATCGTTTTTGCCAGGTACCTACTAGGTGTGCCTAAACCCTAGTCCTGTGAGCCAACATGCACTAACATGAGACACTAAATTGCACCCAAGGGTTGTGCGCTGACAGGGCGAGTGCCAAAGACGCATTTGCGAGGCAGACAACCTCTGCCCACTACCCAACACAGAAGCCTGATGCCATTGCCATCATAAGCACACATCATAGGCATCATGTGTGCGTATGCAAGCATTATAGCATAGGCACACATCCTGGCTTGGTGACCTTTGATGTATTTGGCCATAAGTCAGATGGCAAGATATGTCCAGCAGCCATAGTGGTAGTATAAGCCTTGCTCTGTACTCATCATGACATGCAGCTTGGGCAGGAACAAGAGAGGGTGGGGAGCATTGTGACTCCACATGTGATGATGACAAGCTAACTCTGTCATGGCGTGCAGTCTTCTCAGAACTGCTGACTGAGCAGTGTCGTTGGTTTACCCTCAGATCTGTTGTGAGCTGAAGCGTCTTTATGCAGTCCAGCATGACTGAAGTCATTGCTTGCAGGCAAGATGCATCTATGATAGGGAATGATATCTTTGCATGCCTGTACCTGCAGCCTGGTTTGTGTAGCTTGGGGTGGGAGCAAATCCACTTTGCTGGCAGCAACAACTAGCCTATAACCTAAGCCGGCTTGTGACCCATACTCGCCCTCTTCAAGGCCAGGCAGCAGCTCTTGCAGGGCCTCACGAGGCAAGGAGCCATCAAAGTCTGCCATGTCAACAACACAAAGCACAACTGCACGCCTGTACTTTTGCAGCTTGATCTTCCTGCCAACCTTCTTGTTCAGGTCAAAGCCCGGCAAAGCTGCCTCCCCATGTTGACTCACAACATGCCTGCAATGCGCAGCCAGAGTCCGACACCTTCTACAGCCTTGCATGGCTGATGGTCAAGTGTGACCAATAATGCAAAAAATGGAGCAGCACCACATGTCTTGCTCAAATGAGACATTTAGGTTTGCAGTAGCAGGTGACACATTGTAGACTGCTTGGTGGATGGAAATTACCCATAGTGTCTGAGGGAGTAGCAGCGAGCACACAAGATGGCTGGCATGGCGTCTTCCTCACTGCTTGAGGTGCTGGGCTCGACGTCCTGCTGCCGCTGTAGCCTATCTGCATCTTCGTCAATGTCCATGCTAGTTTCAGATTGCAGGGCATCAGCAGCGTCATCCTGCTGTGAAGTGGCAATGTGTTGGCATCACGCGATGCATGCTGAGCTCAAGGCAAGGGCGCATCAGCATGTGTTTACGAGTTGTCATCCATTACCTGCTGACTGTCAGCTTGGAGGTTTGCTAGCTGCTTCAACAAGCGCTGAGAGACCTGGAAGTATCTGCATGAGGGCTGACGTTCGCATTGTATAGGTGAAAGCAGCTGCTTTGTGATGCAAAGGAAAAAGCTGTTGAACTTACCCTGGAGCATCAGTGGTGTCAGCCTGAAGTCTGACGCCACAACCTGAGCACAGCTCTGGTAAGTGGACTCCAAGCTCAAGTGCCTGGCGCAAGTTGGCCTGCACGTCCGGCTTCGCATTTGTGGCAGAGTGAGAGGCAGCACTCAGTACATGAAGAACGCGGCCATGTGCGAAGGCTGTAGCGCACCGGGCTTTAGAAGCAAAGCCGTGCAACGGCGGCAGCGACCGTGCACGAAGCTCTGCAGCCTGTGCAACACAACAGCGAAACTTTGGCAGACCCAGAAGAGTCTTTGCTGCCTGACGATACATGCAGCCGGTGCAGCGAACTGTTCTCTTGTACATGCACAAGACACCCTCCTGGTGTGGTCTCGGAGCCGTTGACGCTGCAAATCACGAGGGCGGTCACGAGAAGCGTATAATTTCTCCACAATGACGCAGGATGCCAGTAATGCTACGATACGATGACATGGCACCGATGACATGGCGTGCCGCCGCCAGCTGTCAGACACCTACAAGTACTCAACGAGTCGCACGTACTTGCAGACAGACTACTAGCGAAACATTCCTGAGAGCTGTGGCCGCCAGGGCGCCAGCGTGGATTGTTTGCTGACTCGGTCATAGTCTTGCAAACTGGTACACACCAGCTGGTTTCGTGCCGCAGACAAAAGCTACATTAGTCGCTCATCTGCCGCCCGTCGCTGTGATTTGCAGTAATCGGTACAAAGCCATGTCGTTGCCACCAACAGCACCCACAGGATCGACAAGGTCAGTCCAAGTTGATGACTGTGTTGGGGCAGATGTAGTCACTTGCCGGACCAGAGCTGACGGTCACGTTGATTGCAGACTCAATATTGTCAGTGAGGATGGCGGTGTCGAGGAGGACGACAAGAACACAATGCGGTTGGTAGAGGGTATCAGTCACCCGAGCAGAGCAGAGGATGTGCAAGATTTGCACCGGCTGCAGAAGTCGTCGACAAAGCCTCGTCAAGGTACACAAGCAAAGGCATTCCGTCGGACTTTTTACATGCATCTTGCCTATGTTGTGCTGATTGGTAACTTCTTGCTGCAGATGATGCTGGCCAGGTTGCCTCTCTTTCCGAGACCCTTAGATCAAGTGCCAGGACGTGAGTCTTACCAAGCTGTCGTGCTTGCTTGATTGTTCTGAGGCGTGTGTCTCAAAAGACACCTCACATGTGCTGTTCTGCTGCAGGGTTGGCCCAAAAGTTGTCAGGGGTGAACAGGTACTCCTCTTGCACAGCAGCTCTGCTCTCTTGATACTCTTGTGTGCATATATTTCCACTTTCAGTGATGCAGCAGCAATATAACAAGCCTCTGTGTCTCCAGGGAAAGAATGTCCCCATTGCCAAGAAGTTGGAGTCTCAACGGACTGGTTTCATGGCAGCCATGAGTGACTCTGGTCTGAAGCCAACTGTTGTATATCACAATTTGACTCCTGCTGAGTTGTACGAGAAGGTAAAGATGCTAGACAACATGTTATCTCGTGGCTACTAGCATTAGCCTCATAAGGGCTGTGCACTTTCTTTGTTGATCAACAGATGCCTACTCATTTACACGCATCAGCCACTTGAGAGCGGTGCTCTTTGTTCAAAACTGTGCTTGTGCCTGAAAGATCTGGCTCTCCTGCAGGCCTTGCAACATGAGCCTGGAACGTCCATCACTTCTGCTGGTGCTCTAGCCACCCTTTCAGGTAACTGGAGTGATATAACCTGCATCTGGTTATTTCCATGTTGGAGTGGGTCAGAGTTGACAGCCTCAAAAGTTGAAGGTCTTTGAAGGGGCTCACATCAGATCAAAAAACTGCAGGTGCTAAGACTGGACGTAGTCCACGTGACAAGCGTGTTGTCAGAGAGCCAAGCTCAGAAAATGATATTTGGTGGAACGAGGAAAAGAACGGGTCCCCCAATTTTGAAATGGATGAGCGGTGAGCTTTGTACCTTGTCTGACGAATAGTCTGGTTTGCCTTTTTACCCTGCCTGCACGACTGCATCATCTGGTCCCTTCATTGCTGGACCTCATCATAATCAGATGCTGGCCCTCTGAACAATTGCCCTATCTCTCCTGTCAACAGAACATTTGCAACTCATGGGCACTTGTGTTGCAGGACATTCTTGCTGAATCGGGAACGAGCTGTGGACTACTTGAACATGCTGGACCGGCTGTATGTCTTTGACGGATATGCGGGGTGGGATCCAGAGGTAACAGCCTTTTCCACAACTGTCACACAGCCTGGTTTGTCCTGGCTTGCAATCCTAACTGTCTGCATGCCGGATCCTGACAACAAAGACATCATAAGTATGCCAAGTGTATTGTCACAGGTTTTCCAGATCATGTCATGAACTGTTCATCCTGCTGCAGGCCAGGATCAAGATCCGTGTGGTGTGTGCAAGAGCCTACCATGCTCTGTTCATGTACAACATGCTCATTCGGCCTACCGACCAAGAGCTGTTGAACTTTGGCCAGCCTGATTTTACCATTCTGAATGCTGGAGCTTTCCCAGTGAACCGTTACACCAGTTACATGTCTTCTTCCACCAGTGTGGATGTCAGCCTCAAGTGAGTTCTGTGCTTGTGAGCTTTGTCCTTTGCAGTCTTTGCTGTAATCTTCATGGCATTTGTAGCTTGCTGCTGCAGACACTAGTTGGTCTTGGCACCTGCACCCGTACAAGGTTCATTCAAATTTGTGCTGCACTGCTAAAACTGCACTTTGAGCTCAACTGATGGCACCTACTACAGCACTGCATGCCAGCATAGAAAACCTGCGCTGCATACTTGTTGAGCCAGATGCAGCACGCTTTTTGGCCATGGTGTAATCAGCTCCTATCTGTGTTTTGTGTATGACACATGAATGGTACTTTTGTCAGTCTGTCTGATGGGGTGTTTTGTGTGTGTCAAGGGCCAAGGAGATGGTGATCTTGGGTACCCAGTATGCTGGTGAGATGAAGAAGGGTATCTTTACTGTGATGCACTATCTCATGCCCAAGCGCGGCATCCTGTCCCTGCACTCTGGCTGCAATGTGGGCAAGAATGACGATGTTACCCTTTTCTTTGGGTTGTCAGGTATACTCCCATCTTGCGAGAGCAGCAGCCTTGTTGCTCATGGTCGTGTATCTGTTGACAAGCTCATGCCAGGGTCATATACTGCAAGAGCATGGTGTACTCATGATGCTACGCTGGCAGGCACTCCTTGTTGCGTCTGCACCTTTGCATCTGCACACTGAAGTTTGTCCAGTTCAGGAGAATTTTACTGTTCCAGTGACACCTGCATAGTTAGTACCTGAGACTGGGTGCCTAAGAGCTGTTGTGGCTGCAGGCACTGGTAAGACTACTTTGTCAACAGACAAGGCTAGGCCATTGATAGGTGATGATGAGCACTGCTGGGGTGACAATGGTGTGTTCAACATTGAGGGAGGTTGTTATGCCAAGTGCATCAACCTGAAGAGGCAGAATGAGCCAGAGATCTGGGGTGCCATCAAGTTTGGCACAGTCCTGGAGAACGTTGTCTTTGATGAAAACACCCGCGAGGTGGACTTTGACAACAAGTAAGCAGTCTGTCAGCAGCTGTAATGCCCAGGAGCAACTTTCTTTTGATGGCTGCAGGCTGCACTGCAGGCTATCATATGTATGCATTATCAAACAGCCATGTCACACACAAATCTGACTTGAGACTGCTGTCTGACATGACACAGACTTCACCAAATACGCATCTGCATGTGATGCTGACTCTTGCATTCCTTTGTTGCAGCGCTGTGACAGAGAACACGCGCGCTTCCTACCCCATTCACTACATTGACAATGCCAGGATCCCATGCGTTGGCCCTCACCCCAAGAACCTCATCCTGCTGTGCTGTGATGCCTTTGGGGTGCTGCCGCCCGTCAGCAAACTCACCAAGGAGCAGGCCATGTACCACTTCATCAGCGGCTACACCGCCAAGGTATCACACTGCCTGTTGGCTTGTGTCAACACCTCACTCATGTGGTCAAGAGATTTAATTATATGATTCAACTCAACATGGAGCACATGCACATTGATTGCTGTCGTCAGAAAGCCACGCACGCTTGTGCAATGGTTCAACAGTCCTGCCACAGAGCCTACCCTGGATCGTGCACAAGTCATCTATCACTTCTGCAGTGTTGTGTTTCAATCATGTCATGCTGAGATCCGTACTGTGCTCACATGGCCATGACTCATCACATGTGCTGCTGTGCAGGTGGCAGGTACTGAGCAGGGCATCACAGAGCCTGAGGCCACCTTCAGTGCTTGCTTTGGAGGAGCCTTCCTGCTGTGGCATCCCATGAAGTACGCCTCCATGTTGGCA
>JAABUP010001677.1_pt1 | contig 46009 bp, 39 predicted proteins | sample 5559201 | NCBI WGS metagenome assembly JAABUP01 (sample SAMN10711887, study PRJNA513373) | rock metagenome | isolation source: Antarctica rocks | place: Antarctica
TTGTTAAAGGGGAGGAGCGTGCGGCGGGCGATGGGACTGGGGATGGTGATGGGGCTGGGGCTGGGATTGGTGGGGTTGCGATGGGGCCGATTGGGTAGGTGGTGGGGTTTGGTCTCGCACGCACGCACGTCCGGTCACGACGGCAGGGTCTTCTGTGCTTTGAGCTGAGGCAGGTTGGATGTGCGGGAGGGTGTTGGATCGAGCGTTGAGATTGTTTGAGGTTTTGATTTTGTCTGAGATGAGATGAATGCTAGGTTACAGATGATGGACGCCGGCTTGATGCGGAGAGAATACGCCACGCTTTATATGCAGCCTGTTGCGTGTGGGTGTTCTACCAAAGTACAATAATGGTCAATTACAAAGATCTCTTCTCGACCTTCTCTTCGTAACACTGGATCTGATCTCCGATTTGGAATCCGTCCCAGTTGTTGAAGCTGAGACCGCATTCGTTGCCTTTGCGCATCTCCGTGACGTCCTTCTTCACGTTTTTGAGTGATGATAGCGTACCTTGGAGGGACGAGTCAGAAACTTAATGCGGGGGGAGTTTTATGGGGTCCTTACCTTCATATATAACATTCTTCTCTCTCAATACCTTGACTTTCGAATTTCTATGTACGACTCCATTGCGAATCTTACACCCCGCAATCGGCATGTTGGTCTTGCCCTTCACATTGATTTCAAAAACCTTCGCGATATCTGCTTCGCCAACTACACGCTGCGTCGTCAATGGCGTGAGTTGTTCCGATAATTTGGCTTTGACATCGTCAACAAGTCGGTAGATGATGTTCTCATCCAGGATCAAAACCCCAGCTGCTCCAGCCACGCGCGCGATATTAGGCTCGATGGGTGTATTGAACGAGATGATGTGACCTTTCGCGACGGCAGCGTGCTCGACGTCGAATTCGGCAACAGGACCGACACCGGATCGTAGGATGTGCGGGCGTACTTCTTCGTTGCCGAGAGCAGACACGCTGTTAAGCACTGCTTCGACTGATCCACTGACGTCTCCCTTGACGATAAAGTAAACTTCCTTGACGCCAGGTTGCTGTTCTGGGGCCTCTAATTTCTCTCCTTCTGCAACCTGCTCTTCACGCTCGCGCTTCTCTTGATCAATACGTCTAGATTCGTTCACTGCCTCCATGTCCACAGCCATTTTGGAACGTTCTCCGCGCTCAAGACGCAGGTCGACGACGCTCTTAGCTCTATGCTCGTCTGGTGCTTGAAGGACCTCTTCTCCAGCTGCTGGTTGTTCTTTCCAACCATCGATCTCGACTGGAGTTCCCGGCCCAGCAGCTGCAGTTTGAACGCCGGCTTCGTTCCTAAGGCTTCGGATACGAGCCCATGTCGAGCCAGCAACGATCACATCCCCTGGTCGCATGGTACCACGACGGACAAGGACAGTCGCCACACGTCCCGCTTTCTTGGTCGTTGCCTCCAACACCCAGCCTTCCGCAGGACCATCAGTCTCAGCACGCATGTCCAAGACATCGGCCAGAGCTACAGCAGCTTCCTCAAGCTCTTCCATTCCTTGACCAGTCTTGCCACTGACACAAACGATTTGTGTATCGCCACCGAAATCTTCAACGTCCACGCCATGTCTCGCAAGATCTTGCTTCACTTTCTCAACGTTCGCTTCCTCTTTATCGATCTTGTTGACTGCAACGATGATAGGGACTTTCGCGGCTTTGGCATGTTTGATAGCTTCAATAGTCTGAGGTTTGACACTATCGTCTGCTGCGACGACCAGAATAACAATATCTGTAACGTTTGCACCGCGCTGACGCATGCTGAGAAACGCAGCATGGCCGGGTGTATCTAGGAAAGTAATGAGTCTACCGGAAGGCATTGGCACCGAGAAGGCCCCGATATGCTGAGTTATACCGCCATGTTCTGATGCTGCCACTGAAGACTTTCGAAGCCAATCAAGCAATGTGGTCTTACCATGATCGACATGACCCATGATCGTCACCACAGGAGGCCTTTGAGGTAGTACTGACTTGTCTTCTGCTGGTGGCCGAGCTTGCAGATCTTTACTCTGGCTCCGGTCGATGATAGGATCGTAATTGTACTCCACAGCAATAAGACCAGCCGTCTCGGCATCCAGCACATGATCGTTACTCGTCTCCTCGAAGCCCATCGATCGCATTGTATACACAAAGTCTTCGGTCTTAATTTTCAGAGCTGTCGCCAGGTTCGATATGCTGATGAACTCGGGCAAGTAAATTGGCACTGGGGGCGCAGCTGCGCGCTGGGCGATTTTCTCACGTTTCCGTTGGCGTTTCCGTTCGAACCGAAGTTCTTCCTCTTCGGCAGCATCATCGTAATCGTTACGGGGACGTCTTCTAGCCCGATCTCGTCGCGGTCCTTGCGGTGTGCTGTCATGTGTTTTAGTAAGTGCTACTTGCTCCAGCGCATCCCTATCCGCTCTTCTTCTTCGCCGCTGTCGATGACCTTCCTCCTGATCGATTATCTCCTCTTCTGGTGCGGTGTTCTCGATAGGTGTGCTTTCAGGTTCTGGTTTGGATGGGGACAACAACCCTGCTGCTGGGGCTGCTATTGAGGAGTCTTGCCTGCCAGTGGTTTGTCCACTGGAAAGATCTTCCCCAAGATTATTGACAGCTGTGGGTTTCGAAACAATACTAGTGTCATCCCTTGACTCAAGTGGTACTCGAGAGGACCCCGAGTTGAAGGCGATACGGCGGAATACGCTACGCGCTTCTTCTGACTTTGGCGACCCTCCAAATCCAACGAATCGACCAGCTCTTGACTGCTTCTCTCGTGCAAGTCGCGCTTCAACCAACGCCCGATCAGCTTCTGATTCCGACTCCTCCTGAACCTCGCCTGAGCCACCCTCTTGATTTGGTGCCTGCGAGGTGGAATGATCTCCTCGCCTCCTAACGTGCTGCCAACTGCTAGCAACCTCAGGATTGTAAGGACGGTCATCTACTCGGGTAGTTGCCTGACTGTTATCAACCCTTTGAGAACCATTCCCCAGAAATCTACGGATTGTAAGATTGGAGGCCGTCTCGGACGGTGCCCGTGGCGGCTCTTGCGACGCTGGTAGCGGCGTAGAGCATTTTCGACACGTTGTTTGATTTCCGTGATTGGAGGAGTTACACCTCGGACAATACCAACGCGGCCGTCGAACTTCGCCTTGAGCTGCGAACCCACGGAGCCGATACTCGCCCACGGTTGGCCGTTGATTTACGTTCTGGCCTGAATGAGAGGTTGGTAAGGTGGTATCTCCGTATCCCGGCCTCTCGGTGCGCGAGGGTGAGGCATAGCCATTAAAGTCTCGTGAGGTTCTATCATTTGTTGATCGAGATGCTACATCAACCGCTATCCTTTCTCTCCGCACCGCCTCCTGGAGTGCCAATCTCTGCCTCTCTTCCTCCGGTGTCAGACCGCCGTTGAACGAGCTTCGTGCCCAGCCGCCACCGAAGCGCGGCGCCTCTCCCGGAGGGGGCTGATACATTGTAGGTTCATCTTCCTCCTGAACAGCTGCCGCCTGCCGAAGTGCCAATCTCTGCCTCTCTTCCTCCGGTGTCAGACCGCCGCTGAACGAGCTTCGTGCCCAGCCGCCACCAAAGCGCGGCGCCTCTCTCAGAGGGGGCTGATACGTTGTCGGTTCATCTTCCTCCTCAACAGCAGCCGCAGCCGCAGCCGCAGCCGCTGGCGGCCTTTGAGAGGCTCTGCCGGATTGGAGATGTCTGAGCTGCGCATGCGACGGACGGCGAGTGGCACCGGCCTCGACTCCTAATCGTGTGGCGCAAAATATGCAGAGCGTCTGGTTTGAGAATTCCTAAGGACAATGTCAGGGTCCGTTTCGGATTCTAGACTTGGGGGTCTACTTCGTACTCTCAAAAATCGCTGGCTTCGCATTATGCGTTGACGAAAGGCGTATCGATCAATCGCGTTCTGTATCCTGGATAAAAAGGTTTCGATGACGGGAAGTGCCGAAAAGGGTTTTACGTTACTCCACCATCGTCGACCGTCGCAGGTTTTGGGACACCACTATGTAAGCCAGTGTCAGACTGGACACCATGAAGCCGGTGTCATACAGGAACCAACAAGCTGGTTCATACAGACTGATAGCATGAACTCTCAGAAAAGCCTGTCACTTTTCAACACCCATCTTCATTGCGTTCTATGCAGTATGCGCTCATTTTTAACACTGTTCAGCCTTCAATCCTAGTATCATTTCCAGATGATTTGTTTTTGTCATAACTTTGGATCGAAACATCAGAATGCTCTTCTGACTGACCACCTCATATTGTTGCGATCTTGTCGGCTGGGATTGCAACATCACTGTGCGGGAAGTAGGTACAGTGTCCTAGGGTCACACTTGGTGTGAGGATGGATCCATCAAGTGCTACACTGCTACCGTCAAAGGGGAGTACATTGAGATCAGCATTAAGATTTGACATCAGCAGCACGGTGAGCGGCGGATGATTTTAGATCTTGCCATTAGGCAGCTGGTACACCGCTTGATAAGGTAGTAGCCTGATGAACAACATCCATGATTACATTTTAAGAACCCTTTTAAACCCTCCACGACATGCCAAGCAAAGAAGATCTCGCACAAACTCCCTAACAAGCCCTTGGTATCTATCACCATCTACATGACATACAACAGATTTGTATCTGCCGATGGCGAGTCAATAAAGCTCTGGAGTAGCTCATAGGAAGATAAACTTACTCAATGGATGACTGCAACTTAGCTGCGGCTTCTGCGTGTACTTTGACGCCAGCTCTTCTCTGATGCTGTTGAGCAGCTGTAAGTAACTCTGCTGTGGATTCTTCTTCAACGCCGTGATGAAGGCCCAGGACATTGCGCCAGTTGCTTCGCCGGCGATCTGAGCATCTTGTCTATGATCAAAAATGAAGTCAGTGAGTGATGCATGTGGGCTGTCGTGTGCTTCAAGGGTTTGAAGAAAGGTACACCCAATGTAATTCGCCGCCTCGAATCCACCAACAAGTCGGCAGGGACTTATTAGTGGACTCGAGGCATCGGGGAAAGAAATGCTTAGTATACGTGCGTTGGTACAGTCTGCGGAGCGGGAAGGCAGCAATGCGCCGACAGGACGCCTGGCTATGCAAAGACAAACACCCCAAAAACATGATCAAGCAGTGAGCAACACATGCGGGTTACCCAGCTCCGTGAAAGGAAAGGAGTCAACTAACGAAGTCTGCGTGTCCTTGCTACCAGACCACATGATAACGTCTGCTGGTGAAGTTTTGGTTACTTTCGCCTTTTCATACGCTTGCTCCCCAGTCGTGGCCTTCTTGAAGAAGCTCATAGCTGTCGAAGCCATGCCACCCATATCGCCACGAGCATATGCTGACACAATGCCAAGTAACCCTTGGCCAGCTTCTTTGACCAAGTTCGGTTCCTTGAGGACACCTTGGGTTGAGTATATGTATGGTAGATCGAGGGCAGATCCGGAGTGACAAGAGTCGAAGATGGCAGTCAAACGGACGCCAGGGAGAAGTGACTTTACCATGATATTATGCATCTCATCATCGACGATGTGGCCGGCCACTCTGAAATCGACAGGATAAATAACCTCGTCGTAACCGTCGTCCTCGTCGCCATCGAGGTCCGCTGTTTGTCCACCGTGACCTACGGACGCCAGTCAGCTTTGAACTTCTTTTGAATTACTTATCAGACCACGGACCAGAGTAATGGAAGAACAAAGAATCGTTTGGCTTCGCATCCTTCACCAACCAGTGCATCGCTCTCAGAATATTCTGCTTTGTGGGTTGGCTCATAGGATTTTGTTGGTCGTCCGTCAAGATGACCATATCTTCTCTGGCATATCCAAAGTTCTGGTTCAGGTAATTGGACATGTTCTTGACGTCATTGATGCATCCTCTTAACTGTCCACGCTGGCCGAAGTAATTGATACCGATCAAAAGAGCTTTTCTTCTACCGGTGCAGGTTGAGTACTGGAAATGGTAGCCCTGTGGTGCGCCCTGACCAAAGCTGAGCATGCCTGATGGAGGAGGTGGTGGTGCATTCAGGTTGCCGTGTACGTAAGCGTTGGAGCTCACTGAAGGCAGTCCTGTACCAACATTAATACGGAAACGTGGATCAAGAACAACCGGCTCACAAACCTGGTCGGGCCCCATATTGCGGTCCACCGTTCGGTGGCCCATATCCGTACCCGGGTTGAGGGGGTGGCTACACGTCATGGTCAGCATCGGCCGTGGGAGATGCGGAGGATGTCAACGCTGACCTGTTGGTATCCTCCATTATATGGTTGTGGAGATGATGGAGGCCGTCCGTAGCCATAGCCGGGTTGCGGTGAGGGAGGAGCTTGCGGTGGTGGATAGCCGGAATAACCTTGAGGTCTAAGCACCAGCATCAGCTCATGATGAGGAACGATTGAGTAGTTTGGAGGAAAACTCACGGATATGATTGTGGAGGAGGATACCCTTGCGGCGGATATCTCTGTGGTGGATACCCTTGGGGTGGATAGCCTGGTTGAGGTGGTGGATAGCCACCGTGCTGCTGTGCACCACCATACTGCTGACCTGGATAGAACGACATGCCGACTTTAAGCCCACCAGATGCCAACACAAGGCCGGATAAGGTCAAGCTAGGTGTCGTCAATTGCTATGTAGTCCTGATACTAGCTTTCTTTGTTACTGCGATAGTTATTGATTAACTGCAGGTCAATGTTTGATGAATGGCAGCGTGAGACTGATTTAAGTAACGATGAGTTCGCCGCCAAAGCGATATGAAGTACCGCGGGGTGGCCGGTGTTGGAGGTGACAGTGACAAGCCTGAATGATGGTGGTGCGAAGCCAATTCAAACGGCTTCAGGCACTCCGCAATAGTCAAATCACCGTTATACGTTGTTGCTTGGCGATGAAGCAGTGGTGATAGTTTAGAAGACCAGCACTTAAGCGACGACACTGCCATCAAATCGAAGACCTTGCTCTGCCCTATGACACAATCTTTGTCCTGAAAGAGCCGTCAACTCATGCACGCTGTGCTAAAATCTACTTCGGACTCCGCTAGATGGATGCTAAGCTTTCCCTTGACTACGGTGGACCAGGCAATGTGACGACAGTACCTCACATGGCTTTCTTCTCCGGCATCCCCGCTCTGGCTACATATAGGCGGCATGAACAAATCCAAGCGCAGAGGAGCCACTTAGCAGCGTGAATGCAACTCGTAACGGTCCCTCTTCTGATCCAATGAAAGGGACATTGCCAAGCAGCCTATCGTCAACTGGATGCCGCGTCGCTTCGCTTCCCACCCATGGAGTTGCAGCTTCAGCATGTGTGATGCAACTAGACAGAAGTGATGCCTTGGATACATATGTACAGCTTCACAGCCTTCCCGAAGCATCGGCATCTTCAGCGAATGGGCAGAGCGCATGTGCAGGTCGATAAGGGTCCAGAGCACGTCGAAGACTTTCAGGCTCGAGTCAATTGGTCAAGTTAGTCTCTCCTGCTGCAGGATATGACCGTTCTGGACGGCTTCGCGAACACTCCGAAAGCCACGACTTTACCGCATCAAGGGTTGATGCTATTCCACACGGCGGTGCTGTCACGAGCAGCGCAAGAACCCTACATGCGACGTCGCTTCGAGTATAGCAGCGGCAGCGACAGTGAAAGTGAAAGTGACAGCGGTGCGGGAACCCGCAGCATCGGGACAGCCCTAGAGAAGGTCAAACTTTGGAGTCGAAAATAGCCGATCCAGCTATGAAGACAGAACCCAGTCCGCAGCACGTATGACTGACTACAGGGATCAGCTTGACTTGTAGATGTATTCATCAAACTACATGCAGTTACACGATATGAAAATGGATAATTCTATCGACAATCTGACCTACAGCCACCGTGTTTCTTCCACTGGAGATGTCAAGAGTAGATCGCTCAGTCCAGTCGTCTTACTCATAGCGGGTTCACCTCTTCTCCTTGACCCGTTGCGTTGCTCTTGCACTTGCCCTTCCCTCTCTGCGTTTGCTTTACGCCTTGAATGGTAGCGGACCTGTACTACTGCTCTCAGCCTCGACATCCTCACACACGTCATCGTTCTCTGCCTGTCCAGCTGGACACCCACGCTCTTCTGGAGTCAGATAACGCCGGGATCATCGTGTTCGGTGGAGGCCGGATCGAGATATTCCAGAGATATATATGGCGATTGTTCAAGCCACAGGGTATTCCGTGATCATCCAGGAATTACCTGAAAACAACCGAGGAGGAAGCTAGAGCCAGAAACTTCAAGAGCTTGGGCTTTGCCGGTCAATTGCAGACAAGGGCCGATGCAAAGTCTGTATGCCTCTTTCTCGTCAGATCGGCAGAGAGGTTCACGGCTTTAGAGAGCCCAAAGCAATGATATGGTTCGGAGATAAAGAAGTCGCCCCCATCACACCTAGACTGACAAAGAGCTGAAAGGACATGTTGGATATCAACGATACACATAACCCTTCTCAAAGTGATTTCCATAGAAGTCCACGCTTCCATGTCTGGATCCTTCACCTGGTCCATGCCTTATGACTTTAACCTCGCCAGCCCAGTGGCCATCCACACTCACATTCGGTCGTGGTACAGACATGCTGTCCTGATTCAGCATGGCAGATTCGTAAGCACGCTTTCGCTCCATTCGAAACTTGGATAACTCTGCAACGACATCGGATTCGACGTCTTGTTGCTGCGTATCGCTGCCGTATGGTTGCTGTAAAATTGGTAAATTCGCTGCTTGCATGATCTCGGTTGGTACGACCATTTTCTCATTCGACGAAGACATTGGGAAGTGTAAGCCCGGCTCAGCGTCAGGGAGACCGCATTCCTCGTTCCCGAAAAAGGAGAAGTCGTTTCGAGCTGCTGACCAGAAAGCTTCGCTGTCGGTATCTTCGGTTGAAGATTTCGAGCGGAAACGATGATGCCCATTGGAATCAGGTAGGTTTCGTGGTGAGAGCGGGTGAGGCAGGGCTGAGGATACCGCAGATGGAGGGGCCATTTCGAGAATTATATGCTGAAGGGCAAAGATGTCGTGAGCTCGGTTTGGCTTGTACGCATTTTCCCTTTCCGAATCTTTATGCACGGGGAAGTCTTCCATTGTGGCCTGTAGGTATGCTATTTCGGCTTCTTCGGCGCAGTCACGGATGAAAGAGATGAGCCTATCGACGACACGGCGATTCAGATCTTTGCAAGGAACATCTGTAAGAACGATAGTGCGTAGCTTGGGCAGCATCGACGGCGTCAGGGCGTGATACCTGGAAAGACGAGACTGCAATCGCTGTCGCCGCACCAAGATGGTTGCGAGGGTGGACTCTCGTTCGTCGACATGGCTGGTGGTACCATCGACGCATGAACCGGGATGATCGCCGGTGTTGGGACTACTACTGCCATTCATGCTCGCAGAGTTTAGAGTCCCGGATCTTGTAGGCTCTAGCAGGAGAGATGATTCCTCAATTACCTCAGGGGCAAAGATACTGGCTCGCCGCACCTTAGACCGCATTTGTTCGTCATTGCTGAGATGCGGCTTTTCTCCCAACGGCGGTGCTGATATATCAATGTGAATACAATCCCCAGGCAGCTCGATTCGCGGCTCGGCTTCTGCGGGTAGTTCAAATACAGGTTCTGTGGCATCAAGTTCATAGCCAAAAACCTCCAGCCCCAATTCAGAAGGTGTTTTTACCGTTGAACTAGTAGCTTCTTTGACTGGTGCATGTTCCGTCACGACTGCATGGTGGATCCGCAAGTACGTTAGCTTCGAGTATGCATAGCCTGCTAATACTGGTGTAAGCTTCTCAGCCCCTGGTAGAGCAATGTATCGGTCGTTAGGAGAGGAGACTGGGTATGGTGTTCTAATGATCTTTCCAGCTGTGACAGAACCGGCATCAAGAACATGTAATCTTGTAGACTTCACAAGACTGGCAAGGCCTTCCACTGTCAGTCGATTGTTCGCAATGTATAGATGCGTAATGCCAGCTTCGGGGACATCTTCGATTGGCAGTCGATTGACAAAACCCTGTGTCAATCGCCTAATCAGGTACATGTCAAGGTCCGGCCCCTCCAACTCATCAATATGGTCCATCGGAGGTCGTGGAGCTAATCCAAATGGCCAATCTTCATCTGCGCCTGACGTAGCCCGCCGTCTAGTGCCGGGCTGATCAATTTTCCTTGGACTTCGAAAAGAGGAGTTCAATAACGTTCTCGCGCTGTTGTCCGTAAGCAGGTTGTTGCGTAGATCTAGACTGCGCACTCTTGTTCCAATAGCCTGGCTCAGTATGACCAGGTCCGTATCTTTCAAGCCTAAGCTACGCAGTTTGAGGATTTGAAGATCGTAAATAAAGCGCAGCGTAGACAAGACCGATGAATCTCTGGCACCTAGAGTACTCGAGAGATCCAGATAGACCAGGTGTGGGAAACCGCCAAGGGCGTCGGCGAGGCTGGCAGACGTAGTATTTGTACATCCTGAAGCATCTAGCAACCGTAAACGGTATGTAGGGAAGTCATTGCCTAAGGAGGGCCGAGGCCCATTGCTGAAGTACCGAAGGGCTAGGAGCGAAGAGTGATCGAAAAATGGTAGTTCAGAAACTATCAGGGACTGGAGATGTGGAAGTCTCTCAAGGATATCACGTAGCCACTCAGGGTGAGGTCCGTCGTAGAGCTCTGATTGTGCAGGAGGAAGGTGAAGAGTATGAGTAAGCTCTCGAACGCTGAGACGTGCCCATTTCAAGGTTCGTTTGAACCTGGTGAGAGCCACTGACAGGTTATCAGCACCGAGCCTGAATCAACAGTAATGAGGAGTTGATGGTGCTTGCCGTAGACAGCATCATTCTCAGTGCCAAAGTGAGACGCTGGATTTCCCCATAGATAAGGGGCAAATATCTCATGCCATCGTTTTGATACGAGCGAAGCAGCGCAGAGATCACTCGACGCGATGTACTGTGCGACTATTGCCCAATAATCTCTTGTCGTTGCAGTCTCGTATGATGGGGGAATGTCCTCCATGCTGGGTCAGATTGTCCGATGAGACCACTCAAGTATATTATAAAACCCTCTCAGCCGGACAACAGCAACATGCAGTTTTTGAAGATGTTGATATGACAACCTAAAGAAACGTCAACTGTACCCAGCAGGACAAAAGGAAAGATCATCTCAATGACCAGAAGACTTTAGCTGTTATTGGCTTACAGTACACGGGCGAGGCGGAGCGAGGTACAGCGCAAGGCTGTGAGCTTGGCACATGTGAAGCCGTACACATGTCCAATGGCATCCCGGACAAATTTGCTGGCGAGATAAAATTATAGATAATAGGAGCGTATGGTTACTTTCAACGGAATAAAGATCTGAGGCGTTCCCCTGCATATTGTTGCCTACAAATCATGTATCACAATAAAGATCCGAGGCATTCCTCATTGTTCACGAGTTTAATACCGCAACAAAGATCTGAGAAGTTTTCTAGCATATTGTTGTCTATAAGTCAAGTACTGCAATAAAGATCTGAGGAGTTCCCCAGCATATTGTTGCCTACGAGTCAATTGTATTATGGCCTATCCTTTGTATTACCTTACGGTTCTCCATTTTAAGATTATGGACATATGCCAATCCTCTGGTTATCATCCCCTTAAACTCATTACATCGTCTCGGCTTCTCTGACCGCTTCGCCCGCCTAGAAGTACAAGGCCTTCTGCCACCATGAACATCTCGCATTGGCCGTTGGATCCATCATCTCACTAATGCTCGTAATGTTCAGATCGATGAGCTCGCTATCATTCCCGTACAAAGGGAACATTGGGAAAGTCGGCCCACTCGGCACGCCGTTCTCCGCGAAACTGGTGATGTACTCTTGCAGCGCAATTGCCACTGTGTCGTTCAAAACTTTAGCGCTCGGTCCGTTGAAATATGTGTAGGGTATGTCTTGACCATGTAGCGCGGGTGGGACGGAAAATTCGTACGCGTAGGTGTTGTTGCCAAAAGCTCGGTCAAGGTAGTTGGTGTTGCAAGTGAAAATGGATTCGGACACAGTTGCGACTGCGCGGCCAAAGTCGTCTTTATAGCCATACGTGCCGTCGAAGACAGGCGGATAGAGGACGTTCTCGATGTAGCTCACGACCGTTGGGTTAATGTCTGGGAGACTCGTTCTCAGGAAGGCTGCGTAGGCGGTATCGTTGGTGACAAATGGAGGGGTGAAAAGCAGACCCTCATCAGCGTTGTGGCCAACCATGACCTTCACGTTCTTGTTGAAAGACCCTTGAAGAAGAAGCTTGCCGGGAAGAGCTGGCACGAAGGAACCGTCTACGACAGGACCGTAGACGAAGGTACCGTACGTTGCTTCACCGACTTGGATAAGGTTCGCCGTGATCAATGCTTGAGAAGGCAGCTGCCTCGCTTCCTGGATATTGCTCACGTTCAGCAGACCAAGGAAGGTCTGGAAAGTCTGTTCTTGTTGGAAATCTCCCGGTATCAGTGAAAAGCCGGGACTTTGGGGCACGGCTTGTTGAAACGGGGCGGGACCTGCAAGGCCACCGAACGCTGTTATCTGGTGCATGATCGAGCCGCCTCCAGCCGATTCACCTAAGACGGTCACTCTGCCTGGGTCTCCGCCAAATAGATGGATATTATTCTGAACCCACTGCAGAGCTAGACGTTGGTCATACAAACCCGCGTTGGCTGTGCCGTTTGATTGGAGAGTCGGTCCAGCAAGCCAACCGAAAGCTCCCAGCTAGATGTAGTCAGCAAGATTGCCCGTAGTGTAGGGACATACAGTGAACATACACGGTAATTGAGAGAAACGTAGATCACGCCTGACGACCCGGTAGCCTGGCTGGCCTTGATCAACCCAGCAGGATCACCACTGCCAGATTTATCACCAGCGGTGTATCCTCCGCCGTAGATCCAGACAAGGACAGGCGCGCCAGTACCATGGCCGGAGCAGTTGCCAGCCTGGTCATAGACCTTCTTTGGAACCATAACATCTAAGAATAAACAGTCCTCAGTTGTTCTCGGGTCCTGGGGAGGCAGGGATCCGGAGGAGTTGGACAGCGCAGCAAGGGCGGCGTCGTAATTGAAGGGTTTACCAGACAAGTACGCGGGGATAAATTCGCTGGCAATTAAAAGCCATGCCGGATTCGCTTGAGGGCAGATCACGCCCACGCTACCACTCTGAACGGTGGTGCTGTTGCCTTGTGGAGGGACCGGTGCTTGGAAGCGCAGGTTTCCAACAGGTGGCTCAGCGTATCTGATGTTGGAGAAATTGTAGAAGCCTCCAGTGGACTACGAAATTGTCAGATAGCACTCTTGTTGTGTCACGCGATTGGGACACACATTGAAGGAGGAGGCCTGATGGATCTCATAGCCAAGATTGACCGTCGGCAGCACAGCAGAGCTCTGGCCAGCTGCAAAAGTAACGATAGCCAGGCCAACGACCGCTTTGTAACCGTTTTGCAACATCGTAGTAGCGGTGAGGGTTGAGCAAGCTTGCAAAAGAGCAGTGGCAAGCCATAGTGCCGGGCCAGCTGCCCTTCATATACCTTACCACGCTGGCCATACGTAATGTGCCTGCGGAATAGCTTAAGCACAATAGCTCCGCACTCTAACTTAGTACGAATAATACGTGTACCTTGGAGAGATGTACAGCCCGTGGTCTCGGCAGAACTGCTCCAATCCCACGATGCGCGCAACGAAGATCCCCGGCGATTATTGACGCTAAGACCAGGTCCGGTTCACAACATGCGGAGATGCCTCGGACAACTTGAGGTCTAGCTTCGGATTTACCTTACCTCATTCATCACAACGGCATCCATCTGCATTGGGAAAGCGGAACAATCTTATCTAATCAATCACCTCATAGCAGTGACATTCAAGCATCATCTCAATGAACGCTCGGAGAGCCCTTGAAGACAGAATTATGCCGAATTTCTTATCAGTTGAGAGAGATCTTTTCACGGGCTTGAGCAGTTGTCTTCTCTCTCGCTCTTACATATTCAATCTTGTCTACAGGTCTGCGGGAGTAATGAATTGAGTCGCCGTCCAGTTGAGTTCCATGATTAACCGCACCTTCGCTTCTTTCAGGTCATTAAGATTTTTACTTTCGTGCTATCGATTCTCTCAGAGTCCGATCTCATCTCTCATCTGCAAGGCTCGATTCTTCACGAGTATAATGAAGAATGCGAGTTCTACTGGGGTCAATGGTGTGGACACTTTCTCGGCCAAAAACCACCGCACTCTAGCAATCCCAGAAGCACAGGATGAGACTGGCGTGCGGACGGCATACCGACCCTTTCTTCTTGATAGAGAAACAACAGAGACAGATTGGGTGTCTCAGCTCGAGCTTGACTCAGTAATGGACATGGTCGACAGGGACCTTGCAACCACAGGCAAACGGTTGAAAGTACTAGTTCTGTACGGCAGCCTACGACGAAGGTCAGTGTACAAGTCACGGGTACTGATCATGGTGTGTAGCTTCTGACATTTTTATGAGATATCATGCAGGTCCTACTCTCGGCTCATGGCTCTCGAAGCCTGCCGCATACTCCTTCGGCTCGGCTGTGACGTACGGGTCTTCAACCCCAGAGACTTACCGGTGAAAGACGACGAGCAGCACCAGCACCCAAAGGTGCAGGAATTGCGAGAGCTGAGTCGATGGAGCGACGGACATGTTTGGTGTAGCCCCGAGCAGCATGGAAATATAGTTAGTTTAGCCCGCTTTGCACTTCCAAGAATAACCACCCAGAAGCTCGGTCGCTGAGTATACAGCAGCTGACGTTGGCGGTTAGACCGGCGTCTTCAAGAATCAGATCGACTGGATCCCTCTCTCCACCGGTTCCGTCCGTCCCACTCAAGGTCGCACGCTTGCGATAATCCAAGTCAGCGGGGGAAGTCAGTCCTTCAACACCGTGAACACATTACGCATCCTGGGTCGCTGGATGCGCATGTTCACGGTGCCGAATCAATCATCGTTACCCAACGCCTACACGCAATTTAGCGATGACGGGGACGATGATTCAAGGTTGGCGCCGAGTGGAAACCGAGATCGGCTTGTAGATGTGATGGAAGAATTTGTGAAGTATAGCATTGTGATGAGGCCGCACTTCGAGCTGTTTGGGGATCGCTATAGCGAAAGAACAGAGAAGCGAGAGAAGCTGCAGAAAGAGAAGGCCAAGAAGGACGGAGTCAACGGAGTGTTGGTGGATCAGATATGACGGGGACTACAACAGATTAGCTCGAATGATCGAAACTCACACTCCCCAGTGTCATTGGCTCCATGCTGCTTGATAGGGTCTTGCGGACGAGGCTGCTTCAGGCCGCAGCGTTGGAAGTCTGTGGTGTCCAATCCGGTCTACCAGCGGACACTTGTGACTGCCTGATTCTTCGTACTCCGTACAGAGAGCAGCTTGCAACTACGTACGCCAACCCTGCGAAGATTTGAGGGTAGAGATATGCTCTGTCAGACTGCGGACGGCGTAATTTCAGCGCAATGACCTCCGAGACTGCGTGTTGCACATCAGTTTCGAACGCATTAGACGTCCGAGACCGCTATGTTGGCTCATTAGACTTACAGAGTGTTGGTAGCACAACAGAGAGCCACGACAGTGACAACATCGAGGGCAGCTCCGCAAGTCCCGCGATCTCGACGCATAGAGGACCGATCGTCTGCGATGTTAGTGGTTGTTAGTCTATATCAACGCTGTGAGATGTTCAAGGATAGTCTACCATCCAGAAGACTCCTAGAATACCACCATTTAGGATTGCAAAGAACACTATAATTCCGTACGATGTTGCTGGTATCCAGATCGCAAAGCAAGTGACACCGCAAAACAGAGTAAGTAGTCCAGCCACTTCCATCCGACCAAATCGATCACTTGCAACTCCTATCAAGGGTCGTCCTATTGCGGTGCCCAAGTTAAGGTACGCCGCAATCGATGCTGCTTGAGATTTTGTCAGACCGACCGAAGATGCAAAGTTTGGCAAAGAGTACAGCAGCGTGATATATCCCAACATGCTGGTGAACCCCCAGAAAAGTAATAACAGAACTTCAGCGCGGCGGAGTAGCTTCGTATCAAAGCCTAGTTGTGGGGGACGAATTACCGAGTTGCGATTTCGTATCAGCATCGTCGCTGTCAAATTCATTATGCCTGTGATCACGGCAATAATTCGAAAAGACCACGCAAGTGAGATCTTCCTGATCATAGCCTCTATCGCAAAAGAAAAGATCAAACCGCCAATGCCTGAACCGGCGCTACTAATTCCATTGACCAGACTGCGCTTTTTAGAGAACCATTGGGAGAGGATGGCGATACTGGGAACGTATATGAAGCCAAGGCCTAGGCCGATGAGCAGTCCTTGCGAGAGGTACAGCTGCCAGACACGCCGGGCGAAGGATGCGGAGACAAAACCTGCCGTTTGGATTAGAACCCCTATGGCCATAGTGGTTTGAGTACCAAGCTTCCGGGCCAAGATGGTGACCAACGGAGCTACAAGCATCGCCATTGCAAAGTTGAACCCTCCGATGAAAGCAAAGTCCAAGGCTGTGGCCTCATGGTAGACATTAGAAGAAGAAGATAGATAAAATGACAGATATACACCATACGACTGTGAATCCCATTAGCTGTACTACATGTATCAGGTGTATATAACAGTCACACCTACAGCCACTTGACCCCAGGTGAAGCAGTTCACTGTGAAGCAGACACCGACTTGGACCCAGCCATAGCCGCCGTCTGGAGGATCTGCACATGCTTCGTTGATCTGGGTGCTGCAGCCATTGAGTTCCGTGATGCTACCGTTCGGCAGATCTTGCCCTCGTCTCCTGGACTTCCACATCGGTCAAATGGAGATGGAAATTCTTTTCGCACATATATATGGTAGAGGGCCTGGCCTAGCGACGGTAATTGCGAGGACTTTTTCTTCCATCCTCTCGGACGAATGGCGGTCCAGGGAAGAGCCCTCGGCTGAAGTCCTTTAAGTAGATATACGCGCACCCTACCCAGAGCAATCCGGTACAAGGTGATCTCGTTCCTATTCTTGGTAAAGAGACTGAAATTCAACTTTCCAATCTCTTAAATATGTAAAGGTGCGCAGGTTTGACATTTGGTGGAGGATTGGAGACAAAGCTCGGTTGACCCTAGCCTACGTATTGGACGTGTATGTCTCTTCGTTAGGTTTCAACATGGGAGGAACTTATGACACCACACCCACACTTTACTGTTACTAAGAGGTCGTCGCGCAGCGCGCGAACTGCACGCTACGCAGATATCTTACACCTCTAATTTGAGTGTGTTTTCTATCGCAATTGAGCCGACGCAGCGCCACCATGCATTCAACCTCGCTGTTGTCATATTTTGACAGCCAATTGCACGAGTTTCATTCTTGTAAGTAACTCCGTTCTTAATCAGTATTGCGAACATTGTTTCGAGGTACAATTCCACCTCACTGTCACTGCTGTCACCCTTCTTCCTCTCTGCCTTACTGCTGTTGCCCTCCTTTCTGCCTCACTGCTGTTCAAACAATGGTCTTGTCTCATTGGCCTCCATCCCATGCCCATTAGATATGGGTGTCTGAAGGAGACCGAGTGTTTGAAGGAGGCTGAGGGTCGTCACAGACCCACGGCCCAAGAAGTCCTCGGCAGAATGGGTGGATGTTCTCAAGAAATACCTCACACATATTTCCTCATTCTGCTGGAGGACTCGGAGGCTCTCTTCCACATGCTCGTCAAGGCTAAAGAGTGCAATGCCGTTGTTCAATGCCTTGTCGGTCTCTATGTCGTCTAATATATCCTGTGAATTGAAGTCCATGATGTTCGTATAGGGCGACAGCGAGGTAGTATAAAGCTGGGCAGTAGGGTGTGATGCAATGAGCAGCATGGTATGATGACGCGACATCAATAACAACAACAACAACCTCAATAGAGCAACATACGTCGGCAAGGCCGAGGTCATCGCTGGCACTCTCTCTTTTTGGACATCAAAGGCTATGGAATCTGTGCAATTGCGTATTCAGTTTTCACATGATAGCTGACCATCTACTGCGGAACCATCATTTCTGCCAGTGCCCTTTCTGATACTCGTCCATGAGGCTTGTATACTCATCACCGGCTGCGGCCCAACCAGCGATGCCTTCAGCAAGTATATAACTGCCCAGTTGCTCATTGCCTTGATCACGAAGATAATCCTCAAACCACCCTGCAGCGCGAGTACCTCGACCGCGAGAAGACCCTTGGTAGTACTGGGTCAGCCGTGACCTATATTATAGCCCGATTTTGCTTGTTCAGAGCAACTTTACACACCACAATAAAAGATCACTTCCTTGACTCCAGCCGCAGTGAAGAGGGTGTACAGCGTTGGGATGCTTGAGTATAAGCTCTGGGCTGGAAGGTTGATCGAGCCACGGATAGTACCTCCCTGTTATCAAACCTCAGTGATATGGATGCAATTCTATGACATTTATTTACAGACCTCATGGTCTGCACGACGGAGGTCCACAAGCACAAAATCTTTTCCAGGAACTAGACCATCATTCAGCCATCGGAGCAGCTCGTTGCGGGTGATCGCCGCTGGATTTGGGTTCCTTGGAGCAGGATAGGCCGAGTGCCAGGGAGTGTCTATCTTCGGTATTGGAACTTTAGGCTCGGTGCTGGCATTCGCAAGATCCATTATAACAGGATTGTGTCCTATAAGTGGATCAATTGTACGAAATAAAGGTACCAGAGTCTGTTATGCTGTACAAGGAGTACTCCATGTCTTATATCATTCAGAGGACATTAGCTGACAGCTTCGCAGAGACGTCAATTGGATTCGAAGTTGTCACAAAGTGTCCACTGATTCGCTCCTCGACTCAGCATAATAGCACGTGTGGTCGTGCTTGAGTGTTGAATGTCACTGCATACATCTTATTGGTTACAGCATCAGACCACCAGTTATGAGCCCCAGAAAGGGTAAGGGATGGGTCAAGATTAGACATATCATGGTATTGCAATCCGGTGTATTCATTGGGCAAACTAGGTGTTCTAATTTGAGGGTCATTTCATGATCCTCAAAAGCTGTAAACCGGATCACCAGATCTCAACCCCCGTTCCCATTCTCACAGCAGTATCCTCTTACGATGCCTGAGCCACCTTTGCCGCCTGCTGCGCGTTCACCTTCTTCCCGTCCTTATTATACCTGACTCTTGGAGGTGGAGCACGGTTGCGACGGCCTTCTCGAGAGCGAACACTGCATCCAGAAATCGTCAGTCACCTCAAGTTGAACGTTTTCTTGTAGTAGCTAGATATGCCTGGACTAGGTGGAAGTCGTACCGGACTATCTTGCCGTGGATGGCACAGGACACGCAGTATTGAAGCTTTAGATACATCTTGGGGACCGTGTATTCGGGGAAGACGGAGGCGTCAGAAATATCACCTGCGAACACGGACGGTGGTTAGCTTTTGTAGCTTAGATATCTAGTTCGTCTCTTGCTTGCACGACTGGCTCAACGCCGCGTATCATATCTCTAGAAGAGGAGGCTGAAGTTTGGGTGGCATACGGATTGCAGCCGACTCAACCATGTTGCGGATTGTAAATCTCTTGATTGCCTTGTCCTTCGGCGTACATCTCGAGCAATTGGAGCAACGTATTGGTTTGACGTGACCACGACCGTTCTTGTTGCGACCGCTGCACCATATCTGTCAGCTCCTGCTAATCAAACACCAGGTTCAAATCGTACTTGGACGCTCGCTTCTTGACCATGGTCGCTGCTTCTGCCACAGGTAAGCTTGAGCGCCCACAACAGCTTAAGCCAGGGCGATGTCCATTACCCTATCAAAAGACCGTCTGATTGAATTTAGTGCGCCACTTTGTTTTGTTCGAGATGTCGAATTTTGAGGTTGCTAGGCTCCTCGCAGTTGTGGAAGCGAGGGTTTCTTCGCGCAGTCCACCCTTATCTGATCTTTAGCTCAGGGATCTTATCGCGCTTAGTCATCAAGCCTTTGTTGACCATGGTTGATGTCTTCCGTAGCAACAACCGATCACCTTGACGCGAAGGGACAGCGTTTATTGAGCCAACAACATTCCTACAATTTCATGCTAAACAGTGTTCACGCTTCAACAGATGTCTGCGGCTGGTGGCACATACAGGGGAACACCCAGTCGCGGTCAGGGAAGAGGCCAGCTGCCGTCTTTCGAAAACAGTCCATCACATATCCCTCGTCCAAAACTCGAATCAGTTGCAAGCTCAACAATGCAAAGTGATACTGGTACATCGATGCTAAGTGCGAGTAGGCAGAAGCAATCGAAGCGCGATGAGGTAGGATGCCTAGAACAACTCCTCACTGATGATCTTCGTTGATCGTAATATTAGGCAATCCGGAAGAAGATAGAGGCAGACCTTAACAAAAAAAAGCAGAACCCTGCTCGAGCACGACATACCCGCAAGGCTCCGCCCGGAACTGTCCTTGCTCTCAAACCGAGTCAAGCTCTGCAGATTAAGCCCAGTACTACTGTGGCCGAAGCAGCCCAACTGATGGCTGCGAAACGAGAGGACTGCGTGCTCGTTACGGATGACGACGATCGAATCGCTGGTATATTTACCGCCAAAGACCTGGCTTTTCGCGTTGTTGGAGTGGGTATCAAGGCCAGGGATGTCACCATTGCAGAGATCATGACAAAGAACCCTCTCTGTGCCCTGACGGACACCAGTGCTACAGATGCGTTGGATCTCATGGTCAGGAAAGGCTTCCGACATCTCCCTGTCATGGACGAGAATCAGAACATCTCGGGTATCCTGGACATCACAAAGTGCTTCTACGATGCTATGGAGAAGCTGGAGCGTGCTTACAGTTCATCAAGAAAGCTATACGATGCACTGGAAGGCGTGCAGTCGGAGCTCGGATCCAGTCAACCACAACAGATCATCCAGTATGTGGAGGCATTAAGGCAGAAGATGTCGGGGCCAACGCTTGAGTCAGTCCTGAATGGGCTGCCTCCTACAACAGTAAACGTACGGACATCAGTGAAGGAGGCAGCTGCATTGATGAAAGAGAATCACACCACGGCGGTGCTGGTACAGGACCAAGGTTCGATTACTGGGATTTTCACGAGTAAGGACGTCGTTCTTCGCGTCATTGCTCCAGGCCTAGATCCAGCGACTTGTAGCGTGGTTCGAGTCATGACACCTCATCCTGACTTTGCGCCAATGGACATGAGTATACAGGCTGCTTTAAGAAAGATGCATGGTATGTATATCTCAACTGGCGTACAAAGCGGAGGTTGACAGACTAAAGACGGCCACTATCTCAACCTACCTGTCATGAACGAACCCGGCGAGATCGTTGGCATGGTTGATGTCTTGAAGTTGACATACGCTACACTTGAGCAGGTGAGGGCGGACATTGCACTCTCGAAATATACGCGTACTGAATGTTGTGCAGATTAACACAATGTCCACGGGCGACAGTGAAGGCCCTGCGTGGAACAAATTCTGGCTGTCCCTGGACAACGAATCCGAGTCGATGGTGTCTGGCGAGGGTAGCCATCGACCACATACATCAGGCCATCGCTCCCTGATGTCCCCTGATCTGGGTCGCCCCTTGATGGATCGTGTGGACAGTGTTCTACCTAATGAGTCGGCGTCGCATAATGGTGATGACTCTCACTCCGACCCCTTGGAGCCGCCTTCAGCATCTCTCGAAGACTCGCCGTTTCCTTTCAAATTCAAAGCACCCAGCGGACGCGTACACCGATTGCAAGTTGTCGCGTCGGCGGGTATGGCGGAATTGATAGCAAGCGTCACGGCAAAACTGGGCAGCGAGATTGCCGCAGTCGGTGGTGAAGCCTCCTTTGAGGACGGGAAGCTTGGAAAATCGGGGTACGCGCTCAGCTACTTGGATAACGAAGGTGATACAGTCTCGATTACGACCGACCAAGATCTCCTTGATGCCATCACTCTCTCAAGGCAAGGCCATCGAGAGAAGGTTGATCTTTTTGTGCACGACCCGGAGAAGCCACCACTATCTGCCACTTTAGACCCACATCCTGCCTTGGCAAAACCACCGACTCCTCCTCCGTCGACTTTGAGGGAGCGGAGAAAGCAAATAATTGATGATGATGACGACGAAATGGAACTTGCTCACAAGCCGGCAAAGAAGGAGCGAGCATCAGCCACGGCCCAGGCGAAGTCCGAAGAGCAGCTCATCGCTGGCGTCCCTAATGATCTACTACTACCTGGTGCGATCGCTGTCCTCGCAATTGTCATCGTTGGGGTCTTTACCCTAAGCCGGTCTAGCAGTCGTTGATCGCCCCTCCAACCAACATACTGTCTTCGAACTGGGGTATCCCCTTAGCTTTTGTGCTTTTTGCTTTTCTCTCTTTAGCTGGTAGACAATTGCCCTTGTGTCGGCATTGCTTGATGCGGTGCACAAGGCAACCTAATCTCCAGATGTACAATTACTCCGCACAGTCCCACCGGAAGAATGAATTCCTTGTAGTTCAGAGACATGAAGTAGACTCGCTCTTTCAAGTCAACATAATAGAAATGAAGACGTTCCACGTGACACAGGCTAGCAGTATCGCGTCTCAAGGGTGCTGGCTCTTTTAACCTGAGCGAGAACAGTGATAGGACCAACATTTCTGCCACCAAAAGCCCCACCAAGAGGCCCACGCCGTGAACAACAATTTTTCCCACTTCGTGGTCTACAAGTACTGAAACTCGACCACGGAGGCAATAGCAGGTTTGGGCCAACTACAGGGCCTGCGACCCGATCAAACAACGGCGAAGCTCACTTGCTGAGGCCGCACTTTCTATGTGATTGTCCACGCGCTGTGGAATTCTTTAATCTACGCGACAACAGCGCTGCCTCCATCGAATTCCTTCCGCAGCTGTCTAGATGTCTGTGTTACCGGCACAAGTGCATGCGGCGCTATCTCAGCTGCTTCAAGCTCTGTCTTCGGCGGATAATAATGCACGTTCACAAGCAGAGGAGCAGCTGAATACAGAGTGGGTTGCAGGGCGGTCAGGTGTGTTGTTGATGGGCTTGGTGGAGCAGATACAAGGCTCGGAGGAACCATCGGTGAGGATAAACATGCCAGACTGGTGTTGCGTAGTCACGAATGGTTCACTGACTGAAACCCTTTGCTCGGCGCATCGTGCAGACTCGGTCGTTTGCAGCAGTCCTCTTCCGACGGATAGCTACCAAGACGCGCAAACTTCCGGGCACGGACGAGTCAAAGGAGTTGTTCCTAACTTTACAAGAAGCGGAGAAGATTGCGATCAGGCAGAAGCTGCTGCAATGCTTAGGGAATGAGTCGCTACCGCATGTGAGGAATAAGATTGGGGATGCTGTGGCAGAGATTGCAAGGCAGTATGCGGACGATGGTACGTGAAGCTTTGCGCCGTAAGATACTGCGATATGACCACTTGGACTCACAGATGGATGATTTACAGGCGAGCAGTGGCAGGAGCTCTTAGGGGTGCTGTTCCAAGCAAGCCAGTCGACCAACGCAAGTCAGCGTGAGGGAGCGTTCAGGATCTTTGCAACGACACCCGGAATCATAGAAAAGCAGCACGAGGATACCGTGCTGGCAGCATTCACAAAAGGCTTTGAGGACGAAGATGTCTCCGTACGCTCAGGAACCGTAGCATACTCGCATCTCTGGCTGACAGGCAGAATAGGTACGACTGGCAGCGATGGAGGCTTTTGCGTCTTTCTTTCGGTCCATCAACAAGAAGGCTCGTGAGAAATACTTCGCCCTGATTCCTAAGATTCTGAACATCCTCCCACCAATAAAGGAATCTGGAGATGCAGAACAGCTCACCAAAGCCCTGATTGCATTGATCGACTTAGCCGAAGTCGCCCCGAAGATGTTTAGACACCTCTTTCATAATCTGGTCCAGTTCAGCATAACCGTGATACAAGAGAAGGAGCTCGGGGATCAGGCGAGGCAAAACGCGTTGGAACTGATGGCAACATTTGCGGACTACACTCCAATTATGTGCAGAAAGGACCCATCGTATACTTCTGACATGGTCACGCAATGCTTAAGCTTGATGACAGATATCGGAATGGACGATGATGAGGCGACGGAATGGAACGCTTCAGAAGACGTATGCGATCTCTAGCAAATTGCTTTGGCAGCTTAAGCTGATGACATCCTAGCTCGATGTCGAGGAGAGCGATCTGAACCATGTTGCCGGTGAGCAGTGCATGGACCGTCTAGCCAACAAGCTCGGGGGCCAAACCGTTTTACCTCCTACCTTCAACTGGCTGCCCCGTATGATGACGTCGTCGGCATGGAGGGACCGACATGCTGCACTCATGGCTATTTCTGCCATATCAGAAGGATGTCGGGAACTTATGGTAGGCGAGCTGGACAAGGTACTGGATTTGGTGGTTCCTGCACTTCGAGATCCTCATCCTCGAGTACGGTGGGCAGGCTGCAACGCCCTAGGCCAGATGAGCACCGACTTCGCCGGGACAATGCAGGAAAAGTACCACCAGACCGTTCTCTCAAACATCATCCCAGTCCTCGACTCCGCAGAACCGCGCGTTCAGTCACATGCTGCTGCTGCTCTTGTTAACTTTTGCGAAGAGGCGGAGAAGAGCATACTCGAACCCTATCTTGACGATCTCTTAAGCCATCTTCTTCAATTACTTCGAAGTCCCAAGAGATTCGTGCAAGAACAAGCACTATCTACCATTGCGACTATTGCTGACTCGGCCGAGACTGCTTTTGGAAAGTATTATGATACCCTCATGCCATTGTTATTTAGCGTCTTGAAGGAAGAGCAATCGAAGGAGTATAGGTTGCTTCGGGCAAAAGCTATGGAATGCGCCACTTTAATCGGTAGGGCCTCGTTGACGTAATAATTCATACAGCCGTACTGACAGGATTAGCATTGGCCGTTGGAAAGGAGAGAATGGGGCAAGACGCACTGACTCTGGTGCAGCTGTTAGGATCAATACAGCGTACGTTCTGACCGAATCCTGTACAGCGCTCATCTACGCTTGTGCTGACAAGTTCTAGAAAATATCACGGATGCCGATGATCCGCAGTCACAATACCTCCTGCATTGCTGGGGTAGGATGTGTAGAGTGTTGGGCCAGGACTTCGTACCGTACCTTTCAGGTGTCATGCCTCCATTGATGGAGCTCGCCAGTGCGAAGGCAGACATTCAGCTTCTTGACGACGAAGAGCAAGTAGCGCAAGTAGAGCAGGAAGAAGGTTGGGAGCTGGTACCACTCAAAGGCAAAGTCATCGGCATCAAGACCACTACGCTAGATGACAAGCATATGGCTATCGAGCTGATTGTGATCTACGCTCAACAATTGGAAGCAGTATTCGAGCCGTATGTCATGGAGATTATGGAAAAGGTTGCTCTACCTGGTCTGGCGTTCTTCTTCCACGATCCCGTACGAGTAGCGTCAGCCAAGTGTGTTCCTGCGCTGTTGAATTCGTACAAGAAGGCTCACGGCGAACGGTCCCCACAATTGGCACGGCTGTGGGAGATGACCATCGATAAAGTCCTCGAGGTTCTTAGTGCCGAACCGGCTGTCGATACGCTTGCCGAGATGTATCAATGTTTCTACGAATCCGTTGAAGTACTTGGCAAGAACTGTCTTACCTCGACGCACATGGCCGCTTTCATCGAGTCCGCGAAGTCAGCACTGGAAGACTATCAAACCCGAGTGAAGGCTCGCCTGGAAGAACGTCAGGAAACAGAAGATGGCGAGGAAGAAAGCGAAGATACCCTCTTCGCAATCGAAGACGACCAGACCCTCCTATCCGACATGAATAAAGCCTTCCACACAATCTTCAAAAACCAAGGCACTTCCTTCCTCCCGGAGTGGTCGCGTTTGCTCCCCTTCTACGACGCCTTCATCACGAATCCAGACCCGACGCAGCGGCAATGGGCATTGTGCATAATGGACGATGTCCTCGAGTTCTGCGGCGAGCAGAGCTGGAACTACCACACCCACATTATCCAGCCTCTCATCGACGGCATGCGCGACGAAATCCCTGCCAACCGACAAGCAGCTTCGTACGGCGTTGGCATTGCGGGACAAAAAGGCGGGCAACCATGGAGCGAATTCGTAGCAGCAAGTATACCGACCCTTTTCACCGTCTGCCAGCGACCGACCGCAAGAGACGACGATCACGTCTTCGCAACGGAGAACGCTTGTGCCAGTATTGCCAAGATCTTGCACTACAATGCGGGCAAAGTGTCTAATGTTCAAGACGTCGTAAATCACTGGATCGAAATCCTTCCCATCGTCAACGACGAAGAAGCAGCCCCCTACGCATACTCTTTCCTCGCGCAACTCATCGACCAGTAAGTCCCTTTCCCCTCTGCCGTTGTCGTCCTTGCGTCCATCACACCGTAGGTAAACAAGGCAGAGCGAGTTTACTAATTCCGCCGTTTCTACCGCAGACAAAACCCCGCAATCCTCTCCCAAGCAGCCAAAGTCTTCATCTTCATCGCCCAAGCCCTCGAAGCAGAAACGCTACAAGGCGCCACCGCGACAAGGATAGTCGCAGCCGCGAAACAACTAGTCGCCACCGCGGGCATCGATGCGAATCAAATTTTGTCGACGCTGACGCCGGAGACGCAGCAGACTGTTAGGAGTTATTTCGGGTGAGTGTGAGTTTCGTGCCGAGGGAAAGATAGATGGGGGAGGGTATTGAGAGAGGGGATTTGATAGGCTTGCGGTTGAGTTTCAATTGATGATGCCGGCAAGGGGTTTTATTTCGTGTTGGTGGCGTGGGGTTTAGCTATGATAGACCGACTATCTTGGTTTGAGAAATGCATGATTCGAAGGAGATGGCATGATGCACTTCTAATTACTTCTGCCAGCTCACATGACAGTCTTGAGCTCGGTGATATCTAGAAGCTTTGTACTCTACACCGCTTTTCAGTCGCTACTGTACAGGGTGTATCATGCTAAGCTGCACAGAGGGCTGGTCTATTCCGGATTCACGCGAACTCCCGTTCATCTCCTCGGCATACCTCTTCCTCTACCCCTAAGCGCTCGTTGTGCGGCTCCGGGTGGAAGGCCACGCTGAGGCGGCCCCGGTTGCTGGGACTCCTCATTTTCTGCGCAATCCATTACGTCAGCAGTCTGCGCCCTTCCCAGCCCATCTAATCAACAAAAAGGGTTTGTAGGGCGGCAAGAAACTTACTGATCGTCTCATCCACACTCAGTATCAAACAACTCGCCTCCACGGCCGCCTGGATCGCATTGACCTTGACCAGACTCGGCTCCCAGACAAAGGCCTCTAGGTTATCCCTGACGCCCTCGTTGTCGAAGTCGACGCCGGCCCAGATGTTGCCCTTGCGGTGCTCGACGCGCAGGCGGTTGAGGATGTCGGTGGCGTCGAAGCCGGCGTTGTCGCAGAGTTGGCGGGGGATGATCTCGAGGGCTTTGGCGAAGGATTTGATGATTGCTTGTTGTTTGTTGTGGACGGAGGAGTCGGCGTAGGTGTGGAGGTAGGCGGAGATTTCCATCTTTGTATTGTTCGTCAGTCTTTGGGTAGGAAGAAAAGAGGGGTTTGAGAGTGTGGAGGAGTCGTACCTCGCATGCACCGCCACCGGCGACGATGCTGTTGTTTTTGATCGCTCTCTTCACGATCATGATTGCATCATGCAAACTTCGCTCGACCTCGGCGATGAATTGCTCCGCCCCTCCTCTAAGTACGAGCGTGCATGTTTTTGCTGCAGGGCATCCCTCAAAGAAGTTGAATCGCTCTCCTCCTATCTGCCTCTCCTCAAACTTTCCACATGTGCCAAGGTGCTGTGGTTGGATGTCGGAGCAAGTTGAAGAGACGCTGCCGCCTGTGGCTTGGACGACACGCTCGAGATCGCCGGATGATACGCGGCCGGCGCAGAAGATGTCGCGGTCTGCGAAGTACCTACATGGATCTCGTAAGCATGGGGTAAGATCATTGTAGGCAAAAACACATACTGCGTAGCCAGATCACCTATCGGCAGTTTACTCAAAACGACCTTCGCACCAGTATTGTACAGCGCTTCCATCTTGTTGTATATGATTTGCCATTCGGCGTCCACAATCGCTTGGTACTCTGACACTTGCTCGACCCTTACCTCCGCGTTGTCCTTTTCACTCTTTAACTCCAGTTCCACATTCAGGCATACAATCTTCGGGTTCTTGAATGACTTGGGTTGTTGCTCGAAGCCGGCATAGGAGAATGTCTTCTTGAATGCCACACCGTTGACAAAGAGGGAATCCTGTAATGCACCCCCAGTGATCTTCTTGATGCCTATGAGGTTCTCGTTGAGATCATCTTGGTCAAGGGAAAGAACGGCATCAACGACCACTACCACCCGATTTAGCTATTACCTCTTAGTCGGGCAAAGCTTTGGGGTAACGCACTCTTCGTAAAAAAATCCGCATTCCGATGAATCAGTTTGCTGCTCATCGCCGTAGCCGCAAGCCTCCGTAACGTCTCCCTCTTATTTCCCTCACTCGTGTTCACCGCAATCTCCTTGATTTTGTTGACCGCCATGGCCGACGATCTCCGTAAACCTTTCATGATTGTTTGTGCGCTGACACCCTGTTCAACATGGTCCTTGATCTCTTTGAGTATCTCCCCTGCAAGTACGACAACGGAAGTAGTGCCATCTCCAACTTCGGCATCTTGAGAGCGCGCAATGTCTGTGAGGATGCGAGCAGCGGGATGAACAATGTCAAGGAGCTATACTCAGTCAGCTTCGGTCCACGAGAAGTCCTAGATCTTGTCCGACCTTCATGACTGTCGCGCCATCATTGGTTATCGTTTGTCTGCCGTTGGCATCCACCAGCAGCAGGTCCCCTCCATATGGTCCTAGTGTGCTCCGTATGGTGTCTTGGACAGCTAAACAGGCGTTGATATTCGATATTATTTGGCCCTTCCCTTGTGACGAGTCCGTTCCTGCACACTGTGGTCAGCACAAGCTTGGGAATCGATTCAATCCGTGTCCGGACCTTCCTTCAGCACAATGATGGTGGGTGTCTGCCCTCCGAAAGACATGTTTTATTATTCCAGGTCAAGCACCAGGCAGGCAGTGAGAGGAGTACGAAGCTTCGAAGAAGATTTCTCACTAAATCCAGAATCTTTTGGGCCGTCACAAAGGTTGGGAATAGATAACGCTTTGTAAATTACTTCGTTCCTTGCCTAGGCCATCAACAATCTCGAAATTCTGAAGCTTTCACGCGTCTCAGCTTGAGCCAACCATCTGTCTTGTGCAAGGTCCGACCATCTGACTAAGCAACAGCTTCCCGACCACACCTCAACCCTACAGTTATACAACTCCTGATTTTCTTGTCCCTGATTATGAAATTCTTCATCCTTGTAGATATACGTTATCACATTATTCCTTCTGCGTTGACTGACGTGAAGGGCAACTGGGCAACTAAACCTGCCTCTTCACATTGGGCAGCACATCCAGAATGTCCCTGCTCTGTGGCTATTTCTACGTGAAGGCCGGAACCTCATCTTGAGCATGAACGTCAATCTTGACATCTGTTCTCGACTAGTAATGTTTGCATTCAGTGCGGTAATCATTAGTGCTATCCCATGCTTATTACAACCAATTCCCTCCTGCTGATCTCGGCACCTCAACAAGATCTACTTTGTGATCATGCATGTTTAAAAACAAGGCAAAAATTTAAATGAAGATGAAAAAAAGAAAGCACACGTCTACCAGGACAATCATACAGCGGGACGAATCTCACTGCTTAATCCTGATTTGGTTGTGACTGGAAGGGCTTTCCCCTCCCAGGAGGCTTTGGAGTTCTGGTGGTTTAAACCACTGAGCTAAGTTGCCAACTTTCTTAAAGTAGTTTGCATCAATTAAATATATCTAGTTTTGAGCATGCTCTCCGAATTACGGCCAGCTTCTCGCCACCAATAGTGCTCAGAGATTAGACCGAAATAGTTGCACAGAATGGAGACGAAGGATGAACTGGAACCAAACGCGTCGTTCAGACCATGGGAAGTACCCCTGAGGGTTTACTTTTCCCACCTTCTGAAGCAACTTCCCAGCCATCGCGTACCTTAAATCGGCCTAATCACAAGTACCAACAATCGACCGGCCAATGGTTTAGATAGAGTGACTTTCCCAGCCACTTACTACTAGGCTCAAACGCTTGAGAAACTCGCTATTACCAACAGTGACTTGAAAACACGGGATGACTTTTTCTATGTACTATCATCGGCATCAGCACAGCTCTGACAGGTTCTTTCCGAACAGTCAGATCTCACTGTGAGAGTTAAAATGTCCCGCAACTCAGTTATATAATATCAATAAGAGCTATTTAGATGACTTAATTACTATATGTTCTGCTCTGCTTTTTAGAGCTTCAAATAGCTAACAGCATATGTTTTATAAAGGCTGAATTGAGAGGCTCCCTGATAAAGTATGTTAAATGTATTATTGGTGAATGTGTACTGAATCATGTTACAAGGAAGTGTACACAGTTAAAACAGAGGGTCAACACCCAATTTGCATTGTACTTGATATCGTCAGCACAGCTAATTTAGGACCGCCCAGCCTCCCCAGCCTCCTGCTTCACCTCCTTCTCACTCTCCTGTTGCACCTTCCTTTTACTCTCTAAATCATGGACACTTGTTTCCGCAGCTTGTTTTTTCAAGTCGCTGTGCTTGTCATGTGCCTCTCGATCCAGCCGCTTCCTCTCCTTCTTCCCTTGCCTTCTTCCTTTTTCTTCAACTCTGTCAAGAATCTTTCCTCCCTCCATTTCGGGCCCCACTTCATCACGACCCACAGACAGGGAGAGAAAGCCATTGTGACCAGTCCAAGGAATGTGTAGCACCACCCTATTCCCATGGCATCGATTATGTATTGAATGACAGCCGTTCCAGCCGCACTCATCGAACATCGTATCAGATTCAAGGCAGCCGTCGCCGTGGCAGGATTTTGAGGGTAGAGGTCGACAAGAAGCGTGCTCAGCATAGCCAGCGATCCGCTCAGAAAGAAGCCGGCAAAGAACAACACAATCAATGGTGCGGCGAGGGATGTGCGAGCCTGGAGGGCCCAGCCCCATGCTATGAGAGTACCCGTTCCGAGGAACATAGGATACCAGACCACCTCCAACCGCGCTCTCTCGATGGGAAAGTTCCTAAGATCGTTCCCTCGCTTGCGGTCGATTGAAACTCCCATCTGCCGTGCCACGCGTGTGTAGTTGTAATCGAGAAACTTGCCGCAGCAGACGCTTCCAATTGCGGATCCCACACTAAAAGGTCTAGAAGGCAAGTCAGTAAGAAAAAAAGGGCAAAGAACTTGGGCAACGGAGGTCAACGCACATGTAACATAGACCAATCTTCAAGTCGCTGAACCCATAGGTTGCTTTGAGAATACTAGGTAAGGATATCATTAAGCACTGGAACCCGGTGACCATGAGTGATGTGAAGAATAGAATAAACGCCACATCCTTTTCCACGATGATACGCAACGCCTTGAGAGGGTTTGGAAAACCGAGTTTGCGTGTCTTGGCAAGCTCTATTCCTGCGAGCCGTTTCTCTTCTTGCGAGACCGTTTGAGTGAGGCCCTTGGCTTTAGCCTTCTGATTTTGGAGACAGTTCACTAGAGACCTGTTCCAGCCCTCAGGCGGTATGGAGCCATCCCCAACGACGTTGCGGCCGGTCTCCGGAATGAAGATGAAATATGCAATCAGGTAAGTGCCGCCACATATCAAAAGAAACCAGAAGATAGCTCGCCATCCGAGGAATTGCGCGAGAACACCGCCGATGGTGGGAGCCACAGCTGGGCCTATTTGTACTCCTGATTGTACCCAGCCGATATATCCACCCCTTTCCGCGCTTGTTACAATATCTGCCATAACTCCGTTTCCCAGAGCGATGGTTCCACTACTTCCGGTGCTTTGTACAGCTCGTAAGACGAACAATCCTGCGTAGCGGTTCTGCAGTGCCAGTCCCAGGTTTGCAAAAAAGTATATGGTGAAGGCTATGATGTACGCAGGACGTCTCCCTGCCATGTCGGCCAAATCACCGAAGAACATTGGCGCGAGACCTTGAAATATCATGTAGGACGTCACCGTCAGGTTGATGGATGCGCTAGAAACATGGAGGTCGCTGGCGAGTGTGTTGAGTGCCGGCAAGTAGATGGTAGAGGATAGAGGAGAGAAGACACTGCCTAATGCTGTCATGACGACTATCATTACCTTCGTGCGAGAGGAGAAGACAGAGTGGATTGGTCGTTGCACTGGGGCTTCGGCCTCTGCTTCGATGTCGGTTGCCTCATCTCCCTCGATCGTTGAACTGAAGTCGTTGGGCTGTGGAGAAAGACAGGGAGCGATTTGAGTAGGTAGTTCTTCGTCGGTGCCTCCGACTCGGTCAACGCCTGCGGCGCCTGGGAGTAGAACGGCTTCTAGATGCTCTTCAGCTTCAGCCTGGATGTGATTGTTGGCCGCCATTTTGGTGATACGATCTCCTTAGTAACTTACTTGCAGAGTGCGGTATCCATAATCCAGCGAAGGAGCTTGCAATATAAAGAAAGGTTCAAAGCAGGGATTATGTATCTCGGCGATTGTATTTTAGGGCTCTTGATTCCGACGGACTTAAGTTCGTTGCCGCTGTCCGCCGTTGCACCCAATAACCTTACTCGGTACCTGAACATCTGCATGATGAGTTAGGGAGCTCCATAATGCTGAATCACTATGGTGAATGTATTGAAGCTACAGTTCCAGGTCGTAAATGATTGCCGCTCGCTTGGCCATCTGCATCTTAAAAACGGCATTCATTTACGACCTAGAACTATATGAACAGGACTGCTCCGACGGCGCCCTTCAATCCCATATTCGTCTTGTTGTGGGACTGACGGTGAGCATCGGCCTCAAATTTCTTTCAACCCTAGGCAGTGGAGCCTCTCCGTAGCTGACGCCTACACCTCAGACAGCTACAGAACAGTCAGATTCGGACTGTGGAATCTGGATACAGTGGTAAGGAAACTGAGTACAGTAGTAATCTCAGACAACACCGCATATGATCAGGGCACGATAAGGACACAATTACTGTTCATGATTGACATGCAAGAAGGCATGGTTGGCAAAATTGTTACGCAGTCAAGTCCATTTCCTGTGCCCAATAAACATCATCTCGTACGTCTCAATTTCTGTAATGCTTTGCAGAGGACGGAGATCTAGCAATCGTCATTTGCTGAAAAAGACGCAGAGGCTGAGAGCTCAGTTTACAAAGTCAGAACTAGAACCTTAGAGGAGCTTGAATGCATATAGTTTTCCAAGTTTGAGACTATCAGCCCTTCTTGAGGCGCATCTTCAATACGCCTCCCGCCTGATGTCCCCAGACCTCAATCTTGATCGGGATGCGTAGCACGAGATGCGTAGGACGTAGATGACTTCTACCAAGCAAAGCCTATACCCTGGATCCATTGTTTCTCTTCATGTTTGCGGCCTTAGTTGTGAAACCTCGAGAAGTACCATCGTTGCCAGCTTCCTCAGGGAAGGTTTGAAACGGCCGGGACCAGCGGGCTAAGACCATGACTGCACGGTTTCCTGAGGCATTCCAGACAGCCGGTAAAAGATCTTTTGGGTAGCTTCATTCCCAGGACTTCATGATATCTCGGCCTTCAGTGAGGATCTATTCAGTACCTGAGCTTGCCCGGCACCCAGTGATCCAAATCGTCTGCACTGCTTCAGCAACCGCATTGACAGCCTTCGATAATCATGTTAAGTTGGCCCTGATCAGACTTGCTGTTTCTCCAGGTGTCTGAACCTTTGAAGCATCCTCCGACTCGGGACTTAAACCTGTTTGTACCGTAGACGCTCACAGTCTTTCGACCGTTGATCGGACGGAGACACTTCTCGATCAGGGCCAGCTGTCTTTGAGACGGGCTTTCCGCCAAGGGTGTGATATTTTCATAGTGACAACTTCAATTCTGTAAGGTGCTCCAGGTTGTATTGTAAGTATAGATAGGTATCCTTAAAGTCTTCGAAATAGATAGGGCGTGGCTTGACCAATATTTCCGAGTACTCCTTCCATTTATGGTGTGCCGCTGCGTCCTCTTCGTGCGTGTAGATATATTCCTTGCCAAGCTCAACACATACCCTGATTCTCCTTACAGCCTTCCTAGCATTAGCTCCAACGCTATCGAAGAAGCTAGAGACGGATATCAGACGAGGGCGAGAGATGCTACTTCCCCTGCTTGTAAAATGAAAGAGGTTCTCGGAGTAGAGCACAGTCAGAGCTTCGGAATATATCTGCTGATTTACTCGCAGAATAGCTGAAAGAAATGAGTGAACGTGGAAATTTTGATCCATGGTGAGGATGTTGATCTCGATGAGTTCTTCGAAATCGATGTAGAATAATCGCCCAATAAAATAAAAGGAGTTGAGTCATGCTGACATGATGCTTTCCTCATATTGCGAAGGTGTCAATATATTTCAAGACGGATTTCTGTCGGCAAACGTAGTAGAGGAGGTTGCGTGCGTCCAGAACTATCGATATCTAGTGCATTGCTTAAGGCCCTCAAGTCCAGCGTGTCATGACCGAGACACGATTCGACATTCATCCTGTCCAACGCTGAAGACGTTCATTAGAATTGCCAAGTCCATGTGTCCACGGGGGTTATCCCAGAATATATGTTTCCCCTGAAAAGAGTCATTCAGCTGAAACCATGCCTAATTTGGAGTCCCATAGTCGACCCACAGCATGCCATTTGAGTCTAGGTTAGACTACGCTAGCCAAAACAACTTCATTACCACGACAAAATTTCCGCTGATCTCCTCCGGGAGGTAAGATGTGGTTAAATGCTCGAGTTGCGTGATGGCGCTTGAGAGTGCCTAGGAAAATTGAAGAGTGTCAAGTTCATCACTTTGAGACCGTACTTGCCAGGCCCAAGACACCGATAGTCATGTCACATGCAATGTGGGAGATACAAAGGAGGCAAATCAACGCGGTAAAGAAAGAATCAGCTGTAGGTTTGCACCCTTGAGGTGAGGGGAGATAGCTGTAGGCTTTGGGGCAGATTCAGGATAGATCCGAAGGAGAAATTGAAGCATGTCAATGGCCATGATTGTAGATCGCTGAAACTGAGACACTTCTCAGAGCACCAGAGCAACTCGAGGGCTTCGCCGTGATCACATCTGGAACCCTTCGTGAGCAGTTGAAACTTTGCGCGAAGACGTTTGAGCTGCAGGCAATGTGCACGTCAATTATTACGGAGGACTATATCGAGCTTACCACATTTATCATTTTCCTTTCGCGAAATATCTGGTCAACATTAGAAATCACATACAGTACAGTAGAATACAGTGATTCAAGGTCACATAGCTAGCCGTCAAATTGAGCCCTCCCTGCACGTCAAATTGAGTCATACATAGCTGTCTAGCTAGCCGTCGCATTGAGTCCTTTCTAGCTGTCTAGCTAGCTGTCACAACGAGTCCTTCCTAGCTGTCTAGCTAGTCGTTGAATTGAGTCCTTTCTAGCTGTCTAGCTAGCCGTCAAATCGAGTCCTACATAGCTGTCTAGCTAGCCGTCACATTGAGTTCTCCATAGCTAGCTAGCTAGCTGTCAAATTGAGTCCTTCATACACGGCAAATCGAGTCCTACATAGCTAGCTAGCTAGCCGTCAAATTGAGTCCTCCATACACGTCAAATCGAGTCCTACATAGCTAGCTAGCTAGCTGTTGAATTGAGTCCTTCATACACATCAAATTGAGTCCTACATAGCTAGCTAGCTAGCTGTTGCAATGAGTTCTTTCTAGCTGTCTAGCTAGCTGTCACAATGAGTTCTGTCTAGCTAGCTGTCACATTGAGTTCTTCATAACTAGCTAGCTAGCTGTTAAATCAAGTTCTTCATAGCTGTTAAATTAAGCCTTCATAGTCAGACTTTTTAATGATATTTTTAACAATCTTCTAAATCAGATTAGTGTTCTGTCTTAAGTAGCTAGACTGGGTTTTTTCAGAAAATTCACTCAACTCTGTGAGAATCAAATCAGATCAAAAATTAATTCTATATTAGATCTGATCTGACCTGATGACATATTTATATTTAACAACTAGAATAACAATCACATGTTTAATTATTTACACTTTATCTTTTAATAGATAATTGTTAAATTTTCTATGTTAAAGTCACACATGACTCATTACATCAGCAAGTTAAGAGGTGACTCATAAACATAAGCACAGACTTTTTAGCTCATAGCATTAATTTTCAGCTTAAAGCTAGCTTTAAGCTCAATAATTCAGCTCTGAGTGCTCTGAGCTGTCTGAGCTGAATTAGCTGAGTTACAATAAATTGTTATCTATAGCAACAGTGTTTATACATAGCTAGCTGTTAAATTAAGTTCTTTCTACATGTTAAAATGAGTTCTTTATAGCTAGCTAGCTAACTGTTGCATTGAGTTCTTCATAGCTAGCTAGCTATGTTATGAGTTAAACTCATACTAAGGTCTTATGATCTAGTTGCTTACTAAGACCCTAAGACTAAAGCACATTATCTTCTCACTTTTGTATGAAGCTCTTCTTTTTCTCTTCATAGTATTCTTCTTGTATTTAGAAATTATCAATCAAGCATCAGTCTCATTGCAAACTCATGACATTAAAATACTATTCTCATTTAAATCTGACCTACACTAAAGGTCTTGTTGTATAATTGTTGAAATCAGTGCAGAATGAGCACAAAAACCTCTATGACAGATGAAGTAAAGACTGTTGTTGAGAAGATTTCTTCTTGAGCACAAATATTTATGACAGAACTACACAGCATAAAGAGTTGTATGAAAGAGAATATGCAAAACATGAAGACTTATATGAATCTTCTTTATATCTTTGTGATGAATTGAGACAACCTCATGTCAGCTACATCAGTAGATACAGTTATCTCAACATCAGCTGTTGCAACATCATCTTCTTCTCAAGAATCAGTCAATTTTATGAACAGTTTCACTTTAAAGCAGCTCATTGCAGCAATGAATGTGAATCAGCACTTAAAATGATGTCTTTCTGATTCACTCAAATTTGAAGAAAAAAGAGTGAAATTCAGACCTTGACTTCAACAAATTGTTGCTAAATTGAATGTGAACATGTCAGACAACAATGTCAGTGTGCAGTTCTGATACTTACACAGTTGACTTGAAGAGTTGACTTTAAGTCAGGTCACACCTTGAATTGCAGTTTATATTAAGTCAAACAAAGTTTTAAATCATACAATCATTGAGGAGCTGATCAATCAGCTTCAGCATGTGTACAATGACTCAGAATTGAAGAAGAAAGCGACTTGTATCTTAAAAGCTTTAAAACAAAAAGAAAAATCATTTACTAAACATCTGACCACCTTTAAATGAACACTGTTAAAAGCAGAAGACTTGAAATAAGATGATGCTGTCAAGAAAACATTTCTTAGTAACAGTCTTAATGTAACACTCATGCAAGCTCTGATTGTCACTTCAATTTCTGTGTTGTATGATGAGTACATTATCTTACTACAGCAGATCAGTCACAACTTAAACTCAATTCAGAACACTGTTACTCAAGAGTATTGTACAACAACTACTATCATCATGCAACAGTCTCACTCAAACAACATGAACTGAGAACTCACTGAGCACACCATTGTTGCAGCTACAGAAACTGAAGAGAGATGCAGAGCACAATGAGTGTCAGAGAAGAAAGTGACAAAATGTTGTACAAAACAACTATGCATGTGCTGCAGAGACAATGACCACTTCATTAAGAACTGCAAATTTCTGTCTGCTGTATGATCTTGTGTCATCAATGTTATCACTGCTGAGACTGTGAAGAAAATGACAGAAGAAGAGAAGAACTCAAGAAAAGAGTAGCTTTCAGCAGAAGTTGCAGCTGAAAGTGTATGAGATGTGATAAAAGCTGAAAGAAGTTTAAGAAACAGACAAACAGTGCTCTCTTCACTATGTCAACATTAGTCAATAAGAAATCATATACACATATCTTGTATGACACAGAGTCTCTGTTCTATGAAATGATCACTTCTCACTTTGCTAAAAATCACAATCTACAGTGCATGAAGATAAGACCTTGTATGATTATGAGGTTTGATGAACCTTCAAATTCATCAGTAAATGAAGTAGCTGTTGTACAAATTGATATTGACAGACATCAGAAGTTAAGGACATTCTTTTATATTGTTTTTAAGTTAGCATTCTATGATCTTATACTAGGTCTATCATGAATGAAGCAGAATGAGATTATATTAAATGCAGACAGAGTCTTTCTTACAGTTAAATTCACAGAAACTATTGTACAAAACAGAAAAGCTTCTGCTGAGAGTGAGTTCAATCATGTTATGATGTCAGCTACATTCTTTACAAACCTCATACAGAAGAAAGAAAAGAAACAGAAGAAGATTGAGGTGTTCTTAATCAGCATGACTGATATTGAAAAAGTCTTAATCTCACAAAAGAAGACTGATCTGAGAACTATACTCTCTGATCATTATCATGAGTTTTTAAATGTGTTTAATCATACAATGACTGAGAAGTTGCCTCTCTTAAGAGAAAAAGACACAGATCACTGAATCAAACTAAAAGAGATAGATGAGAAAGAGTCAAAAGTACTCTGAGATTCTTTATACAACATGATGAGAGAAAAGCTACTAATGTTACACAAGACATTAACAGAACTTTTGAATAAGCAGTTCATACAAGTCAGTAACTTATTTGCTGCAGTGTTTGTTTTATTTGTACAGAAGTCAGAAGGTGAACTTTGATTCTGTGTGAACTATTGTGACTTGAACTGAATCACTCAGAAAAATTGTTACTCTCTTTCATTGATATATGAAACTCTGCAGAACATCAGATGAGCTCAATGATACATTAAGTTGAATGTCATAGTGGCATTTCACAAGATTCAGATTGTCACAGAGAATAAATGAAAGATGACATTCTGTATGAGGTATGAGTTGTATGAATGAATGATGACTTCTTTTAAGCTAGTCAATGTCTCAAGCACATTTTAAAGATATATCAACTGAGTCTTGCAGAACTTTCTAGATGAGTTTTGTTCAGTCTATGTGAATGATATTCTTATCTTCACTGATGAGTCTTTGCATCAGCATCAAGATTATATACAAAGAATACTACTATGACTTTAAGAAGCTGGCTTACAGATTGACATTGACAAATGTGAGTTTGAAGTCAAATCAATCAAGTACCTAAAGTTCATTCTGAAAGTTGAAAAGAATGTATGAATGAACCCTCAGAAGATGAAGGCAATTATGAACTGACAAGCCTCTAGATCAGTAAAGAGAGTACAGAGTTTCATAAACTTTACAAACTTTTACTGAAAGTTCATTAAGAACTTTTCTAATCTGATTATGTCAATGATAGTCCTCATACAAAAGAACACATCTTTTAAGTGAACTGAGAAAGCTGATCAAGATTTTAAGAAGCTAAAGACTATGTTCATTTCAGTGTTGATTTTAGTTCTGTTTGACCATACATGTACAATCATGATAAAAACAGATTTCTCAGATTGATGCATAGATGAAACTCTGTTACAGTTAATGAACAATGTGTGAAAACTCTATGCCTACTATTCAAAGAAGAACACATCTGCAAGGTGCAATTATGAGATTTATGATAAAGAGATGCTGATCATCATATGATGCTTAAAAGAGTGAGATGCAGAATTGAGAAGTGTGTCAAGTTTTCAGATTTGTACAGATCACAAAAATTTGAAATACTTTATGACAGTTAAAAAGCTTACAGAGTGACAAATGAGGTGGTCTTTAATTCTGTTGCAATACAACTTCTTCATACTATACTTGCTGAGCAAGCAGAATGAGAGAGCAGATGCTTTATTGAGATGAAAGCAGAATGTGTCAATGAATCTCTCAGACAACAGAGTACAACATCATACAACACAGATAATATGTTCTGAGATGATAAGCAAGCCTATACAGACTGCCTCAATGACAGTAGCAGACATATCAGTCTCTGTGTCTGTATAAGATCAGAACTTGTTCAGTGAGATCACAGACCTCAAACAGATGTAAGTGAATGCTGAAGCAAGAGATGAGTTGTACAATGAGCTTTGTCAGACAATTCATGAGAAACAATGATCATTTTCTACTGTTTTAAAAGTGAGAGTATTCATAATGAAATGCTTCTTGAGTGATGAAGAAAAGCTACTCTTTCACAGAAGATGTTAAGTGCTGTTTTCAGAATCTCTTCATACAGAACTGATTCAGTATACACATGACTCAACAATGACTGAACACTCAGAAAGAAATGTAACTGATGTTCTTTTATCATGACAGTTCTTTTGACTCAGAATGCTACAGAATGTCTGTACATTCTGCTGAAATTGTGACAAATGCTGTACAAACAACAGCTGAAAAGATCACTGACAAGGCTTCTTAAAGCCTCTACCTGTACTGAAGTGAATTTGACAGAAGATATTCATTGACTTTGTAGTAGATCTATTGTCAAGTGAGGGTTGTATGAACCTTCTGATTATTACAGATTGTCTTAGCAAGAAGGTAATACTGAAACTGTGCAAGAATATGACTGCAGAATGAGTGACTCAGACATTTATACAACATTTCTATTGAGCTCATGAGCTTTTCATCACAATAGTCTCAAATCAAGGCACTCAGTTTGTGAGCAGTCTATGAAAGAGAGTCTGTTAACTTTTGAAGATTGTACAAAGAATGTTCACAGTGTATTAATCAAAAACTGACAGAGCAGCTGAGTGAATGAATCAGAATGTTGAGCTGTACATTCATATGTTCTTCAATTATAGTCAGAACAACTGAGCAAGCCTGCTTCTCATGGCTGAGCTAGTCATAAACAATCATAACTTTGTCTCAACAGAGATGAGCCTCTTTTTCTTGTCTCATGAGTATCACATAAAGCCTCTACAACTACTTAAGAAGTTGAAGCCTGTATGATCTGTGAAAAGTTCAGTACAGAAAGCTGATCAAATTGTATAAAAGATGAAAGAAGTCACAGAGTGAGCACAAATGACTATGGCTGTCACTCAGCAGATACAGAAAGAAGTAATGAATTGAAAGAGACAGTAGTCTTATAACTTCAAGAAAGAAGACAAGATCTGACTAAATCTTAAGAACATACATATAGACTGTCTGTGCAAGAAGTTTGATGCAAAGAATGTTAAGTACATCATTGTTAAAAAGATCAGCTCACATTTCTTCTGTCTGAACACACTGCTGAGTATTCATAATGTGTTTCACTCAGTCATGCTTCAGTCAGCAGTCATAAACACTCTTTCTTCTCAGTGTACAACAGACTCACAATTCCTGTTACAAATTGTAAGCAATGAAGAAAAGTCTGAGATAAAGAAGATTCTGAAGAAGAGGTTCATATGACATAAAAGAGGATTTAAGAAGAAGTACTTGATAAAATGAGTCAGTTATACTCAACTTACATGAGAATCAGTGTCTGTTCTGAAAGATACAGTGGTGTTAAACCAATGAGAGTTAATGCAACCTGAGATGACTAGATCTTAATCATATGTGAGAAGGCTGAAATGCTTCATGAGTTCAGAAAATTGTATGAAGTTCAAAATTTAGTGTTGAATTTATTTGATTTATTTCTATGCTAATTACTAATGATGTCTTCTTGATTTTGTCAAAGCTACTTTATCAGTAAGTTGAAAGGTTAACTCAGAGCTAGCTCTGAGCAGCAAAGTCACACTCAGAGTGCTCAGAATCAAGAATCTTATGTTCTAGCTTAAAGCTGCTTGAAGCGGTCAGGAAAATTCGTTCATGAAAAAATGCGCTCAGAGCGGCTTTTCTCAGGTTAATCTTATATGCTTTTAATATCTCTTTTTGACATACACTTGCTGAATTGCTTTTGTTGTTTTATATGTCATAATTGCACATTTCATTATATGTCCTCAAACTACCCTGTTTGCCTTTGTCTACATTGAAGACTCATGCACATGACTCAGCTATTGCTTAGTTATTGCTGTATGAGTCAGTCTATCATGTTTTTCACTTGATGTTCATTGAACATGATTTTCACCTTAGGTTCAATGAATGTGTTTATTCTTTTTGGTTTAATGAACACAGTTTTTGGTTATCGTTATATTAACATCATTTTCATTATTTCACACAGCATGTCACTGGCCATGAACGCAGCGTTAAGCCCTGATTCAGAAAAGAGTAGATTTTGAATATTTAGAGCTATTAATTATTTGATTTAACTATCTCTCCCTGCTCATACTCTACTGTTATTGTATTCTGACCTTTATGAGTGGTCACAAACTTTCTGTAAGTGTTCTTGTCAGCAATGATAATATTCTTATACCACAGTCGTGCATTGGTTCCTTCCTTCAGGCCGGTTTTATTTGCAAATCTGTCTCAAGATCAACCTCAATTGACATCAAGTCAGTTCATGGTCTGCTTTTTGTGTTTGAGTTTCTTTATCATTAACACATAGTTGTTTGCTTTTGACAGGCGTTCAGGTGAACTCTGTGAAGGATCAGATAGTTCACTTTTTGTGTCTGAGCTCTTTCTGATCCTCAGAAGCATAGAATCAATCAATTTCTCATCAATATTGTTTGTGGTTGTCTCATTCAACTTCTGTTGTCAGCTCTTTTCAGATCATAGAGTGTTAAAGTGAAGTTATCTCTTTATGCTTTCTGCTGTCAGTTGATAAAAGGTTGTCAAAGAATCAGTTAAATGATGAGAGCAACATTCAAGTTGATTCAATGAAGCTTAAAGTCTTCAGGGTACTTGAGTTGTGCGTTTTAGCAATTGACAGATTATTCAGTGTGTTGATGTATGGGTTTGCAACTGGGTTGATGTCTATTGCTGCTTTGATGTTGTCTCTGTCAATTTGTTGAGTTACATAAAGCAATAAGATCTTCAGAATAGCATTCTGTTGATCTTTGAACTGACTGAATCATGTATTCTTGACGCATCTTCAAGTGGCTTGTAGGTGTAGTGAGTTAGTATGATTCTTCTTTTGATTCATCATCAACACAGAACTTACTCAGCATTCTGAGGCCATCAAAATTCTCTCATTCATACCCCTCTGTCTCAAACTCCTAAATGCAATGTGCAATCATGATCACAGCAAAGAGTACTGAATTGACAAGCAGAGAATCAAACATTGTCATAGTATGTGGTTGAAATGTCATGCAATGCTTGTCCTTAACAAAGACTGTATTTGTCAACACACTTGAGATGATTTGTGTGCAGAACCTAGCTTTGAGTGGCTTCAAAGATGTCAGTTAATGAGGACCATGTTGAACTCTCACATATCTTGTCACAAGCAAAATTGTCATTTTGCAGAAGGTTCTCAGCATACTTCTTCATATTCTTCCGTGTTGTCTGCAGCTGTCAATCATAATTAGTTGACATCAGTGTTTGAATTCAGGTCATGAAATGCTTGTGAAATTGTTCAAAAGTGTCATATAACTAAGGCTATTAACAGAATACCACACAACCATGAGTGCATGGTTACTTTGCGGGCTTCTGATTCAGTGAGTTTATCATTCACTTCTGATTGCTTACACTCTGAATGATCTCTCAACAATCTTGTCATCTTTCTTCATTCTTCTTTCATTCTGTCACTAAGTCACTGTTTGTTTGTTTTTAACCATGGTGTGCTCTCAGGCTCTGCGTGATCATTTATAATTTATGCCTTGAGATATGACATGATTATTGCAACAACTGGCTTGTGCTCTGAGGTGAAGTGAGTGGGTGATCTCTGTGGTGCTTTACCTTATAAGTATTGAGTTGATTCAAATGATTCCTTGTCACTCTCAGTGTTTGAATTCACCTGTGCTTGCAATTGAGAACAAACTCAGTCTTGATAGATCAGAGAGCTTGAGTTGACATGCATCTGAGAGAACGACCTAAAGTACGGCCGTTTGATGTTAAATCCTATATCTAACTTCGGCTTCTGATGTTTAGTCTCATCAGATGTATCATGCTTGAAGGCTCTTACCTCAAACTTAACATGATGGTCATCAAAAGAGCTTTTTAAAGCATCATCACTTGTCACTTCATTCAGCGCATGTCTGACATCATAGTCAACAGACAGATGCTGTCTATTACGCTTATGTGATCTTGCTGAGGTTGCACTGTCTCTTTAAGTGCGCTTTGTCTGCAAGAACTGATTATCACAGTGTGTTTGAAAGACACCTGTAGTAGAATAACCTACACTTTTTGTAATGGTTTGTTTCTGAGAGTGAGACATCACTGTTGCTGAGTCAGTAATGTCATCAATAAGAAGAAACTTATTTGTGTGAATGTTGATGATTTCAGAACAGTTGTTGTTACTTTGACGCGTCAAAAGGTTGATTTTGCAAATTTTTGCAAAACTAGCAGAGAAGTTAGATCCTGATGCTTGCAGAGGTTTATTCATTGAACCTTTCTTCAGACAATAATTGTGGGTCTGCATGTCAGAAATAGCAGTTATGAAAAGGAGCAGATTGATCAATCTCTTTCTTTGTCACTTTCTGATATGTTCAACCATCAAATCTGTTGGCTTTGAGATCATCTTCTTGCATTCTTCTCAAACATCAATTCTTGCAGGCTCATGATCAAGCTTATTAATTTTGAAGCCAGATGCTGAACTGACAGAAGGCAGGTTCAGAAAAGGGTCTGAAGACAACACACATTTGACACCTTAACTCACACTCTCAAATCAGCAATGATGACCTCAGATTTGAAGCTGAGAGGTGAATATGTATTGCACATAAATGTTGCTGAGAGAAGCGCAGCAATTGAACCTGATATAAGATAAGTTTCTGCTCAAGAGCTTGTTGTTCAGTGAATACATGCCTATTGAGACCTCATTTCTGCAACTTAAGTTACAGAATAGGTCAAGCAGCTGACAAACTTTCTGTATGATGTATTGATGTGCAGATTATTCTCAGAATCATTGCTGAGAAACATGTTGTTTCTTTGTTTTGAAGTTCTAAGCTTTGTTTGAGCTTTTATCTTCAACTGCATTCTTTTGCATACACCTCAGTATTTGGTGAGTCTGTGTCTTTAATTGTTTAAATTAATATAATAACTTTGTGTTGTATGTTGACAAACTCACAATCAGCCCTTTCTGTTCTTCTTCTGATTGCAAAGAAGAACTGTATAGATCTCTCAGTATGCATCTCAGACAGTGCTGTTCTTCACTTCAGCTCATTTTCAATATGCATAGTAGTCATGCCAACGTGTTCATACACAATCATATCTTGCTGGTTGTTGTATTTCAATTTCTTTGTAATCATCAATATGAATTTGCTGAAATTCAAGTCATTTATCATGATCAAGCCTTTCATTTTCCTCAATTGTAGCAGGTCTTGTGATCTGCAGCTGATGCTATGATTCTTGTTTTGATGAACTTGCATCATGGTATTCTGAACTTTCTTCAGTGATTCAGACTTCTTGTTGTCAGTATAAGAGGGAAGACTGATCTTGATTGACTGTGGTACATTTGAAGCTGGTGCTGAACTGTGTTCTTCAACCCTTCTAAATATTTTCTTTTTCTTTGTTCATCTCTGCTTGTTGTAGTTGCATCACTGAGTCAGAAATGTGAGGCATCTATTCTTTCACGGCTTGAGAACATCACAGAAGACATTGTTGAATTCACAGTAAATGACAGTGAACCCTCATTGAAGTACTGCTTTGACTCTGACAGTGTTCAGTCTCTCTTCAAGAAGACCAAGTGTAGTCATTTGAGTCTGCAACTTTGACAATAGAGGCACGTACATGCGCTCATCAATACTCAGCTCACATTGCACAATATCTTGCAATCATGTGATGATGTGAACTTCTTTGCATAACATACTGCGGCTTGCTTGAGAAGACATTGTTGCTGTTTTCTGAGTTGAATGTGATCAGTGATCATCACAAAATCATGGTATTTAGAACTCATCACTCACTACTGATGCAGCCTTTAACAACAGCGCACTAAACAAGAGGGGTCAATGAATTTTATAGCCTCACAAAATAATTCATTATTAATTAAATAAATTAGCTAGACATCTATAACTTCTAATCAAGCTTCTTTTAAGTCTGTAAAAGCTTCACTGAAGCAAGTAGTATTCAATTCCTTTCTCATATC
>JAABUP010001678.1_pt1 | contig 45990 bp, 51 predicted proteins | sample 5559201 | NCBI WGS metagenome assembly JAABUP01 (sample SAMN10711887, study PRJNA513373) | rock metagenome | isolation source: Antarctica rocks | place: Antarctica
GTGGTGCATTGACCTCCTCTACACTGATCAGCTCAGCACCACTGTCAGCATCTTTGCTCACGCTGACCTCCACATCAGCAGCAGACTGCATGCTGCCTGCTGCAGCATCGCCCTGTCCGCTCCATGTCTTGCACTGGCTGGTGCTCTACAGAACGCAATCCAAGCTTCAGAAATGAATCAACAGCCCTTGTGCCACATACATGACACACTTGCAAACAAGTGATTTGGCTTGCAACCCACTGGCAACTTTGGAGTATGCCAAGATGTGCATCACTGCAGCTCTGCATCTGAACTCCACCCGTCTCACCACAACTCCCAGGGACAGCGCTGACATTACAGCTGGGCTGGACAGCTGCGGGTGTCAACTTTGGCTGGAAGAGAGTGAGATTCACCCAGAAAATCAAGTCACAGCTCTGTTGGCAGTATTACAGCGCTTGCTAGTGACAGGCTGCAAGCAAACAGGTACAAGTATAGGGACATTGGTGCAGCAAAGAAGGCTGCTTCACAATCAGCTACCAGTGCATAGCCAAAGGTGTCGCCAAACAAGCTTACACTGTCTACATGCACAAGGCGTGCAAAGCTGCAAGTAGTCAAGGTGAGCTTGTTTGGCAACACCTTTGGCTAGGCACTGGCAATTGACTGCGGAGCAACGCATGGTTGACAGTCAGTGTCACCAAGCTGAGGCAGAAAACAGGTTTAATTGCGACGATGAATGGTCGCGCCTGCCGTGCCAAATTTTGTGCAAGATTTGGGGACAGGTGCCAGGTGTGGGGATTCGCGTCGAGCGGTCGAGTATTTGAGCGTTGCGCATTGAGTTGTGAGCTGTTGATTGATTTGGAGGGCGGCCATACAGCTCGCATGGAGTCCGTGCCGCCGATTAACTTCCATCCTCGTTTCTGACAAGCAAGAAAATTGATTAAGTTGCTCACAAGACGCGAAACTGGCTTGAGTACTACAGTTGGGGTATGGGAAAATCCTGCCATTTTGGCAAATGGCAACCAAACGGCAGGCCAACCAATTGTGACTTACATCAGGAATCATCCCGTGAGGAAACAAGCTCACCTCAAGCACCCTGAGCTGCTCCTTGACAGCAGCTTCATCAGTGTCCATGAGGCCGGCCAGTTTAGGCAAGCTGATGGTGGTGTATAGCTTGAGGAACTGCTTCAGCACAGGCAGCTGGCGCTGTTGGCCCACAAAGGACATGAAGCCCCGGAACTGCTGCCTGTACGCCTCCTGAATAACAAGGCAGCACACAGTCAGCAGCTTATCTGTATAACCTGGGAAAAGCTCTGTAGCTCATCTATGTAAGGCACAGGGTGATTGGGCAGCAACATTGATGATGATTCACAAATATGACTGTTCGAATGACATTCATAAACAATGTGTTGAGCAGTATCAGACACAACCTGCAAGATATAGCAAGATCGTGTAACTGCATCGATGCATGAGGACACTGCTGCAAACCCAAATGAACCCAACATTGCAAACAAGCTGTGCATGGCGTGCTGACAAATCAACAGATCTGTGTGTGTCATCTGATGTTGGTGATCTAGGCACCAGCATTGCAGTCGTGCAGTTTGCACCTGGTTGCTGTTGACAGTGAGATTGTCCAGCCTGGGGGGCGTTGCAGCCACAAACTTAGGGCAAGAGTAAGTGAACAGCTCGTCCACCACTCCCTCTAGACCTCTTTGGATTCGTTGCATCTTCTCATTGTACCTGCAGTCCACCTCAAATGTTTTGCACACTGCCAGAGCAGGATAGCTGTGTTATATCAATCTGGTGTGGTTGCTCTGATGTAATCTGTGGGGTGACCTGTGCTGTGGACTATGCTGTGTGGTCTATATGGTGTGCTCTGGTGTAGTTGCTATTACTTACTTGGCTACATTGCAAGTCTGCCATTGGGTGCAAAACAACCTGCTGTATGCAGCCTGAGTTGTCATTCTAAATGCTTGCCTGACACTAAAAGCAGTCCTCATACCTAGTTTTTGTGCACCTGATTAAAGGTGTCGGTGTTGTGCTCCCCGACAGTACACCACACAGCGCGGTTCACATGGCAGTTGAGGAATATAGTCAAAGGGGGAACACTGTACAGCTACACCTTGCAGTCTCATGCTGAATGTGTGCTGTGCACTGATGCTGAATCTGTTGCCCTGATGCTGGACACAGCATGCAGCGTAATATGCTCTTAGCATCACTGTATGATATTGACACATGCTGCAATCAATTCCAGACTACTTATGTCCTTGCAGCAGAGACCGGGGGCGGGGGGAGGCAAGGAGCTTACTTCTCCTTCAGGGTGTTTGCAACAGATTCATCAATGTTGCGCTGTGATGCGGGGCATAGTGAGGTTGTGACGGCCAGCAGAGCGTACATCTGCTCATTCTTCTTCAGAATCTGATCATACTGTGCGCTGCGCTGGTGATATGCCTTCACTCTGCAACACACAGAACGCAAAAGTCACAATCAGCAATACAGTTCCATGAGCACTTTGTGCTGCTGTATGCAACAGACACAGTAATCCAGCTTTGAGGGCCATGTCTATCTATGCACAACTCAGATTGATGAAGTAACAAAATAAACAGCTGACCACGGATGAGTTTCAGTGGCCCACACTACGTCAGCAGCACCAAGTATGGACTTGCAGCATTCATTCATTTGCCCACACTGTATGTGGGCAGAACTGAGTAGGGATATGCAGCATGATGGCAATCCACACAAGCTGTCAGCTGTTGACATAGGCATGCGATTGGTACAAGCTCACCATGAGTTCAGCATGTACCTCACAGCCACCAAATCATGCTGACACGTATATAAAAGAGTGTGACGTAGTGTATCATCAGACTGACCTGTTGATGTAGTTCAGGATGATGTTGAAAGCGCGAGCAGCATCCAGATAGCGCTGCAGCATGAGGTAGGAGAAGCCAGTGTAGTAGTACAAGGCAATGTTGGCACCAGCCACCTTGGGTGTCAGCAAGTTGCTGGTCTTGAAGGGCTGAATGGGTCCAAGGGCTTTCAAGGCTGTTTCATACTCTCCTAGGAGGCAGTGCACACGCAGCAGACCAATGAGACTGAAGTAGCCCATGGTGCGCAGCACGTTGCTGCTGTGGCCCTCGTACCCTTCTGTCTCACAAAAGCGCCTTTGTGCATCTGCAGAAGAAGACATACAGTCTGAGAATGGCACAGCAGCAGGGTCAGAAGAAGTCTGAGAGGGGGAGAAGGGGGGGGGGATGGGGGGGAGAAGGGGCAAAGCAGGGTCAAAACAAGCGTAGCTTGTTGTATGCACAGAAGTGCTGCTGGATTCAGCATTCCATACCACAATTGCTAGTCGCTGTGTTGCTGACAGAACACACATAGGCTTGCCACAACACATGAAAGCTTCATCACATTCACGCATGGTTCATTACGACCTGACCAACAGCCAACTCCCACACATAGTGGCAAGTCAACAAGCAAGTCGCGCTCGCCCGAGGCCTTTCATGGCATATCTGCTGATCATGGTTGTAGTCACTATACTTTGAGAGCATCCTGTTCATATTGCTCCAGTACCATTCCAGTAGGGAGGTGATCTGCATTAACTCTGCTGGATTTGTCTTGCCTCTGAGAGTGTGTCTGTAAGTCTTGCCTCTCAGACACATTTTTAGACAGCAAGACAGATCCAGCAGAATTTATGCAGATCACTTCCCTGTACTGGAATGATATAAGCAGGAGGCCCAATGCAAGGAGCAGGCAAAAAAGAGATGCATAGGGTCTGTGCCTCAGAAATTGAGCAGTTCAGACACTGACCATCAGATGCTAGCTCCCGCACAACTCCAGATTTGTCGATGAGACCCTGGAGGTAGTGCAGCACCCCCTGCAGGTCCCATACCCCATCACACTTCTTCAGCAACTCCAGCTCATGAGGTGACTTCTGTGCTAGCTTGCCACGATATTGGGCAAAGGACTGGAACTGGTAGATGAACTCATCAACCATATCCCAAAGCCTGGACAGCCACATGTTGCAGCAAGTCAGTATGTTTGCATTATGCAGCACTTCGAAGCAAAGTTATTCAGATCGTGATGAGCAAAGTATTCATTTGCATGGTGAAAGTGGTGATCATGGCGGATCTGTCAACAATGCCCTGTAGCTTTGTAATTCAGCTGTTAGATCTTCTGCTTGACAGCCATACATCGAAAAAGCCAGAACGTGTGCAAACAAACTACAAACAAATTTGCAAAAGGCTATATGTATGCAACAAAGTGCTGCTGACACTGCTTCTGTGCAAATGCAAAGCTGACCAACTATGAATAGGCAAGAATTGTGGGAAGCCACATTGGACTCACCAGCCATTAGGGAGTTGCATGTTGACATGACTTTGCAACAGGACTCTGAACAGGTTCACATAGTTGTCCCATGACTCACACCGCTGCTCCAGGGTTGGCTGTGTGGTGGCATACAGGTGGCGGAAGTACATCTCCTACAGCAGGGCATTGCACCAGTCTTGTGTAGAACACAACAGGGCAGGTGTTTGACCGGATCTATATGTACCCATGCAAGCACTGCAGCCATGTGACAGTGCAAAATGGGCGGTTGTCACGTGCTATCACAAAATGCCAGATTGGATGAGAGACAGACAACATCTATGACACTGTTCCCTGCATATGTGGATTGACGCAGCGACCACGCATGAACCGCTTTTTGTGACTCTTGCTGCAAGTGCACATTGACGAGCAAGATGATCATGCGCAAATTGTGCTAGTCTGCTATGCATTGCCAACAACTGTGTAGGCTGCTGTGTATGACATATGGCTTGCCTTGTAGAGTAAGCAAAACACATGGTCTCCATCAACCAAGTCAGCAATCATGTGCACAGGGGGCCAACTGGTGGTTTTGAAGAATCTCTCGCTCAGCTTGGCGAAAGACACGTCGTACATAGAGAAAATTTCTCTAATGTTGCGCTCTCTGCAGCATCACGCTTTGCAATTTGGATGGTTGCGATATGCTACATTTCGCTTACAGTGATCAGGAAAATTGAGCCCACGGCGTAGCCTCGAACCAGACGACCTGGTCTGCAATGCTATACCTGATGTGTCTGTACAGGTAAACAACAAATTGTTTGACCATGTCTGGGACAGGGTCTGAAAAGGTTTCCGGAGCACGACCTCCATAAGCCTCCATGTCTGCCGCCTTTGGCTTCCCTCAGACAAGCACTAGCTCGCTGCAACCAAGTAGGTCGCTCGTATCGGGGGTCACGTACTGGACGCTGCAACACTGACTCAACGCCAATCTCAAAGTTGCATCGATGCAAGCACCACGGGCGGCCTGTGATGAAAGGGTTTATGTAGTCAGTTTAGGGCAAAACCGATTCTAACCAAGAGTCACCGGCCCACCGCTGCAGCTGTCATGTATGTGGTGGCAAAGGTCCCGCATGCACAAAGCATGCATGTAGTGATTAAGTGATGGTAAGCTAAATGTGCCTGTTGTGCAATGATGAGCTTAGAAGATCATACTGAGCCACCAGCAGATGCTTTGTATACAATGTTTTGAGGTCGCCATGCAGGACTGTTACACCCCAGACAACATTGTCTCAAAACTCCAAAGCAAATCAAGAAAGGCTATTGCACATCCTGTTCTGGACGTCAAATTTGCTGGTAGATGTACCTGGCGATTTCTAATGGCCACTGAGGCTGAGTTGCTGCTCTAGAATCTTGTTATACTCTGCCATTCTTTGCTTCAAAGGTGACTGATCCTCATCATGACAAGTCAATGCCTCCCCATCAGCACGTGGCAAGGGGTATTGCAAGACAGCCAGACCATTCTGCGTTTGATATTGCGTTTGATAATCAGCAATCCTCTGCTTCAGAGAGGACATATGATCGTACTGTGTCAAGTCAGTCTGAGGACCAGGTTGCATGGGTGCATCTGTGCTCATCCACATCATACTTGGCTGCAGATGTACCCCCGGGCATTGCATGCCATCGTCCTGCCTTACGCTGCGCATGCTTTGATCAGACTCCAGATTGGCACCTGGAGCTGCAGACAGTGCCTCCTGGAGCAGAGCCAGAGCACAGCCATCCTCATGGTCTTGCTGCTGCTCAACCAGCAATCTGCTCATCTGATTCTCACTGCTGCCAGTCGCAGTTTTGCAGCTGCCCACTGCAGCAACTGGCTTGCTCATCAAGCCTACCCTGTCAGATTGGGTTAGGGCAGGGCCGATTGAGCAGGGCCCTCTAGGCAGGGGCTTTCTGGCAGTGGTGCCCTGAGCAGGCACCCTGGCCTCAGCAGCCCCGGCTCGACGAGCCCAGAGTGTCGAGCGCTGCTCTGAGTCCTTGAGTTTACGCTGCAGGTCGGCTATTTGCCATTGCAGCTGCTCACTGTTGGCTCTCCATGACCTGCAATATGCATGCCACTGTCTGCAAAAACACAGATTTGCACACACACCCTTGACTGTACCCGTCAGACATTTGATGCATGCGATAATGCGTCAGACATTTGATGCATGCGATAATGTCTGTCTCTTGTCATGCATCGACTTACTCCATGCATCCTACTGGCGCACATAGCGCTGTTGATGTAACAGGTACAATGTATTGAAAATGGTCACGTGATCCAGGACAAACAAACAGCTGATCATGGCTTTCAGTAGTTCATGACATTTGTTGTTCCAGTGTCGATGCCACCTCAGCAAGGCTGTGGAATGCTGAGAATGATGACAGTCCTTTGTGCCACCGGCAAAACACGTCAGCCTTAATAAATCACGACATTGTCGGGAATCATATCCTCAAAGTGTTGCTTACAGACTGTCACACTTCCACAGGCAAATTTCACAGGCTCAACAAAGTGCAAAAACTTGAATACACCCATCTCCTGCGGCAAAGCTTTGTTGTGTTCCAGCTTACCGAGTCTGGCTAGTTTGGTCTTCAGCTTGAGTCTGCAGGGTGGCCAGACGCCTCTCCAGCCTTTGCAGCTGCATCTGTTCCCCCTGGACCTGCTTCTCTGCTGCTGAAGATTCACACTGAGCTTCTGACAGCTGCTGCTTCAGCAAGGCTGCCTGCTGCATGCTCAGCTTCAGCTGCTCCTCATCCTGCAGATATGCAGCAGACTTGAAAGCATCATGCCAGGATTGTCAGTCATTGACTTTGTCTGTGTCTGCTGCTAATGCCTGAGACTGAGCTGTTGACAGCTGCTGCATCAAAAAAGCTGCCTGCTGCGTACTCAGCCTCAGCTGCTCCTCATCCTGCATAGACGCGCCAAATGTGAAAGCAGGATTGTCAGGCATTGACTTGTCTGTGTCTGCTGCTGAGCCATGCGAGTGAGATTCTGACAGCTGCTGTTTCATCAACACTGCCTGCTGTGTGCTCAGCTTCAGCTGCTCTCTTCATCCTGCATGTACACATCAAACTTGAAGATGTCATACCAGGATTGTCAGTCATTGACTTGTCTATGTCTCCGCTGCTGAGCCATGCGATTGTGCTTCTGACATCTGTTACTCCAGAAGAGCTGCCTGCTGCCTACTTTGCTTGAGCTGCTCTTTGTCCTGCACAAATGGCACACACACTACACCATACTGGAAGCAGTAACATTCTGTTCCCTTTCTTCTGCAGCATTAGCCTCTGCTGACTTTCACAATGTTGGCCTGGTCCTGTTCCTCTGTGTCCACAGTTGCCATCAACCCCATGCACACCTCTAGTCTCACTGGCCTGAGACGCAAGTCAGCAACATGTCTTTTGCAAGCCATAGGAAGGCTGCATCGAGCACGTTCAACAGACAGACTCCTGAAAGTATGCTGACGCTGGCAAACCGAGCAACAAGGACACCTGACTTGGACCCATCAAGGGCTCAGGCAGGGGCTGTAGGACCTACAGCTGACAGCTTTGAAATATGCTGTCAGCGTCGGCTCACATGTGTAGCCACACACTGAGCAAGCAATGCGACATGATGACATGATGAGTGTAAGTGCAGCTTTGTGTTAAGTTGCATCACTTGCCATGGACTCAAGAGAGGACTGGTTGCTTTCACAATCAAAATGGTGCTTGTGGCTTTAGGGTCATCAACAAAGGTGAAAGCTTGGGCGACCCACTGCATTTGTTACTGACCCCTGAGTGTCCCCAAATGTAAGCTTCCTCCATTCATTACACTGAATGACGCAATTCAACATTTTCTACACCTTTTCAAGCAGAATCTCGTTTTTGACACAGCAGGATGGAACACATTGCATTCCATCAAAAATTGTGACCCTAGCATGAAGGGTACCCTCAAAGACAATAGTTTCTCTTGACCCACATAACTGGAACCAACCATGGTGCCTTGTGCATGCAAGCCAAGTGAAAACATCATGCTCTTTACACATGGAAACTTGGCTCGACCAGAATGAGGTGTGCAGCACAACAGCAGGAGTGCTTACCAGTCTGAGCTGGTTCTCGTGCTTGCGTATGAGGTCATGCAGCTGCGTGAGCTCCTTGCTTGAGCTGACAGCCAGCTTGCCCTGAACAGCCAGCTGCCCCAGCAGCACCTGCACCTCGCCTTCAGACTCCCCCACCTGCCGCCGCAGCATGGCTGCCTCCCCCTACAAGAGACCAGAGACTGTGCGTCTGTCATTGGTACATTCGGGGACAAACGAAATGACTGTTGAAGCGACCAATGAAGTGATTGATGAAATGACGAATGGAAGCCATTAGCTTCTTGCTCTGAACAAACAGCACCTGCACTTGCGTTGTTTTGGCGAAGCCAAACTCTTGCCATAGCATGGCTACCCCACCTCACAAGACACCAAAGGGTGTGAAAGTGTCGTTGTTGCATTCAGATTAGCTTCTTGGTTGGGACCGACAGCACCTGCACTTGGTGTTTTCCCATTTTGCCTACCTATGACGACAGCATGACTATCTCACCTGACAGGAGACCAGAGGGTGTGGATTGTCATTGCTACTTTCAGAGACAGCCAGATTAGCATCTTGCTCTAGACAAACAGCACCTGTACTTAAGTGTTCTACTTTGCCTGAATATGAGTATAATGAATATAATCAAAATTTAATAAACATAATGACAAATATGATATCAAGTAAGTTCAAAATCTGATAAGGAATCTAACAAGGTGTTGAATCAGCTTGTATATATAAATTAATATTGATGTACAAATTAAATTGACTTATGAACATTAGACAAAAGTATTCCACACATTGAGTATATAAGCTCACCTTCAGCTTTGTCGCATCCTTCTGTGCAGCGTGGCCAGTCTGTGTCTGCAGCACCAGCTGGCACTGCAGGTCCTTCCCACTGCGGTGCGCACAGCTCAGCTCTTTCTCCTGGCTTTGCAGCTTCTTCTTGAGCTCCTGCACCTCCTGCACACAGGATGTACTGCCTGAATCCCATTATCTTACACGGTCATGACTGATTGTTTGCATGGTGAATTGGTTTATTAGTACTGGCATTGGCATTGGCATTGGCACTCCTGCAGCTGCTGCAGCGCCTGTGTAACATGCACACGTGGATGACAATCACACAGCCTATGCTTGAGTGCGGGTAGAGAGGGTTGGGGTTAGTGCTACAGTCATAGCTTGATCATGTAATATGTAATGCCAGTTCGATTGCTGGGATGCTCAGATGACTAATGCCTACCTGCTGAGCTGCAGCCAGCTGCTGAGTGTGGCTGCTCAATTGCTGAGTTAGCTGCAGCTCCTGCGCACTGCTGCTGCTCTCAATCTCTTGCAGAAGCTGCTGAGCTGCAGCAAGCTTGTCTGACGCCTGCCTAAGACCAGCCTGCACATGTACAAGCATGATTATTTGGCACTGTTCCTTTCAGGATTGTGAACCAGGACCATAGCACCTGTAAGCATGATGTGGACACAGCTCAAGGTAAAAGTCTTCACATTTGTGCACCACCATGTATGCAGCATGCACTGTTTGAAAGTGCGACGTGTAGTAGTCCTTCAATTGTGAGGTCACGGTTTGGTGTTCATTGAGACCTGACCTACCTGTGCTTGCTCAACCTCAGCTCTGCTGCTGCTGCGCTGCAATTCCAGCTTATGCTCAAGCTGCATCCGGGACTGATCTGACGCACTTAGCTGCTGAGTCAGCTCCACAAGCTGAGCTTGGAGCGCGGCCATAGCCTGTTGCCTGAGGCTCGCCTGCTTGCTGTTTGACTCAGATACCAGATCCAGTCGTGCTTGGGTGCTCTGCTCCCTTCCCTCAAGCTGCATGACCAACTCCTGATGTGCACCCAGGTGACTTGCCATGTCAGCTTGCTGTGTGCTGATCTGTTGCAACAGCTCAGCCACCTGGTTCTCCTGTGCAGCTATTTTGGCAGTGAGGCCACCCATACTCTGCTGGGCACCTTCCAGTTGCTGTGTCATGGCACTCAACTCACCATCCTTTGCAGCCAGACTATCTGCTGAGCTGGTCTGTGCTGCATCCAGTTGCCGCTTTAGGTCAGCTACTTCATCATGATGTGCGCCAGAAGCTGCCTGGAAACCAACCTGTGCCGCCTGCAGCTGCTGTGTCAGGTCAGCTATGGCAGCTTGCCTAGCAGCTTCCGCTGCCTTGCTGCCTTGCTCCTGCGAAGCAAGCTGCCTGGTCAAGTCAGCTATGGCAGCTTCCCTAGCAGCTGCTGCTGACTCACTGGCCCTCTCATGCGACGCAAGCTGCTGTGTCAATCTGTGCAGCTTGTTGGATGCTTCGCCAATCTCGGCTTCTTTTGCTGCTGCCGCTACAGCGCTGGCATGCAGAGCAGACTCGAGCTGGTGAGTCATATCCTGCTGAGTAGACAGCTGCAGGCTCAGATCAGCTAGCTCAGCTGCCTGTGTGGCTTCCTGCAGTCAGCTCAACCTTTGTTTGCAAGTACATGCTCAACGTGCTACGAGCAACATGTGATTGTCATCATACGCTCTTGCAAATACAGGAGCGTCACTAATTTTGGATGCCTCTGTCGCAGTGAATCTAAGCTCAGAAACGCCTGGGGACTAATATGAGGCATTGCAGTTCTGGAGAGATATCTATGATGCAATTTCACATAGCCTACATGTTGCAGCAAGCATCACAAGTAAGGCTGGGATGTGCTGGCTGCCACTCTTAGCTGGTGCTTGATGATGGATTTTGCTGTTTGAGAGATTATAGACAGCTGGACATCACAGCATGTCGTCACGGCCATCACAGCATGTCGTCACAGTCAAGCTAGCATGTGATGGAGGCAATGACATGCTGGGTCAGGCACAACACATTTAGCATCCCACAGAAATGTGCGCATTTACATGGTAGTCAAATACAGAGTCACCGTACTGTGGCATTGCTGCTGTGGTGCGTCCATGTCAGCCTGATGCCTTCTCACCTCGTTGGCATGGTTGATGACTGGGCCCTGCAACTCGCTGAGCTTGGCATGCTGTGGCTGTTTGTCAGGTTTCACAGCGTCAGCGTTGTGGCTGACCTCTGCACCTTCTACCTGCAGCCAATTGCGAGCAAGTAATCACCTTACTTTTGTAACCCTTGAGAGTCAAGTTTGTATACGCCTGTAAAGTTGCTTGTGAGCAGAGTGGTACAACGACTGGTACAACGACTGGTCAAAGTTGTAGCAAGCAGAGTAGTAGACTAAGCTGGGAGTAGAGAAAAGTTGAGCAGAACAGCGAGTAGCATCAATTTGACAGGTTGTCTGTGCAACACCAAGCCTGGTCATACTGTCAAACACATGCTGCCAGGTGCCCTGCATGCGTGGGATGCCAGCGACGATGCTGTGGCTGAAACAGATCCACATACTGTATACCTCATGGGTGTCGGGGCGTCACGGCCTACCTGTTGGGTTTTCAGTACTCCTAGCTGAAGCTCAATGGCAGCCAGAGCATACCGCAACCGGCAGTTGTCCTCTTCCAGCCCCTCCCTGCTCAGGTCATCATAGCTGGGCTGCACCCCCAGGGCCATCTGTGACTGCCCCTGAAGAAGAGCAATGCCCCTGGCATGAGACACTGCCTGCTGTGCCTGCTCTGCGCAGTTTGAACCGCTGCAGCACATGTGTGACGCTGGCTGATGTGTGCTGCTTGTATTGCCAGGGCTTGATACACTGCGCTGCAGCTGGGAAGCCTGCGACCCTCTAGGATGTATGACCGCCTGCTGTGTACTACTTGTGCTTGATACAGAGCACTTCTGTGATGTGGTAGTGCGCGCACCTATAGCAGGCACAGCCAGCTGCTGTGAGCTGCTTGTGCCGGCGCTGTGTGACATACTCTGCTGCTGTGATAGTGAAAATTCCTCAGCATGTGACACTGCTTGCTGTGGGGTTGCTACACTGCCACGGTGTAATGTCTCCTGCTGTCGCAGCACAACTCCCTGCTGTGGCATGCCTGACTCGAGAATGTCCGGCACAGGCTGTGAGCTTGCTGAATCAGCGCAGCTTGGTGCAGACTGTGGTAAGCTGGTGATGCTTTCAGTGCGCGAGACTCCTCTCTGTGGAGAGCCCCGGGTCTGAGAGGACTCCCCCTGGGGTCCCCCAGCACTGTCACTACGACTTGAGGTGTGCTGTACAGCCACACTAGCAGTCCTTGACACTGACATGTTGCTGCTGCATGCTCCAGCACCTGACACCCGGTGCTGCAGCTGCTCCTGCTGAGCGCCTTTGGTCAAACGCATCAGCTTCTGCAGCTGCTCTATGCTGCCTGTGCGTGACACAGGCTGACCTGACCCCTTCAAACCCCCACAGCTTGACAGCATCTGTGTCTGAGCGCGAGTGGCTGCAGCATCACAGACAGACAGCTGAGTAGGCTTGGTGGACGCCTCGTGCTGCTGCCTGTCGTCAACAACCCCCGGCCCTTGAGACATGGCCTCTGCAGATTCTGATCTGCTGCCAGACCGCTGTTGAATGCCAGAATCTTCAGCGCCTGCAGCAGCCTGCTCAGCCGGTACTGGGCATTCAGCTGGGGGGGACTGGATGTGCGGCTGGCATGTTGTTGTACCAGCAGCGGCAGCAGCAGCAGCAGCAGTGGTGGCAGCAGTGGCAGCAGCAGTGGCAGCAGCACCAGCCTGAGGCGCAACAGACGGTGGTGTGGTGCTATTGGTCCTGGAGGGAGTTCTCACCTGTCCTGTGCCTGTACTTCTTCCCAGCAGGGAAACACATTCCTGGTGTGGCCGCCCCTGAGAGTCAGGGGTTGGGTCCTTGTGATCTGTGGTCAGCAGGTGCTGTTGACCAGAAGCTGACTGCAGCTGCAGCCTCTGCTGTGGCAGCTGCTGAGGCAGAGAGTGCTTGTGCAGCTGCTCAGGCAGTCTTTGCTGCTGGCCAGCACTCACGCTTGCTTTGATCGACAGCTGTGAGCAACTGTCCGCAGGTGGCGTGGTGCGTTTGCCTGGTGACACCGAAGCATGGAAAGACACCTGACTAGTGGCGTCAGGACTGTGGAGGACTGCAGAGCATGAGCTTGTTATGCTGCGACCAGACTGTGGGGAGCTTGAACGCTGTCTGACCCTGGTACTGAGGGTCATGCTGGAAGTGAAACCAGACTGCATGCTGTGCTGTGCATGCTGTGCCTGCTGTGCTGGCTGTACCTGCTTGTCCAGCTGTGCATCCCGCTGTGCACGCTGTGACTGTGACTCATGGTTGTTGCTCTCGTTCTGGGTCTGCCACAGCTCCATTTCATGGCCTTCATCCTCAGCTCGCTGCAGTTGCTGTGATTGTATCTCAAGCTGCCTCTGCTGGCTTTGAGTCGCATGCTGTGGCTGCTGTGCGTGCTGTGCAACCTGGGAGCTTCCCTGTGAAGAGGACTGGACGGACTGCAGCAATACAGCACTGCTCGCTTCTCCCTGAGCATTGACAGAGCGCTGACTGGCCTGCCTAGCTAGGCCTGGTCTTACATGTTCATGACCAGCTAGGGATGCTGCTATCTGCTCTTGATCGGGAGTCCTGTCATGATCGCTGTGCAGCTTGTGCCTTGCTGGCATTGCCTCTTGATGGTGCAAGCCTGCAGCAATGCGTCATAGCTTGGCTTGTAATCACAAGCGAAATGGGAATTGTGCAAGCTTCTGCCCCATCCTTTTGGAGCAAACAAGGCTCTGCCAGGTCAGCTCATAGCTTGCTTGGCTGTTGGGATGTGACCCGGTATGTGCAGTCTGTTGGTCTGTCAAAGTGCAAAATGGCATTTGTCGTTTCATTCTTGTGTTGGTGTTGTTTCTCTATTCATTCACTGAACTTGCGCTCGCCCTTTATATTCAAAACAGCATGACCACAGCTCACCCAGCCAAGTTGCTGTAGTGTGTGCAGGAGCCATGTGTTGTCCTACATGTGAAATGTGCAGAGGCTCAGCCCTGTATCAAGTGCACCAAGCCACATATGCAGAGAGATCAGGCAATCCGGCAGTAACATGTTTATGCCTTGCAAGTAGGGACATGACGCACCAGACGTAATGAAGCATGTAATCTTGCTGTGAAAGGACATTGCAACTCAAGTATAACCTGCGCTCAGCTTGCAGACTGCTGCAATCGTCCCACCTGGCTTATGGTAACTGGTTGGTGGCAGCATCCTGACATCAGAGACATGCTGAGCCACGCCTGATGATGAGTCATCAGTGGGCTGAGGCAGGTGGTACATTTCAGAAGGCTGTTGCCTAGGCAACACAACAGGCCGCTGTTGTGAGCGCCGCACTCTTTTGTCTTCCCTGCCTAGCAGGTCACAGCCCTGCTGCCTGGCAGCATGTTCTTCAACCTGCATCCCTTCAGTTGCCAGCTCGTGCACAGCTTGATGTCTTGAAGCCAGTCCCTCCAGAAGTGATGCTTGACTCTGTGACAGCCTTCTGGCCGGCGCTTGACTCTCACCACCACGCCAACGAGACTGTGCGTGATGCTCGCCAGCACTGTGCTGCTGTGCGTCCAGGCCTTGCTGATGCTGATCACCGCTGTGCTGATATACACCAGGCTGGTGACCAGGCTGGGGGGTGTCTATACATGCTGCCTGCTGCTCAACATGCTGACTGGGCACGCACGCTTGCCTGCTTGACCTGCGCTCTGCCACAGCGTCATCGAAGACCGCAGACTCTGATCCTGTCAGCCTGCACATGGAGTCAGTAAAAGTCATATTCTCTCATGATTGCAGTGATGTTTGTAGAGGAGCAGCAGCGCTGTTCTTGGACAGAGCAGCAGAATCTAGCTCGGGAACATGCAGCAGGCCTTATCTATTGAACAAATATACAACTCAACCGGAAGTATACAACAACGGTGGACACACTAAACGTGCAGCAAGGTCTGAGGGTTTCTTAAGTGCCCAGGTGTGCAGATGATGGCATGTTTTGCTTCCATGCAGACAGTCACTCGATCTCCAGCTCCCACTTGTCCGTACAATGACATCTATCTGCTGTTATAGCATTCAGCAGAGCCCAACTGCTGAGAGTTTCGCCTACCTGAGAGCTGCTGCTGTTATCTGTTCATCCAGAGCTGACAAGCCTTGCTCCACGGCAGCAAGCTCCATTTCACTAGCAATCCCTGACCCTTGTGGCTCGCCCTGCTGCCGCTGCTGCTGATCCTGCTGCTGTTGCTGCTGCTGCTGATCTTGCCACTGCCACTGTTGCTGGTGAGTAGGTAGCATCTGATCAGGGCTGTGCGTCTGCAGAGAGTTGGTGCCTTTTGCTCCTTCCTGGTGTAGAGGGGAGGCGTTAGTCTGAGGTACAAGCTGAGCTAGTGCTGTGGCGTTTTGCCTGGCATGACTGCGTAGAATCTCCACTTCTGCCTTCAGGCATCTGCCCTCGTCGTCAGCAGCATCTGCAGCACCAGGCATGATCATGCAGACCAGTCAACAGATCAATTGGCATGATGACAGCAAGAATCGTGTGCATGGAGCATGTGGTGCTGTCATCAGCTGCATCTTCAGCATCATATGCAGTCAGGATGACTGAAATGGCAAGAGCATGACGTCTTGTTTTGATGCATGTGAGTTTGTCATTAGCACCATCTGAAACATAGGGCATATCTTTCAAAAAGTGTCATGAGGTTTGTGTGTCTTGGAGACACGAACCGCATTGCAGATTGCCAGCAAGTTTCACTCTGGCCTTGAGTGCTGGTTTCAGGCTGACAGACTGCATGCTGCAAAGCATGACATCAGCAGCCACTCAGGCACAAGTCTCGCTGAGCAATCCGGGGCGCTTCTGAAGTCCATTCGACGACAAACTCTATATGTGTGGAGAACCAGCAGGAAAACAATTGCGCTACAGTCACTAAGGTCTGTTGAATGAGGACTAATTCAGGCAAGGACAGAACACAGTGTGGAAGCATGGCAATAGCTGGCAAACCTTTGACTTCTGCATGCATAGTCTGTTTGTCGTGGCCTGGTTGTGTGATATTCCATAACATTCAGCAGCTAGAATAACCACATAACAGGCCCTTCAAGCAAGCAAGCAAGCAAGCAAGCAAGCAAGCAAGCAAGCAAGCATGCAAGCAGGCAGACAAGCAAGCGAGCAAGCAAGCAGGCAGGCAAGCAAGCAAGCAGGCAAGCAAGCAGGCAAGCAAGCAGGCAAGCAAGCAGGCAAATGGGTAAGCATGCAAGGCTTGAACTGTGAAGAGCACAGCTTTCTGAGAGCAGCTAACCTAGAGCAGCTAGAGTGCTTCCTGAGTCGCCCATCCGCTGAAGATCTGCCTGCCTGCTGATGAGCAGACTTTCCAGCTGCATAACCTTCACTGCCATGCCAGCCAAGGCAGCATCTCGGCTCACACTGCGCAGCACCCAAGTTTTATATAGTAAAACAACAGCAATCATACTTCGTCATTGTCTTTCGATGAGAATCATGGAAAAGCCAAAAGCATTCATGGAAGCGAGATGTAACAGCTGCTGACTGTTATGCTGACATGTGAGCCTCTTTGAGTCCAAGCATATCAAACTGGCTTGTGTCAAATGAAACGTCGTCTGTACAGACTCAAAGTCGTGCCGAGCACTGCAGCAACCTGTCCCATGTCCTATTTCAGTCAACAAGTTCTCACAATAGGGTGCATGAGCTGCAAGCAAAGTGTGAAGACACGAAGCAGGCAGTGACTGTGACTGCCTGAAGCATGTAGACAGCATGAGGGTGTTGGCAGCAGATGTGCTTTGCAACCTCTGTGTCTGCGCATCTGAAGTGCTTTTCAGTCTGTGTGTCTGAGCACATCTGCATTTTGATCTCTACGTTAACACACCTGGAATGCTGTATGCCTTTTGCAGCAGCAGAAATCTTCCTGGCATTTTGATGCGCCACTTCATCACTGCCCAGTCCCTGCAATTGCCAGTCATGGGCCTCTGCAGAGTTGAGGAGGAAGTCGGCTTGGTCATCCTGACTAAGCGCTGCCAGATACGCTGGGGAATCTTCCAACAACAGAGCTTGCTGCTCTTGCAGGATCTGCAGTCACACAGAATGCATGTCAGTGCGTTCTGGACTGAATGTGTATGCCTCATGTGTGCATAACTACCATGTAGCTCATGCTTGTCAGGCACAGCTGTTGTGTACATGTGTTGAAAGTGTGTAGGCCATGGTCGCTGGTTGCCTGCAGTTGATTCTTACTGGAACTGCATATGAGTTTGAATTACTTTCGTGGTCCATTTTGCAGTGACTTCATGCACTTTCGGTGATGCATGTCATCCTGAAGAAGATGGTCCCAGGTATAGTGCACACAGCTTGCTTTGCAGTGCAAAGTTGGCATTCATGGATCCAGCTGCATTGTTTGATGATGCAACCATTCTGGCCAGTCTGTGTCACAACAAAACAAAACATAGATGTCAAGGACAACACAAATGACTGCTGGGATAATGTTGCATTGTAGCAAGTTTGGTAAATTTCTTTTCACAGGTGTTTACCTGTTGCAGCACGAGGGCCTTTCTTTGCTGCTTGGCCAGCTTACCAGCAACAGCACGCGGCCCAGAACAATCTGCCCCCTGCATTATTCATCATGTATGTACACATAGCTGCATTTGTCAAGATTTTCGAGTATGCCTGTTCATATCCTTCAGTTTGGTGCCAGCGCGAAGGCCGGTACTGAGCATACAGAGTGTGGTCAAACCCTTCTGTGCTTACCAACTTTGTTGGAGATACTGCATTGGGTGACTGCAATGGTGTCCGGTTGGTATACAGCTGACTTTCAACCTTTGGGCTCCTTGGCACAGTGACGTCTCTCACAGACCGTTTTGGTGAGGTGGCTGTAGACTTTGGAAGCTTTCTGGGGCTGCCTTGCAGTCCTTCCTGAGCATACAAAGGCAGCCTTGCAGATGTGTCTTGCTTGCTTCAAGCCGTGCTGCAAATAGCAGCTTCTCAAAGCCAATTTCTAACCTGGTGAAACTCAAACTGACCTGCTGAATGGCTGCGACATCAAGAGGAGATAGAAAATTTGCAAGAAATGGCGTTGTCGGGATGTCGACCGTCAGCGGTGAGGCATTCGAGCTTTTGCTATTTCGACCTTTGCTCTTAGGAGCTGCAAGGCGCGGGGCGGCCCTGCTTCTGCTTGCAGCGGGTGAAGCTGGCGCGAAGTCCTGCGGCCGCGCTGACGCTTTGCGATTTCTGGGAGGCGACTTGCCAATGGCCATCCTTCTGCTGGTACAACATGACACAGTCGAAGTCAACGCCGTGCAAAATGCAGACTATCAGAAGATAAATCGTTGCCTTCCAATTGCAATCAATTCATCTTCTTCATCTCAAGCTTGCACAGTATATGAAATTCAACATTGGCGTACGTTGAAAGCGGCGCAAACTCAAGTCCAGTACAACTGCAAGTGCCTAGCAATGTTCACATGATACAATCTTGACTTGGTCTGCCATCGCTGCAACCAGCACCCTGCATCTACTTGTATGTCTAGTACTTCTGCAGAAGACGATAAACGCCGAAAAGAAGCAGCACTCGAAGCCTGCTCAGACTTTCACAGTACGTCACTTGAAGTTTAGCCCTTCGAAGCACTTGAAGCGTGTGTTCAGCCTCCGATAGATGTTTCGAAGCACAGTGCACACAGTGACAAGACGTTGTTGAGCTGCAGGCGATCTCATACAGTGTTTCAGAGAGCGGTCTAGCCTATTTGGGTCACCTTGCCAGACTGAACAAAAAGCGTTTTGGGATTGCTATCAACAAGAAAGGGTGAGGCTTCCTACTAGAAGTCATCATGCAAACCACAACAGGTGCAGCACAACGCTCTGCATGCAGGGTGCAGAAGGGACTGTGGTCAGAGCAGCTGTCACAGGCTGGTTTGAGAAACGAAAAGCCAGCAGTCAGAAGACACAGAAAGAACGCAGTGACACATCATGACATGAGGCTTCAAGTGAGTCAATTTGCAACCTGCTTGCATGCATGATCAAGCATGCAAAAGGGATTCTGTCGTGCTCGGCTACAATGCAAATGCTAGCTTGGCAGCAAGCCACAAGTCCCTAATCTGCAGGAGACAATATTCCTCTGATGTTGTGGACAGAGGACCGGCTGAGGCAGGTCATTGCTCAGTATACCCCAGTCTTGCATCTGCATCCAGATGAGCGCTACATGCCCTGCTCAGTCGATTGGTACCTTGAAAGAAGCCAGTTGTGGCGTGAAGAGCCCGTTGCCAATGTGGGTCCTTTGCTGACAAAACAATCAGCACGCAGAACTGCACAATGACCCTTTGCTTCAGCATCTAGCTGCTGTAAGGCTTCTGGCAGATGTTTGGAAATGCCAGTGCAGCTAAACACACAAGCCTTTGGGGCCAGCAATATATTTTTTTGCTTGGTCTGTCTTGCGCCACCTGCAAGGTCAAGCTGATGTCATCTTCGTGTTTGCTCGGGCTGATCACAACCTGCGGGAAGTGCTTGCTAAATGCACTGTCATGCCCGGCCAACCTCCATCAGCATCGGCATCTGCAAATTCTCATCTCGTCACTTCTGGCGCGCTAACAGTACCATCACTGACGTCATTTGCATCTATGTCATCTGTAGCATCAGTACAAAGCACTGCTGACAGAGTTGCTGCCTTGCTCCAGGAGCCACCTCAGCGCACGCTCCTGCTGGGCAAGGGGCAAGTCGATGCTGCCCAGCTGCTGGAGATACAGCAGCACCACCCCCATCATCAGCTGCGTATTGAGATAGAGCCCCTTGCTAGGCATGGCATGCAACAGGTAAGACAGCATCTTCATCTGCTGCTCATTTTCATGATGCTTTTTGTGCAGGGCACCAATTCAGATGTTGCATTTCATGATTCAGCGTACTGCAGAGGTGCTCAGATTGTGCTTTGCCCATTGCCAGGCAATCCATGCAGTGCATAAATCAATAATCTTCTGTCTCCTACTGTGAATCTGCTTGCAGAGTGAGTTGGACAATGTGCCCCTCTATGTTGTCAAAGAAGTGCTCAACAAGGAGGCCCATGTGGAGGCTGTTGAGATCAATTACCTCACGTTCTACGCCTTCAATGGGCCGTACACAATTGGGGTCCCACCCTTTGCATTTCAAGCTGGAGCGCATGACGGTGACTGGGAACACTTCACTGTCAGGTGTGCAATCTAGAGTGGCTATATCTGTATGCTGTATGTAGCATATAGCATACGCCTGCTGTATGCTGTAAGAGGCGCCACTGTCAATTGCATTGCAGCTTTGGCTGCAGCAATGGGGACTGACTGTCAGGTCTACTGTCTGACGATGCTTTGACAGAACTGCGGAGTCGATCTGCTGCAAACAGCCAGTGCAAATGCTTTGTAAAATGAACAGGCTGAGACAGCTCATTAACATGCCATGCTTGCTCACACCCATCGCACGATCTGCTTACTGAGTCTGGTCTTCCCCAGTTCTTCCATACTATTTCACCTGCAACTGAACCCATCAGTATTTCGGACATTTGCGCAGAGCATCTTGGACAATCAGTGCAATCTGTGACACCACACGTCAACTATTCTGTCGCTCCTTTCACCTTGTAGTCCTTGTTGTGTGTTTACTTTTTGTTGACGTAGTTGCAGGGTGGCTGCAGGCTAGATGCAGAGGCAGCCCACATGGTGGGCTGCTACTACCATGCGCATAGGCCACAAGATGGTCAATGGTTGCCAGCAGACAGCATGCCCAAGACAGCTACCGGCCAGCCCATCGCCTATGTTGCAAAAGGGGCTCATGGCTTATACACAGGGGTCAGTTAGCTTATTGGCATGTCTGCTGTGCTGTGACTAGTAATTTTTTTGCCTGGGCAAGCACAGCTCAGGCTTCATGGGGTTACATGACTCACAATACCTCGTGCTGAAACGATCTTACTATGCTGCGTGCCTTGTGTGTTGACCTGGAGTCAACTATGACTCCTAACTTGGGCTATGTTGCATGACTTGTCCATGATCTGTTTAGCACACTGCATGTGCCTGCTGCCGTCTGTGTGATCACCCATACCTGGTGAAGACAAGCTTGAAAAGGGGAACAAACACTGGTGCTCGCAATTTTGCTTGGCGTTGCTGCCTATGCATGTGTTGAATTGATGTGTAACATGTGCTCTCTTGACAGGCATATAGTGGCGCCAACACCATTGACAAGACACCACTGCTCCTGTGCCACATTCTGCATTCTTCAGCAAAGATGAGCAAAATCATGAGGCAGATCACATGCAGCAAGGGAACAATGCAGCGCACTCAAGCTTTTGTTGCCTGATCAGTGCTGTGTCGAACAATACTCTCCTTGTGTTGTGCAGCCTGGTGTACATCGGCGTGCATGGTGTGCAGTGAACGACCATTGCAGTGACACAGGACCTGTGTGGCAAAGCAGACACTGCATCCTTATGGAGCCTGTCATGGAAGTGCCTAGCAGAGGGACTAACCTCCAGGAAATCTTTTGCAGCGCAGCGATGGCTCCTCCTGTCAGTAACCCATCTGTGCGTGTGGACCTCAAGGGTGTTGACTGGCTTCACTTTAAAGGTTTGGCTGCCCACTTTGCCAGTTTGAGCAGTGAAGCCTCCGTACTTCATGCCTCAGTCTGCATCATTGTTCATGACAATTCAACCACCTGGCTGGTGGGAGTGATAGTGGGGTGTGTGCACACCACAAAAAAACGCCCATGGGTGCAGCTGTCACACCCAACCCATGACTCTGTTGTAGAGGGCCAACTGACTTGAGACTCCATCTTGACCAGCTGCTGTTTGAACCTAGTGTGCTCATGGCATATGCAGACAGCAATGCCACCACATGTTTCATCAGCCCCTGTCGTGTCTTGTGCAGTCTGCATGGCTGAGCTGCTTACAGCAGACAATGATGAAACAATGTCTTATATGCAGGGAACTTCGGCAGCAGTGCTGCTCCGCATGCTCAGGGCTTTTGGTACTTCACAGCCGAGCATCCAGTGTCACGCACATGGTTTCAAAGAGTCCTATGGCATTGTTCACCACCCACTCAGTCGCTGCTGGAGTGACTGTGCATTAGCAAATCATGACACTTGCTGATCAGTGATGTTCTGGCAGCAAAAGGCTTTCACTGTGCTGGAATGCGGCCTGCTGGCACCATGAAACACCCGTGGAGCTGCTTGATCAATTGGGTATTTATGCTAACATTTGCAGACATGATAGTAGGGCAATCAGATTGATGCCATCTCTGCCAACTTGCGTATGATCTGACACCGCAAGTATTACTAAAACTGCATCTGTGCTGGCTCAAATAGTGACTCTCGCCGTCGTCCTCAGCATAGACGCGCGCATGGACCCACGGCTGATCTGTGAAGCCGGTCTGTTGACTTTGTGTGAACGATGTTAGCTGAGTCCGGGTGCTGGATCTGAGCTGCTGGTCGCGAGTCACCAGACACATGCAAGTGCCCATGGTGTAATCACTGTTCATACCTGAATAAGAAAGGACAAGACTCACTCAAGACACTCAACTTGACTGCTTGGCTGGACCCTGAATTTGGTGTATCCAGCCACATTAGGTATAGCATCGTGGAATGAAACTACATGCAGTTCTATTGGTTGCAACTCCTTGTTTCTGATCAGGTGTTCAACTGCACCTGACCACAGACGTGGAGGATAATCAGCTTGAGCTCTTTGTACCACTGCTGTCAAGCGATGCTGTCAGCTGTCGACGCTGGTCTGTTGTGAGCTCTCCAAGCCGAGGAGTGGTGCGAAGTCTCACTGCAAAGTCTGTTGCATGCGTTGTTGCAAATCTTGTTGTCTGGCGTTGCCTACTGGTATGCATACCTTAGGTCCTCAAGGACCAGAATTTGACTTATGCGCCTCTGAACAGCGTACATCTGGAGGCCTTCCATCACACGCAGCAACTTGAGCAGTCTGAAGCTTGCTTTGTCGCCAGACTCAAAGCCTGCTTCACCTCAACACCTTCACCCTTTTGCGGTGAAACTGTCTGGGTGGCATTTTTGCAGGAGTTTAGCCTTTGAGCAAGTTCGTTCAGCGGCCACAGAGGTTCATTGCACTGTGTAGCTACAGTGACCACCCATAACAGCACTATTCCCAAAGTCTACTAGGCCACCTGCTTAGGCTGCAGCATGGTCTTTGTGGGCCAGTTGGTGGACAATGCAGACCTTCCTCAAGAGCGCAAGGAGCCAGTCAAGAACTCCCTGCTCCAATTGGGGTTTTCAGCAAGCAGCTCAGTCGACAAGGCCTTCTGCAGTCTCACCGAGAAGCAGCTGACAGAACAGGGCCTTTCCATTGCAGATTCTAATGCCATCTTTGCAGAGCTGGCATCGTTGTCAGGTGCTAGCAACTTACCTGGATCTGCCTAGTCTGAGCATCACCTTGACGATGTGCTGACCATGCACATGCCTGTGATTAGACTGTAGGCTGAATAGCTGATGTGACGCGCACACATCGTCTGCCCTGATTACTGCAAGCTTGTGCATGACAGAGATGCTGACAGACTGTACTACATGCATGCTGGCGAGGCAAAATCCACACAGTATGGGCTTGCATCCAGCATAGCCTCTCAGCCTTGCCTGTGGGCAATTGCTGTCGACTTCTGTGTCATGTTGCATACCATATATTTGCATGCAGCGTTTAGACTTCCACCATTTGTGTGAATGTCACTGTTCTGCTGGCTGCTGGTAAGGTCAGCCACATGCTGCTAGCATCAGGACACCCCACCAGATATTGGCTTGTCTAGTGACAGCCTGCATTGTGCCTGTATGGCAGCCTCTCAGCCTTGTCTGTGGCTTGAGGGCTTGTCGTCATCAATGCAGCATTGCATGTTGTGTGAGGTATCATCAGGTGACTTGCATACATGCTCAGCTGCAACACAATCTTGCACAGGGTCCAAGCAAAACCAATACTGGCTCAATTCAGCTTCTCTGTGTGGTGTGCAGAGTATACGCTTCGAGTGACGGGCCTTGGTAGTCGTGGTGAGGGTGTTGTGAGCAGAGTGTCAGTTGGCTATTTCACCAGACGTGCAAAAACCTGCAAACAGGTGGTACGTATGCTGCAACAGGAACGCCTTGTGATGATTCGTGGTCCGCCTCGTAGCGGTAAGACCAGCTTATGTCGACTTGTGGCGCTCACGGCCAAGGACAGCAGCATTTTTCAGCAGGTGTTCTATTTCAATTGTGCTGCCGTCTACAGTGATACAGGATTTCAATGTCAGTTTCAGCAATTATGTGGAGTTACGTTTGATGAGGCAGCACAGCAAGCCTCAGAGTCTAACAGAACATTGTTCATTCTTGACGATGCCCACAGAACTTATGATGCATCAGCGTGTTTGTGGGGTTGGGCCAAGCGTATTCTCGATCATCCCACCACCCCACCGCCAATCATGATCCTTACAGCTTCGTCGCACGGCAGCAAGCCTCTAGCAAGTATGGGGTACACTGCGTCTCCTGTGGAGTTTGCTGCTACTCGCTCCATTGTATTCAGGTAATCACTGGCAGCATTGCAATTCATGCTCTGTTGTTACTTGCTCCCCACATTCAATGTCATCCCACAGTAGACATAATTCTTGATACCATGCAGGAGGCATGACGATGACCAGCCTGCTTTGCAGTTCACTGACTCAGAGCTTACCGAGGTCTTTGACAGCTTTTGCCTGTATAGCAAGCGTCAGTCATCAGATGTGCAGATGCTCAAGAATTGCATTGGTGACATGTCTGAAAGGCATCCTGGCCTTGTGCTTCACATGCTTGATGTCCTTGATGACAATAGCAAGCATGCTCACAAGCACTCCACTGACTATGTGGCACAAGCACAGGCTTGGTACCTCAGCTGGGCCTTTATAACCAAGCTTGAGTATTTGCGGAGCTTCATGAGGTAGGTTATTAGGGACAATCTACCATTTGTGTTCTGCAACTCTGGGATTGGAGCTGCTCTGTAAGGACTTGTGAAGCCTCCACGATGACGCCATTCCCATGGTGTTGTCTGTGTCTTGCAGATCTGACTTAATCATGACTCCAGGAGCACAGCATGAGCTTCTTGAGAAACTCTTGTTCAAACGTCAGGTATGCAGACAACTAACATGACATGTCCTGAACACTTTGCTTTGCATCCACATCAAGCCACCCATGCCAAGAAGATGGTCATATGTCTCGCGCTCACAATTGACTCTATTTCTCTGTCATGGTCAGGTGATAGTCAGACGACTGCCAGAACAAGAGCAAGCAGCGGCCAACCTGCTCACAAGGTCTGGCTACCTAGCAATAGAGCCATCTGAAGTAGAAGCTGATCAGGGTGCCTTTGTTGTCACATTCACATCAAGACTCCATATGGAGTACACACGATTCTGGTTTTACCATCACAGCCGGGATGTGCTGGCTCAAATGCCCACAGCCCTGTCTGACTTTTTGAGACTAGTTTTGCAGCGTATGAGTTCCACACGGATGGCCAGCTGTTTGAACAGCAGCAGCAGCAGCCCAAGCAGAGGGCTGGTAGAGGCACATTATCAGAATGAATTCTACAGGTAAATCTGGCTGCAAGTCTAATATTCATGCCCTCTTAATTGCATGGCTTCAATACTGCATTGCAATGCAGGGCTTGTGTGTCAGTCTTGCCTTACGAAGCGTACATCAACCCAGATGTAGGCCCAATATATGGTGTATCAGGCCAATTGGACTTCATGCTTTTGCCGCTGAAGTGGGGTTTTGAACTTCTGACTGATGACAAGGCCACCAAGAAAGATGTAGACAGGCAAGTTTGTTGAAAGCTGCTGACGTTGGACAAGTGGTATACCCATTTGACCCACATTATTCCAAGCAAGTAACACTGTCATGTTGTTGATTTCAGATTTTTGCCTGCTGGCAAATACCATAGGCTGATGACTCAGGGCAATATGACAGAGTATGCGGTACTAGACATACGCAGCAACCACACACAGCCAGCATTACATGACCATGCAAACCTGTATCATGTCTTATTTGTCAGTGAGTTCAAGTCAGCTGAGTTGAGGCTTGGTAGCAAGCTTCTTGCCACTGTGCACCTTGACACCTGAGATGGAAACCGATTTTGCAGCTATTTGATTTGAATAGGGCTATGATGTAACATGTGATCAGCTGTGAGTATGCCCTGAGTTGGATCCAAGAACCAATCCCCGAGGATGCACTGACCATCATGATCATGATCTGTCGAGTCTGCTGGAATGCCTTTATAGTTGATAGTCATCGAGAGTTGAAGCTTACAAGGTTCACTCAGGCTACACAATGACGATGCTGTGCTGTCTAGTCTGTTTAACAGTGTTGATGCAAATAGAGCAATAGTGACTAGACCAGTTACGCCTGTAGATCTTGAGTGCTGCTTGGGAAATTTGTACCTGTAGCCTGCATGTGCTGCAGCTGTACAGGCCTGTCAAGTCCCACTTGCATTTTGAGTAAGCGTACGACAGGTGTACATCAGGGCATGCCTGCACTGCCAATTGACCAGACAGCGACAAGGCGTCTGTCCAAGATGTTCCCAGCACACTGGAAAGACCAAATCTGCGCTTGATGTGCTGACCGGGCAAAGAATGTGCTGCTTGACATGACATGAATTGAGCTACATATTAGACAAGTGCTATCAAACATGGTCCTTCTATGAGTCAGTTGACCATCTGCCAGGCTTGCAGGCACCAGTACAATGCCCACCATGTGCAATGCACAGTAGTCAAAAGGCATCGTTTCTCCTCCTGAAAGTGCGCATGTTAAAAGTGTGAGTTGCTTGTCGCTCGTGGCCCAAATAGAGACCAAGCTCATCCAGTGTTTTCAGTCCCGACAGTACATCCTCTTGGTGCAAGTCCTGCCAGGGATGCTGTGTGGGGCTTGTCTGGATCTAGTTTTCAGATTTATCACCAATTACAGCAACAGTCTTTGCTCCTGCATCATTACTCTGTTGATCTGCGGGTGCTGCTGAAGGATATTGAGCCCTTTTCAGGTAAAGTAGCCCTCTCAAATTTGTGCACCTTAGCCATCCTGGCATGTAAAAAGCAAGTTGTCCATCGACATCATTCAGCACTGGCACAAGCACTTGCACAGGCTTGTAAATCATTACTGGTGGGGCATTAAGGCCAGCGTCCATCAAACTTTCCCCAGTCATGAGTGTGTCTTCTGACAGTTGCAGTTTTTGACCTTCTTTGATAGGTATTAGCATTTGATCCTTACACCCTGTGTCCAGTACCGCTGGCATATGTAAGTACTCAGGTGGGGAGACATTGCCGTTCACGATTACAAGGTGAACTACACAGGTGTCTTCGGTCTCATCCCACGGCCCACCTTGCCCACAGGCAGTTGTGGGAGAACTAACAGTTCTCACAAACACGTCTTTTGGTATCGCAAATGGAGAGGTATACAATGTACAGGGCAACTTACAGTAAGGTCTGTTCTGTCGGCTGGGGTAGCTTCCCGTACCGCAAACGGAAACTGCCTTCCTTTGTTTCGTGACCAGCTGCACAGGTTGAACGACGGGTGTCACGAAAACTCTTGCTGTATGTGTAGAGCTGAGTCGATGCAGAATCGTCCACGGCCGTATTTTGGGCGCAACAGCTGATCGAGCATGGAGGTCCGGAGTAGATGCCGAAGTAGATGCCGGAACCCCCTTGAAGTTTTTGGCCTAGCATAATCAATCAATCAATCAATCAATCAATCAATATATTTAATGTCCTGGGGGGCAACTGACAAGAAGTTCAGTTCAGTAAATTCATACAGACAAGACTTGCTTCCTACATGCAAAGCATTCCCTGAGGAAACCACCACATGCATTTGGTTCACACAAAGTCATAAAGTCTGCAATAGTACAACAGTGCTGCAGGAGGTCCAAATGCTGTGACCTGATGTGGCTATACGCTGGGCAATCAAAACCAAAGTGCTGCTCGTCCTCCACATCATCCAATGACTTGCACACTAGACACCGCCTGTCTGTCGTATCTAGGTGAACACCGTCTGCCCAGCGGCCTGTGGCTACCCGCAGACCATGGCATCCAGTCCTAAACCTACTAATTAGCCTTCTAATCTCAATCATGACAAATCATTACTAACGGTCACATGTTCCGTGTCCTGCTTCCTCTCCAATCTTGCATTTATAATTCAACAAGCATCATCAGTTGCGCCGCAAGTAGAAAGTGGACGCGCAGCAGCCGTCCTTCATAACGTTGTGCCCAGGATTGGCCTTCGAGAATACAAATAATTCAATGTCATCCCGTCAGAGCGTTTTGCGCTTGATTTAAACATTATTTGTGCAAGTCTGGCAGCTCTGCAGAGACACATTCAAGGTCAACCGTCATTGAGCCAGATTTTACGCAGGCCTGGATTGACTTCTGATCTGAAACTACGAAGGACCCTTGTGTAGTTGTTGCTTGTTTCGGGCACAAGAGCGCTCTGAAAGGTACACTGCAAATCGGATCAGTAATCGATTGAGCTACATTTGCATACTTGCTGAGCGACGTGAAGGCTGCTGGCACCGCTTCATTGAACTGCATCACAGCATTCACGCAGTTGGCTGCTGTTTGAGAATGATCACGTGCAGCTGCATGCAGACAGCAGAAGCCAAATCCAGAGCAGACTTGTTCTTGTGCAGGGAGTAAGAGGGACTAGTCTGGTTCAGACTTTGTGCAGGAAACCTAGGACTGGTTGGTGTCTGACAATAGTCTGAGCTGCAAGTAAGCCAATCTTGCCTGGCAATTTGTGATTTGTTACTGGCTGTGCGGCTGTGCGCATTTTCATCAATGTTGAGCTCAGAGTTGCTGCATATGGCATAGTTTATGCGGCGCAGGCACCCCTCGCACAACATGCCGTGGTCAGATGAGAAGCTGAAGCAAGTTATTGCCCAATACACTCCTGTGCTGCATCTGCACCACAAGGAGCGTTATTTGCCTTGCTCAGTGGAGTGGTATCTGGAGAGAAGTCAGCTTTGGCATGTGGATGCACTTGATGAAAAAGTGAGTGCATGTGCTCATGAGATGTGGCGTCGCTTGCAGCAGGCAGTTCAGAACACCAGCTATGCTTGTCATATTGCATGCGTCAGTTGTTCCCCTGTGAAGTATGCATTTGTCCAAAGCAATGCTTTCCTGACTGTTCACTGCACCAGTTGATCTGCTGCAGTCTTGAGTACCACACGTGTGCCTCACATTCTCACAGTCATTAGTCCATCATCAAGCTTGTACAAAGCGCACTCATCATGGATAAATCTGCGTGCGTTGTGCCTGTATGACATACCTCAGTACAACACTTGCCCAGCAGCTGCAATAAGCCGACAACGTGCTGCTGTGCAACCTGACCCATGCAGTTCTTGTCTTCTTCATCTTCAAACAACAAACAGCATAGTGATGGCAGTCAGTGTGGTTCAGATGCCAACAAAGCGAAGCTTGGTGTTGGACAAGGGGCAGGTGAATGTGAAAGACCTGCTGGAGGTGCAGGTGAAGTACCCCCAGTGGCAGCTTCACTTAGAGATCCAACCTCCTGCTAGGCCAGGCATGCCTCAGGTACCCCCCCCCCTCCTTCACTGCTGGATGGCTTTCTTATGGTTGATGGTGTTGATCATTTCCCCCCTCAGGGCTGTTGTGACAACGCATGTTGAAAGGCCCTTGGGGCTCAGTCAGATGCCCTACTCCTGCGAGGAGCATTCGCTCTTCGGAATGTCTGTTTCTTTGTGTCCTGTTGCAAGTGTTGCCTATGGTTACTCCTGGCTGCACCAGCTTCTCTGCAGCAGCTGCACTCAACATCGATTCCTCTGCCAGGCCAAATACACCTCTGGAAGCTTTTGCGTGACTGATTGCTGTACGCACTAGTGAGCATTGCCTGTGTTCATTAAAAGATGTCTGTGTCAGCAGCTTTCATATGCAACGTGGTGTTCAACTTCAGTCTGAACAGAACCGGCATTGACTGCAGCAGTATGGCAGACACAAGCCCCCAGGGACCTCTTTGCTGTGACCAAAAGCGATAGGTCAATGAATGGATTGCAATGTTGTGTTTGCAGCACCAGAGGCATTCTTTCTTTGCTTCTGATTCAGCCGCCACACACAGAGCTGCCTGCTAAGCCTGGTCTGATCTCATTCAATCAATACCCATATGTTTTCCATGACTTGTTGAGTCACCTCAATACCTGTTCTGCACAAAGACAGACTATATTGACCACTCCACCTGTAGCAAGTCGGCTTTCAAACTTTGTAGCTAGATTGGAGTAGAGCATGTTGAGTCACAATACTAGCACCCTGCTTGATCACATCCTCATTACTGCATTTTGTTTCGTGCTCTGATGTTGAGCGTCTTTGAACATCTAATGCAAGCTGATTTCACAGTCATTGTTTGCTGATGCCCTGTGAATGGTGCAGAGTGAGCTGAACAAGGTGCCCTTATATGTGGCCGTGAAGGAGGTCATGACCAAGGGAGGCACGGTGGAGGCTATCGAGATTGACTACTGCACCTTCTATGCGTATAATGGGCCCTACACTGTGGGGTGCTCCCCTCTAGGCTTAGGGGTCAAGGCTGGGGCCCATGACGGAGACTGGGAACATTTCACAGTCAGGTAATCACTTGCTGCCTTCTGATACGGGTGCACACAAATTTGACTGCATAGTCATTGATACCATCCAGCAAACAACTTTGTGGGGATAGCTGACGCTGAGCATTGTTGTTTGGCAGCATTCAACACTCTCTGCATGGCTGCAAACAGGTTGCAAATTGTAGAGGCAGCTGAATTAGGATGTATGTGCCGTTAGCATGCACACAGATACCAACAGGGCCAATGATGGCATGTTGACCCTCTTGCCTGTGCTGAGCAGCCCTCGGTTGCTGGCAGCATGTGTGCAGGCTAGATGCAAAGGCAGGCAACATAGAAGGGTATGCTTACAATGTACCGAGGCCTCAAGGTGGACAACATCTACTGACAGATGCAAAAGTCTGTGCCTGTGCTCAGCAGCAGCCCACACATGCCAGCGTTCAACATACAGCCTGGATGCAGAAGCTGGCAACACTGTGCAGCGCTTGTTACAGACAGACCACAGGCACAGATGAGCCCTGTCAGCACACACACACACACACACACACACACACACACACACACACACACACACACACACACACACACACACACACACACACACACACACACACACACACACATGTCTCACAACAGTGTGTGCGCAACTGCGATAGCCCAGCTTTAGGATTGCAGCAGGATGGATTGCAGGCAGCCAACATGGTGGGGTGTCAGTATAACATGTATAGGCTGGAGGGTCGGCAACAGGCCTGTAGACGCAAGACCACGATGCCTGTGCTGAGCATTGCTCATGTGCAGGCTGGATGCAGAGGCAGCCAACATGGTGGGCTGCTACTACAATGCACACAGGCCACAGGATGGTCAATGGTTGCCCGCAGACAAGATGCCCAAGACAGCTACTGGCCAGCCCATTGCCTTTGTTGCCTTGGGGGCCCATGGCTTGTACACCGGGGTCAGCACAATTGCCCTGTGCATTTAGCTCTTTTGGCTATGTTGCACACTTTGCAGCACAGTCTGCAGGGGCCAGACACCTTGCCATCGTGCTTGTAGCTTTGATTCTTCACACTGCTTGGAACCTCAGAATAATCCAGACCAGTCTTAGAGTGCTCCCAGCTTGTTCAGGGAGTAACAATGATCGCTCTGTCTTTTGCAGCCTAGCGTGCATCAGCATGCATGGTGTGCAGCAAAGCAGCTTTGCATCAACTAGTTCAGTGCTTACCAGATTTGGGATGGCAAATGCTCTGAGTGTGACAGCAGTGCATGATGTCATGCTGCCTGGCATGCACATAAAGCATGCTATGCTATAAGAGAGCGCACAACAAGATTGAGCCAGTTGCATCCGGAGTTGTATCCTGCCATTATGCTTGGCAAACTTGTGCATCACAATCACTCCACTTGCTCATGTTACGCCCGTGCAGCCAGGGGTACCTGGGCAGCCCGGTATAATACTTGGCTTCTCATCAAATTGACGCCAGAAGGTGTAGTCTAGTCTTTTCTTTTCTTTTCTTTCAGCCTGGGGTTCATCGAAGGGCCTGGTGTGCAGTGAACGAGCACTGCAGCAAGAAAGGACCGGTGTGGAGCAGCCAGCATTGCATTATGATGGAGCCTGTGAAGCAAGTTCCCAGCAGAGGCACGAACCTACAGCAGGCTTTCAACAGCGCTGCCACAGCTGCCCCTGTCGAAGGACCTGCTGTGCAAGTGGACCTGGGAACTGTCAGTTGGCTGCAGTATGGCGGTAAGCAACCGACAGCACTACGTGCAGTGCAGCTTACAAGAGTGACTGTGAGGTTTGACGACAGATCATGCATGTTTGTCACATGCATGAGGTTTGTGCGTGAGTCACAGATGTGCATCGTACATGTCCACAATTCACAGTTTGATTCTGCAAAACGCTTTGGACATTGCCTGGCGTGAATGAAGGCTTGGCAGTAATGACAAACCAAGCCTCAGGAAATGCTATGTTGACAACTTTCCGTGTTGGTGTGCAGGCAACTTTGGCAGCATCGGCTCGCCTCACACGCAAAATTTTTGGTATGACAAGGCTGAGCATCCAGTCTCGCGCACCTGGTTTCAAAGGGTCTTCTGGCATTGCACACCGCCAACAGAATCATTGCTTGAGGAGTGAAGTTGTGTGGGGATTGGCGCCATGCTCTTGACACAGAGTCACTTGTTGAGCAATATCTTTGGAGCCAGTCCCTTTAATCTACAATGTGGCGTGAGTGATTGTGTCTCTGACATGCCATGTACTGGATGGCACAGCAAGCACATCATTCATTGACTCATTTATTTGCTGACTGCATGGCAGATCATGCTGCCTGCATGGCAGATCAAGTATATGCAACACTGCGACATGTTTTTGCATAGGTTTAAAGCATGGCAGATCAGGTACCCATGACTCATTTGTTGAAGTAGGTGCTTGTACTGACTCAACTGCAGCCATTTGAGTGTTGTTTGTGTTCAGGAAAATCTAGGAGCTTTCCATTTTTTTGCTGTAAGGATATTAGGAAGACATTATAGGCATGTTGAGTTGCAGGGCAGATGTACACCAATGCTTGCTTGGCGTCAGCTTTCATACAGCACACTAGACAATGCAAGCACAATCAACACACCAAAGTATATCTTGGTATCACAACATCAACATGCATTTGTGACGAAGCAATAGACTTGCAGTCAAGTATGTAATAGGCAGCAGTTAGCTTGGTACTATAACCATCATACATAGCAGCCATCAGGCTGTCGTACACATTTTGCCTATTTGTGATGATAAGTAATGCACTTACTCATTAACCTTGTATTGATAAATTAGATTGGTAATCTCAATTGCTTTGCAATTACTGGATGCTTTATGGCTTCCTGAAGTCTTGCATAAATAAGCTTTGCTAGGCCTTTCTCAACAACACAACTATCCGGACAAAAGCACTGTTGTTGCTGCGGTCAACCACCTTGTAACTCTCACCCACTCTCAAAGATTTACCCGGTCTGCTTGCATACTAGTCTGTGCAGCATACCCCCTCCCAGCATAATATGCGTCACACATTACTCTAGCTGATGCAAGCCTGAGCACACTTGTAAGTGAAGCTCAGCAATCATGACTGCCTTATGCCACAGCAATGGTTGTAGCACAGTTGGATGAGTATCCACTTAGCACCTGCAATAAGCCCAAGGAGCTGTGAGGCCTACATGGTAGGCTGTGTGCACAATTTGGTATATGTTCAATATGTGGCTGCGCATGCACCCACACTGACTCAGGTTCTCCTGGTATATCTGTGATGTAATTAATGGTTGCCGAAAGCAGGCAAAACGACAGTGAGGGATTTTACATATGCAACACGCCCGACAAGGATGAGGACCTAGATGTGCATTGAGTGACTGTTTGATGTGACAGCTGCCAGCCAATGGGGAACGTGCCTGCAATGACAATGAATGACGACGTCTTTGAGGCCATCAGCGTCAGCACACAGTCTGACAGGGCATGCTAAATTGGCCAGGGTTTGCAGGGCCAAATTTGACTGCATCATACACAGTCTACTGACATTCCCACACATGCGCTGAGACACGAGCAGCATCTTGCAATTATCGCTACGCAGCCATGGCACTGCGGCCTGCGACCATGGCAGGTTTGTCCCGCAGAGTGATGGCATCGCAGGTAATGGCACCGGTCCGAAGTGGTGGTGGAGGACCTATCGCTCTGGGCAAAGCTGCTGCACAGCCGGTATGCTCCTTCAGACGTGTGTTGTGGACTTTCTTTCGTTCACGTACTCAAAACCCCATCAGGTACAATGTACTGCGACATCGATTGATCCTGTGAAATGTTTTTGATACAGCTGACTGAAGAGGATGAGCTGCGCTGGGATGATGGTACAGCGCACCCCGAGTATTGCTTGGATCAATTCAACCTTGTGGGCCGGGTAAGCTGTAATGTAGCTCAGACTTCGGTGTTATGAGAACAGGCATGCAAAATTTGGTTTGACCGAGTGCGTGCTGCAGTGGGAGGCTGTTGGAATGCTTGCTGCTGGATTGGGAGTGTTTGGCCTCGTCGCTGGGGCTGCCAGCTACAACAACAAGGCTTCAAGAATGCCCTACGTAAGCTGTTGGGGCAACTTTGCACTACTATGTCACATACATCTTTAGCAGTGCAACATTCAGCGAATTGGCAAAAATGTACAGCTTGACTGCACACAGCATTCCTTGCCTTGTTAATCAATGGCTTCAATCTCATTGCATGTAGGTGCCAAGAGAGTATCCTTTTGATAATCTGAAGGAAGAGCTTGGTGGGTTTGATGTCAAGGGCTCAACTCAGCATTAGCCAAAATTTGATGCCAGCTTGGCTTTGTATTACAAGTGCGGTCTGGTTAATGCACGACGCCACTCATTGTGGTCTGACCCTATCTCAAAGCACATGCCCCCAATTTTGCTTTCGCGAGATGATCAGCACCAAGCACACCCTCTGATGTGGCACAATGAACAACTCTATCTTGACAGCAGTAGCAGAGTTACACAGTCTTACAATGGTACACAGAAGCAGGCGCAAGTCTAAGGTCAATTGGCTTTATGTTGCTGAACATGGCGGTGTATGCTCAAATTGGTACATCAATTCTAAATGTCCAGCAATATACCAGCAGCTGCAGTGTGTCAGTTATGTCAATACAGCTAAGTCAACATGGGCATATTGTACATGAAATAATGTATCAGGCCATCACCATGGCCACAAGACTTTATGCAGTACACAAGGTCTGTTGAGTGTCAGCTATCCTTCTTTTGCTTGGCTGCTGTCTCCTGAAGTGACAACCACGTCGACCCCTGCTCCAGCATGTTTAGTCAATGGTAGATTATCTGCTGCACTCTCAGGCCTGCGCTTCACACACAATGTTACCATTCACCTCATTGGCCATGAGGGTATTTCTAACCAGCCCACAAACATGGCTGTACATGAATCAAATGAACCCCATTTAGAAAGACACAGCCAGACCAGTTGCAATGCTATTGTTCTCACAAAAGGATTTGCATGTTGCAGCGTCAACATGGTACAATGTCGGTGTCAACATGAGGACCAAGGCTGACTGCACCTGTATGGCTTGGTGTGTTCAAGGAGCGCCTTCATGAACAGGTCAGGCTGATCTAGGAAAGGATAATGCCCCGCCTGTGGAATGCTCGTCACCAGTAGGTCTGCAGGTGTCAGCTGGCCCCTCTCTTCTCTGATCTCTTTACACACCCTGGCACCCCCCTTGGGGTCCATCCAGTCCCCCTCACCATAGATGAAGGTCACTGGCACCTGCATGAGCAGTAGCTCATAGTGACACATGACAAAACGCAAAAGCAGCGCAATACAAGAGGCACTGATGCATTGAGCGACACAACAGAGCTGCCCATTTCGTATATACAATTAATGCACCTGTCTACATTTGCATGACATGCAGCATTCATGGTCAAACCAAGACACCTTCACAAGAACATCTCACCACTGACTGTGTAACAGTGACAGATGCAGCATCTAGGCTGATTTCAGCCATGCTCACTGCATGAAGAAGGACATTGCTGTTACTTGCATGCTATGTATGTTAGTTGCTAGGTCTACTGCCGCTAGCTATGCTTCTGCCATGATAGCCAGATACGCTGAGATTGATGGCTGGCAGCATCTGATCAAACACGCTGAAGACAGGAGGAGGGTACAGCAGAGAGGAGCATTCAATAGCTTGGGCCTAGATTGAGCAGAAGGCAACCTGTACGAAGCTTGGGGTACGTCATTTGCAATTTCGCTGCCTAATGATGCAATACCTTGAGGTGCTGCAGTTGACCCTCTAGGGGTTGATGCGCCCATGCAAAGGGCTTCAGGATGTGCCTCAGGGCATGTTCCCCACTGCCCTTGGCTGCCGTGATGTGGTAAAAGTAGTCTTCAAATGCAGCTACCTCTTCTTCCGTCAGAGCCATACCCTCTTTAAACCTGCACCCACGTGCCGGGAATGTATAAGCAGTAATACCAAAGGACTGAAAACCGAGTCTCTTATACTGTTTACTAGACATGTTCACTCCAATGCGTGGCATATAGCAGCACGTACAGCTCTTGCTGGAAGCAGTCAACACAATCGCCATACCATATCAGCAATGGATAAAGTACACACTCAGCACCGAATGGCCACTGTGACACGCTGTGATGAAATGCATGCTGACCTGTAGCTGATCAAAAGCTGTACATCAATACATGCTGATTGTCAGTGCTGACAACAGCGTGTACAATCTTTGTGGTATCTGTATAAAAGCTACATGGTGCATTGCGCAGCTAATTATCGTCTTTCAGCATGGACATCTGATTGCAAAGGGTCAGCCAGATTACATCCTGAGCGCCAGATACCATTAGACTTCCTGCTTTGGAAGCTGGCACATCAGCATGTAGCGGTTCTTACTGAACATCACTGCATGCACCTGTCACATCTTCCCAAACAAGGCAAAACCCCTCACGTTTACCTGTTACGAGCATAGCGTTCTATGAGGGTCCGGCCCCAGGGGCCCAGGGCCCGGACAAAACCCCCTGGAGTAGCCCCCCACTCCCAGCAGTTCATGGCAAAGCGATACAGTTGGCCCCGCCACGTCCAGGGATTTTGCACCCTGGCAGGCGGCTTGTAGTCCTCAGCCTGCTTTGTCTACAATGTGGAAGACACACAATTAAGCAGAGATTGGTCTGTGCATCATATCAGATTTGTGTTTTGATATGGCACTTCGCCTCAGGCAGCATGCCTGTGTGATTCACAGCAGCAGGTGACTTGTAGAAGTCAGACAAGCTTGGTTGGCATTGCAGTATGTTTGTGCGGTGGGGGGAAGGGGAGGAGGGGGGGGGGGCAGACAGAGAGGGGAAAAGAAAGGGGCCGCCATCAAGCAAGTCTGTTTCATTGATAGCCCAGGTGACTTCTTGCAATGATGCGCTCCTGCCATGGGCCAGGGATTCAAACACAGCAGCAGGTCGCAAACAGCGTGATGTATAACAGTAGTGTCACCTTGACTGTGGTTAGCCGTATGTTGTGCATGCATGACTGGCTGAGTCGCTCAAACATCTGCAGAAGCCACATGACAACAACTCCCTCGCCAGATTTTGATCCAAATTCTTGCCGTGTTATGTGTGGTGCAACAAAGCTGCACATACCACAGCATTGCCCCCAACTTTTGCAGACCGCAAAGCAGGATGCAGTGATGCATGACGACAACATTTAATGATGCGCCACATGGGCACAGCCAGACCCAACCTGCACTCAGGCGCTGCAACCACAATATACATGACCTTGGCATGAAGCCTGAGCCCTGTCAGGATGCTGCAACTGCATAGATCACAACAACTCAATGTAAACCTGGAGCAAAGGGCTGTCAGGAGATGCTTACAATGCCAGCAGGGCACACCAGCACCAGGTGCTGAACCCTCTCAGGATGCTGCAGGGCATATGTAGCAGCAAGGTACCCTCCCATGCTGTGGCCCATCAAAATGACCTTCTCCAGCCCCATGGTTTCTCGCCACTTATCCAATGCTGTGATGAAGAAGTTCTCGGCTGACAGTCTGTCCTTTGCAATGAAGGCCGGCCTACCTGGCACACACATGAGCTGCATGCTATCGGTATACTACAGCACGCTGCAGCATTGTGTGTACTAGTGATGTCAGGCTCTGCCAGCCACTGCGCTGATGGTTTGAAACTAAAGGATGGTTGCAGTTGGTCCAATCAGGCGCATGTCTCCATGAACATTGCCGGGGGTGGCCTGTACAGTCTAAACCACTCAACTGGTCTGGAGGGACCTTGATGCTGTAACTGAAGAAGCTGCCAGTGAGCATTGCATTGCAATGAGCAATATAAGGTGCCTGCAACAATCACCTGACATGCCAGTGCCGAGTGGGTCCACAGCAAATGTTCTGAAGTACCGACAAAATGAGGGGAGGTTTCGGAAGTAAAAAGCTGCTCCGGCACCATACCCTGGTACACACACCAGTGGTGTACCATCTGCTGGGCCACCCTGGATACTGTGCATATACTGTTGCCTGCCAGGCCCAACGCTGGTGTTCTGGACATCAAGATTGGTCCTGCATAGCACTCAGAGGGGTGTTGAGACCACCTTGGTCAAGCTGTCATGACAGATAGCTGTATGATTGCTTATTTCGTGATCTAGTGCACTCCAGCTGCGTCATAACCAAGCCAATAACTGCTGTTGGAATCGCACATATGTGCCCGACCGGGCACTTACTGAGTAACAGCCAGAAGGTTACGTTCTGCTCGTTCCCTTTCGGCTGTGCTCGTCGGCCTCCATCGAGTGTACCTCACCCACCTGCAGGACCGCAGAATAAACAAAACTGATCGGCAAAACAGCACGTTGACGAGGCAGTAGTTCCAAGCACAGGACCAACGGACCATGGTAAGCTGACAGACGCCGATGCAGCTTGATTTGCCTCGTTGGCAGAGGGCTCCACCGCGCCCGCCATCGCAGGGTGAAGACCTCGCCTCAGATGCCGAAGAGTTTTCCGTAACACTGGAATGGTTGCTCAGTGCAACGCGGCGTCGGTCGACTCACGTACACTAGCCTCTAGATCACGCAGAGATTGCGAGACTCAGATCTATGCGGTCTTCGTGTGCCCAGTGATGGGCTCAGGACTGCTCACAGGAAGGTTCTTGCAAATTTTACGCGAGCTGGCCTTTCACGTAAGTATGCCAGTGTCCAGTGTCAGTGTTCAGCAGTCACTGTGGACACCTTAAATGCCAAAATATCGCCGCTGAGCCGCGTCTTGCTGTTGTCAGTTTGGTTGAGTTGTTTCAACGCGGAATGGGCCTTTGCTTTGTTGCATTCAAAAGCAGCAACTACTACTTTACGTGACAACTTGTGTACAGCGAGGCATCTTTCAGGACAGTCGCACCATCTGAATGCTTTGTACCAGCTGTAATATCAGCAAGGCAGTCGTGGAGGGATTGAGAAACAGACTGGAAACATCCTGGGCAGATCTGGGTAGGCACCAAGTGAGAAAAAGGTTGCAAAAATGGCTTGATTTCCCTTACACCCAGATTTGAAATGATCATTCATGCGCTCGTGAGCTCTTTCTTAACTCTGCATGCAGCTGGAAGGGGCTAGACCTGGGCAATGCCATGAGTATCAAAAGCTGCACAGTGACTGTAGTACCCAGACCTACTGCCCAGTGAAGAAAAGGAAAAGCACATGTACGAACTTTGGAGGACTACAGCAACCCTAGGCTCAAACCCATTTCAACAATAAGGCAAAAAAACAAGGGTACAGCAGGACCAAGGGAGAGACAGATGGCATGGCCATGGTCCATGGGCATACATGCAAAGAGCAAAATAAAGGAGAAGTCCAACCATCTTTTGACCCACAGAAATAGGTCTCTTCCTCAAGGAATAGGACATAGCCGTCATTGCACAAGACACAGGCAAACCTGCTTTAATCAAGCTTTGTCTCTTGAAATGTGTGCATAAGCTGTAGTTCTGCATGACACAAGCTGTAGTTTACATAGCAACTAATTCTGCCTCAAGGCAATCTTTGTCTTTGCAGCGGCAGCACAATATGTACAAGCATACAGTGCTGGGCCAAGGTCAGGCTCATGGGTTGTTGCTATTTCTAAGACAAGACGTTGGTGCAAGCTATTGGTGCCACATTGAAAGGAAGGAAAACGAAGCCGTAAGCAGTCTTACGGCAAGCCGAAGCTGTCTAAATTGACCGCATTCAATATGATGAAAAAGGTGACCATGAGGTGGACAGACCAGGCATACTAGGGAGAAAAACATTCAGCTTTTTGAACATGAGCTAAATTGACTGCATTATAGTTGAGCTCCTGCCAGCAATACAAAACCTCAACATGATTTGGCCATCATGTATATCAACCAGGCGCAGCTTGAAAGTTACAGTCAACTTTCAGAACCACACATCGAGCTGATGTTTCTCGCACAGAAAGCTAGGTTACATCAAAATGAAAAACAGTATCGTTGATCCTGTTCATCTTCATAAGGCACGCTGTCTTTGACTAAATTTATCAGACCCCGGGGGCCCAAGGGGTTTGTCAATTCTACTATATCTTGAAATTGCGAGATGTCTGAGAGGGTAGCCAGCAGAACAGAGGCTGTTGGCATGTCGCAGAGATTGCATAGTGTTTGCTGTGCCGTCCTCAGACGTGCAGGAGCTGCCTGGTCCACTCTGGGGTTCAGTGGCAGGTCCAGCTGGCGGCCTGTCCCGTGAAATTTGAAAGTTCGATTTCGCGCTTTCGTAGCTCCCATGAAGCTATAGTGCATCGACGGCCATATTGACTGCAAGTTGCCAAACGATAGCACAAGCAATTCTTCCAAAGTAGTTCGGTAGAGATCCCTGTTGCGCACAAACTCAGTCATCATGGCCACCGAAAGATTTGTTATCTCTGCCCTGGAGGCTAGCTTTATGAAGGACCACGATCTGCTAGGCAAGCAGGATCCCTACGTCGTCTTCGAACTCGGTTCCGAGAAGATCACTACCCCAGCCATCAAGTCTGGTGGGACCAATTGCTCATGGGAGGAGAGCTTTACATTGATTGGCCGCAACTCAGCCAGCGATCTGCAGGCAACTGTGTACAATAAGAACACCCTCAGGTTGGTTGATGACATGTTGATGGCTTTCGCAGCTTTAAGAAAACAAGGTTTTGGTTTTACTGAACATAGGAAGGACACCAAGTGTGTTGAAATGTTTCAAAGCATCTGCTGACCGCTTGCGATTATCTGCAGGGCGGACACCCTTTTGGGGATGGCTACTCACCGCATCTTGCACAAGGTTGAGCCGGGAAAGCTTAAGATGGAGCTGACCGACAAGAAGGGGTCCAACACTGGCGAGATTCAGTTCATCCTGCAAGCCAGCGGTGGACGATTCGCTCAGCAGAGCGGCGCTTCTACTGGAACCGGTTCTGGCGTCGGCTCAGGTGCTGGCGCGGGAGCTGGTGCTGCAGGCGCTGCTGGTCTAGGGGCAGGTAAACCTGCTCACATACACATCTTTTACAGCTGCACGAAATCAGCTGCCATGTGGCTTAACAGCTGAAACCTGATGAGTATTGCAGGTTCTGCCTCCACTGGCTCAGGCAGAGGTCGTGGTGTTGAGTCTGATGAGGCAAGGAACACAGCCTATGAGGGCTCTACTGCCTCTGGTGCTCGATCAGGAGCAACAGGTGCTACTGGCACCCAAGGTTATTCCAGTGGCACTCAGGGCTACTCTGGTACTTCTGGCAGCGCTGGTGTCACTGAGGGAGTCCGTGGATTGAACATCACTGACAAGAGTGGGGTAAGTTGCTATTATTTAAGCGCAACATTTTGTGGGTAACTTTGTTGCATTGCTGCTGTAGCGAGTTTCATGCTGCTCCTATCTGAGAACTGTTTGTGGTCTGCAGTACAACACCAACGCCACTATGATGGAGGGCAACCCCATCTGTGACACCAAGTACTACACAAAGGTATGTTCACATTACAACTACAGTCTGCAAATTCTGCTTTGCTTGGTCAAAATGTTTGTGATTCAAGAGTCTTGTTATTTACAAGCAGTGACATTCTATGGCTGTTCAGGTTGAGGACAGGCCAGTTGTCAAGGAGATCAAGACATATGTTCGTGAGCACCACCCTGTCGAGAAAGAGTTTGTTGTGGAGACTAGGCCAACAGGTCAGTGCCTATCCTGTCCCATGATTATTGATCTAAGCATTTACAATTGTTTTTGCCCTATTTTGAGTAGGACAACCATGCAAGTTGCCTTGTATGAGTTTGTTTGTGCACAGGACGTGGCAATCAATAGCATGCATGAGTGTGCCAAAATGTATATAAGCTGTAACCTGTGCAGGTCTTCATCTTACGTGTAGCAGTAGGTGAAGATTGAAAATTTACTGTGCATCTGTTTTCTGCAGGTCAAGAGCGTGAGCAAACACAGGGCAGGACTTCAGAGGTTGTAGACACCAAGCAGCGCATTGTGGAGGTCACCCAGCCTGACCCATGTGGTGGAACCCCTACCAACGCAGCTGGAGCTGCACTGAACCCTACCAAGGGTGGCAGCAGCAGTACTGGCACCACTGGCAAGTATTAGACCAGTATCACCTCAGAGCTGTGCTGAGCAGATTTCGTTATGATTGCTACTTCCTGATTGTGTAAAGCACCAAACTACGGACATTTTTGGTGTGCATGTCTGAAACAAGTACCTTTATTGAAATGCATCTTCTGTGTAAGAAGTTACCCTTGTGATTCCATTTATGACCTGATCAGCAAACTAAACTCCATGCATCAACACAAGTTGCCCATGGAATGGACCCGTGAAGCAGTAGTGTGGTGTCAACAAGGCCTTGCTTGTTACATGACCAAGTTTGGAAAAGCTTGAAACTTTGCTCAAAAATATGCTCAGCACAAAGGCTGCTGGTGCAGTCTAGATCAATCCCTGGCAATGTTTTTTGGCTTGCACAGTTAAGACAATTCAAGTTACATTACAGCGAAAAAATGTTTGTTGATTGCACAGGCTTGCTCTCTTTCAGAGGCAAGCTTGGCCAGGCAGCAGGTTGTTGGACCTTCCTGTGTTCTGGCTGTTGCTGGTAGCAACCTTCATCATGTTTTGCCATGAACTTTGACCTGGAGAAGACATCGGTTCTTATGGCTCTTACATGTTAGGCTGTGTCTTTAGCCCTGCTTTGCTTGTACAGCTGTCGTCCACCAATCATCCAGAAGCGATTTAGTGGAATTCCGCGGTGGTGACCGGTTCATGCTGTGCCTGTTCGCACCGATGCATCGGCGCAGCGTTCCGCTCACAGTACTATCGCATGTCTGAATACCTCAAACCCCGGATCACAACAACTCAGGTGCTGCACCGTGAACACGCAAGCTGTTACACTGCTGCTGTCACTAGTATCTGTTAGGATGTAGAGTGCATACCTGGCTTGGCTTTCAGCGCTTGTACAGCCATACGTTGCTTGCTCAAGCAGCAGCAAGATCTGCAGCAAGTGTGTGAGATTGTGGCTCAACAGGCCACCAGTGCAATTGATCCTGAGTACTGCCGTCAGCTGCATACCAACTTTCTGTTTTCATGGAGCATCACGTTTTGACAGAATCTCCATTCTCAAGCTAACAGGGCCCAGGAGAACTGCAAGTTGCTGTTGGAGAGTAATCAGATTGGCTGCAGTCAAGTCTATGGCAGCAAGTGAGTAGCAGAATATCAGTAGCTTTTGCTTGACAATGGCATCCCTGGTTTGATTAGGCATCACAGGGCATGTGCTGCAACATAGGACCATGTCATATTGGCAGCATAGCTTCACAAGGCAAGCCTTGAGGTCAATGCAGCACCCAAACTTGAGCAGCCTGCCAGCGCGTCAGACAGCATATTTGTTACCAGAACTGCAGGCTGTTGTAGCCGGAAACCAAGCTTTGAATTCTTGTTGAAACCTTTGCAGAGTCACACTGTGCTAGCACAGCCTTGATAACAGACTATTTGACGGCCCTGATACTGCCTCAAAGTCACTACATAGCACTGCCTGCTACTAACCCACACTGCAATCCAGCTTGACTTGTCATGTCAAACAAAGCCTCCTGGGCTGCATCTGAGTCTTGGCAGCATTTGTGCAAGTATGACACAACATGCAACACCTCTGAGCTGTGTTTGTGGCATTAGATCAGCGTATGGTAGCTTGCCCACAACATGCCCTGCTGTAACACATTGGCATATAGCCCAGAATGGAGCATTTCAATGAAATGAGCAGTGGCTGCACAGAAACATCATTGAACTGAAAATGCTTCTGTGGTTTCATTACTGAGGTCAGATTTGGCCACTTTAATGGAACCCATGTCTAGACAGTGTTGAGACAACATGCAGCACAGGTATGAGTCTAGCCTGTGTCACTTCACCATAGTATGTGGTGCCATGCCCATTGACGGTGAATCGGTCAATCTGCCAAAACCTTTTTTGGTCAAAGCGGGCCTGTTGTGGTGCTATCTACTCTTCATGTGCGATGATGTCCCACGCACTTGGCTGCCAGCCATTGCATATCAAGGCGTGTGCACCACCAGGTCTGAAACGCTCCTGATTCCTACTGTATACCTTACAGAATTGAACGTTCTTGCAGGCGCTGAACACAAGCTCTTGAAGCTGGTCAGTCTGATCCATAAATGTATCAAAGGTGCATATTTGGCACAGCAGAACCGTGTCTCAAACAGTTGATACCCTCCAGTTGCATGAAGAGTGCAGACGATTCACACCGGGTGCTGCTGTACCGAACCTCATGCCGACCCGGCCAGACCGTAACGCGTAAGTTGCCACAAGCCTATATACGCTAGATCACAACAAGCAAGATCGAACAAAATTCAACGGCACACAAACACGTCAAGCTGAGCAAGAGCACATGTCATGATAATCGCGACAGATGTTTGCAGGTGCAGCAGCGATGAAGCTCGGCGAGCGTGCAAATGATGTACCGAGCTGTAGACTGTAGTAGACTCATTAGGAATCCTTAAATCCAGGATTCAGGATGGTCAGTTTCCCGCCTGGAAATCCATTGTCCTCAAAAGAGAGACCCTAAAGTTTGGTTGAGCCATCAGCTCGGCAATGCAGCCCTTCCAGCTCTTCAGCTGTAGCGGCAGCGGCTTTGCAGCCATGGCAGGAGCGGCAATGCAGCCATGACAGAAGCAGAAGTGCAGCTCAGCAGCAGCAGCAGCAGTTTAGCTATTACAGCTCAGCTGCACCAGCAGCGCAGCAATGTGCAGCAATACCAGCTCAGACAGCCTTGCAGCCTTGCAGCCTTGCAGCCATGCAGCCTTGCAGCCATGCAGCCATGCAGCCTTGCAGCCTTGCAGCCGTGCAGCCTTGCAGCCATGCAGCGTGCAGCCTTGCAGCTGTGCAGCAAACTTGGTGCAGCTGATGCAGTAAGACTGACTGATTGTTCACTACCATGGTGCAAGATTTGATGGTACCCAAACATGTAACCTGTTGCATTTTGGCATCTGACTGAGTTGCAACATCCACAAGACGCTAGAGAAGGAACAGATCAATAAGCCTGCTATGATGTGTTGGGCATTGGCTGAGAGACAATGTGCATCCTTTCAGTCGCTGCATGGCATTTATGTGCCAAATGCAGGGCCTGAAAACTAGATCAGCTGCTGTACGCTTCTACCATCACCATCTGAAGCAGACCTCATTGTTTTGCAAATCAATTGATAGTAAGGCACACACTCCTACCCTTCCAGAACTCGTTGATTTGAGCAGCCCGCAGACACAACTATAAGCATTGTGG
>JAABUP010001679.1_pt1 | contig 45969 bp, 52 predicted proteins | sample 5559201 | NCBI WGS metagenome assembly JAABUP01 (sample SAMN10711887, study PRJNA513373) | rock metagenome | isolation source: Antarctica rocks | place: Antarctica
TTGACTGGCTACTGAAAATCTTCGGTTCAGGGACGCAGTGCTCAAACAGAAGTCCCTTTTGCGGTGCAGTAAGAAGATGTCGGAAGCGAGGCTGACACAGTATACTGCGTAGCCCCGCCTGTCTGTCTGACTGAGTACCATGCTAGGGACTGGGAATGATATCGGGACTGGGACTGGGACTGAAAATGGGACTGGGACCGGGACTGGGACTGGGACTGGGATTAGAGATCAATTGGAAGATGGACTATATATATATTTGTATGTCTGAACCCTGACCATGGGCTAGATTCCTGTCACATGTCAGGTTATGTTAGGGTTGAGTCATTCCCCTTACTAAACAGGCAGGTGGGGGAGTGTGACTAAACCTTACATAAAGCCCCTTAGTAATACCCGCGGAATTATGATTTCAAACACAGCTGTCGTTCTGTCACCAGGCTTAGTAATAGGACACCCTAATTCCACTGTGTTCTTTATCTAATTGTCCTAATTGACTGTCTAGTACTTTAGGCTGTACCTATTTACATCTAATTTGATAAGGAACAAAAGAACATAAGAACATAGGTAAAGTAGACAGAACCGAGAAAAGCTCAGAAAAACAGCTCTGAGCAGGGAGTCTGAGTACTATGTTCTTTTGTACATTTGAGTACATAGGGTTGTTTGTGACCCCCCCCCAGGCACACCCATGCTTAAAAGCGGCGCAGCCGCGTGCCCTTGTTTTTTGTCACGTTTCCATAGAAGGTTTCTCTCAGACCACGTGAACTCTGTCAGAATGCAGTGAATTACAGTCATGCCTTTTCTACATGCAGAGCTGCAGACCGTCTGGCTATTGAATCGCGACGGTCTGCGTGCAGTCCCTACAGTCCTGTGGAGCAAAAGCTGCAGGCATCAGGCGTTGAAGCTGCAGTGATCAGGGCCAGACGATACAGAAGCTGGGCCAGGGTCCTGCAGAAGGAGTGGTAGATTTATCTCTATTTCTGGTAGTAATCAGCGAGGATGACATAACTCTATCCTTTTCTGCATATAGAGTTGTGTGGGTCTGTAGCATTCAATCAAAAGACTGCAACTACTGTATTTTCGGATAGTGGATGGCCACATGCTTCGAAAATCTCGTAACTCACCTTCAACCAGGCATTTGTCAGTTAGAGGAGTTGAAGAAAGGCGTGAACGTCTGTGGGGTTAACTGCGATCTGGCTTGAGACTTACTATACACAACACCTAACTTCTTATGCACAAAGGGCTGGGCCCAGATTTGTCCAAAGTCCCATTGAATCTGCGTACCTTAGGTATCGGGTCAGACCCAGGTCTGACCCAGGTCTGGACCTAGGTCTCGACCCGGGTTTTGCGACTCTAGGAATCCCACACACCGACACACACATGCTTGGACACGTGGCGTAGCCACGTGTTGTCTTTGAACCTGAGTCGTTGATCAGCCATCGGCGTGTCTCGAGATTTCTTACATCCGTTCGTTCAAACTACGAAACTACAAGGCTTTGGGAAAACTCTTCGGAAACGCCTCTCTTTCCAAGAATTCCAGTTCTATCCCATTTCTCCTGTAGTCATGTAGTTATGTAGTTATAGCTATGGTCTATTAAATTTAAAGAAAATATAATATAATATACGAGACTGAAGAGCGAAAACATAGACAAACACAGAACAATGCAGTGAAATGCAATGGACACACCCCCCACTGCTTATTGCAAGATTTAGATTCTATAACTACACAACTAGAGCGAAATCCTCGTCCTAGTCGAAAAGCGTCCAAATGGCATAAAAATGAAAAGTTTGTCAAAACGTTCGTAGTTACGTAGTTTCGTAGTCACGACTCGAGGGCAACAGCGAATGGCCGTCATCACACGCCAGTCAGAGTCAGTAGAGGCATCAAAGACGCAGGACGCCATGCATTGACGCAAGCGAAACCGGTCTGGGTGCTAACCAGGTGTCACCAGGAACTGAAAAGGCAAACCCTGTAGGGCTTGGGCGCAAAGCTTCGCTGTTCCGTAGTTCTTGACATAGTCAAGGTCGAGGTTGATCACGAATCACCAAGCGCACGGCCTTAAAGACTCCAGGTAACTCTGTCACGTACAACATCTGACGATGCAAAGGTATGGGCCTGCTCTTGCGCCTTGCCCATCGTGACCTGCGAAGCTTCATATCTCTAAAAACTGCTCTTCACTGCTATTCTGGTCACAGGCTTCCGGAGCCCTACGGTCATACGTCTTTGCGCAAACATCATGTTTTTGATACACCTGCTAGGGAAGTGCCCTTCTATGCAACGTCTTGGGTGCAGCCAGTAGTACACCCTATGGTCCCTTGTGAGCACTTTCCTGGCAGCTCTTGGGTGAGAGCTGCGGATATTTTTGATTGTTTGCCAAACACTATCTTCCAGAATCATATCAAGATAGTTTGCGCCCATACAAATGAGTATCAGCCACACATCATAAACAGCAACTTGCCTAAGGAGCTATGGCAATTCACAGAGTGTGATGAGTGTGGCAGAAAGCCTTGGGAGGATTGCATGGCGATGGGATCACAGGTGGGCGCTGATGAGGACTGCTACCTGGCCTGCGTCTACTGTTCCACATACAGAGCCATTGAGGATTTCTTAAAGAGCGACACAAAGTGGTTTGATATACTGCAACTAGATGGTCAGGTGAGAATTGTTTGTTCGTTTGTGTAGACACCTGCAGTATGGCTTGCATTCAGCTGTGCACAAGCTGAAGCTAGGACACAGCGTGATCGATTGTATGTTGCTTTTGGCACAGGAGATGGAGTCTCAGAGGGCAACCATGAGCGCAAGCATCAATCTGATACTGATGTGGTTGAACGGTGCCATCACAAATTCAGGTTTGCATATTACTTGCTCTGGTATCTTTAGTTCTGGTTGAGTAACAGCCATTGTTGTGAAAGAGTCTCATGAACAGTATTGTTGCACAGGCCAATGCGCTTCTTGGCAACAGTGCATGCTGAAGCCATGCTGCTTAGTGAGTCCATGCAGCATTTGTGCATGTGAGTGCGACACTCCTGATTGACTCTGTACAGTTTTTGTCCAATTGAGACATTTCAAGGACGCAATCATGGGCAGTTGCCTCCAATGATGAGGCGAACATGGGTATATGCAACCCACGGTGGCCACGTTTGCCTCGTTGAAACCAGGATTCCGATGATAACAAAGCAAACTAGTTTGAAACTGGCAGGCATTCATCAGATGCAAGGATGCTTGTCTAAGCAATCTGTCCTTTTCTAGTTGAGTCTCAGTGTGCTTGAGCTGCAAAAACGAAGCTGCTTTGTTCTTTTGAGTTGGTTTTATATTGCATCTCATCTAATATAAGCTGCCTGTTAAGCAAGCACATGAACATGTTTTCTCAACGGTTGGACTCATCGTCCTGTCAACAACAGCTTCTGAGGTTATTGAGCATGATGTACTGTGAGACACAGCCATTTGACCGTCTTGCTAGGTGCAATTCACCGGCTATAACCTCTGCTGCTATCTAGTAAGCCTTTCCCTAACTTCTACCCACCGCACATCCACAAACCCTTAGGGCTTCGTTGTGCAAAGTGTTGCGCAGAGTGTGTACACACAGTTTTTCGTGAAATTGCTTCTCTTGCAAGCGTCCAAAAACAAAGATCCAGGTGTGGCAGCTTGTGCAGGCTTGGCTTGTCGCACCTGTCTTTGAAAACTGATATCAGTTGGACAGCCAGAAAGTTTCCACAGGGTGCTGTGAGCGCTATGGCTGACCAAGGGTATGCTAGGAGCTTTCTGCGATGCGTCATGTTTTTGGCGTTAGATGTGTCATTTGGTACTGGAAAGCTTCAATCTGTTGCAGAGGCTTTGGCACGGTGCCGTGTGGTGATACAACTTTTGTTCCCCACAACTGCTTCTCAACAAGGGAAGCCAATGCCTTTTACAGCCTAGACTTGGTGCAGCCGGTTGTGCACCCATACGAGTTATGGGGTCCTCTCAAATACAGTCCCTGGTACAGCTTCTATTCAGTGTTCCCTACACGACAGTGAAATGGAAGACTAAATCAAGATTTATGCTATCAGCGGTGACCCGTATGATCCTTACGACACAGACAAACGTTTGCCAAAAGAGCACAGGCTGTTTACAGTCTGCGCAGAGTGCGGCAGACAGGTCAACTTTAATCCGCCTTTTGATCAGCCAAGCTACGTTGCTTGCGTGTATTGCTCAACATACAGGGCTCTGGTGGCTTTCTTGGATGCCAACATGAAGTGGTTTGATGCTCTGCAACTACAGGTGAGTCTGGTCAAGCCAAACATCTTGCTGTCCCTAAGCAGTACACTTTTCTGAATTTGCTGAATTGCTTGCCACTCCACAATGACTTGGCATGCACAACCTTTTTATTGTCTTGGACATCACCTCGGTTCGAATAGTTTACACCTATTAGTAGGCAGCATGCATATGCCTCAAGCTCTGTTCAACGCAGTCATTGGATGTTCTGTATCAGGGCTTGGATGACAAGCGTGAGAGGGCATTGAAGGGCCTAAACACAACACTGGCTTGGCTACAGGAGTGCATTGTGTTGTCAGGTATGCATCTGAACATGCGTTTAATAGCTGCAGCTACCATTTCCAGTATCAGAAGGTGATGAACAAATGCCACCATTACGGCACAATGTCCAGCCAAGGCCACGTTGTCACCCTAAACGTGAAGTGTCATGCAGTACAACGCCACAAGAGGGCTCACTATGGTTGCTTGCCTCCAAAGATGAGGCGTCTATTCTACAAAGCCACTATGGAGGGCTGTGGTTTCATCACAACACATTCAACCTTGCAAGCTGATCACGAACAGTTGCTGCCAGGAATGGTCAAGCACGACTTTGACCTCAATCCGCATCTGGGCCCCGATCCTACTGGCATGGATGAATAGTCAAACTCAATACTTTTCACGTTGTCAATTGCGGACTGGTACAGATGTCTTCAAACTATCAATCAATTGGTATCCATTCAAATTCGTGCAGATTCATAGATTTTGATTACCTGTCTATGATGTTGCCATTTCTGCATTTAGTGATGTGCTCGCTTTGGCAGCTAGCGTTTTGTCATTTTGGTGCATTATCATCCTTTTTCACACTTGTGAATCAACTGCAACGTCTTGGTGGGTCTGAGATCCAGTATTGGACCTTCACAGCATCTGAGTTAACCACATCAGTTCTTGGACCAGCAAACCAGAATCGAGCCGTCAAGCACCAAACAGAACCAGCCAGCAACAAAATGCCTCCAAGTATTGCTGAAGCAAAATTGAATGTAACTGCTGTGATGGGATACACTGTTGGCAGCGTAAAAATAACCACGCAAAACATCAGCCACGTGAAAGATACACATCCCACTGGAGCACTCCACCTGCACGGCAGAAGCAAGATCTCACCTGTAAGTCAATCTGCTAGGTGACACCATCATGCAATAAAATCCTACATCAAAAGACAGAGGGATGAACCACTAGCCTTCAGCCTTGCTGAAAGCGTAAATTTTCTGCTTGCCTTTTGCACACTCAAACTAAACTTGATTTATGACATACCTGCCCAACGTAAAAGGACCAGCCTCAAATTTATTGTAGGCCAAAATGTGCAGCCCAATTGGCAGTCCATAACACAATGCCAGGCCCACAGTTGCTATTGAGGTGGTTGCCAGAAAAGCTGTTGGGCCTTGGAGAAGCGGCAGTCCCATGATAAAGGCAGCCGCTGTCACTGCCCAAACTGCGCACAGTGTCACAGTTCATTTGCATGTCACTATTTGAGATGCTAAGAATGTACATGCCACCATGCACTTGTGCTTGACAAACAAGGCCTCCGTTACTTAGAAACATGATATGCATGTGGAATGCAACAAAGTGTACCTCTTGATTGTGTATGCTCAGCATGACAGACTGCAAACCAGTCAATGCCACTCAAAGACTGCGTATTCATGCATGAAAATCAAGCAGGCAAACAATGGTCCGTGAAACTGCTGTACCTGCATGAAGAGGAACCCCACTAGCTTTGTCAACCTGTGTCCATGTATCTGAGAACGGAACAGCTCCATCCCTTGAAAAACCATACAACATCCTGCACAATGAGCCATGTACCAGAAGGGGGAGTTGGAGCTGCATTGAGCTATATGTCTAGGCTGAAACAACTCGGGGAGATGTGTCCAATTGTGTTTGCACATCATGCTCAATGCTGTTCCTTGCAATCAGCAAGCTATTGCTAGGTATATTGAATCATATCACAACAGCCAGAAGCTAGTCATGTTTGGGCATCTGAAATGTGATTCAGACTGATGTCAATGCACATATGTTCCCCTGACCACAACATTCATGCCTCTATTGCGCAGGCACCTCGACGCAGACGTGATGGACAGCATCCCACAGAAGCAGATGGCTCCCAAAGGCACCAGCATCAGTAACAAGCTTGGCGGACCATAGCCATATCTGCTTTCAAAAACATCCCACATGATCTGAGCCACATACGAGCCACTGAGGCTGATAGTTGGGTTTGTCAAATCAGTCAAGTCCTGTATAAACAAAGTTACAATCGAGTGAGCAAGAGCTGTAAATAAAGTTATTGGAAGATGATTATCACAAGATACAGACGAGTGGAGCAGCCAGAGTTGATTGTTGCACGCATGCAACCTGAATGAATGTTTCAACGGCTGCAGCAAAGTCTAAACTGCTCATACTGCTTGCTCACAATTTGAAATGATGATGTCATCCAGAGAGATGCATGCCCTACCTGAATGCAGACTGTGAGAGACAGTAGATACACCAGGCCGATTACAAAAGATGCGCCAATGGCATAAAGGATTGGCCAGCCTGCTGTCGCATCAGCTGCTATGGTTTCTTCAATCAAGTGAGCTGAGGCATCGTATCCGGTGAAGCTCCAGCATGCAGTCAGAAGCCCGAGCAAAAAGATGTAGATCTTGTTGGTGATACCCGCGCCTGTGTTTGACTGCAGTCACAGCAATGTCAGACCCTCTTGGACGTGCACACACGTTTGTAACAACCAGTGCAATATGTAGCATGTTAAAGCAGTAACTTCAAATGCATGCAGGTTCTACAAATAGCATGCATTGACAAAAAGCACCAAGTCACGATCCGGCGGACCGTCAAGTGGCCCAATAACATTAGAGCTGGTGTAGAATTTGATTTTGTTGTACCAGCTCACTGTTGGTACCAACACTCTATACAGATCGCCGATGTAATAAGCTTACCTGGAAGTCTGCTAGCACCCATGACCATTTCTGGTGCTTCTTTGTGACTGTCAGCAATGTGAGCACGACAATGAAGCCCCCTGCATAGATGATCACCTTTGCTTTGGCGACAAGTTATGCTTATGGGACAGCTTGATGGCCTAAGCAACCAGATCAAGTTAGCATGCAGCCGAGGCATCGTGAGCTTGCGAAATGACAGAAGATGGCACTCAAAAGAGTGCCTTGACCTGCAACCAGCAACCACGCCCCAATCCTTGCCAGTCTTGCCACTGTCCTTAGTGGAAACGCATTGATACAAGCATAAACGATCAGCAGACCCCCATAAATGTACAATTGCTGCAAAATAAGACAGTTTGTCAGCCCAAAAAAGCATCACAGCTCAGGGAGCTTGTCATGCTGGAGATAGTCCTTGCGCACACAAATGCACGCATGGTCTTACCATCCCATTGCTTGGGTAATAGCCTGTCGCAGTAGAAGAGCCACTGTAAAGAAATAATCCGGCAGCAAAAAACTGCACAAATGTGTATGTATTGCCACTGACAAAGGCAACCTGCACAATAGCTGATCACCTCAAGAGATTGGTTGCAAGATGATACAGAACAGCATGAAAGGACTTTACCTGACCCAGCAGATTGACCCAGCCCACAAGCCAGCTTGCACAGGGCCCGTACTGTCCAGCCAACATGTATGACCAGAAGTACAGCCCCCCAGACACGGGGAATTTGGAAGAAAGCTCGCTCATTGCAAGCCCAACCAACATGGTTAAAAACCCTGTCAAGACCCAGCCCCAGATGAGCACTGCAGGGCCTCCATATAGTAGTCCCTGACCGTAAAGCCCTGTTGCGACGGCACAGCTTATGTCGAACCACGCATAGAAAAGACCGGAGGCAAAAGCAAAACTTGACTGTAAACAAGTACGCCTTCGCTCACCTGTGATCGCAGTCAAGGGCGACATTATGCACAAGCAGATGCAAGAGTTGTGCGTCCAGTGCAGCGGCCGCTGCAGGGTCTGCCTATAGCCCAGTTGTAACAGCCTCCTTGTACCAGTGTCCGTGCTCAGATCAGACTGCATCCACCAAGCTCGTAAAGCTTCTACTACGAAGAAAACTTCGGCAGATCTGTATCAGCAGCTCTAAGTGCAGCATCGATACAAGAACCACCCTTAACTACTCGAGACAACGAGGCGCGAAGTTATGCTAAACAAATTGCAGAGCACGATTTTGGGCTAAACGGCGTGATCCCGCGACGCAACCCGTGAAACAGCGTGACCCGACGTGACCCAGCGTGACTCAACCAGTCGACGCCGTGCACGCGATTCAAAAGTGAGAAGGGCGCGATCGATTGATTGTCTGAACAAACAGGAGTGCTCGACTGCAGCGCGTGCGCTCACACTTCCACTCCATCATGCTTGTGTTGTATGAGAGGCCTTTCTGTTGGCCAGTGACACGCTCTTGTCTTCGTTGAAGGCCTAGCTTCCTCTGTCAACGATGGAGGGACGCGTCTCTTGTGCTTCTGACCTGATGTCCACTGACCAAGGTGACGGCGCTCATCTTTGAAATTTGTTACTGTTGAATCGACGGGCTGCTTTACTTGTTGCAGCTGGAGTGGCCTTTTTGCTCACGCTTTGTGTTGACTGCGCAGGATACAAAACAGCCATAGGCACACCTGATATGTCTAAGGTTTGACGCTTTTGCACACTTTTTGCGAATGATGTATGGGCATGACGGTCGAATCCAAACAGCTGAAAACCAACACTCGCTTATTCAGACAAAGCGAGAAGACATATCGTCAGACAAGGAGAAGATATCAATACCTTTGTTGGAAGAATCGGGTTATTTTGACGTACCCATACAGGTCAGCTGTCTTTGAGCTCTTTGCCTACAGTTCTTTAACTGACATACCAAGAGATTTAGTTGGCTTGATGTCTACTATGGCATCCTAAGAGAGTGCCACTGTTGCAAAAGTGTTTCTACGACGCTGCACTTTGCATTGCAATCTCTGCTTGTTTGTCTAGCAGGTTGCTGCAGCGCGTCTAGGGTTGGGTGTCACTACCTTAGAGCGGATATGCCGAGCCAACAACATAAGCAGGTGGCCTTACTGTAAGCGCAAGAGCTTAGGCACCTTGATTGACCGCACCAAACAGGTCCTGGATGATGGGACAGGACAAGGCAACATGTCCAAGCTGGCTGCCCTTCAAGTGCTGGAGGATCAGAGGCAGACCATGCGGGTGTGGCTTTCTTGCTTCTGCTTCACTGCTGCTATGTCACATCAATACTTTGTGATTTGATGGTCTATGCAATCTGTTGAGAAGTTTTTTGATGGCTGATGTGGCAACTACACCTTGTTTCACACAATGATTGAGCATCCAGGAATGCTCTGACGTTCGGCTGCAACAAACGTCAGAGCTGCCTCACATGCATCCTGTCCTGCAGCAGCCCTAAATCAAGCATCGTTTCAGCCTTCATGACAGTCATCATTGCTAATTGTATTTTAGCGTAGTTACAGCTGCCATTAGTGTTGCTCAATCACTTTCAGCAGGTCTCCGAACATACCATTCTGGCTGAAAATGCATCACATCTGATGCACAGAATTATCAGAACCAAGACCTGGATGACAAGATCAAGAGTTACCGGCAGGCCATGTTCAAGCTGGACCATAAAGGGCAACAGTCCTGAAGCTTCTGCAAGTAGGATTTTGACTGCAAATGCTATTGTCATCACTCTTTTTACTAAGTCTGAGCTGACTGATCTAACTGGATTCTTTCCTAAATGCATTGGGTGGTGAAAGCATTTACAAGTGCGCTCATGCTGGTCTTGTAGCTCAAGACTTGTGTCTGCCTAGAACCTACAATCTGCTTGCCTGTAGTGGTTTTGACTCTTGGGTGACAGCATCTACTTTGCATGACGCCTTTTTCCCAATTCATGCAGATCCCCTCAAGACTAAATCGACCGCCGTTTCAGCGGTGCAGCGCATTCTACCTTGCCAGATCAGCGTTGTTCCTACTGAGCATTGATGCACGGATGATGCAGAATCAAGATTTGACGCAATCCCAATTGGACTAAATAAAGGCTTGTCCTCCAAAGGAGAGATGCTAAAAAGAAGAATGACAGCTCACTTGGTGCTTGAGTATGCTGAACAACATGATTTAATGGCATGCATAGCAATGGACCCTTTCTTTACTGAAGCTTTCCCTTGTCCGTTTTTTGTTTCTACTAGTTGTCACACCTGTGGCACACCTAGATAACATTTTTTCCTTTCATGCACAGCAATGAAACCTTTCTTTACTGAAGCTTGCATTTTCCATATCTCTTTCTACTAGTTGTCACCACCTGTGGCATACATAGGAACCAGCTGTTATCGTTCTTGAAGCGTTCTGTTCCATTTCTACCAGTTTTCACATTTGTGGCGTAGCTAGGTAACAAACTTTTCCCTTCCAGGCAAGATGACTTCAAAATCGTGAATGCACTAGGAGTTTGCCGCAATGAAATTCTGTAAGTGTTAAAGTATGTCTTCTGGCTCTGCTTTTGGGTGATGCAAAGGACCTGACAGCGTGAATACACGATTGTTGTTAGACATGCAACTCAAAGCTGTAACCTCGTATACCCACTGCCTTCTGCTGTTTCAGCACGTGCCAAACAATGCAAGCCCGTTTGCGAGAGTATACAAGAAAACAAGCACGAGGATTGCAGGCATGAACGCAATATGGTGCAAATCCCTTGAGTTTGACTTTTGCATCACATCTAGCATTTCTCGAATATCTTGACTGGTACAAATGTGGCCTTCATTTGCATTTTTTCCCTGACATTATACAACTGCCAAGCTCTCCAGCACGCTAAGAGCAGCTAAGGGACCTCAGATACTTCAATGAGTATTCGTAAGCTTGATCTATTCTATTGAGCTGACTGCACGAATAGATGCTGCAGCCAATTAACTTGTTGAACCTTGTAAGATTGCAGAAGGGAATGCTGTATGGCACGCAGAAGTAAATGCCTGCTGCTGCGGTTCCGACTCCTGGTCAACGATGTTCAAACGTTGCTCGGTGGTCATCGTTGACAACGGCATGAAGCAGGGGGGGTGTGTGTGTCCAAACTACGTAACTACAAAGCTTTTGGAAAACTTTTCAAAACTCCACTCTTTTTTGTCGTTTCTGATTTTATCCCATTTCCCATGTAGTTATGTAGTTATGTAGTTATAGTTATAATCTATTAAATTTAAAGAAAATATAAAATCTTATACAAGTCTGAAGAGAGAAAACGTAGACAAAACACAGAGAAATGCAGTGAAATGCAGTGAAATGCGACGAGCCACACCCCCACTGCTTTCAGCGAGGATTAGATCCCATAACTACATAACTACATAACTACTGCCAAAATGTCGTCGAGGTTGAAAAACGTCCAAAAAGCAGATGAAACAAAAGTATGTCAGAATCGTTGTAGTTACGTAGTTATGTAGTTACGGTCTACGAATTCTAGTCCTCCTCGTATGACATTGCCTCGGCTGACGTCCAACACTTCTTCTTGAGCAAGAAAAACAGACCCTGGATCGATGAAAAGACGATGCACCTCTTGCTAGTGCCGCCGACTGGGATGTTCTTCACCAAGTCCACCTTCAAGCCGAGTGATTCCAAGGTATCCACAATGTCGTCTCCTGCCGTCCCTCTGAAAGACTCTCCCTTGGAAAAAGTTCATTTCGCAACTGCCAACGTGTCAATTTCATGACTAAATGTATGACTCAATGGGGCCGCGGGCACAGTCAAATCCTACTAAAAAGACGCCTACTTCAAGCGACACTCAAACTGTGCGGGCAGGCCATTCGCAGCAAGCGCCCCTCACGTCTCGAACAGATTACCGATGCCAACATCTGGAGGCTCCCCTAGGTAGGCGGCCTACTTGATCTCGAGATGGTGATCTACGCGAGAGATCTATGTTGGAAGGCGTGTTTGTTGTTGCAGGGACGCTGATGCACTGGCTGATCTCCTGGCAAACATGTCCTTGTCCCGCGAGCAAAAGTGGGAAGGTATCGACCGAGAACTAACGCAGCTCCGTGACAGAAAAGGCAACAAGCGGATGAAAGCGGTGATCAAGGAAATGGGTATCTGTCTCACGGACTGCACGTCCCGTGGTACTAGTTTGAAACTTGTCTTGAGAAAACAGAAGGACAAACGCACAGAAGTCACCGTCGTAAAGCAGTTCGTCGAACAGAAGGAGCTAAAGTTTCTCAAGAAGTGCCTGGTTCACCTATGACGCATCGCCTCAGGCTGTACGAGCATGAACGTGCCCACACAAGCAGTTGTACTTGTACTTTGTTTTACACACGGTTTGTCCTGGTTGACGACTTCGTGGTAGTCGGGGGTGTGTCCCCAAACTGCATAATTACAAAGCTTCCGTAAAACATGACACTTTTGGACATGTCTCAGATCTTTCCGAATTTCTTGTAGTCATGCAGTTATAAATTTATTCAATCAAATGTAAAAGGAAATTTGGTAAAATATCCGATATTGTACAGCGAGAACATAGACAAGATACGGAGAAATGCAGTCAAATTGAAAAGACTACTTGATGGGAAATTTTCTCAGGCCATCATTGCATAACTACATGACTACAGCCGAAACGTCACTGAAGCTGGACAAGCATCGAAAAGGCACGCTAAATGTTGCAGGAATCGTTGTGGTTACGCAATCATGTAGACACGGTCTGCGATTTGCTACTCTTCGTCGTCATATGATATCACCTCCTCACCTGACACCCAGCGCTTCTTCTTGAGCAAGAACATCAGACCCTGGACCGACGGGAATACTATGCATCTCCTGCTAGTACCGCCGGATGGGATCTTCTTCACCAAGTCCACCTTCAAGCCGAGTGACTTGAAACTGTCGACAATGTCATCTTCTGTGGTCCCTCTGAAAGACTGCCCCTTGAAATAATTCATGACGCAGTCTGTCACATGCCTGATGGGCACCACCGTCTTCACAGCTGACCTTTTTGCAAGATCCATTTCCAACGCATGCTGCTCCCACTCCTCACCCACCAAGTTACTGAAAGCATCATTCCCAGCTGCTGGCCTGTGCCTCAACCTGAACAAGCCAGACTCTTCTATCTCTCTGGTGATGGCGTAGCGCTCCGAGTCCAATCTGACCTCCCCAGGGCAGGTACACATTGCATCCGTGTCTGTTAGTAAGTGCTTGATCCACTTGATGGCATTGGGAGCTTGAGCTGACTGTATCTGCTGCTTGAACGCGGTGAACGGCGCTTGTCCTTTCTTCACTATGCTGCTGTCTACGCCAAGGAGGTAGTGAAAGAAGAGCTCCTGGACTGAAGGGTCCTTGACTAGGGCCCAGAGAGAGTCCAGCTTCTCCTGGCTGTAGCGCAGGTCAGTGCAACACAGCATGAAGAACCTGCGCTCGCTGTTAGGGATCTCAACGGCCTTCTTGGTGTTGCTCAGCACTACAACAAGTTGTGGAACGAGGGTAGCACCTCTGCCGATTGATACTTTTGCTCGAACCTAGCCTTGTCTTCTGTGATCCTGCAGAAACACAATGTTCAATCCCACGTGCATGGCAACAAGATCAACCAAAAAAAATGAACACCAATTCGAAGAGGCAGCAGACTCACAATGTCTTCATCTTTTCGGCATCACCCTTGTTGCCGAAGAACATCTGCAAAAACAGACAAGCTGTCAACCACAAGAAAATTAATGCACTACGTTACAAGCTGATTGAGGAGCATCGAAAATGTCACCCCCTCGTCAATCAGCACGTATGACTTCATGGAGAGCTCGTCGTTGAAGCGGTTCACTACGCTGTCAAAGTTAGTCACATGAAGACCAAGCTCTTGCATGATCCCCATCATCAAGCTACTGAACACCATCCCCTTCCCAACGCCTTGATCTGATATCAAAACCTACAAAGAAGGCCTTTTGTCAGTATCGAAAGCGCCTCAGGTGAGTAACTTATTTTCCCGGCGAAGGGAGAGGACGAAGTCAGAGAACTTACTGGGCACCATCCGGTCTTCTCAGCTGGATCTTGCATGATGTGTGCCAACCAGGCCAACAGATTCGTGTAGTCCTGCTGGTTCCCAGCACATAGACAGTCTTTGATATGATCCAAGATGGGCTGCAGCTCCTGGATGTCCTCCTCCGACAAGATCCGCTTGGACTGCTTCAAGAGAGGCATCATCCCCGCACAGAGGTTGTACTCTTGCGGCCTCACTCTGCAATCCCATGGGTTGCCTACGAATTTGACCTTGGTGGCCATCGTCTCCCTCAGGTAGCTGTTGTCCCAAATATCGAATCCCCATGCATAGGGCTTGGTGACGCTCTTCAGCTGGCTAGCTGTGTATCGGACGTAGTCAAACACTCCGCCGTCGATGTCCAACGTCTGGCGGACGTACACGGCAGGCGCGCTCACGAAGACGAAGTATTTGCTCAGGTACGCGCATACCCTCTGCTCGAGTTCGTCATACCATGGCTGTTGACTGATCTTCTGCTTCCTGGGAGTGTTCTTCACGGCGAGCTGCTTCAGGTTGTGCAGCAGGGTTGCATCCAGGTTTGGTCCAGGCGCAAACATCTCGCTGCTCACCAACATCGCATCCAATCCGCTGCACCACTGTCCCAGGCACAATGGCTGCCGGGCGAGGCACTCGCTGCCATAGCAACGATAGGTGACGTTACCGGACTTCTCAAAAGCGACGAAGAAATTGTTCGAGTTGTGCTTGGGGCCGTATGCGCAGTTCCTGCCCACAGCAGTTACCGTGGTGCCGTACACCTGGTAGCCTTTCAGTCTGCCAAGCTGAAAACCGCCTGTCATCCCAAATCTACCCAGCAACGTTCCTGCCAAAGACACATACGTCTGCTCTTCAACAGGATCGAGCCACGGCGCTACCGTGAAAGTCCTGCCATCGTCTGTGTTGATGGCATTGCTTTCAGCATCCAAACGTTGTCTCCGCGAAGGCATGCTACTGAAAGTTGGTATGCAAGCTGTGATGTCGCACTCGTCCCCCGTCAAGAAAGTGAACACATGATGGTGAAGAGGGTGTTGGACGCTACTGGAGGTGGGAAAGTATTGCTTCATCAGACTGTCAGGGTCATCGTTGAAGGTGCCAACCAAGCGCATGAGCTTGTTACCTGTGCCTGTATCGAAGCACATGTCGGCGATGGCGCAGATGGCGGTCATCACGCGATAGCAGTGACTTACCTCTCCATGGGTTCCTGTCTACCATTGCCGGCAGGTCCAAATTCTCTATGAGATCAAGGATGCTGCTGGCTGTCAAACATATGTCTGGGAAGATCACGTGAAACGACTGCTTCCAAGTAGGCACGCCTTTTATGGCTTCGATCTGCCTACAGGCTTCCTCGATGACTAGCTCGTCCACTGAGATCCTCTTGCCGGTCTTCGCTTGGAGGAACTTCAGTACAGACTCTAGCGCCTCTTCGCGAACTCGATCAAAGGCTGCATTTACCGACATCTCAACGTGAGTCTTGAACTCGCAGTCCAGGAACAGCTTGACCTTCTCTGACATCTGATACTCCATCAAGGACCTGGTGTCCTTTTGACAGCCGGTCAGATACATGTCTCTCTCCAGCTGCGCAATCGACTTGGGCACCCATGGGCGTCCCTTTTGCCAATGGTACTTGTTCGGTCGGAACCTGACGCGGAAGCTGGTAAGGTAGTTGACGAAGTCGGCAGGGGGTGAGAATCTGATCTTACCAGCCGTGAGGACGGAAGAGCTACGCACCATATCAGTAACAACCTGTTAGAGAATCTCAACTATCTCAACTACATCAGCAGAGTGATATGCGAATAAAGTTGCGTACAAACTATAAAGTATGGGTTGTATTCGGAATTATGAGCAACAATGGTCAAAGGTTCAGACTTTATACAGTCCTCATCGTTTACTTTTAGATTACTGAACGACGTTTTTGTAGACGACGATTTTAGATTCCTGAAAGCGACGCCGGCAACCTGTCGTCACTACAAAACTACGTAACTACAACGATTCTGACAAACTTTTGTTTTATATGGGTTTTTGGACGTTTTCCAGTTTCGACGACGGTTTGGCTGTATTTAGTTATGGAATCTAATCCTCGCTGAAAGCAGTGGGGGTGTCCACCATTGCTTTTTTCTGCACTTCTCTGTGTTTTGTCTATCGTTTTGTTGCACAATACTGTACATTGTATTGTATTATCTTTAAATTTAATAGAATATAGCTATAACTACATAACTACATGACTACAAGAGAAATCGATAAAAACCAGAAACGACGAAAAAGAGTGGAGTTTTGAAAAGTTTTCCAAAAGCTTTGTAGTTACGTAGTTTGGGACCCACCACCCCTAACTGCTTCATGCCAGCTACCGCTGAGCGACGGATGAACGCCGTAGGAGGTCTCTTACAGAAGGCATCTGTCTTCTCACAAAAAAGCTTGAATACAAATGTACAAGCGATCTGAAGCTGCTACCGATGGGGACAAGTAGACTGACCAGATGTCAGAAGTATAGAGGCAGTTGATTCTGGAGTAATTACAGCATTCCGGGCTTGTTGACTTTGACGTGTAGGGTTTAGTCATGTAAACACTTACCGCCAGATTCAAGTTTGATCGGGTCAAAAAACCGAGCAAGTCACAGCCTGCTTGATGATTCCCGGCTGCCCTTTGCGCAAGGAAAGCTTGCGGCGAAATTCCAACACCTGCAGATCCAGTATGGCGGTGTTTGATTTGCCTTACTGCTCGTGCGAGCTGCGTAGGTATGAAAGGTCACCCTTGTGCATCGCGAGACTGTGCATCTTCTCTGTCTCTGACATCGAACCTGGCACGTAGGGAGATCGTTCGTGTCGAGGGAGAATTGCAGGCGGAGGCGGTCATTTTGCACGAACTGATCAATATCCAAGAGAGCCTAGACGCAATTCAAAGGGAAAATACAAGAGATTTGCATATGACAGCCTTGACGTCTGCGTTTCTTTTGCTCGTTTGCCTGTACTTTATCAATTTGACATGAACTTGCATAGCATAATGCCAGCAATGCCTGCTGTCACAGACAAGTTCTTGCAAGAAAGTCACCAAGGTATGCCACAGTTGTGACAACTTGTGTGAATAGGAAAGAAAGCTTTATAGACGCCTAGGTATGCCACCTAGTAGTACTAGAAAAGGGAAGGTAAAGAAAGGCTCAATGCCATGCATGACAATACATCATTCTATACAAAATACTCAATCACCTAGTAAACTGTCTACGTCCTTCTCTACTTAGACAAGCCTTTATTCAGTCAAAAAAGAACTTGTAGCCTCTCATGCCATGCCAGCTTGCGTTGGACTGCTTGCACCTATCTGATACTGCGTCAAACAGTGATTCTACATCAGCAGTGAATCAATTCGTAGTGGTAACCACATTGTGCTTGCAAGGTAGAATGCGCTGCGCCGCAGAAATGGCAGTCACTTTGGTCTTCAGGTGATCTGCATGCATACACGTCATCAACGATAGTTGGTATCACCGGAGTCAGAACTGCCGCAGACAAGACAGATTCTGACTCATGATTGAAGCAAATTGCAGATTCTGAACAAACACAATTCTTGAGCTACAAGCATGCTTTGACCACCCAGATGCATTAAAAGGCAGTCAGCTCGGGCACACTGCACGACCAGAGTCATAACAATTGCATTTGCAGTCAAAGCCCTACTGGCAGAAGCTTTGTGACTTTTGCCTTGACGGTCCAGCTTGAACATGGCCTGCCGGTACCTCTTGATCTCGTCATCCATGTCTTGGTGCTGGCAGTTCTGTGTATCAAACTCTTTATATGCAGGTTCAGCCGGAATGGATTACACTTCAAAGCCTTGCTGAACTGATTGAAGAACATCGTGCAAGCTAGAAAAAAACAGCATCAGCAATGATGACTGTCATGAAGGCTGAGAGGTTACATGAAGAGTCCTGGAAGCATTGATTATTGCTCAGGACATCTTGGAACATAATGTGTATTGTCACAATCAATGAGCAATCAAAACATGACCATGAGTTGCATGGATCAACCCATCAAACAACAAGATATTGATTTGATAATATGGCAGCATTGAAGCAGCAACTAGGAAAACCTCACCCGCATGGGTGCTTCTCAAGCACTTGAAGAGCAGCTAACTTATGCATGTTGTCTTGTCCTATGCCATCGTCCAAAACCTGTTTGGTGCGGTCAATCAAGGTGCCTAAGCTCTTATGCTTCCGGTACGGCCACCTGCTGATGTAATTGTCTCGGCATACCTGCTTTAAGGTAGTGACGCCCACGCCTAGGCGCGCTGCAACAACCTGCTAAACAAACAAGCAGAGATTGCTGCATATGATGTGTAGTGTGCATTTGGTTGTTGCTCAGTTGACATACCACTAGAACGATAAAAGTAGGCACAGATTCTGGAAGTCACCTGTATGGGTATGTCAAAATAGCCTTGTTCCTCCAGGAGAGCTATTGATATCATACTCTTGGCTTGGAATGTGTCTTGTTGCTTTGCCTGTACAAGATTCGAGTGTTAACTTTCAGCTGTTTGGTTTTCGACAGCTGCTTTGCCCAAACGTCAACTGAGAAGTGGACGATGCAAAACTGTGCCGCACCTTTGGTTTGTCAAGTGTGCCTCAGGCTGTTTTGTTGCCTACGCGCGTTCAACAAAGAGCTTTAGAGGAGAAGCCAGCGCAACAGCCAACAGCAGATCAACAACTTGTTTGTACGTTTACAGGATGATTACCGTAGCCAAGTTTAGAGAACACGAGGTCAAGAGTTGTAGAGGCGCGTCCAGCCATGGTCGACAGAACGGGTAAGCCTCCGGTGAAGCACAAAAGATGCACCCAAAGAATGAAGATTACGTAGACTGAATTTCTTATCTTTGTGAACTTGGCATTGGTCGACAGAAAGACTTGCCAAGACCTCATGAGCATGAGATGGAGCCGCACGCTGATTTAGCTCTTCGATCACGTACAGCGTGACCTACTAATTCGCTGTGCGCTGGGTCACGTTGAGTCACGTTGGGTCACGCTGGGTCACGCTGGGTCACGCTGCGTCACGCTGCTTTTGCCGACTAGACCCTTCACAGAAGATTGTTACCTACCTCCTACGAGCTGTAAGGATCTGGAGTCACATCTGGATTCACACCACATCTGACGTGTGCACTTGGGCGGACCCAAAAGATGCAAGGCTCTGTGTTGAGCAGACAGCCAGACAAGAAAGTTGCAGCTTTGTGATGCAGGTGGTCCTCGTCATACCTTGATTTCACTGTTTGCCAGGACGTTGCTGCTACAAGACATGCCAGGGAGTGGATTTTTTTCCGGCACCAGCCTGCACACTCTTGACTGATGGGGAGAGCATATTGCAGGCTTCATTGACATGCATAGGACTAAACTATGCCTGATCGGGAAGAATAATGTTTTGTGAGAACGTAAGGCCTTACATGATGTCTTACCTGAGACATTTTGCAAGGTGTTTCATAACATTTGCTCGGGCTTCCGCTACGCTCCTCCTTCTCTACAGCTTCTGTCGCCTATCATCCCCTCTCTTCCGCGTTAATAACACTACCGCTACCCAGAACAACGTTGGCTTGTCCACCCGGGACAGGGACAGCTTGTAACTGTCCTTGCAAGTTCCTGCTTGATCACCGAAGCTTAATACTTATGAAGGCCTCTGAGCCTAAGAGAGTTGTTGTCGTGACGGGAACCAGCTCGGGTACGCGTCGGCCTCCTGCCCAGTTTATTTGCCTGAGAGAGAATTTTGCAAGCTTCTGATGCAACCTCGACGACAAGGCACTCTGCACTAGGACGAAGCAACGCCTTGCAGGGATGGGTCTAGCTATAGTGGAGGCGCTAGTGGATCGGGGCTTTTACGTTTTTGGCAGTGTTCGTAAACAGTCAGATGCCGATAGGTGAGCGCTGTCAGGCGAAAACAAAAAAGTCTGCTTATGTACATGTTTCATGCAGGCGGACGTCAAACTGCGAGAGGTACTACCACCAGTGTACACATATTGATCCGCAAATGGCTTGAACAGCTCACCAATGCACTTATGCCCACTTTAAAGTGCTCTTTCAAGTCCCTGTGCAACTACATGCTTTTTTACCTGAGCTTGCTGCGATGACATGAGCTCAGGCCTTTGCCTTGCAACAACATTCTCAGTCGGATATTTTCCTTACTGAGTGAGCTCTAGGCAAATCAATCTATGTATTTGTGGCGCAGGCTGTCCAAGGCCTTCCCGGAGTCTTCGTTTAAACCAATTGTATTTGATGTTTGTGATCAGCCCGCTGTGCTACGTGCGGTGGCTGTTGTGCGGTCCAAGCTGCAAAATCAGCACCTCTTTGGCATTGTTAACAACGCAGGCATTGGGCTGTGTGGCCCAAGTGCGCTGGTGCCTATTGAAGATGTCAGACAAATGTTAGAAACCAACCTTGTGGGGCCACTGATAGTGTCGCAGGCGTTCATTCCACTGCTTGGGGGAGAGAAGTCACTGCAGGGTATGCGAGAATTGCAATTTGATATTGTTGTGATTTGCGCTCTTTATCTGTTTTGACCTTTAGGTTCAAGCTTGTCACAACTCATCACTCATATGGAGTGACCTTATTTAGAATTACTGATGAAGGTGTGTGGCGCAGGGGTTCCTGGTCGAATTGTGCAGGTGAGCTCAATGGCTGCTACATTATCAGTGCCGTGGGGCGGTCAGTACTGTGCCTCAAAATCCGCATTGGAGGCAATGACTGCTAGCATGAGGAGGGAGTTGAACATTTATGGCATCAGTACATCAATTGTGCGTCCTGGCTCAGTGCCGACAGCCCTTCAAGCCAAGGTATATTATATAGAGTTCACGATGTCACGCCGCTTTATTCTGTTGAATACAGAATTGCAGTGTCAACAAAGACACTATCTTGCAGAAGATGCAAGAATATTTTTGGCTGCTTGGAGTCAAAATCAGTGTTTTTTAAATGTCACCTGGGCCTTCCCTGTTTGACTCTGCTCTTCAAAGACGTGAGTCATGGAATGCAATATTTTGGCTCTGAACTAGAATTGCTGTGCTCTTACAGGTTGATCTTACCAGATATGATGGGACTGACTTTGAGTTTGGTTCCAAGTTCATTGAGAAGATGGTGAATGCGTCTCAAGACCCCAAACTGACAACCCCACCAAAAAGGATTGCCGCCATCGTCTCTTTAGCCTTGACGGTAGGCCTCTTGTGTGGTGCTTGCCTTGAGTCTCTTGGTTGTGTTTTCAATCTTTGCGGCAAATTAGTTCACCTCGAGATACTTAATCAATTTGCTAATCTATGGCAGGTCCCCAATCCAAAGCTAGTTTATAATGTGCACGTGGAAGGAGTGGTTGCAGCTCAGCATCATGTCCCTTCTGCCGGACCAGTGGGTTGATGGCATAATGCAGTATGTGCTGAAGCATCCTGAATATGCTTGACGATAGGCATTGATATGAACAGCAGATTTCAGGAAAACGATTTGCATTACTCATGGGCCAGACATGATTTACAACAGCGTGTCGTTGCAAATACATAGCGTACTTCAAGGGCTGATGTCGCTTCGTCTGCAGTTCATTTATTTGTAATGTTTGTGCTGTTAACTTCTGCTCTGATAATCTATGATGCCTGGCCATATTTGTCAAATTGTTAACAGAAATCCAAACAACATTAGGGTAAGGCATGGCTTCGTTAGACTATGGCTTGAAAGCTGAGACAACTGGCGTGCATCACATGTGACTGGTCACTCTTATGTGAGTTATATACAGAGCACTCCAGCCTTGTGTGACTAGTTTGTTTATTTCTGTGTTGGTCAGATGTTGTCTTGAAGCTCAATGCCTTCTGTTAATTTGCTGCCGTATAGCGGTGCGATGCTTAGCATAATGTGATTTGAATGCAGCCTACAGCCAGCATCTGGCATGCGACCAACAACATCATGCCATTTTGCTGTCATACAGTGTCGTGAAAGGCATGAGATATTCGAATCATGGCCAACAACCTTGGTGCAGGTACTGTTATAGATCAGGTTGAGCTTTGTTATGCCTGCAATGCTCCGCATGGCCATGTGATGCGTACACCCAAATCTGCCTCATCATTGGAGGCAGCAGCCGATGGTTGCATCCTTGAATATTTCATCTCCACAAAAACTGTGTGACTCAATAAGCGGCAGGGCTTCAACATGCACCGGTGACACAAAGGGCATTGGTGACGGCTATCCTTGAACAGCGCATTTCACAGAACTAAAGTCACTAGCACAAGTTGAACAACGACTCTCTGCGTGCAGTCCCTGCAGTTATCTGAAGCAGAAGCTATAGTCATATGGCTGTGATCCTGCAGTCATCAGAGCTAGACGCTACAGAAGCTGGGGCAGATACCTGCAGATGACGTCATACACAGAACTCTAAATCGGTTAGTAATCGACGAGGGTGACATAACTCTTGTTTTTTCTGTGTACAGAGCACTGTAGCTCTGGCCGGCTCAAACAGAAGCCTGTAGCTGCTGCAGTTTCGATTAGTGATTGCCACGTGCTGACACACCCTGCTTATTCGCGGCGAAATGTATTTGAATTGCAGATGTTTAGTTGTCCCATACTCTATGCATCTTGAACAGGTTTCCATACATCACATTAAGAGCGTGTTTCACTCCGTCCATCACAAGATGTCACGCCTCGAAGAATACAGACGACAGTACGCTATCTATCAGCATTTCACGGACAAGCTGGATGATCTGCGCGACAAAGGAAGACTTGATGGGACCACTTGGTATTGGGATCAACTAAACCTTTCGGATGAAGACCATGCCGTGTGGATGGATGGAGATAGCAAACGACAGATGCCAAAAGATTTATGACGACAACTCTGATGCCTTAGAGTCGTTGGAACACTTCTTATCTCATCCAGTGTTGAAGATCGTGTATTGGGAGTGCTGCAAGTTCAATGCTAGGATGGAATATATTCAAGACATAAATGACTATTATCCTAAAAGTGTAACATGGGAGGACTGAATGAATGACCGCGCGCGCTTGCTTACATGCTTCGCCGCAAACTACAACGCTGGGTCAGACCCGGGTCAGACCTGGGTCTGGCAATTCACCCCCGATCACATTGACTGTGACACCTGGCCTTGCTGCAACGCCGGTGAAGTCGTGTCGACGTGTCGAGTTGTCCGGGATTGTGCAATACCAAGGACTCTAGATGGGATGTTTATATGCCTTTTTCGATGCAGGTCAAACCTTACGTCAAACTAGTTGCAGTGCGACGTGATTGACTGTATGTTGCTTTTGGATCAAGGAATGGAGTCTCAGAGGGCAAGCATCAATCTGATACTGATATGACTGAATGGTGCCACTTTACTGATGAAAAGTGTAGAAAAGAGTGAGCGACTTATGTTACAACCATACACGCTTTCACGAGGAAATCAACACAAAAGAAACTCGACAGGTTCAACAAATCGCAAATTCAGGTGTGCTCCCACAGCTCTACAGCTCTACAGCTCTACAGCTCTACGTGCAGATCCACAGGCTCTGGAAGCTTCTACGTTCTGATACAGTCAAGGTGGTCTGAGAAGAATCTTCTACGAAACCGTGATAAAAGCAAGGGCCAAGCGGCTTCGCCGCTTCAAACAGGCAGGGGTCCCTACGGGGGAGGGCGTGAGCAACGACCCTAGTACTCAAATCACCAAATCAACAATCAACTCAGACTCTCTGCTGAGATCAGGTTTTCTGAGCTTTTCTAAGATCTATCTACTTTACCCATGTTGATTTGTTGATTTGTTGATTAGAGTATAAATGCAAGTACAGTACAGCACTAAGTACTAGGGAGGTAATTAGAAAAATTAGCAAAAGAACATAGTGGAATTAGGGTGTTCTTTCACTAATGGTGGTGACAGAAGACAGCTGGTGTTTGAATTCATACAACACATGTATGACTAAGGGGCTTTTTCGATAAGGTTAGTCACACTCCCCCACCTGTGGGGAGTGTGACCTGCCTGTTTAGTAAGAGGAAACCCTACGCCGTGACATAACCCAATCACATGCAGGAATCTAACACAAGTTCAGTGTTCAGTGATACAAACAGGCCACGATCGTTAGCTGACGAGCATGCGACTTGGCGAATCGAAGCTGAGCCTTCGAACGACGACTTCAACAAGTTCGCCATCTGCTTGGCCAGGAGGTAGCTCGTAGTCCGGCCCGGAACCATTGCCTGATAGGTGATTCCATACGTGTCCATTGCGAAGCGAACGTCGATGCTCATGTGTCCTCTTAAGTAGCTCTGCTTCCAATTGCCTTCTCTTCTGAGCCAGATAAAAGCCTATCACACTGATGCGGTCTTCTAGCGATCTGACTTCGGATAAGCTTATGCCTTCGAACCCCGGAAGACAATCGATGAAGAACTCGAAGATGTCTCTGCTGGCTGCTTGTGCTGATTTGTAGGCGCTCATTGACCAGGCTTGTAGGGTGGTGGCGGAGGGAACCTGTTCTCCTCCAACTCGTGCTCTATCAGCCTCAAGAACTTTTTTATGATGCAACGCTGGTCTGGATTGATGTTGATCCGGTAGATGTTTCTGTGCGTGATCGAGAGGTAGTCAATGATCGCATCTGTTGGGAGAGGGATGGCCATTCACGCCTTCCTATCCTTGTAGCCAGTATCAAAGCTATGAGGGTGCGCTCCAGATAGAAATGGCACAAGGCTGCTTCTACTTCAGAGATGCTCTCTTCTGTTGAAGTCTGGATCCTTTTTAGATCTAACGCCACGTCCTTCAGATCAGAAACAACCCAACCGTAGCTAGTTGTGGGGACGATGTTGGGCATCAAAGTTGTAAGTAGGAGTGAAGAGACACAAGTTTATGATGTCTAGCAAGCTTCTGATCGCGACTTTATCCTCTGTGGATAGGGTATTGAGCGTCGTAGAATTGATAATCCCCCTTAGGGCCGCAACGACTTCTGGTCCCCGCATGGTTATTGGGATCCCGGGGTCGTGAGTTCTAGAAGAAGACCGCTGAATTTGTCTAGCACTTCGAACACCTCCTCGTCTATTGTGTAAATTGCTCGCTTGCTTAATTCCTCCAGTCGTTCGAGTGCCAACTTGAGGTGTTTTAGCATGTTCTCGTTCGTGGTAGCCATGAATCTGCAGAAATTGCAGTGTTATGTCAGAGTTCTACAGAGCTACAGTACTCTGTACACAGAAAAAAACAATGTTATGTCCACCTCAGTCAACACTGACGTAATACAGATAATGTCTATGACTCATCTGGCCCAGTCTCTGCAGCTTCTGAGCTAGACCACTGCAGCTTCAAGCCTAGATGCTCTGTGGATCAACTCCAGATGACTGTAGCTTCTGGTCTAGATGACTGCAACATCTGCATGCAGAAGAAGAATAGTCTATGTCCAGAGTTCTACAGGTCTGCGTGCAGAACACGAATGACTATAGATTTCTGAGTTCTGATAGAATTTGAATTTTGTGTAGGTTAGTCATGATGAAATGACGGCCTTCGGCCACTAGGTCACCCTTCTGGTGCCCTGTTTAAGCAGGGGGTGTCTGTGTGTGCGTCAGTACAAGCTTCAGACGTCCCGCTGTAACGTCACATCTTGAAAACCTGATCAGAAAAGCTAATTCCTAGGTTTTCTCATAAAAAATTTTAGTTTTGTTAAAAAGATGGTACACCGGTACAGCCAAATAAGTACTGCGCAAAGTACTAGCGGTATTCTAAATGTTGGAAGGGCTATAGCCCTTGTCACAGGGCGGAACGTGCTCTATGCCCTTGACAGATGGGATATGAATTTGAATCTTTAAAAACGGGTTGACTAATGGCGGCTGCTTTGTCAGGCTTTTAGTCACACACCCATGCCCTACTGCTTGACATAATCTGACATATGACTAAAGAAAACCCTATGGTCAGTGGTCAATATAGACAACGTAACGCCACCTGATGTCCACGAACTCGAGTCTCGAGCGGTAGAGAGAGAGAAGTGTTTTACAAGCTTCTGTGGCATGGCAAGAACGGGCACGTGGTAGCTCCGGAAGCCGGGCTTGTTCAGCAACTAGATGATCTGCTCTGTCTCTCTCATCTTCCTCTTACACAGAGGTGCCACAGTGACTCTTTGCATCATCTTATAGCCGCTAAGAGACGTTACAATTCTGCGAGTAGACAAGTTGTGCGCTGTCTAAGTCTTGCTGCCTCCAATTGAACCCTCTAGAAGATCTCGCGACCAGTGGTCAACACGTCCGGCGGTCCAGTCATGTTCACATCTTAATAGCCTTATTGATCGTAGGGAGCTGTCATCTACACTATACCCTGACAGGTTGTTGTGCTGTGCGAAAAGTTGACAAGCGACCATCCAGATCTGTGGTCTGGTAAAATTCTAGAACCCATACACACTGCATTCTAAAACCCATATAACGCCAAGCTCATCAACTACAATTGCATGGACAGTTCTAAAACCCATATAACGCCAAGCTCATCAACTACAATTGCATGGACAGTGATTACAAGCATGACGTGAAGTGGGCTGAGGGAGTGAAGTTGAGGTGTGGCACCAGAGTACGACCTGAAAAAGATCATGGTCTTGGAGCTGTAGGTGTCAGGGATGTGTTGTGCAAGTATCTGTACAGAAGAAACAACTCTTGAATCATAGCAGAGTGTAACAATAGATGTGCTTGCTGCGCTATGTGTTGTAAAATTTTACACAGTTACAGATCTTATCTCTGGAGTCCAAGTTGTTCAGGCACAAGTTGCTGTTCATGCACAACTCGCTGATTAACAGTTAGATACATACAGCAAAAAAAGGCATCAAAGGTCGGGCATTTGGCTACATTGCCAAGTTGTCCTACAGCTGGGACACCACTGCAGCCGAGCTCAACATATTCACTGCCTGAGCCATTAAGCTCTGTGTGGACTGCATCATTTGCTTGTGCTCCTCATAGCGCTGCTGGTCAATCTGCTTGTCTTCGTGATAGCGCTGATCCTCAAGCTGTTGCCGCTGCAGTTGTCTTGCATCGCTCTCTTGCCGCTGTGCTGCAGTCAATCTGGACTGCTGAAGCACAGCCTCAACAGTGTCTCTACCACTGGCCAGCGCCTGCTTGAAGCCCTTGGTGGCTGCAACTGCCTTGCCCCTTTTGCTCTTGGGTGCATACCGGCCACTTGCACGCACCTCATGTGCTTTTGCTGGAGACCCCTGACATAGCGTGCAGACGTGTAAGAAATGATGTAAGGAGCAGGCAAATAAGCAGCCCTGTCACTGTGTGTGATGTAATGATGGTGGACAGAGTGGACTGAGGCAAACAATGTGCAGGAAAACCCAAGCATCAAGGCAACTGGTGTGAAAATACATTGCAACAGTCAACAAGACACATGCACAAACAGGTCAGGAGCCATACTTGGGAGACATCATGAAAACCATCAGCCACACACACAAACAAGCTCACCTCGTCTGATTCACCACTTGAAGGTGCAGCATTGGCGTTTGGATCATTCTCCATCTCCTGCTCGTCCTCTGCGTTGTCTGCATACTGCTCTCCTGGTGCATGAAAGTTCCTGTCTCTTGTGACAGACTCTCCATGAACTGACCTCAACTCTGCGGCAATGTACTCATTGGTCTCCACCTGGAAGCCTGCCCCAATTCCTGCAGCAATGGAGTGCAGCTTTACTCGATGAGAAGACTGCTGTTGTGTAGCTGTAACAACATAAAGGTGCAGCAAGTGCAAAGCAGAGCTGACAGATGCCAAAGGCAAGCAACACAACAGACATCGTCCAAAACAAGGCTGTTGTTGCAGCACAACAACTATTAGCATACAAGCATACAATATCCACACTCGATCTTACCCAATGCACCTGTGGCAGCTGCCTTCCTCTCTGATGCAGCCTTCTTGTGCTCAAACCAGGCATCATACAGGGCCTTGAGCCCCTGCACAGCACAGCAAAGATCAGCCAAAAATGCTGTGAAAGAGCCTGAAGTAAAGGAACAGCAGTGACAATGGGCAGCCTACATGCAGGTTTTCTGATGTTGACCAGTTCTTCCCGCGTGACTTCTTTGCCTCTGCCTCAATTGCTTGAGATGCATGCGCTGCTTGCTGTGCTGTTGCACTTGTCTGTTTGCCCGTCCTTCTTCTCTTGCCTGCAGGGGCTGATATAGGTGCATCAACCTTCTTTTTGCCCCTTTGATGAATGACAGCTGGCAGTGCAGGAGGCTGCTGCTCTTGATCAGCAGGCTGCTTCTCCAAGGTAGCCTGACTCAGCTGCTGCTGCTGCTGCTGGGTGTCAGGTACCGACTGCATCTGAGAGATACTGGGCTGCTGTGCTGAGTGCACTTGTGCCAAGGGTTGGCGAGACATTGGCTGATGCTGAGGAAAGTACTGCTGTGAGTGATAGTCATGGTGCTGGCCATAGCCTGGAGGGCCATGCAAGCCAGGATACAAAGGGTGACCACCTGACATCGGAGGACTGAGCAGGGATGCCTGACCATAGCCTGGATGTGGCCCGTATTGCGGAGACGGCCCGTATGAATCCGAACGAGGCTGCCACTGAGTGTGCTGCCCTGGTGTGAGACCGTTGTGCGACAGATCAAGAGCTCTGTGAGGGTTCCCAGAAAGCGCATCTGCCGCGGACAGGTGACTAGCAGCGCCTGGAGTGCTTCCGGGATCATTCATGGTGCTACACAACGCCGCGATGAGCAAGCTGCCGTTGCAGATCTGACGTCTGTCAACTCTGAGTCGGAGTCTCTGACGTCTTTCAAGTGACGTCGCGAATTGAGGTACATTAGTGAAGGCGCTAACGTGAACGCTAACGGAGGACTAAAGTGTCCGTGTGAACGCACGTTAGCCACATCAACTTTAATGTGACGAGTTAGATGCCCCGTGTGAATTCGCCCTAAGTTACAGGTATTATTTCCGGGGATACCGCGTCCCGTCCCGTCCGTCACGCGCCCATACACAATCATGTTGAGCATATGCAGTGGGTGCATCTGCTGTCGATACGTATACCCGCCAACGGATGCATGGTCATGCAATATCCACCCATGTTTGTGCCACATGCACAAACTGTCCACCACGTGTACAACACATGCACAAAGTGAGCACTGGACAATGACAAGGCAAGTCAGCTTCATTGAGCAATCTTTTCTCGAAAGTCAGTTGTGACATCCCTGTAGCCTGCCCACCGCAGCCAGGACCTGCAAGGAAACAGGCATTCAAGTAACACCGCAATCTCAACATGAAAGTCAGATGCAGTCACTGGGCTGGATCACTCTCAAGTCAAGCCTTGTCTTGTTTCATGACAATCACAGTTTACATTGAGCTTATGCCCAACACTGAAGCCCAGTACGTGAAGCCATGTGGATCAGCATGAGGGCGCAACAAGACTACACCATCACTACACAACAAGACTACACCATCACCTGGATCACAGTCAGAAACAGCTTGGGGATGCAGCATGCAACACATGTAAGTAGACTTACTTCCAGGTTGGGTTGTTCATCAGGGTGGACTTAGATCCAATTACAATGAGGCCCCGGCGAGCTCGTGTCAATGCCACATTGAGTCGGCGCACGTCTGCTAAGAACCCGATCCTGCCTTGTGCATTGCAGCGCACCGCACTGAACATGATGACCTCCCTTTCTTGTCCTGCAGTGAGACCGTCAACAGTTGTCTATTTGGTCTGCAACACTTTTATTGCAGTTACATCAAACTGTCCTTACACAGTTGAGTTTCTGCATATGAGCTTCTAATGTGCAAAACATTTATTATGATGACTCAGCAGGTGGAGTTTGTGCAACAATGCATGCACAGTTAGCTTGGAGTCGGCATTTGATTGCAACTGCTTAGGGATTGCCAATGCTAGCATGCAAAAGAGCATGTGTCACCTTGAAAGCCATCAACTGATTTCACATCCGGTTGTGTTTTGGAGGTTGAGGCTTGCTCCAGAACTGTCTTGATCTCCCTCACCTGCAAATATCACAGGCTGGACTGAGGCTTTAAGGTTTGGCTGACTGACTAGCTGCAGGGCTGATGGGGCAGACGCAGGCGCAGGGGCAAAGGCAGAGGAAGGGGACTAGAATAGGAACGGCAGTTCAGGGGAGGGGAGGGGAGGGGGAGGGAGGGGAGAGGACAGGAAGGGTTACCTGGCCAGAGTAGGGAGTGATGACGCCGATATCTCTTGGCTGCATAGCATGTGGACCAGTCAGTAGCTGTTGAACCGCATGACCCACCAGCTGGGCCTCTGCATCATTCTGATAGGATGTGCCTGCTGTGCTGCCTGGGCTGAGAGACGCCCTTTGTTCCTGCCCTACGCAGTCTATGAAGGCCACAGGACATTCCCAGTTTGGCCATTGGAAACCTGTAACACAAATAAGCCTTCTGCCAACAATGTTTTGCTAACATCAATGTCAGCTACCATCAAGGGTGCTGCTTTGCCTTGGATTTGCAATGGTCAAGGCAAAGCTGAAAGACAGGCATCATTCAGAGCACGAAGTGATGTGTTTATTTTGCACCATGCTTCTACTTCCAGGCCTGCCTCAAAATGCTGAAGTCTTGGACTGAGCAAAACAAGCTCAGCGCATCAGCAGCATGCTGCTTTCACACACTTCAAAGACACGTAGGTCTGGCTCACATCAACAACAGCATCACCCAAATACCTATCATTTCCTGAATGATCCCCAATACCTCAGGATGGTTCCTATTGGAGGGGAGAGGGAATGGGGGCCAATGGGGTGCAGGGTGCCAGTCATACCTCTGGGTGGCTGCCTAGCAACAGAGGTAGGATCGGGGCAGGGGGCACAGGGTGCCAGTCGTACCTTTCGGTGGCTGCCTATCAGCAGCTGTGGGATGGGACAGCAGCTGGCTGCCATAGAAGGCGGCAGAGGGCCAGGCAGCCAAGGCGGGGTGCATGCGGTACTGTGTCCTCAGCAACTGCACCTCAATGCCTGATGCTTGCAGCCTCTCCAGCATGCTGATGCCCAGACCTGCTTCTGCTGCCTGCATGGGTGCATGTCAGTGTAGGAACGCCCAAGGGAAGCACAATGTCTTGCCACAAAGATTGCAACGCCTGTTGGTTTGGTCCTGCTGCTCAGCAGCTGTACTGGTGGATGGGCAACAGGCTGAGCAGCCTTTGCAAAACCGTGTTGCTTGAGTGCTCAGACACCTCTGTGTTTGCCTTAGTGGTGTGAATCCGATGACCAGATCCCAAAATTGCACTTGTCAGCAAAGGTCAGGAAATCGTCGGGATCAAGGTTTTTGTCATTGCAAGATACCTCTGTGTTTGGTGGCTTTGTGCAGATAGTTGAGAGACAGAACGGACATGGAGGGCAAGCTGATACACATGGAAATGGACCAACAGAGGGCAACGCTTGGAGGATATGATGGTGTAATCACAGCAGCCAAGCGTTTCATGATTACAAATTACGCAGTCTGTCCTTGATGCTGATGTTCAATCCTGCTTCTGCTGACTACGCACGCATATGACTAATGTGTATACCAGGTCAGATTAGCGTTGGTTTCCTACTGCCTGTGAATTGCATTTGATTGCTACGCAGCTTGGGCAGCACGCAACCAATGCTAGCTCCTGAGCAGCAGACCTGCTGATCATATGCCACAGCATGTACACATCAATGCATTGAGCATGGCATTGCCTCTGGGTATTGCTTTGTCTGAAAGCCCAGGCTTACTTTTTCTTGAAATCAGTGACCTAAGCAGGGAAAGCTTACCCGGGTTGAGATGACAGTTGGGGGGAGCTGACAGGGGTCCCCCACCAACACAGCTGCCTCACAGATACACAGCAGTGGAATGAGAGAGGCTGGCTCTGTTGCCTGCATGACCATCTCACGCATAACTCACTCAGCGGTCATTCAGTCAGCAACAGTCCAATAAAGCTCACATTGTTGAATCGCCGATGTTTACTACAGCATATAAATAAGTTTCTAAACTGTGCAACTAGTGCAATTGGGTGTCATGACATGTTGATGGCATGCAAGAAGCCTGTTGCTTGCATACATGTTTGCCTGCCTGACACCAATAAAAGTCCTCAGTTATGTACAGCGGGCATGCGCAGATGCACTCACAGACATCAAGAAATGCAGCTGCCGACAGAGCTGCAGCAGAGAGGGCTTGCCTCTTATTGTCACGACTAGTAAACAAGCGCACTCGAGCCACTAGGACATCAGTGTTGTCACAGCGCAAGTTCACCAAACCATGACACAATGGCATTTGAGGCATGACATCCACCTGACTGGCTTCATCCAGAGCACACAGTTTGAAGGTCCTGCCAGCAAGGCGGGAATCTCCCGCCCCCACACAGGTTGCAGCAATGACTTGTGCCCCTCCCAGGATCTCATCTGCAGAGCCGACTGAACATGACACAACATACCAGTGCACCTGGATTGGGCAAACCCATTGAACATTTCAATCAATCAATCAATCAATCAATCAATCAATCAATCAATCAATCAATCAATCAATCAATCAATCAATCAATCAATCAATCAATCAATGTACATTCCCTGTCTTTAGGACTCATCAGAGGAGTCAACAGACAGTAGCTGAGAACTCTGAGAGTGAATGAAACAGATCATTCAATGCTGTTCTGAACGCTTTGGAAAAAGTGCATGCATTGTATGCCATTTAGGTGCACAAAGGGTGCCCTGTAGCTCAATACGTCACCCATGTTTTGCCAAGAGGGGTCATGTACCAATCAGCACCACCAACAGGTCCAACTGTAAAGCCTCGATTGATGATACTACATGCAAACCTGTTCCAAGCTTGAGAATAGACCCTGTGAGCACTCCGTCCTGATACTTCTCAGGAGTGCATAGAAAATACAGAAACCTGCAATTCCTGCCACTCGCCACTTCAAAACTAGCTGCACCAGGCTAGCTCGCTAGCTGTACTTGTGATCAGCCACGCCCCTTGCACATGCTCTGACGACTTGACACATGCTGGCACTAAAGCGTCTGTACGGCGGCTGAGTCCACATGCATCACAATTGGGCAACAGCCTGTTGACAGTTGGCTTCACAGGCTTGCCAAGGGAAAACCCTGTTCAGCTGCTAGCACACAAACACTACCAAGCTTCATCAGAGGAGTGTTGATTCTGGTTTGGCATCTGCCAAGCTCCAACACATTCAATTCCTGTGCTGCCTCAAAAAGTCTCAGCTCAAAGTTCTATACTGCCATGTCATCTCCTCTATGACTAAATATCAGCAAGCCTCAGATGTTGCAGCCTACCAAGACACCCCTCGAAAGGGCCTCTACATACCCCTCAAAAGGGCTTCTATATACCCCTCAAAAGGGCCTCTACATTACCCTCAAAAAGGCCTCTACGTACCCCTCAAAAGGGCATCTACATACCCCTCAAAAGGGCCCTCACATACCCCTCAAAAGGGCCCTCACGTACCTGTAGCTTGCTCTTCAAGGCTGGTGATGCGCTGCCTCAGAGCCATGCCCTCCTTGCCTTTCACCTTGTACGCCCTCTGCTGCAGAAGGGCAGCTGCCCTGCCCGCCGGATGGCCTGCTATCAGGGCTTCCAGAGTAGCCCCTTGCACCGCTGGTGATACCTAAAAGTCAGCAATGATTGCTTGACACAAGTTTGCATGAAGAACAAGAAGAATGGATTGACAGCGAGTGGAAGGGCAGGCAGTCTTCCAGAAAAGATGCAAGTAGGCTTCCTAAGCAGCCTCTTGTTCCGCTGATGACCCATGAGCACACATGTCTCCATCCGAAAGCATCAGGCCACCTCCATGCACAGGGCCTGTTTCAGTACCACATACTGAACATGCATACACGTAAACCTCTACATGAAACCACATGATGAACATGCATCTCTGCATTTGTAGATGTCAGGATGAGCAGATGCGATCATGGCAGCTTCTGCCATGTTACCAAGGCGTCTGTCTTGGCTAGATGCAGTCTTGCATCCAATGTTTCCAGTGATACTGTGCCATACGACAAGCATAGTCACGGCAGGCTTCGCACACTCACATATGACACATGCAAGAGAAGGGAAGAGGTTGGAGTGGAAGGTATGGGTTACGTACCTTGGCGGGTTGGCCCATGCGCACTACATTCACTCCTTGCTTCAGCAATCCAGCAACCAGCCCATCAACAGCCACGTTACTTGCAGCAGAGGCTATAATTTGTCCCCCCTCTCCCTTGGGCAGAACCAGAGTGGCTAAGCGCACAAAATGAAGGAGAGTGGAGGTTTTGCCGGTGCCTGGGGGGCCCTGCCATAGGGTCAGGGTCTGGGTCAGGGCTGCCTTGATTGCCGCTGCCTGGCTAGAGTTGACTCCACCTGATGAGCAACCGGATTGTCCAACCTTTTCCCTCTCTTGCATATGTCACATGTGAGTGTGTGCACCCGGCCATGACTGCGCTTGTTGTTTGGCTTGATGTCATTGTATTCACCGTCAGCAGGGGGGTTTGAACAAGTCTGCCAGCATCAAAGTGGACAATTTGCCCTAGATTGTCAAAGCATGCTATATATCTCAATGCTATCTGGCGCATGTGGTCTGTGGCTCCTGAGCATTTGTTACTGTGGTTGTCTCTTTGCTACATTGGACAGGTTGCCTTAATTGTAACGTCTGGAACGCATATATGGGCTCTGAGATTTGCATGACAACAACAGTTGCATTCTTTTAATACGTATGGTTCTGGAACTTGATCAACAGTTTGTTTTGGATACTTGCCTTGTGCATGGGTGATCTCTTTCAAGGCCATCAGAGCAGTCTTGAGTCTGTCCTGTCCGATCTTGCCCCCAAGCCACCCTGGGGGTTGCTGTGCAGCTGCCTTCAGGGGCAGCCCAGGGCCAGCCCCAAGCAGCAGGCGCTGAAAGGCCTGACTCACCTCTGAAGCTGCTGCCGAAGCTGGGTCAGTGAATTTGTGCACAGCTGACATACACCTGCACATAATGTTAGACATCAGCATGCAAAGACATAATATCATTGGCTCGCGTCAATCGGAGGACAGGTGGTTCATGCTTTTGACACTGTTTTACTGTCACAGTTGTCAGCAGCCGGTGTCACTTTCTTGACGCCAGAGAGTGACAATCAATCTTGTCAGTGCCGTTGGTCTGTGGATGAGAAAAGTGGAAGAATGAGTTCAGCTCCATCCAGTGTAGAGAATGTACAAGTGACAGTGTATTGCGTGGTGCAGGATAGCCCAGCAGCCACCCTTCAGAACAGAAGTATGTGAAGCCAGTAGAGCAAATGGCACAATGTAGTGGAGGCCCTCTACACAGGACAGAGCTGACTTTATCACTCCACTTTGCTCATAGATAGACCAACAGCACTGACAAGACTGATTGTCAATCTCTGGCAGCAAAAAAGTGACACTGACTGCTGACAGAAAACACACTGACTGCTGACTGAAAACTCTGGAGGCGCTGCCTTGACTGTGAAAATGGGCACTGCTGATTCCTACAAGAGACAGTGTCTCACTTGGGACATTGTCCAGTCATGCAGCATACCAGCTGCAGACTGTAGCTCACACAACTTTCAATGCACTGAGCTGTCTTATGGATCACTTTTGGCTGTACACTACGGTTCACAGTCTGCTTACACTACAACTATTGTCACTGCTGGTACTGTCACAGACTGTTGTAATAGGTCCACCATGCTGTCAGCATGACCTTCTCTCACATGTGTGGTCAGGCATGACACTGCTCAGTCGCCCTACATAGCAGACTGGAGAGGATGTACATGAGAAGCACCAGATGCCTGAGCTACCACAGTGCAGATGCTTGTTAGTCCAAAGTGCCATTCAGCCTTCCATCACAGGTTTGCTCCTGGTAAGCCTGGGTCTGTCTGTGCATGCACACGTCATCAATGGGCGCACTCGTACTCACTGATAGCAGCTGGGCTTGTACTGGTAAGGGGAGCTGCAAGGGCAGAGGCCGGGCTGGCATTACCTTTCATGAGCTGTGGTGTTGGCATACTGATCCAGGCGCCAGGGCTGTCCCTGGAGGTGCCCTGCCACTGCCTGGGGCACTGCCACCCTCACCCATTGGCTTGAGTAGTCCATGACTACACCCTCCAATGCATCATCACCTGCAGACGTTCGTGGATGACTAAATTTTGCCTCACCTAAAGCTGTACATAGGTGCAGGGCTTTGAGGATGCCAATCCTCATGCTCATGGTGAGTAGCAATCAGATACATGGGTGTTGAGTCGTAGCAAAGGCAACTGGGCTCTGTTTTAGCTCAATCGTCCCTGCTCAGGTGAGGTTGCTACAGATCATCACAGCTCAGATCAGCTGGAACTGACAGCATTTGACATGACCAACAATTGCAACAGCCTTGAGATCCAGGCAACACTGTAAGGCATGACACAGACATGCTCACCAGGCTTTGTTTGGCTGATGAGAACAATGTCACCCTGGGAGAGGGCATGGTAGGGCAGGCCATGGGGGCGGGGCCCCCAGAAGCGTATGATGCTGTCCTTATACAGCAATCCATCAGGTGATGCTGACAGGCCAAATAAGGCCAGACCTTCTTCCTGCCAAGCACCATTGAGCTTCAGAAAGACTGTGCGCACAGCTTTGCATGGGGAACATTGCTGTGACTGGAACAGGGCGCGTGGGGTGATTGGGCTGCCAAGCCATGAAAAGAGGGGCAGGCTGGTAGAAGCACATAGAAACATGAAACAGAGACAGAACACCAAGTAAGCAACCGTGCGCTGAAAACTGTACAACCTCCATTACGTACACAGCTGGAGTGTAGAACATGGCATCAAAAGAGAAGCACATGCAATGCATGAACTGCAGCCAACAGACAAGAGCAGGAACACATAGCATTCAATCAACAGCTCCTAAGGGTGCTTCAGCAGGCAGAAAATCAGCATGAAGCTCAGCTGGTCAGCTGCAACTGTGTCATGAATGGCATCACCTTCAAGCGCTGCTCTGGCCAGGTGCTGAGGCGTTCTTCTGCCAGCTGCCACTCTTCAGTGTGCTCTGCCTCCAAGGCAGCCGTGAACGATGCCTTGTATGCCTGAATGCAAGCACAAGGTATGTCCAACTCAGAGCACACAGTGTCTTTGCCATGGTAAACACTGACCAAAGAGCACCACAAACAATGTTATGTTGAAGTCTTGACACATATGAAGAGCAAACAGCATATCAAAAAAGACAGGTGATACCAGTCTGCCAGGCATGACTTGTTGCACACCAGCTGTTTGCATTCAAATTCAGGACTGCATTTGACCCACGCACATTTACCTTGCTTACAGCCGGCATGTGAAGGGTTCATGTGGAGTAGCTTACTTGCAGCAAAGCATGAATGGATGACTGCTTGGCTCCCCTGCCACGTCCCCTCTTGCCGTTTGCCTCGCTGCTGCTGGCCTGCAGTCAGTCGCCTGCATTGCTGTTGTGATCTGGGAGGGTCAATCACACGTGCAATGCACCTGCCGTGCTCTGCAAAGGCCGTGAAGCCGCAAAGCTTGTTCAAGGTTGCGCTGCAATGCAGAATTCACGGTGCATGCACTGAGACTTCCCTGAGATACGCAGCATTTCAGCACCAGAGACTGCACATACTTGGCATGTATCGGCTGTGTTGTCACAGTTGAGTCCTGTTACCATTATGGTTTTGGCTGCATCAGCGAAGGGCTGAGGAAGGGCATCTAAGCCACGCAATGCCACTGCTCTCTGTAGACCACTGATGCCGCGAGCTTGTTTGGCTGCACTTGTGGCTTTCTGCTGCCTGAGTGCAGCCAGGTCTGCCACTTCCTGCTGGCCTGTCTGTTTCTTGGAGGGTGAGCGAGTCTGCTGTTTTGCTTTGCCAGAGACACCACTTTCTGCAGCTTTGTGCTTGCTGGGAATCAAGAAGCCCTTTGATGACTTCCCTCTCCCATTTGATGGGGGCGCTGCTTGACCTTGACACACAGTGTGGCGTTTTGTCCAAGGTTTTGAAGTCTTGTGACCTAAAAGAAACGCTTTGGGCATGCTGCAGACTGGCATTGGGAAGCAATGGCGAGCCTGTACGTCGTGCTCTACCGCAGAACAAGGTACTCTGAGCCCAAACTCTACATCGCAGTACACCGGCTATGTTGAACTCGCAAGTATTGCACTGATCACTGAGTGTGCGGTGAGTGGCGTGCAGCGAATCACCACATGCTAACTCTTGTCCCTCCGCAACATGATGCAAACGTTAGCAGGCGGGGTTGCCAGCCGAGAAGCTGACGAGAACTGAGAGTATCCGGCTGGGAACACTCTACTGTTAGCATGGTCAAGCATGCTTGCCTGCGTGCTTGTCATGTGGGTAGGCGTTGTGTCGCGCGACTGAAGCAAGCATTTGGCGGCGTCACAACGCAAAGCATAGGCTGGCTTGCCGCAAGCGCTGCAGAGTATGGGAATCATGTAGTCACTACTCGACACTGCGAGCGTTTCGTCATGCAAAGCCAAATAACAGCAGGACAGGAGGCAGGCATAATTACCCTCGAGTGCCAATTGCACACGGCATGCTGCTTGACTGGAAGTTTCAGATAAACAGCTTCACATCTGACTTTTACCACACACCTATGAGAGCTGAAAGCCAACCTCAACTGTAGCCTTTGTGTCTTTCTGCAGACCCCGTGTGCAGAGCCGATTGAATCAATCAATCAATCAATCCGGTGGTGAGTGACAGATGATGCATCTATTGTACAGTATGTACCTCCTGTGCACCTCCAGAAGACCCTTTCAGCAAGTCCTGTGTTACACTAGCCATATACACACCAAAAACCCTGATGCACAGAACCATGACAGCAGGCCTGATACAAAGGTGGCTGTCTCAGCAGCATTGTACATCATGCTTCATCATCGTTTTGCGCTGATTCTCAACCTGCTGAATTGCAGCTGCTGGATTGCAATTGCGCTCTTTATGATGACATTGGGCACCAGGCGGGTGTGTGCCAGCTTGGCACTTGTGACAGGAGATGTTCCATGGTTCTGAAGCCAGAGCTGAACAGCAGCTCTCTCGTAGGTGTAGCCATCAGCAGCAATCACTGGCTCCACCAAAGTCACCTGCAGCGAACCCAAATGTTATGATGAAGTTGCAAGTGACTAGTACCTCTGCAACCCATCAGTCTCTGATCAAATCAATCAATCATGCCTTGGATCAACAACTGACCAACCAATCACTCACTTGGTCATTCAGCGTCGCTTCCATCAATTGGACTGATCGTGCAGTGGGCAGGCATGTGCAGAGATTGTCATAATTTGATTGCAAAACGCATCCTCAGATGCTTCGACTTTGGCACTAGCTACAGATCTCAGTAGGCAAAGTCGGCACAAGCCTACCTGAGTGAGAGGGCAGCAGAACAGATCCTGCAAGAAGTGGTTGACAGCCTCTTGATCAGACCCTGTTGCCACATCAGCAGATGCAGCTGCTGGGGAACTGGCTGCTCTTGGCAGTTTCTGCTTGCCTGCAGCTCTTCTGGAGCTGCATATATGAGCCATATCATGGCTTCCACCACGCCCCTTGGTCTCCTGAGACACAGCCAACCTTGAACGTCAGGCCATGTGCTGATAGTTCAGAAACATTTCTGCCCATCTCAATGCCTGTCATGCTATAGCGCATACCTGGCAAAACCAGGGCTACATGGGTTGCTTCAAGTCAGCATGTAAATAGGACAGCTGTAGACATGAACAGTCGTATGGACAAAGTTTCTAGGCAGCATTAAGACGCCAGTGCTTGCCCTTTAGCTGCTGCCCTTCAACAGTGGGATGTTACCACTCAGGCATGCCCACTTGCCTGCCACACAGGAGCTGGCCTGAGATTCTTGCTGACAATCCAAACTCTGTTGGTGCAGCAGGCAACAGCCTCTGCAGACCACTCCGACACAGGCAGACAAAACCAGGAAAGAGTGTGCAGCTGACGCAACCTGGCAAAGCTTCTTGGGAATCTTCTTCTTCTTCTTGCCTTTCTTGGCTGTTGCTTGAGCCTTCTCCTGCGCCTCTTCTGCCAGCAGTTTATTGGCAGCTGAGTCAGCTGCAAGCATGACATCGTGCATGGGAGCTGTCACTAAGTATTCAAATGCATGCACCCCAGCCATCATTTCTTGAGACAAGCAGTGGCAAGTCAATGCTCTGCATGGGTGCTCTTGGTTCTGCAATGTGTCCTAGGTGCTAGCAGAGTTGCTCAGTGTCAGCAGAGTACTGACGGTACAGCGAGAGATGAGATACTCCAGCGTTGACAACCATGAGGTAGACACTAGACTGCAATGCCAATATTGGGATACATCAGTGCATGAACAGAGGGTCAACCTGCGCTGGCGTTGGAAAGAAGGTGACCTGCAAAGGGGTGAAGCACTTTTGAACATCGTGCGCAAGCTTCTTGCGTAGCACGTGCTTCGTGGTCAGCTCCTGCAGCTGCGGCAGCAGCTTGTCTGCCATCTTAGAAGCCTGGCAACTGCTTTAGTCATGGCAGATGCCCACATTCTTTTGGCTCGCATCTTCAGCACAGCTACAATGGCCCTCTCTGTATGGCCAGCCTCTGCTTCAGTTGTGAGTTAGCAATGCATAACTGGACTGTTGTGCACAACTGAATTCAAGCTGCGAGGCTTTGCAGACCAAATGCTGATGCATGCAGCTGTGCCACTGTTCCACCATGTCTGTTCAGTTGTGAAAACTTATAGATCAACTACATACACCAGCAAGCGCTGCCCCGCACTCCTGCTAACTGGTGTGCTATTGATGGGCTTGGATTGATGGGCAAGCGTGCCAGCCTATGCACTTCTGACTTTTATTGATGGTATGATGCTTGTTGGCTCCTTGTCTCTGAGCAGCTTTTTTTTATCACTGGACTTCATGACATTCAACCTGCAACAGTGCATCAAGGAGCAACATATCTGTTTTTTGACGGACAAATTGCTGTCCGTCCTAGTCAAAACAGCTTGCAAACCACACACCACCGGTCATTCACAGATGCCAAAACAATCTGTCAATCACAATAGAAGACAGGGTACTGAGCAGAAGCATGCATCACCTAATTCTTTGACCCGATCCCTTTGCTGCGTGAAGAGGTCCTGCTTCTGCTGCCGTGATGTTTCTTTCAGCTGCTTGTCCACCCATGTGCTGTACCGCAGGTGCATGTGCAACCTATGGATGGAGATGAAGAGGGTAAGCATCATGATATGTGCTGCCATGGTTAAGTAGGAGGCATCATCAAGATGCCCCCCTTGATACCCAGCTGCATAGCACAACAATGAATATGAGCTGTTTAGAGTTGGTTTTCTGGCATCTTTGTATGCCGTTTGATACAAGTTTTCTTGGGGCATCAGCACTGTGTAGATTGTATTTGCCTACACAGATGCATCATGTGCCCTTTGAAAATGTCAAAGGGCATCCGATCAGGAAGAACAACCTCAAGCAAACTCACTGAGCATAGCCATGGTGTGACCTGATACTCGCAAGAGATGTACACCCATTCATTGGCGAATCACAGACCTTAAGAGAAGCTCATCACTTGGGCCCAGAGCTAAAGCTCACCTAGCATGGCAAAGTATGGAGTGACATCCATCGGAGGTTCTTCCCGGCTCAGTACGTCTGAATCGGTATATACACTCCCTAAGCTCAAAAACACACCCAAGCAGGGCTCTAGCGCATTCTCCCAAAAGTATTGTGTATCTGCTGCTCCAGGCAAGGTCAGCAGAATGTAATGCACCAGGTCAGCTTGGAGCTCCACAGGATTGACTGTGGGCAAGCCAATGTCTGGGCAGCTGCGTGACAGAACTGTGGGGACAAAGGGTCGTATGCAGTCAGGTGATGTGTACTTCACCAATGCATCCACCAACGCAGTCACCAGTCCCCACAAGCATGGGAGCTTCCAGCGTAAACAGGTGGACACTGTGATGTCAGGACTCTTGCAAGTGACCCAAGCAGTGTAGTAATTAAGAGTCATGCTTCATGTCCAGCTTGTATCATCCATCCTTTCACCTTCAACACACAGAAATGGTGTCAAATGTTGCCTTCTGTGACTCAAATGACTTTGCAAAGCATAGGCTCTTGTGCCCAGTTCGCTGGTGAGGACTAAGGGCCACACAAGCAGCCCTGAGATCTGCAAAGCAGGGCATTTGAGCAACACAACATTGCAGTCTCAGTATGCACAACTTGCTCATCAATTGCTACATGCCTGCGGTGGCTGAAAAACTTTTGAATCTGGACCCAAGTCACCAAGACTGCAAGAGCTGCCTGCAAGAGCTGCAGCTGGAGGTCCCAACTGGGCGTCGCCTTGTCAAGCTGAGAAACGAGGTGCATCAACATCTGAGGCACCTCCAGACTCTGAAGCACAAGGAGATTGGCACAATTGGATTGTATACATCTGCTTTTTGTTTGCTTTAGGTAGTGCTCTTGACAATGTGGCTAACACAAGCCCATTGGGACGCTGTCAAAAGCAGCTTAGGCTGGTCATGCGTAATTGAATGAAACTGCGTTATTGCAATCAAACCTGCAATACACTTTACACACAAGCTGTTTGTTGCGCTGGGGAAGGTATTGCAAGCTCGATGCCCCACCAGAGCAGACGATGCGTTGCGATGCTATGCTCTTGGGTACATCAGTGCATAAACATTGTTTGTGTTCTGCAAGCGTATATGCTTGATGCACCACTGAGGTGTGCATTACACCAGCATTGCACTCACATGAAACCCAAGACTGGTTGAGAACAATGTCACAGATGCATGCAATGAGATCTGACACCATTCTGCAAACACACGCATGTCAAGTGCGTGATCAGTGAGCACATCGCACTTGGCTGACTGCGTTGACATGACCAGCCAGGGCTAGATCAGCTCGGAGCAGCAGCTGAGAGCATTGCCACAGCACCTTCACCATGGCCCTTGTGAGCTCAAGTGACCAAGGCATGGGCGCCTGCAAGTCAAATAAAATATTGGTTATGACTTGATGCATGACACAAAGGTGACATTTGCTAAAGCACATTGGGTGATTGCGTGAAGCAATACACTGTAGGAAGAATTTGGCCTTGCCATCGTTCATGTGCTCAATCAAATCATATGGCGATGAGATAGAATCTACAAAAATACCGTGATATAATTTCAAATTAAGTGACAGAGTTTTGCAAGGTTGAGATATTCCTTGACAATCCATTACATACAAAGTGGTAAGTGCAACAAGTCCATGCAACATTCTGGCCAAATATTATGGTCGCACATGCCACAGCAAGATACTTACACCAAGTGCATCTCTGATTCCCAGAAAGATGTGGTTGAACACGCCCTCCTGCAGAGCTGTCAACCGTTGCATATGGAGTGTGCATGGGCGGATCTGCTACATAACCTGTGGACACAGACAATGTGTCAGTTTGGCTCTGAGTGTATGCAACTTGGCGTGCTGATACCAAATGCGAGACAGACACCATAGCAAGCTTGTAGAAATTCAATGTGGGCAGTATCACGCCGCCATATATGCAGACAATGAGATGACATCCACGACAACAACGACAAAAGCTAGACCATGCAAGATGGTTGGATATCTCACGCAACAGACTTGGATCAAATCAAGCAAGGCACTACTCACTGAACATCATCCAGATTGGGAAAATGACCCAGGATTCATCATCCATTGCATCAAGTTCTACAGCTTTGGCGCGAAACAATGTGTTGTCCCAGACAGCCCGTTCCAGCAGAGCAAGGCCTAGGTTTTCAACATTTTCGGCAATCGGCGTCCCCTTGACAAGCTGCCACAAATCTGCGAGAGGTTCCATTGCTTGCAAGAACACCTGCAACACAGATACAGCTTGGTCACACCATGGCACAATATTTAGACATTTGAGTGTGCAATGGATGTGATATTTCCCTGTCTGACAACAAATGAAATCCACGGCAATAAAGTGGCATTTACTGTCACAACGTGAATTGCACAATAGCACATTTGGAAACAACTTTCTGAATGCTTGACTGTAAGCTAAGATGACATCGTTGATGCTGATGTGTCGAGTGTTTGTGGACACAATGTTATGCTTGTATACATGGCGTGTGACTTGTGCTAGTTGCTATGGTCAATCTGCTGATTTGGCTAGCATGTACATCAGTGCCTGTACTCTGACGCACATGCATGGCTGACCTCATTTTGGGGTATCTCTGGACATGTTGAGGCAATGATCACAAGGCTTACATAAAGAGCCCAATGACATCTTGGGATACCTTTCTGACATCAAGCTTATCATCACGTAGGTGACCAGTGAGCATGACATCAAGCAGCTTCCACAGCTTCTCACAACACTCCTTCTCTGATTTGATTTCATCTGCCCTTTCCTCCTTTGCATAAGCATGCAGCCACCCCAAGGTGGCTAGAACCTTGGTGGTGGTGCACTGAGCGCTCTTCCATGACGCTGGAGATTGTTTTGGTTGTTGTGAGCCATCTGAGCTTCTGGTTTTATACTCAGCCAACCTCAACATGACTGATGCAATGTCATCCATGAACTCCTCTTGACTTTTGAACGTGGTGTCTCGATAGGTACTATCATGCCATTTGGCGGCATATGCTGCCCCTGCACCATTTTAGCATGCAGTAGCTTAGCACAGCTCAGCTGCTCAGATGCAAATCCAGCGGTGATGTTTAGCTGGTGCAGAGCAGGTCCCCAACGAGGCTTCAGCAATATACTTGTAGGACCATGTGCTCATACGATTATATCAGCATATGTCAAAACCACAATTTCATTCTTGCTCCGTCTTGTGACTGTCCTCATCAAGTACAGTTGGCCCGCAAATGGTAGGCAGGATGGTAGACTGGTTAGCACTATAACAGGAGCTTGGTAGGAGTACCTGGTTGGTTGTCACAGCCCAGAGCCTTGGCTTCATCTACAGACAGTGGGCACAACAAGTTTGCATAGCGGTGCAAGCCCTGCATGCGCCAGAGCATGACTTCATGTGCTTGGACCTGCTCTGCTGGGATTGTGGTGGCGTCCAACAGGCAAGAGACCACTTGGTGTGCCTCAGTGGCTGCTGCCCTTGAGCTGCCGTCTAGGGCAGCCACCAAAAGCGGTATGCCACCTGCATAAGATGCAGAGACTCTGAGTCCGCCTGGTGGTTTCAGCAGCGTCAGGTTTGTCTGTCCTAGAAAGCAAAGGCCTTTCTGCAGCAGAAACAACTTGACTTGCAAAAGTGCGCAGGCCTGATAGTTTTGCTCACGCATTCAGCGGCTGGTATGTGCAGCAGACAAAGCCTTGCTGCACATCTTGCATGGAACAGATACTATATGGTATGGATACTGCACACCTTGAGTCACAATACTACCAACAACGTGTTGCCACAAGCAAGGCTTGCTGCTTGGCATCATGGCCCTTAGAAGAAAGCAACACGCCACAACATGATGGCCAGGGGCCTTTTCCACTCTGAGTTCTTGTCTCATCACCCCTACCACAAGCTGTACTGTGAAACTAGATGGCTCCCTGATCTTGTTAGCCTCAGCCTCTGCATCATTTGGGAGCATTGCAAAGTGGAAAGATTATGTGCTGACTTTCTATTAAATGGGACTATTCACAATAATGACCTGCCTGCAGCTATAAGTGTTTGCTGAGCTAGCACTGTGCAAAACATGTCAGCACCTTTTGCATACCTTTGTGTTGTTCACAAGCATGGGAGCTCAGACTACATCACGCTCAATTACCAGAAGGAATCACCTTGCCAGAGATGCTGAAGTACGGGGGTGACTCTGTGCATTCTGCGCTGTACAGAGTCATCCTTGGCATTTGGCGCACAGAGCAAGCTCCCCAGGACTTCAAGCAGGACATCCTGCTACCCTTTCCTGAGAAGGCGATGCTTCTCTGTGCAGCAACTATCGCACCATTGCCCTGCAGAGCATAGCTGGGAAAGCCTATGCCAACGTGCTGAG